>Ga0315282_10005791_pt1 | contig 20909 bp, 20 predicted proteins | sample YL17G07_20_MG_FD_203693 | JGI IMG/M metagenome (GOLD analysis project Ga0315282, IMG submission 203693) | Sediment microbial communities from Yellowstone Lake, YNP, Wyoming, USA - YL17G07_20 | ecosystem: Environmental > Aquatic > Freshwater > Lake > Sediment | place: USA: Wyoming | collected... | reverse complement strand
TAAACTCCTGGAGGAGCAAAATCGCCTCTGGAGGGAGGTCCGAAGCAAGTGGGAATACAACGCCCTTGACCAGCATCTAGGCATCAGTGGTAGATGGAGTACTTGCCAAGGCGATTACATGTAGCCTGGGTGATTCAGAAGAAAGCACCCCCCTATGACTTGACAGAATCGTACCTGAGAAATGTTATTAAGAGTGGGACATTTATCCCTGTCTCGTTGTGAGCAGTCGGTCGCCCCGGATATCATCCACGCGTCTCACAGGGGGCACTGGGGCTGTTCTCAGCGGCTCGCTGGATGTGGCACGTTGGTCGCCTTGTCGTCGTGCAGGGCTCATCGTACGTGCGAATGCGATGCCTAACCTGTTCAGGGCGTGGCAAAAATGCTCGAGGGGGAGAACATCTCATCCAAGAGAACCAACGAGCGTGTGCTTTGGTTGAATGAGGTGGGCCTGAAGGATATCGCCAAGGTCGGCGGCAAGAACGCCTCGCTGGGCGAGATGATTGGACACCTCACCAAGATGGGCGTCAGAGTCCCCGAGGGTTTTGCCATCACTACGAAAGCATTTAAGGAATTCATCGATCAGAACGGTCTTGAGGACCGGATCAAGGATGCCCTCAAGGACCTCGATGCCGACAACCCTGCAGACGTGGCAGACAGGGGCAAGAAGATCCGGAAGATGTTCATCGGCTCGGAGTTCCCGGAGGAAGTCAGGCGCGAGGTCGGCTATGGATACTGGGAGCTCGGTCGTAAACTCAACATGCCGAATCCGAGCGTTGCGGTCAGGTCAAGTGCGACCTCGGAGGACTTGGACGGCGCCTCGTTCGCAGGGCAACACGAAACCGTCCTCAACGTGAGAGGCGAGACGGCGGTGATGAAATCCATCAAGCAGTGCTTCGCCAGCCTTTTCACGGACCGAGCCATCGCCTATAGGGCTCACAAGGGCTTCGAGCACATCGAGAACGCCCTTTCCGTGGGCGTTCAGAGGATGGTGAGAAGCGATCTCGCATGCTCTGGGGTCATGTTCACCCTCGACACCGAGAGCGGGTTCGACAACGTCGTCTACATCACCGGTTCGTGGGGTCTTGGTGAGATGATCGTTCAGGGTGCATGCAACCCCGACCAGTTCTATGTCTTCAAGCCATCCATAGGCAAGTTCGAAGACCCGATCATCGAGAAGAAGCTCGGGAGCAAGATGCACAAGTTCGTCTACGCGACCAAGGGGATCGGCATCATGGATGCCGAAGTGACCGAGGCCGATCGACAGTCTTTCATCCTGGATGACAAGGAAATCGAGAAGCTCGCGGAATGGGCATGTGCGATCGAGAAGCACTACGGCAAGCAGATGGACATCGAGTGGGCCAAGGATGGCATCACGGGTGACCTGTACGTGGTCCAGGCACGGCCGGAGACCGTCCACGCCACGGCGACCGAGAACGTCCTCGAGACATATGTGCTCGAAGGGAAGGGCGAAGTGATTGTGCGTGGCGAGGCCGTCGGAGCCAAGATCGGTCAAGGGATCGTGAAGGTGCTCGAGAGCGCTTATGAGATCACTGATTTCAAGAAAGGCGAGGTGCTCGTGACGGACAAGACGGACCCGGACTGGGAGCCGATCATGAGGATCGCATCAGCCATCGTGACTGACAGGGGTGGCAGGACCTGCCACGCGGCCATCGTGTCCCGGGAGCTCGGCATCCCCTGCATAGTCGGCACGGGGAACGGCACGAAGACCCTGAAGACCGGACAGCAGGTGACGATCGACACTTCCGAGGGGCAGGGTATGGTCTATGGCGGCATCCTGAAGTTCAGGATCGACAGGACGGACCTCAAGAGCATCCCGAAGACGAAGACGAAGATCATGATGAACGTGGGAGTCCCGGAGCACGTCTTCAACCAGGGCAGGATACCGTGCGACGGTGTGGGCCTGGCACGTCTCGAATTCATAATCGCAGCTCACATCGGCATCCATCCACTGGCACTCATAGAGTTCAAGAAGCTCAAGAAGAAGGGCGAGACCGACCCCGCGATCGCAAAGGTCGTCGAGAGGATCGAAGAGAAGACCCGCGGCTACGAAGACAAGGAGGACTTCTTCGTCGAGAAGCTCGCGTGGGGCGTGGGGAAGATAGCCGCCACGTTCTATCCGAGGGACGTCATAGTCAGGCTCTCCGACTTCAAGACGAACGAGTACGCGAGCCTACTGGGTGGCAGCCTCTACGAGCCCACGGAGGAGAACCCGATGATCGGCTGGAGAGGCGCATCTAGATACTATGCCGGTCATTTCAAGGAAGCGTTCAAGCTGGAGTGCGCCGCTCTGAAGCGCGTGCGCGAGAAGAAGGGCCTTTCCAACGTCAAGGTCATGGTCCCGTTCTGCCGAACGCCCGAGGAAGGTCGGAAAGTCATCGACACGATGAGGGAGTTCGGGCTGAAGCAAGGCGAGGACGGTCTCGAGGTCTACATGATGGCGGAGATCCCGAGCAATGTGATCATGGCGGATCAGTTCGCCGAGGTGTTCGACGGGTTCTCCATCGGGTCGAACGACCTCACGCAGTTGATGCTCGGGCTGGACAGGGATTCCGAACTTGTGTCGCATCTGTACGACGAGAGGAACCCAGCGGTCAAGCACATGATCGGCATGGTCATCGACAAGGTCAAGAAGAAAGGGAAGAAGATCGGCATCTGTGGCCAGGCGCCCTCGGACTTCCCCGAGTTCGCCGAGTTCCTCGTGGAATGCGGGATAGACAGCATCTCGCTGAACCCCGACTCCGTGATCAAGACCAGGCTGATCGTGGCGGCAAAGGAGAAGCAGCTCGGCAGGGTCTAGGGTCAGAGCTCCTTCAGCACCCTCGTCTTCCTTCTCGGCTCGTTCGTGGCGTCGACCTCCTTGTTCCAGAGCCTGAGCAGATAGAACCCGAACGGCGCCACCCCGATGGCCAGTGCCATCATCGTCTCTCTTGTTCCGAACTGGTCCGCGAACCATCCCGAGGGCAGTTCGATCGCGACGAGCAAGGTCGTGAACATCAGGCTCGCAATCGCGACGACCGTGGATCTGTGCTGCGAGTCAACGCGCTTGTTGATGTATCCGCTTATGATCGGAGACTGCAGCGAGGAGACCGCGTAGATCATGAACTGGATCCCGATCGCCACCGGCGATCTCACTATGAACACGACGGCGAAGGAACCCATGATGGCGAGCAGCATGAAAAGGAGGCTCCTCTTCTCCCCGAGCCGGTGCTCGAACCTGCTCGCCTGCAGGGCGACGAAGCCTCCGAACAGCGTGAACGCGGCGATGAAGATCCCGATCCAAAGGTAGTCGAGGTTGAGGACGTCCTTCATGTACACGGATCGGAAGACCGCCATTACGTATACAGCGATCTCGATCACGATCTGGAACAGGATCAGTATCATGATCGCTCGCGAGTTGAGCACCTTGCTGAAGCCGACCCTCAGCTGGGTCTTCATTGATTCCATCTTGGAACGGTCCACCTTGGGCTCCTTGAGAAGGATTGCGGTCATGGAACCCACGAGTCCGATCAGGGAGGCGATTATCAGCGTCAGGTCGAGCCTGTGCGGGTTCGTGTACTGTACCAGCACTCCGCCCACTATGCATGCAGCGGCGTTCATGGTGGCCATGACGGTCCATGATTTGGCCATGACTCCGATGAATTCATGGGATCGGTTCACCTCGAGGAGCGTGTCGTACAGGTACGGCGTGTCGCCGCTCACGACGAAACAGACTCCAAGAGCCCAGATTACGTTGGAGACGAGGTACATCCAGAACTGGTCGCTCAATCCGAATGCAAGGATGCCTATGGCGTAGGTCAGCTCGCCGACGAACAGGACGCTCTTGCGACCGTATCTGTCACCGAGCAGTCCGGCCGGGACCTGGAAGGCGATCATCGTCGTCCAGAACGCCGTGTCGACAACCGTCAGCAGGAAGAGGTTGTGAACATTCTGATAGATCCACAGCGTCCAGAACGGCATCCATAGGGCGAAGGACGTGACCGCGCGGAAGATGTAGTATCTCCTGATGCGGTCGTCCCCTGCTGCCATGGTTCGACCGTAAAGCTGGTTGTGTATAAACCTATGACGGATTCAAGTCGCTGAAGTCGAAGGACCGAAACGAAAATCGAATGGGGGCAAGGAGAGGTCCTCCTCTCCGCCGCCCAAGACACATGTCCTCAGAGTTTTTTCTCGATGCAGTTCATTCCGAACTTCGGGAGCAGCTTCACGATTGGCTCCGGGTCGAGCATTTCCGGAGGGAACACGCCCTTAGTCTTGATCTTGCCCTGAGCGAACAAGATCGCACCTATCGCGAGCGGGGCCCCGACCGTGTATGCCGTCGCGCTGTGGCCGTGCTTCCTGTAGCAGTCCTGGTGGTTCATGTGCGTGTAGATGAACCAACCCTGGTCCTTGCCGTTCTTCACGCCCATCGTCTTCGTGCCGCAGATGAAGTCGCCCTTCGCGAGATGGCCGAGCGTCGATGGGTCCGGCAAGCACGCCGCCACGACGTCCCTTGGTGCCACCTCGACCCCCTTGACCGTGATCTTGTCCGGGTTTGACAAGCCTATCTTGCCGACGGTCTTGATGACGTTCACGCATGTGTCGTCCAGCGCGATCTTGAAGTCGCAGTAATCGCAACCCTTGCCGAGCACTTCGCCGATCCAGGTCGGAAGCGTCTCCTGCTCCTCATGGTCGACGTTGTAGATGGGCAGCTTACCTACGGGGTCCGGGTAGACCATCTCGTCCCTGCCCTCCAGCGACCCCATCTTCCTGTAATGACCGTCCTTGTAGATCGTCGCGGGCATGAGGACCTCCTCGATCAGTGTCTCGGGAGACCACATCGGTGCGAACTCGTACCCCTCGACGGAGCCGTTGTCGCCGTCCCTGACCAGTAGTTGCTTGACGCGGTCCATCCTGTCAGCGCCCATCCTTGCGAAGATGTTCGAGATCCCAGGGTCGCAGCCAATGCTCAGCATGCCCGTCAGTCCCTTCTTCTTGAACAACGGGTCGTACTTGTAGATCTGCCACATCAATGGGGTCTCCTTGATGATGCCGCCCGCAGGAGTTGGGTCCTTAGCGATGTCGCAGGCCAGGTCCGCGTAGTTGGAACCGGCCTTGAGGCACGCCTCCATGATCGGGTAGTTGAACCGCGGTATCACCGCATTGAGTACCAAGTCTATTCCCTTGAACGCCTTTGCCATGCTGGTCACATCGGAGGCATCGACCTTCTTCAAGACGACCTTGTCGCTCGAGATCTTCTTCTCCGCGCGCCTCGCTCTCTCCATGTTCACATCAGCTAGGATCACCTTGTCGAACTCCTCGGAGTGCGCGAGCAACTCCGCGGTGACCGAGCCCACTGCTCCTACTCCAACAACCATGGTCTTCATTTTGTCACATTTGCCCCGGGTGCTGATTGGTACTACCAGGACCCTGCGGGGTGACGATTGCAGAGAGCCTATTTAACCTTCGCGGGGAGGCCGTGTTCGAAACATCCTGCGAAAACTGCCGTTGGTGATTTCACTGCCGGGCATTCGGGAATCTGCTCAGGTCCCTATGAGGGAGGAACATCGCCTGTGCGAACTCCCTCTGGAAATCCTTCTCGGCGGCGAGTTCGATGTACTCGACCTTACGGGATTGTCTCTCGGCAAGGTCCCGCATCCTCACTGACCGGAGACACATCCTGGCGCCCGAACCGGCCGCGTTCCCGATGAACTGGATCCTCTCAATCGGCACATCGGGGTACATACCTATCCTGATCGCGCTCGTCGCGTCGACGTAAGTTCCGAATGCCCCTGCGGCGTACACCTTGGAGATGTCGGAAGGCTTCACTCTCAGCTTCCGCATCAGGGTTGCGACCCCCGTGAATATCGCCGCTTTGGCCAGCTGTATCTCCTGGATGTCGTGTTGTGTTATCGTTATCGGCTCGCCCGTCGAGGTGTCGTCGCCATGGACAAGCACGAATTCCGGAAGACCCTGGTGGTTCCTCCTCGTCCCTGGTAGTTCGGCCGATACCTTGATCTTCCCTGAGGCGTCGATTATTCCAGCCGCTAGCATCTCGGATAGGGCATCGACGATTCCGGAACCGCAGATCCCTCGGGCAGGGGTCTCATCCACAGTTCGCACCACCACCTCTTTGGTCTCCGGATCGATCCATATCCGTTCTATCGCCCCGTTCGAAGCCCTCATCCCGAACCTGATGTGCGCTCCTTCGAATGCGGGCCCTGATGCGCAAGAGCAGCTGATCAGCCTATCCTCGTCCCCCGCGATGATCTCGGTGTTCGTTCCGATGTCGATCATCATCCCGACCTCCTCGTCCTCGTATAGCCCGCTCGCGATCAGGTCTGCAACGGCATCGGCTCCGACGAACCCGGCTATGTTCGGAAGTGAGGAGACCTTGCCGAACGGATATGTGCCGAGGCCGACATGGCCAGGGTTGACGACGAGCGGGGTCCTCACTACGGGCGCGTAGGGCGCCTCGGCCAAGTGTTGGGCCGGTATGCCGAAGAACAAATGGTGCATTGCGGTGTTGCCGACGACCATGACCTCGAGGATGTCATCGGGCTCGAGTTGGACGGCCGCACAAAGCTTCCCAATCAGCGCGTCCACTCCTGCCGCTATGACCTCCTGGAGGGTCTGGAGGCCTTCCTTGTTTCTGTTGCAGTATGTTATGCGAGCGATTACGTCCTCGCCGAATGGTATCTGAGGATTGGGCATGCTCTCCGCGCCCAGTATCTTGCCCGAGTTGAGGTCGACCAGGTAGGCCACCACCTTGGTGGTGCCGATGTCCACCGCGACTCCGAAGAGCTCGTCAGCGGTGTCGCCAGGCTCGACCCTGATTATCTCCTCGTTCCTGAAGGCGGTGACTGTCGTGACCCATGCCTTCTCCCTCAGGGCAGCGGGGAGATACCTGTGGACCCCGCCCGAGATCTTCATGCGCGACCGGGTCTTCTCCTTGAGAAGCTCGATCAACCTGTCATCGTCCGCCCGGAGGTCCTTCAAAGTGGCGGGCGGTATCTTGAGGACTATCTTGCGCACGGCAGGCTCGAGCTTGACCTTCCGTTCCGTCCCTGCGGCCAACAATCTCTGGTGCCCCCTCTGGCTCTCCTGCGGGACATCGACGACTATCGCACCCTCACGGCAGACGGTTGCCTGGCACGCGAGCCTCATTCCCGAAGCTTGCTCCACCTTGTCGAGGGCTCTCTTCTCACTCGAGTTGAGGGGCGTGACGTTTGTGATCCCTGACCTCACGATGACCCTGCACTTGCCGCACTTGCCTTCCGAGCCGCAAATCGACTCTATCGAGATGCCAGCCTCAGCTCCAAGTTCGAGGAGGGTCCTTCCTTTCTTAGCCTCGACCTTGCTTCCTATGGGTTGAAAATGGATCATGTGGTCCGGCATCGGGTTCGTCTCCTGACAGGATGCTCGAACGAAATATAGGTTCGCCAAAAAGTGGCATGTGGGGAGTCGAAGAGGCGCGCAGGAACTCTTTTATATGGAGAGCATTTACTGGACTTTGCTCTTTTCATCAGAAGGAGCCTGTGAATGATGACGGCGCTCACGCGCCTGAAGGAGGTATCAACTTGCCAAAGCCAGTATACGTGAAATTCGAGATGCCCAAGGAACTTGCAGACAAGGTTTACGAGCTGGTCGAGCTCGCACGGGACGGCGGGAAGCTCAGGAAGGGGACCAACGAGGTCACCAAGCTGGTCGAGAGGGGCGAGACCATGATGGTCGTCATGGCCGAGGATGTCTCGCCGCCAGAGATACTCATGCACATGCCCGCGCTGTGCGAGGAGAGGAACGTGCCGTATGCGTATGTCCCCAGCAAGGCAGAGCTAGGCAATGCATGTGGTCTCGAGAAGCCGACCGCTGCAATCGCAGTACTCGATGCCGCCAAGGGCAAGCCTCTCCTGGACGAGCTCGTCGAGAAGCTGAAAGCGCTGAAGAAGTAGGTGGACACATATGCCTGATGATAGCATTCCAGCAACGGTTGTCGAGGTCATCGGCAGGACAGGCATGACCGGCGAGGCTACCCAGGTGAAAGTGAGGGTCATGGACGGCCGTGACAAGGGCCGCATCATAACCCGCAACGCTATGGGTCCCATCAGGGTCGGGGACGTCCTCATGCTGAAGGAGACCTCGAGAGAGGCGAGGAAGCTCAGCGTGCGCTGAGCCCTCATCGATCGAGTCGGGTGATGTTCAATGGTAGAGAGAAAGATATGCACGTTCTGCGGCACCGAGATAGAGCCCGGTACGGGCAGGATGTACATCAAGAAGGACGGAGTGGTCTACAACTTCTGCACGTCGAAGTGCTTCAAGAACATGGTCGTGCTCGGACGAGTGCCGAGACGTACCACGTGGACGAGGTACTACGAGCGCGAGAAGGAGATCCGGATGAAGGGCACTCCGACGGAAGAGGATACAGGGCCGAAGGCGAAGAAGGTCCGGAAGGTAGTGGCAAAGCCGGAAGAGGCCAAGCCAGAGCCCAAGGAACATAAACCGAAGCCCGAGGAGAAGAAGCCCGCTCCCAAGGAGCCCACCAAGAAGGACAAGCCTGCTCCGAAGAAGGCCGAGCCCGCCAAGAAGGAGAAGCCGAAGGTGGAGGCCAAGCCGAAGCCTGCCGAGGGTGTCAAGGAATGATCGAGAAGACCTTCATGATGATCAAGCCCGATGGAGTCCAAAGGGGCATCGTCGGGAGGATCATCCAGCGGCTCGAAGACCGTGGTCTCAAGATCTGCGCGATGAAGATGATGAAGATCCCGAAGGAATTGGCCGAGAGACATTACCAGGAGCACAAGGGCAAGGGATTCTACAACGCGCTCCTGGACTACATCACATCTGGGCCAGTCATATGCATGGTTCTCGAGGGAGAGAACGCGGTGGCAGCATCCCGTGCGATGATGGGCAAGACCAACCCACAGGACGCGTCTCCTGGGACCATAAGGGGGGACTTCGCCCAAGTGACGGGCAGGAACATCGTGCACGGGTCGGACAGCTCCGAGAGCGCGAAGCGAGAGATCAACCTGTTCTTCAACGATTACGAGGTCCAGAAGTACGAGAAGATCGACGAGGCGTGGCTCTTCGAGAAGTAGTCCACTGAAACCCTTTCGAATCTTGTATTTTGTATTCCCGGACCGTATGGTCGCTCTAGTGCATACTGACAAGTCTCTCAGCGCGCGGGCTGTCGGTTAGATTGCAATGATGGCAGATTTAGACAGGGTAGTTAACAGTTGATGTGTTCGTGGCGTTCTGTCCGCTGTATGATTGTATCACTCACATTTCAGATGGAGGAAGACTCGTGCTATCATGTATGAAGCTGTCAGCATGGGCAAAGAAGAACGGCCTAACATACAAGACTGCATGTCAGTTGGACGGACACTTGAAACGCCTGTGGAGGGAGGAGTCCAGGTCGCAAGACCTCAGCCTTCCTATGAATCAGGAACCGAGACGGTCCTAAATGACCACGAATCGGGCAACGGTTAGGTTCATATAACGCATCTCCTCTTTTGAGGTCATGGCTGTCAGGCACCCGATTGTCTCGGTACTTGGCCACGTCGACCATGGCAAGTCGACGATCCTCGACAGGATCCGGGGAACCAAGGTGGTCGCCCGGGAGGCAGGCGGTATTACGCAGCACATCGGCGCCACGGATGTGCCAATCGAGACCATCTATGCTCTTTGCGGACCCCTGATAGGCGAGAGGAAGTTCTCCGTTCCCGGGCTGCTTTTCATCGATACACCGGGGCATTACTCGTTCATCACACTGAGGACGAGAGGCGGCGCGTTGGCGGACCTGGCGGTCCTCGTCATAGACATCAACGAGGGCCTGAAGCCCCAGACGATAGAGTCCATCAACATCCTGAAGAAGCTCAAGACTCCCTTTGTGATTGCGGCAAACAAGATCGACCTGATCCCGGGCTGGCGCCATGCCGAGAACCGGACTTTCAACGAGGCCTTGGCCGTACAGGACCCGAGGGTCGCGGCCGAGCTGGACGAGAAGATATACAACCTCGCTGGGAAGCTCTTCGACAAGGGCGGGTTCAGCGCCGACAGGTTCGACAAGATAACCGACTTCACCAAGACGGTCGCCATGGTTCCCATCAGTGGCAAGTTCGGAGAGGGTCTGCCCGACCTGCTCCTCATACTCGTGGGACTGGCGCAGAGGTTCCTCGAAGAAGAACTGCGGAGCGAGGAGGGGCCTGGAGAGGGAACGGTCCTCGAAGTCAAGGAGGAGAAGGGGATCGGCACGGTGGTGGATGCGATAATCTACAAGGGTACCATCAGGGTGGCGGACCAGATTGTCGTCTCGAGCGTGACTGGAGAGCCGATAGTCACGAAGGTCAAAGGGCTGCAACGGCCCCGGCCCCTGGACGAGATCAGGGATCCTACGCAGAGGTTTGACAGGGTCAAGGAGGTCTCCGCCGCTGCAGGCATAAGGATAATCGCTCAGAACGTGGAGACCGCGTTGGCCGGGGGAACGCTCAGGGTGGTGCACGGCGACCTCGAGCAGTTGAAGGAGGAGATCAAGAGCGAGAGCCAGATAAAGGCCGAGCTGGCTGATGAGGGAATCATAGTCCGGGGCGATGCGATAGGTTCCTTGGAGGCGTTCGCCTTCGAGGCGAAGGAATCCGAGCTCCTCATCAGGAAGATAGACATCGGCAATGTCAGCAGGAAGGATGTCGTCGAGGCGTCTCACTTCGAGAACCCACTCCATCGCGTCATTTTCGCCTTCAACGTCGAGGTCAACGACGATGCGCGGACCGAAGCCGCGACCCTTGGAATCAAGATATTCGAGAACGATGTGATGTATCGCCTGCTCGAGGACTACGAGACCTGGTGCGGCGAGAAGACGAAGGAGCTCGAGGTGGAGAAGCGGCTGGAGATAGTGTTCCCGGGGAAGATCATTATCATGCGGGACCACGTCTTCAGGGTCAGCAAGCCTGCGATAGTCGGTGTCAGGGTCCTGGCCGGAAGGATAAGGCCGGGACAGGGACTGGTGACCCTCGATGGCAGGTCCGTGGGGAAGATCAAGAGCATCAGGACCGGCGAGGAGCCCGTGAAGGAAGCCGTCGCGGGCAGAGAGGTCGCGATCGCTATCGACGACGCGACGGTCGGGCGTCAGATCGACGTCGAGGATGTCCTGCTCGTCGACATCCCGGAGAGCCACGTGACCGAGCTGGCCAAGTACGACCTCAAGCAGGACGAGTTGGACACGCTCGAGCAGCTGAGACAGATAAAGCGCAAGGAGAAGCCGTTCTGGGGAGCTTAGTGACCCTTCGTGACTGTAGGATATCGGTGGGCTCTCCAGTCCTCGATGCCGGCCTTGTATTGAAGCACCTTCTTGTAACCATACCTCTCCAGCTTGGTCGCGGCGACGGTGCTCGCGTCACACTTCAGGTTCGAGCAGTATGTTATGAAGATCGTCTCCTTGTCGTAGTCCTTGGTGATGCGCTCTCCCAGATGATCCGAGGGGATCGAAACCGCCCCGGTGATGTGCTCCTTGTCATAGGCGTCGTGGCCCCTTGCATCGATGAGGACGAAGTCCGCCTTGTCGTCCATCATCTCCTTCAGGTCCTCTGCATGAATCTGCTTCATGCCCTCCCAATTCGAAGGATTGAGCATATTCATTTCGGCGTACAATGTTTCGGCATACAATCTTTCCGGATCCACGATTTTCGGTTCGATTCTGAAGCCTTCCAGTATGTCCACCAGATGCGCATCCGCAACTCCGAAACCTATTTAACTCCTTTCGCAATAGGGCGTTTCGTACCGGAGAGGATTCCATGGCGGACTTCAGAGCCGTTATCAACGATACCAAGGATGGGAAGACATATCAGACGCCAGTCACAGGACATCACGCTAACTCCCTGATAGGCAAGAAAATAGGGGATGTAGTGGACGGCATATTCGTCGGCCTCCCGGGATACAAGCTGGAGATCAGCGGGGGCAGCGACAAGGACGGCTTCCCTATGAGGAAGGACCTGCCGGGCCCTAGGAGGAAGAAGCTCCTGATGTCCAAGAGCATCGGGTTCAACTCGAAGAAGAGGGGCCTGAGGAAGAGGAAGAACGTGAGAGGGAACACCATATCCCCTGACACGCTTCAGATCAACATGAAAGTCACGCAGCACGGCATGAAGCCCGTCGCTGACCTCATCAAGAAAGAGGAGAAGAAGGCCTAATGAAGGTCCCCACCCAGCCGGAGACGAACATCGGCATGATTGGCCACGTCGACCATGGCAAGACCATGCTGACGAAAGCTCTGACCGGGGAATGGACCGACAGACATTCTGAGGAGGTCAAGAGAGGCATCTCCATAAGACTAGGTTACGCCGACGTCGCGTTCTACAAGTGCAAGAACTGCGAAGAGCCCGAATGTTACTCGAACCTGCCGACCTGCCCGACATGCAAGGGGGAATGCGAACTCCTCCGGTCGGTGTCCTTCGTCGATGCTCCTGGCCATGAGACCCTGATGGCCACGATGCTCTCCGGGGCGGCGATCATGAACGGCGCGCTGCTCCTTGTGGCTGCCAACGAGAAGTGTCCCCAACCCCAGACCAGGGAACACCTGATGGCCCTGAGCATCATCGGGGTCGACAAGGTCATCGTCGTCCAGAACAAGATCGACATCGTGACCGTGGACGAGGCGCGCGAGAACTACAAGGAGATCAAGGAGTTCATCAAGGGGACCATTGCGGAGAAGGCCCCGATCATCCCGATCTCCGCTCACCACGATGTCAATATCGACATACTCATCCAGGCGATCGAGAAGTCCATCCCGACCCCGAAGTGGGACAAGGTCAAGCCGGCGAGGATGTACATCGCGCGGTCGTTTGATGTCAACGTGCCCGGAACGAAGATAGAGAAGCTCAAAGGCGGCGTCATCGGAGGCTCGATGACGCAGGGAAAGCTCAAGGTCGGTGACGAGATCGAGATCAAACCAGGGTTGAAGGTCGAGAAGACCGGCGGGAAAGCCACATGGGAGACGGTCACGACCAAGGTGAGGTCGCTCTTCACCGGAGGCACACCTCTCGACGTCGCACATCCGGGCGGGCTCATTGCGATGGGAACGGGGCTCGACCCGTCGCTCACTAAGTCAGATTCGCTCGTTGGCAGGATAGCCGGGATCCCAGGGACTCTGCCGCCCGTGTTGAACCAGCTGACATTCCAGACAGAGTTGATGAAGCGAGTGGTGGGCGTCACGTCGGACATCACCGTCGACAACCTCAAGACGAACGAGCCGCTGATGCTGAGCGTTGGCACGGCAACGACCGTGGGTGTGGTCACCAGCGGGAGGGCCGACTCGGCTGAAGTCGCCCTCAAGATCCCGGTTTGTGTCGAGAAAGGTCAGAGAATCGCGATCTCCAGGCGCATAGCCGGCAAGTGGCGACTGATCGGCTACGGCGTCGTGCAGTAGGCGCGTGATAATCTGCCGAACGCGATCGTTCTGGATGCCAATGCCCTGATGATGCCCTTCCAGTTCAAGCTCAATCTGGACAGGGAGCTGAAGAGACTCTTCGGTGAGCTCCCCATCTTTGTCCCGAGCTCTGTGATTGGCGAGCTGGCGAGGTCGATCGATCCCAAGGCAAAGGCCGCATTGGCCCTGGCCAGGAAATACCAGATTGCTGAGACGGACCTGAGCGGGGACGATGCCGTGATCGACATGGCAGAGAGACGGTCGGCTGCGGTCGTCACCAACGACAGGGAATTGATAGCCCGACTCAGGGAAAAGAAGGTACCAGTAATTCGGCTGCGGGAAGAACATTATCTAGTCGCCGACGAGTTTTAACAAGGTTTCCGACGAAAAGGTATTATTGGGCCTATATCATGGAAGGCACCATGGTGCATGAGAAGCAGATTGCCACGCTCAAGCACATAGCCCTGATGGGTGGTGTTCACGACTATATCGCAATCTCCTCTCGGGAGCTCGGCAACGTCTTAGAGATAAGCCAACAGTCGGCGTCCAAGAAGATCCTTGAGCTCCTGGGTGATGGTCTGATCGAGCGCGACCTCGGCGCGAGAAGGCAGAGGATAAAGCTCACGGACAAAGGGTTCGACCTGCTGCGAAAGGAATACTCCGACTATCAGCGTATATTCGAAATGAAGGATCACCTGGTCATCATCGGCACTGTCACGTCGGGTCTGGGCGAGGGCCAGTACTACGTCAACCAGGAAGCCTATGCGGACCAGTTCCAGAAGAAGCTCTGGTTCAAGCCTTTCGAGGGTACATTGAACCTAAGGCTCGCCGACCCTGAACTGGGCAAGCTCGACATCCTGAAGAGATCGGAGGGCATACTGATCAAGGGGTTCGAGAAGGAAGGCCGGACGTTCGGCGATGTGAAGTGCTTCCTCGCCACCATCCACAACATGGAATGTGCGGTCATACTTCCGATGAGATCGCACCACACGGACATCCTCGAGGTCATTTGCAAGTTCCATCTCAGGCGCTCCCTGGGACTCAAGGACGGGGATCAGGTAGAGCTCATCGTGTCGCTCTGATTGCTTGCCATCTCAGGACGGCCCTCTCCGAGCGTGAAGTAGAAAGTCGCCCCCTTGTCGACCTCCCCCTCTGCCCAAACCTCGCCTCCATGGCGGGTGATTATGCGCCTGACGGTTGCCAAGCCAATGCCGGTCCCGGGGAATTCCGAAGTCGAGTGCAAGCGCTGGAACGCAGTGAAAAGCCTGTCCGTGTGCTTCATCTCGAATCCGGCTCCGTCGTCCTTGACGAAGTACACGGTCCTGCCATCGGCGCTCATCCAGCCGAACTCGATCCTTGCCTCGGCCTTCTTGGACGTGAATTTCCAGGAGTTGTTCAAGAGATTCTCCAGGGCGATCTCCACCAGCCTCGGGTCTCCTCTGGCCGGTGCGTTGGCTACGACGGTGAAGGTCACGTTCCTCGTGGGGTCGTCCACCTTCAGCCTCGCGACGATGGCTTTGGCAATATCCGAAAGGTCAACCGCCTGGACCTGCATCTCGCTCTTTGCCACTCGGGATAGCTGCAGTAGGTCATCGATCAGACTGTTCATCCTCTGGGTGGATGCACGCAATCTCGCGAGATACGAATTTCCCTTCTCGTCCAGCTTGCTCGCGTACTCGCTCGACAGGATCGACGCATACCCGTCGATGTTCGTAAGGGGGGCGCGAAGGTCGTGGGACACGGAGTAGCTGAAGGCCTCCAGCTCCTTGTTCACTGAGGAAAGCTCGATCGTTCTGCTTCTCAGTTGTTCGTTAAGCGCAATGAGCGATTCCTCGGCTGCTTTCAACTCGGAGTTGCTCTTATCGACCCCGCTTCCGATGACGTCGGCGACCTTGCTCACAACCATGACGACGAATCCGGTTGAGGCGAGGGCGATGATGGAAGCGACTATGGCTGGGTTGCTCGAATCCTCAGTCTGTCTGAACAGCCAGCATATCACCAGGACTATCAACACCGTGATTGGCGGGAAGGTCCGAAGCAGACGCGCCCTGACGGACGGTCCTACCAGCGCATGGGCGGGCCAGGAACCGGGTCCCATGGCGCATATCAACGAGATGCCCAGAAGGCTCAAAGACAGCGTAGCCAGGAGCGAGATAGGTCTCGTGGGGCTGCCGTAGAGCAGCGGCGATCCGTATCCGTATCCCAGCGTGCCAACCAGGCCCACCAAGAATGCGCCCCCTCCCATTACTACCGAGTATTGGGCGACCCATTGACGGTCTCTCCCGATCATGCTAGCCAGCAATCCCAGTCCCAGCAACAAGAAGCCTCCCGAAGCCACGGGAGACATGTGGCCGATTTGAATGCCCTTCTCCAGCCTGCTATAGCCGAAGAGATTACACTCGAGGTCGAATGACGGATGCAAGAAGAAGGCGAACGTCAACCATGCCGAAACAAATACAACAAAACAGATGCCGAGCAGGAGACATGCTTTGATGAAACGAGTCTGACGGGGTTGTAAGGCACCGAGCACGAGAAGGGAGAGCACCACTATCAGCACCGAGGAACTCGGCGCGATGGGAAAATACTCCGGCTTGACCCTCGCCAGCTCATAGACCCCTGCGGCGATTCCGATTGTTCCCAGAAAGCCAAGGACACCACTCAATGTCGATAAGGCGCGCGCATATCGAATCATGCGAACCCCTGACGGGCTTGATTTCCATGATTCCACGTCTGTGCCTTCTACCAAGTCTCCTCCCCGCATCCACTCTGGCATTTCCCGTTCCTTTGTCGAGAGGTGGACATTGAAGATGCTCGACAATCTGTTAATAGTTTCGCTCGTGGCGCCATCAACTATGCGCGGGGATGTCCTGTCCGCGCCTTCCCGCGCAAGACCCTCGTCGATTCCATCTTGCCTAGGAGCGCATGATGGCTCGGACCGCATTGGCCGCTATCAATCCAGCGCTCGTCATCCGCACGTAAGCCCACTCTGCGATGTCGAGTGGATGATGGTTCGCGGCTCGCTTTGCTTGTGACGCCAGCAGATACCTTCGATCCTGGCGCGTCATAGCTTCTTTGTCGCGTAGTCCAGGACGGATTCGAACACTGCCCGCCCGTCGCCAGGTCCATCAGGTTCCCTGGTCCAATCGGGATGGGTGAATCTGAAAAACACCCTCTCAGGATGGGGCATCAGGCCGAACACGTTGCCCTCCCTGTTGCAGATCCCCGCGATATTCTCCGTCGAGCCATTCGGACACCACGGGTATCCCGCTTGGTTCCCTTCAGGATCGACGTACTTGAACACTATCTGATCATTCTCCTCGAGCTCCTTAAGGATCTGTTTGGACCTCTCCAGTGGGAACATCAGCTTGCCTTCCGCATGGGCCGAAGGCACGAGCGAGAGCTTGTCCGGTGAGATCCTCGATGTGAACACGCAGCTCGACCTGTTTACCTTCTTGAGTATGGTCGGCCTGCACTCGAACCGACCAGAATCGTTCGTTCCAAGCACGGCCTCGGGATACTCCGACATCACCCCCGACATGGCAGGCAGCAGGCCCGTCTCGACGAGCACCTGGAAGCCGTTGCATATCCCCAGCACGGGCTTGCCCGACTTGATGAAGTCGACGAGGTCCTCGGACAGCCTGCTCTTCATGCGCGCGGCGAAGATCGCGCCCGCGCGCACGTAGTCCCCTGATGAGAACCCTCCAGGGAAGACCAGTATCTGATATTCGGAGAGAGACCTCTTCTCCTCGCTGGTTACATCCATTCCGATCAGCTGCTTGAGATGCACTTTCTCTGGTTGGGTGCCCATCCTTCTGAACGCCTGGTAAGACTCCTCCTCGCAGTTGGTTCCCTCGATCCGAAGCACGCACACCTTGACCTTGCTCGCCTTCACCCCATCAGCCTCCAGAGCGTGCCGTTGAAGGCCTCCGCGAGCTTGTCCACATCCAGGTCTACCAGTCTCTTGTTCGAGGAGATGGTGAGCGAATCCCCACCCACCGTCCCAAACCGGACCATCCTTGTCTTCCTATCCCGGGGCACCTGCCTCTCCTTTCCTTTCTTGAGTTCGACGACCCACCTGCTCGGGGCCTCGGAGAAGAGTCGGACATCCGACCTGAGCCCATCCATCTTGGACAGATCCATGTCCGCACCGATGTCACCGCCTATGCACATCTCGGCCAAGCTGACTGCGAGGCCTCCATCGGACACATCGTGACATGAAACGATGGCGCCTCTCTCTATCCCGCCTATCACGACATCCAGCCCGGCCCTGAGGACCGCGATGTCCACATCCGGGACCTTGCTCGAGTGGCTGCCATTCATCCGATAGAATTCGGACGCCCCCATTTCGGGTCCAGTCGGGCCGATGAGCGCGATCGTGTTACCTTCGTGCTTCAGATCCGTGGTGACGCATTTCCTGATGTCCCTGACGATCCCGCAGCCGAGCAGGGCGGGGGTCGGCAGGACCGCGCCTGTCGGTGCCTCGTTGTAGAAGCTGACGTTCCCAGATGGTATGGGTATCTTGAGCGCCTCCGCGACCTCGCCCATCCCGCGGACCGCCTCCCTGAACAGCCACAGCCTGTCGGGCTTTTCGGGGTTGCCGAAGTTCAAGCAGTTCGTGAAAGAATGCGGCCGCGCGCCGACGGATGCAAGGTTCCTGCACGTCTCGTCAACACATATCTTGCCTCCTCGGTATGGGTTGGATCCGACCGCAAACGGGTTCGACGCTGTTGCAATCGCCAATCCTCTGAAGGAGTCCTCGACCGGTTTCAATACTGCCGCGTCACCATGGCTCGAATGACCCAGCTTCCCCTGCAACGGCTTGATGACGGTGGACGCCCTGACCTCATGATCGTATTGCCTGATGACCCAGTCCCTGTTGCAGATGTTTGGCCGGGCGAGGATCTTCAGGAGGTCTCTGTCGTAGCGGTCCTTGGCCTTCGGTATCCTCTCGGCCTTGGTGCGGCTCTTCTCCTCGGCGGTGCATGGCCTGCAGTAGACAGGACCAGCGGTGAGGAACTCCAGCTCCAGGTCGAACACCTTCTCTTGCTGGAAGTAGAGCCTCACGGATCTCTGCGGTATGACCTTCCCGACCGGCGTGGCCGGGACGTCCCAGAGCTTGAAGATGTGGAGGACCTCGTCGACGTTCCTCGGAGATACCGAGAGCATCATCCTCTCCTGGGATTCGGACACCCATATCTCCCAAGGAGCCAACCCTTCCTCCTTGAGCGGGACCTTGGAGAGATCGACCTCGGCTCCGCAGCCGCCGGCGAGCGCGATCTCTCCGACTACGCAAGACAGGCCTCCTCCACCCAGGTCCTTCATGCCATTGACCAGGCCTCGGTCGTTCGCCTCCAGGACCGCGTGGATCACCGGCTCCTTCATGATCGGGTCACCGAGCTGGACTGCCCCCCTTGACTCTGTTTCGCTCTCCTTTGTCAGGACTGCTGATGCGAATGTGACGCCGTGGATTCCGTCTCTTCCGGTCCTCCCACCGACCAGGACGAGTATGTCTCCGGGGCCGCGGACCGCGTTCCTCCTGATGTTCTTCTTCTCAGCGATGCCGATACAGCCGACATTGACGAGGCAGTTCCCGACGTAGCTCTCGTCGAACCATACCCCGCCCGAGACCGTCGGCAGCCCGACCCTGTTCCCGTAGTCCCTGATGCCCGCGACGACCCCACCGAACAAGTACATCGGGTGCTTGATCCCGTGGGGCAGCTTGTGAAAGGGATAGTCCAGCGGACCGAAGAACAGCGGGTCGACCAGGGCTATTGGCTGTGCTCCCATGCACAGGACGTCCCTGATGATACCCCCGATTCCGGTCGCGGCCCCTCCGTAGGGCTCGACCGCGCTCGGGTGGTTGTGGCTCTCGATCCGGAGTGCGTAGGCATGGTCCTTGTCGAACTCCATCACGCCCGCATCACCCCTGTCGATGACCTGCTTCGTGTTGATGCCGAACACGTACTCCTTGAGGAACACCTTGGAGCTCTTGTAGCAGCAGTGCTCGCTCCATGCCTGACCAATGGACTGCAGCTCCACATCCGTCGGGCTCCTTCCTTTCTCCCTGAAGAAGTCCCTGATCCGGTGCATCTCATCGAGTGACAGAGCGGTGCCGCTCTCCCTGCTCAGCTCCTCCAACTCTAGATCCGTCGCGTCCCCCAGGTTGATGTCGACCAGTTCGAAAGGGACGTCTCGGCGATTGTACAGTCTGTCCGTGGACACGCCAGTACCTCACTTGATCGTGATCGAGTAGTTGTGGATCACGGGATTGGCTAGGAGCTTCCTGCACATCTCCTCGATCTTCTTCTCTGCGTGCCCCGCGTCTCCATCGATGAAGATGTCGAAGACCTTCACAGTCTTGACGTCCTTCACCCCTTCGAATCCGAGCAGCTCCAACGCCTTCAAAGTGTTCTTGCCCTCAGGGTCAGCCACCCCCTTCTTCAGCTCGACCCGGACTTCTGCGACAACCATCCCGCGTCACCCTTGTCGGGGAATTGTGCATGCTATTACTTAATCATTCACGATTTGCCCCTTCTTTGAGGAGCTTCGTTCCGCGGGTCTCAACGGGACATCCTTCTGCCGAACGAAAGATAGCCCGTGTGTCCGAGCATGTCGAAGCTTGGCCTTACGCCCCCTTCGTGGACGACCATCTCTCGCTGGAGCGTCTCGAGGGAGATGATCTCCGCGAGGCCCACCTCCCGCATCTTCTTCACTGCGGTCTCGAGCTGGTTGGCATTCGGCACGTAGCAGCAAGCGTAGCCCCCTATCCTCAGCGCTCTGGACACGTTCACCATCGCATCCCAAGGGTTCGGGATGTCCAGCGCGACGGCATCGACATCGCTCTCCAACTTCGCCGTGCAGATGTCCCCGATCTTCAACTCCCACGACGGTTCGTTCTCGGACAGTGCGATGTTCCTTCGAGCCACGTCCGCGTAATCCTGTCTGCTCTCATATGAGTAAACTTTGCCCGTTGGACCAACGGCTTTCAGTAGAACCAACGTAAGTGCCCCTGAACCGACACCGCCCTCGATGACCCTGCTTCCGGGGCCAATGTCGAGGTGAAGTGGGATCATGAAGCTGTCCTTGGAAATGATGATCTGTGCCCGTCTCTCTATCATCCCGAGAGCATCCTTGATGCTCGGCCTGAGGATAAGGAAGTCCCGTCCCCCTATCTGAAGGGAGTCTCCAAGAGATGAATTGCACAATGCATTGCCGTCTATGACTCCGAGCCCGGCGACCTCGATCATGCGCTTGGCCGCCGTGACCGGGTACCTTCTTCCGCCGTGGTCGATGAGTAGCAGCTTCGCTCCCTCGTGGATCATTGTGCTTCATCGGAATCCGAGGCGTCTATAACTACCTTTTGAGATTATTAATCCATATGTGAATATTTAAATCGCGTCGCGGCGGTCTCCGATAGGTCGCCACGAGCATATCGCTCGCGGCATCTGGATCCCAGGGCGCAATCGTGCGGGACGCCTGGCCAGCCTCCACAGGTCGA
>Ga0315282_10005790_pt1 | contig 20910 bp, 18 predicted proteins | sample YL17G07_20_MG_FD_203693 | JGI IMG/M metagenome (GOLD analysis project Ga0315282, IMG submission 203693) | Sediment microbial communities from Yellowstone Lake, YNP, Wyoming, USA - YL17G07_20 | ecosystem: Environmental > Aquatic > Freshwater > Lake > Sediment | place: USA: Wyoming | collected... | reverse complement strand
TTGATAGAGAAGGAAAGGGAGTAAAAGTAGCCTCTGTAAGAAAAGAGAAAGGAGAAATGGACGTTTATAATTTAGAAGTTGCAAGACTGCACAACTATTTTGCTGAAAATGTACTTGTTCATAACAAAGCGGTTTGCGGTGTTGCAGTTTGTGATTGCCCAGATACAACTCGGTAGTTTTATAGAAATTCAATATGTACATGTTTAGATAATACCATTATAAAGGTTTTACAAATAATATTTATGCATTTCATTGAAGCTATTGATTTAAAAAACAATATAGTCACGAAATTGGAAAAACCAGATTTAATAAGTTCTAAGGATTATCATCCATCTCCTGATTTGGTGGAAGTTTTTCATAAAAAAAATGATGTATGTGTTTTTGCAAATCATCAGAATAAACTTTTTTATATGGATAAAGATTCTTTTAATAGATATATAAAAAAATCTCCATCAGAAATACCTAAATTTCTTGTTGATTCTGGACTTTTTGTTAATAAAAAAGTTAGAATAAAGAATCAAATAAAAAAATATTGCAATATAGCAATAGCATTTGGGCTAACTGACGACTGCAATTTATCATGTAAATATTGCTCTCAAGACAGTGGAAAAAAAGTTGTTATGCCAATAGAAATGGCACAAAATCTAATTGATACAGTTACTTCCAAATGGAAGCATTTTTCGTTGTATTTTGTTGGCGGTGGAGAACAGACACTTGAGCTCAAAAATTTAAAAAAAATAGTTGCTTATGGAAGAAGTATTAATCCAAAAACGAGTGTGTCTATAACTACAAATGGAATATTTTCAAATAATATTCGCTATTGGCTTTTAAAAAATATCAACCATATCAATATATCTTGCGATGGACCTCCTTCTATTCAAAATAAACAAAGGCCATTAAAAAATGGACAACCTAGTAGCAAGTATGTCGAAGATAGTATAAAATTTTTTATAGAACGAAATAAGAGCATAAAAATCAAATCGGTTATACATAAAAAATCGATGAAGAATTTATACAAAATTATGAATTACTATTATTCCTTGGGTGTAAAAAGTATTGATTTTATAAATCTTGAAGAAAGAGGTAGAATCTGGAAAGTTACTAAACCTTTGACGCCAAAAGAGGATGTGCTATTTCATCTCATGGCAAAGGAGATAGGAGATGAGTTAGGAGTAAATATTAGTATACCATACCTTAATTTAAATCTTGATGATATTTGGCCCTTTGGTTGTCCTACAAAATTCTTCCATTTTTCTACAGATGCTTCCGGCAATTTATGTATATGCCCACAAACTTCCCTTCGTTCGAATCCCTACGAGTTCAGACTATTAACAATAGGAAAATATGATAATAAGAAAGGTAATTTCTTAATTGACGAACCGAGATTAAATTATCTTAGAAATGCTGTGATAAATCTAAAAAAATGTAAAAGTTGTAAATATAATTTTATCTGTATAAAGTGTCTCTTGAAATGTGCTGAAATAGGCAAAAACTTTGATAAACCGAATGAAGATCAATGTCAATCAATCAAAAATTCTCTTTTATTATATTCTAAATCTATGCTTGACAAAAATATTTTCAGAATAACGCCGTATTTACTTGAAAAAGATAATCGCCTTTTTTTCAAAATGTTTTTCAATAAACTTGAATTGAAACCTTATGGAAATGGTGGTATTGAGGGAAGTAGTATTCTTAAAATAAGAATATCTGATATAGATAAAATTTCTAAAGACATATTGAATTATAAGAAGGAACAAGAAGAGATAACTCTATTTTTATTATCTTTTCTATTTGAAAAAAATGACTTGAATAAAAAATCAGGGAAAAAAATCGAAAATTTCTTAGATCATTTGAGAAAAAATAAGATTTATTTCAAAGTTATGAAACCTCTACCAAGATGTATTTTTGATGATAATTATAACGAAATTTCAATTAAATTTAATATACCGAGTAGTTGTTTTGAATGTTTACAACTTTTCAAAGTTTGCGGAAATGATGTGAAGATTTGTAATCAAAAAGAAAATATCAAAATTAAAATTGAGGACGTAAGAGATAGAAAAGAAATTTTTGATTTATTTAAAAAAAATAACAGGAAACTATATAAAAATTGTGAAAAATGTATCTACTTAATTAGGAATATGTGCAATGGAATATGCCAAGATGAGATTCTCTCTAATGATAATGATAAAAAATCACATTAAAATTTATAAGTCAAACAGGCTCCTTGGCATTGTTTTCTAATTAAAAATTTACAGCCCGGGCATTCTGAATAAATGAAAATTTTCCATTTCAATTTTTCAATTAAACTTTGATAAAATTTAAATATCTCCTTTTCATTTTTTATTTTTGTTATGTTTAATTTTTTAGCTTCGGAAAGATGCAAATTAACACAAGGGAAAACTGATAGATCCGGGTTGATTACATATACATTTGAACCTGCACCACAAGTACCTCTTAACTTAGAGTTATTTCTTATAAATTTTCTTTCTTCTTCGTTAAACAAGCAAAATGGGAGAGGTCTTGCCAAAACTGGTTTTATGCTCTGTTTTTTACATGCTTCAATGAAACTAAGAATAATATCAGACATTTTTTGAAAATCATTTATTTTTGTGAATGCATTTGTTTTATTCATATTCGGTGTAGTTACAGCATATGATACATTATTTATATCATGCCTCATACAAGCATCAAGTAAATGCTCAAAGCGAGTTTTGTATGAAAGAAAATTAATCCTGAGGGTTATATTTGAAGTAATTCTCCGGATATTTTTTAGATTAGTTTCTAATATTTCTCTTTGCCTTGATGAATATTCACTTGGTTGATCGTAATTGATGAAATAATTTGTTATAACGTTAGAATCAAATTCGTCAATTCTATTCGGACTGAAAATTAAATTCGTTAATAGTCCTACCTTGAAGTTTCTTTCTTTTAACATTTTTATTACTTTGTCAAAATCCTTGTAAAAAGTTGGTTCGCCACCAATTAAGCTAATTTGATATATATTCTGATTCTCAAACCATTTTACAACTTTTTTAAAATTCTTTAAGCTCATATCAGGAAGTTTTTTCATCAAGACATTAGCATAACAATAGACGCAATTTCTATTGCAAGCATAAGTGAGAGCGACATGCCTAATAAGCATAATAAAATATTGAAATCGAACCAATAATAAACCTGCCTTCAATTTGTCAAATTCAAGTTTTGGAAAAAGGAAAAGTATAAATTTATTAATAGCACAAATCTAATAAAAATATAGATACTTGATGAAAGATAGAACATTATTTTTTATAATTGTTATTGCGGGGGTTTTATTAGTTTTAATATCTATTTTATCGCCATTCTCGTCAAATGAATTTTATTCAAAATGTGTTAAAAATACAGAAGAATGTGATTATGATTTTCTAACGAAATATGTTATAAAGGCTCCACCATCTTCTTTAACCAAATCGGATGTTAGTTCTGTTTTACTTTCCAAATATAACGAGGTTAAATTAAAATATGAGAATGAAAATATCACAGATTATACCTGTTCACATGATAGAGGATTACAATATGTTATGAGATTAGCAGAAGTATCAGTTTTATTCATGCCACCCAATGGAACCATTAATGGAGACGTGTATGGGCCTAGAGCCAAAACACCACTTCTTGATATGAACGAGTTAGATTTTTGGTCAGTTAAACTCTTATTAATTGATAAGGAATCATGGGTTTGCACACCTATCCAAGTAAGATTTTTTCAATTATTTACTGGAAGTTCACATCGTAAAGAACCTGAAGTTCAATTTACAATTAATGGATTATCCGGATTGACACCATACTATGATCAGCTGATTAGAACACGTATATGTGATAAAATTCCACAGCTACAGGATTTAAGAAATTATCCTTCAACAGAAATCGATGTTTGCAATGTATTCAACTACATGAAAGTAAAATCTTATTGCTTGCAAAAATTAACTGATGAGGAAAAGAGTTTATTAGATGAAACGAAAAGTCAGGTTTCTAGTGATCCAGAAGCTCAGGCATGTATAGATAATTTAAAAAGATTGCAGTGGTGTACTGATTGTACTATGAAAATTCTTACTTGGTTGGAACGACCTCCTGTCCAAACTTGCTCAAACGATACTACTAGTTGTGGGACTTGGCCCGACTGTAAAATTTTGATTATGTTAGAAAGATGTTATGATGGCTACCAAAGAAATTATTACTGCTTAAATAATATTCCGAAGTACAATCAGATATGCACTTCTTATTGCTGTGGTAAAATAAATGGTACTTGCTTGAATGAAAATATTTGTTCTGCTAGCCCATCTCAAATTTCAAGTTAATTAATCTTGTGCTCAACTTTTATTTTTGATAAACAATTTTATATTATGAAAGATTTCAGGCACAAGAATGGATTAGTTATATTAACACTTGCTTGTCCTATCGAATGTGGCCATTGTATTTTTTCTTGCACTAGATCTAAAGATCCTCGGAAATGGATGCCCGAAAAAACAATAAGAAGAGTTGCTGAAGAATTTCATGTGAATAAAATTAATAAAATTTTAATAACTGGTGGAGAACCATTTTATGACTTAAAAAAACTTTTCAATTCATTGAGAATATTTTTAAATTATTTTAATCCTGAGATGATTTCAATTGCTACTTCTGGGTTCTGGGCAATAGGCAAATCATCTACGTATAATGTTTTAAACGACATTCGAAAGATGGGAATCAAACGAATTGAGGTAAGTTGGGATAGATTTCATGCTAAAAGAGTGAAATTGAAAAATATAGAAAACATATTGACCGAAGCGAAAAAACTTCAAATGGAAGTTTGCTTGAGACCAATAATAGATATGGAAAGTTCAGCTATAAAAAATAAGATAAAACAACTAATTTTAAAATATTCACCAGCAGTAGCTTTTGCTATAACTGAACCGATAGGTAGAGCAGCAATATTTGATAAACGACTTTTAGGAACAAACGAGAACTTGAATGGCTTCATCTCAGAAATTGAAAACTATGCTAAAATATGGAGAGGTAAAAATTATCCTCTTGTTGTAACGACTTTTCCAAATGGAAATGTTTATGGATGTTGTAATGCTTTCAAGTTAGCATATATGGGAAATATAAACAATCAACAGTTGAAACCTATGATACAAAAAATAAAGACAACTTTACCTGGATATATTTTCTTAAATAACCTTAGTTGTTCATTCTTAGATAAATTTATTCCATCAACATCATCTCATAAATGCGATTTGTGCGCTAACCAGCCATTTGACAATAAAATTTCTGGGGAAGAATGCCATGGAAGAAAATTTATTGAAATGTCTATCAAAGATTTAGAAAAATGCGAAAAATATGACAATAAATACGAACTTCTTCTGTCTTTTTCGTTAACTATTGATGACTTGAAAAAAGAAAATGGTAAAAAAATCGTGAATTTCTTAAATTCTTTAAAAAGGGAGGGAGTAAAAGTAAAACTTTCCAGACCTTTACCAAAATGTATGTTCCAACCAAATGAAATTAGTGAGTTAAAAGAATTTAACATTGTTTATAATTGCTTTGAATGTAATGAACTATTTTCTATAAAAAATGAGATGATACAATTCTGTCCAAATGTCTATAAAATAAAAGGTCCGAAGTTTGAAGGAATGAAAGATAGAAAAGAATTATTTGAACATTTCAAAAGGATTCATAATGAGTTAGAGTTAGAAGAAAAGTGTTTAAATTGTATTTATTTAAAGAGAGGTCAATGTAATGCAATCTGTTTTAGAAAAAAATAATATAATAAATTTAACTCAAAAAGAACAGAACACACTTTTGTCTATAGCGAGAACAACTTTAGAAGTGTGTATAAATAAAGGAGAAATATTTAAACCGAAAATAAATAATTCAAAATTGTCAAAAGTGTATGGTGTTTTTGTAACTTTAGCGAAAAATAAAAAGATACGAGGATGTATCGGTTCTAGTTTTTCTAAACTCCCATTATATCTAGAGGTTAGGAATAATACGATAAAAGCTGCAATTCATGACTCGAGATTCAAACCAATGCAAAAAAATGAACTGAAAAATATTAAGATAGAAATCTCCATATTGTCACCTCCTGAAAAAACAAAAATTCAAGAAATAAATCAATTTGACGGTGTTTTTATTAGAAACAACTATCATTCTGCTGTATTTTTACCAGAAGTATGGCACAATTATCCTAATAAGGAAATATTTTTAAGTGAACTATGTAAAAAGGCAAATTTGTCTTCAGATATTTGGAAATTTGGTAAAATAAAATTTTGTAAATTTAATACTATGAAAATTGTAGAAAATAATAGAATTAAAAGAATTGATATAAAATCAGACTCGAAGGATTCTTTCAATATATCTAAAGATAAAGTTTTGGACTCGATGAATTTAGCTGTTAAATGGTTAAAAGAAAATCAAAATTGTGATGGAAGTTTTAAATATTTGTACTTTCCTTATGTAGATGAATATGTTTTGGAACCAGAGTTATTACGTTTAGCTGGAACTGCCGCTGCTTTGGCTTTGTTCGCATCATTATCAAAAAATAAAGATTATATGAATATTGCAAAAAGAGCAATTGAATACATTTTAAAATATGTCAAATGTGATAAAAATTTTGCTTATGTGCTTTATAAAGAAAAAGCAAATTTGGGTGGAGTTGCAATTGTTCTTTTGTCATTGCTTGCAATAAAAGAAAAAAAATACAATTCACTAATTAAAAAACTTGGGAACTTCCTTACCTCTATGCAAAAAGAAGATGGAAGTTTCAAGATAAATTATATACCAGATTCTTATGAAGAAGCAGATCAACTTCTATACCCTGGAGAAGCTTTATTGGCTCTTGTAAGATTGGTTAAACAGACAAAAAATAAAAAATATTTAAAAAATATTGAAAGGGCATTTCAATTTTATAAAAAATATTTTGAAAGAAATAGATATTTTGGATTTGTTCCGTGGCAATCTCAAGCATTTGCTGAATTATATGAAATTAGAAGGAAAAAAGAGTATGCAAAATTTGTTTTCGAAATGAATGACTGGATAATAAATTTTCAATATGGAGATAATTATTTGGTTAAAAATTACAGAGGTGGTTTTTGCACTTATTCACAAATACCAGGTTTTGATACTGCTTGCTATCTAGAAGGAATCGCTGCTGCATATAAAGTTGCGAAATCATTAAACGATAAAAGGAGGATCAAAAGATATAGGAAATCTATTTTAATTGGAATGAATTTTATTTTGCAACTCCAATATACAGATAAAAATTCAAAAAGTATTAAATACCCAAAAAAGGTTATTGGAGCATTTCGCGAGAATATTCTTGATAAGGATTGTATAAGATATGATTTTATTCAACATAGCCTTATAGCCCTTCTAAATACTGTGAAAAATTTTGATGAATTTGACTGGTATGATGGTAAAACATGTTTAGGTTAAAATACCAAGCTTTGGATTTAATTTTGCCAGCAGTGCTTTTATTCGTTTATTTGTTTATTCCAAACTCACACTTATTTTTATCTTTTATATTTATTTTCTTTCTGCCAGGATATTTTATAATGACATCCTCTGCGGACTAAAGTCCGCAGTTTCCTGTGAATTTTTCGAGGCTTATCTGCTGCTCTCTCACGTATTTCTGGACTGCCTCTGTTGTTTGTCTTCCGACTGAATCCTTGAAGTTTCCTTTGCTCCATAGGCTGCCCTTTGGATAACGCAATCTGAAGTTGGGTATCATACGAAAGATTTCGTAGGATGAACCGCCTTTAAGGAATTGTATCGCTTTGGACTGAGACATCCATGGTGGCAGTTGCACTACTGCATGGATGTGTTCTTCCATTACAGCCAATTCAAGGATTTCTATATTGTGACGACGTGCTACAAGGTGTATGGCATCCTTGCAGATTTCTCGGAACATGATGTTGCGGAACATGCGATACCGCTTCTTTGTACACCATTGCAGATGGTGTATGTTGTTTCCTAAACTATGACTTCGTCTAACAAATTCTTCCATAAGAGAAACCTCCTGTTTTATTTATGTAGAAGAGAATAATCACTAAGGCAATTCTTTTCTACAGAGGACGGTTGAGTCCTCTGTTTATTATATAGAATTAGACAGAATTCATCTACGGGCTAAAGCCCATAGATTTCACGCTATTAAATTATTAAAATTTTCTTTTAATTCATTTTATGAGTTAATTGGCCATATAACATTTCTAAGTATTTCTTACATAATAATTATAACGATTTTTTTAGACGCGTTAAAAACAGATTTGTCGTTTTTAACAATAATTATAACAACTTTCTTTCCATATTTTGTGTTTTTTATTTTAAATATGTCGAAAGAACAGAAAAAAATAAAAAATAATGTTAGATATGTTCCAGACAAATATTTCATTTTTCTTATTGCCATATTGGTTTTAAGTTCTTTATTTCGATTTTTTTCATTAAAAGAAAGTAATGGTTTCTTATCAGAAGATACATTTTATCATTTGTCATTTATAAATTATTTAAAAACTTATCATCATCTACCAAATCCAACAATAAATGGTATCTATTCTCCTACTCACATTTATCCTCTTGGATTTCATATCATTAGTTACTTTTTTTTATCATTATCTGGTTTGACCGTTAACCAACTCATAAGAGTTATACCATCTTTTCTGGCTTTTTTAATAGGATTTATATGTTTTTTTATTTCGAAACAAATAATTAAAAAAAATAGTTTTGCTCTGATTTCAACATTTTTATTATTATTCACATTGCCTTTTTATACAAACATATTCCCAGTTTTTGGATTTACGGATAAGGTACTATTCATCGCATTCCCTTTATTATTCCTATATTTTTGGACGAAGGGTGTATCTAACAAAAAAGATTTTATACTATTTTTGATTTATAGTTCAACATCAGTTCTAGTTCACTATATCGGTTGGTTATTCATTGTTCCATCAATTGTCATATTTAAAAAAGAGAAAACGTTGAAGAAGTTTTTAATGATCGTTATACCAGCTATTTTATTTTTTGTTTGGATTGCGCCCAGAATAATTCCGAATTTTTATATTCCATCAAACTCGCCAACCGATATGATTCATAATTTTTTATTAAGAACTCAATGAAAGATTATTTAAACTTTCTATTTTCGTATGGTCCGTTGATTGGAATAGTCACTTTATTTTATATTATAATCGGAGTTTCCACTTTTTTAGTGTCTATAAAAAATTGGAGAAAGAAGATTTTACCATTCGTCATTATTTTTTTCTTAATTGTTTCATTTCAATTATCGAATCCGTCCCCTGGAAAAGCGAATGTAGTCAGATGGGTCTTTTTATTCTCACCTTTTTTAGCCATATCTGTAACAACTATTTTTGAGTATTTAACAAAGTTAAAATATGGGCAAGTTATCGTAATATTTTGTTTAATTCTCATATTCGTATCTTTTGTAATAGTATTCAATATTTATGAAAAATCAGAGCCTTATCCTGAAGTAAAAGTAATGTCATGGCTAAAAGAAAATAGAAACATAAGTGGAAATGTTTTATCATTGTGCAGAGAGGACATATGTTCTGGTATTTTAAATAAAAATTGTATTGCAGATGAACCAGTTCATCCTTATGTATGGCCAAATGAGAGTTGGTATTTAAAGAGTGTGCAGTTAGTAGATGAGATAAAGGATTTTTTAAATGAAAAGTTAAGTAAAGAGGAATTTAAAAATTTTGTTTCAAAATATGATATACAATATATTTACATATGTAAGAAGTTTCAAATTAATTATTCCGAAAATGAAGATTTTAAAATAATTTATCAAAGTGGCTATGATAAAATTATTGAAATTTATAGTTAAGATTATGTAGTTTCGAGGTAGTCAATCTGAGCAGAGTATCGATAGTTAGATGTGAAGAATACGATTACGATAAAGTTTACAAAAGTGTCAAGAAAGCTATTGATTTGATTGGTGGTATAAAAAAATTTGTAAAATCTAAAGATAGTGTCATGATAAAGCCTAATATATGTAATGCCTTGCCACCAACAAAAGCAGATACTACCCATCCTCTTGTAGTCAAAGCTGTAGCGGAACTTGTAAAAGATAATTGTAAAAACATTGAAATTGGTGAATCTAGCGCAAGTATTTTACCTTATAACACAATTAAGGCTTTCAGAATTTCTGGCATTGAACAAATTGCTGACGAATTAGGTATAAAATTAAGAAATCTTTCTACTGAAAGTTTCACCGATAGAAAAATTCCAAAAGGAAAGATTTTTAAAGAAGCCTTTATTGCGAATGCCGTTTTTGAAGCAGATACCATAATAAATATTCCTAAATTTAAAACACACAAAAATACTTTTATTACAGGAGCCGTAAAGAATTGTTTTGCTTTACTAAAAAAGAGGGAAAGGAACTGGTTACATGATGTCGATCCTGCCGGACAGAATCAATTTAGCCAAGGTGTAATTGATGTTTTTTCTGTTATTAAATCAAAAATTAAACTCAACGTAATGGATGCTGTCGTAGGAATGGAAGGTTTTGGCACAGCCGTTGGTAAACCGAAGAGGATTGGACTTATTTTAGCTAGTGAGGACGCAGTTGCTTTGGATGCTGTGATTGCTGAAGTAGTTGGTTTTCCTTCCTCTTTTGAAATCCCTTTAGTTAAATTTGCTCATGAAAGAAGGTTGGGCACAGGTGATGTAAATAAAATTAAAATATGTGGAGAGAAATTGAATAATATAAAAATAAGTGACTTTGAACTTCCTTTAACCTATATAAAAGGGAAAGAATTTAAGTTGATTCCTATTTTTAATGAAAATTGCATTAAATGTGGGGAATGCATTGAAAATTGCCCAAGGGGGGCTATAAGTAAGGATTTTAAGTTTGATAGGAAGAAATGTGTTTGTTGTTTTATTTGCCAGGAAACTTGTAGTAACAGAGGTATATCTACGATGAAATTAAAAATTAATTCCATGTTAGAAGGTGTTTGAAATAATAGAAAATCAAATAGAAGTTGTTGTGATTGAACTTACTAATAAATGTGATCTAAACTGTGTTTTCTGCCCAGTAAATGAAAAAATAAATGAAATTAATTTAGCTTTGCTTAAAAAATTTTTAAAAGACAATAATAATTTTGAAAACCCAATCAAAACTTTTGAATTAGGATGGAATGGAAATCCTCTTTTACATAAAAGGATAGAAAAAATATTAGAATTAATTCAATATTACCAAATAAATTTGAATATTGTTACAAATGGTTACAATTTAAAAGATATCATAGCTTTTTTTGAGGATGAATTATTAAAAAATATACATTTTACAATTTTTCTTGACAGTTCGAATGAAGAAAAAAACGATTATTTGATGGGGACCAAAAAAGCATTTAAAAGAACTATAGAATCTGTTGAATATCTATTAGCAAGAAACTTGAGATATGATTTCTTGATGAGAATTAATTCTAAAAATTATGATGAAATAGAAAGTGTATTAGAAATTGCTAAATTTTATCACTCTAATTTATTAATCCCTGTAGAAACTTTTCCATTTATGGAAGACAAAAACTTTCTATTGGCAGATGATATGAAATCTAAAGTCATTGCAACAATAGACAGATTAAGAAACATGGGTGAGCCAATTCATAAAGTCATCCAATTCGAGCAACCATTTGGAAATTGCACTTATCTGAGAAATAAAAGGTTGTTTATAAATTCAAATGGCAAATTATCTTTTTGCCATTTTCTATCTATCTTAAAAAATACAGAAATGCCAGAAATTAAAAATAAATCGACTGAAGAATTAATTAATTTTAATAATAATCTTAGAAACACTTTTGTTTCTAAAAAGAATGAAAAATTAAAAAAATGGAACTTACCAAAAAAAACTGCTTCACCCTGCAGCTATTGCTTATGCCACTTTGGAGTTAATGAAAAATGGTAATTAAGTTTGATTTTCGTCACAAAAAATTAGATGGAGATTTACTTTTAACTACTGCTTGCCCTGTCGAATGTGACTTTTGTGTTTATTCGTGCAATGCTTCTAAAGAACCATGGAAGTGGATGTCTGAAAAAACAATAAGAAGAGTTGCTGAGGAATACTCAAAGAATGACATTGGTATTAGGATTTCAGGTGGAGAACCGTTTTATGATTTAGAAAAATTGAAGAAATGTATTGATATTTTGTTGGAGCACTACAAATCAACAGACCTTCTAATAATAACTTCTGGATTTTTTGCTTCTAACATAAAAAATACAGAAAAATATATTGATGCAATTAAAGAAAGAGATTTTGACTTGCTTGTTGTTAGTATGGACAGATTTCATCAGAAAAAAATTCCTTTAAGAAATATAGAAAATACTATCGAAGTTTGTAACAAAATGGATATAGAAGTTGCTTTAAGGCTTAGTTTGGATTCTTTCAGCTTTCCTCTGATTGATAAAGTTTCAGAATTAATTGTTAAACATAAACTACCGATAGAAGTTCATAGTTGGGGAGTTTTTGGACGAGCAGAAAAACTTGATATGTCTACTTTGAAAGATGAAGATAAAGTGAGAGAATACTTATTTTCAAAGATTAAAGATTTCGCAGAAAAATATGATGCTCCATCAGATTCAAGATATTATTTAACTCATACGTCGAAAAGAACTCAAAGAGAATATGCTTCTGAATTCTTTCCTACAACTTTTCCAAATGGTAATGTTTATGCCTGTTCCATAACAATGAAAGGGTGTTATATGGGAAGTATTAATGAAAAAAATTTGTTGGATATGATTTTGAAGTTTAAAAATACATTTCCTGGTCATTATATCTTGTCTGATTCAAATTGTCAATTTTTGAATAACTTTTTACCAGATAAATTTAACTGGAAATGCGAATTCTGTAAAGATAGATTTTTTATAAATGTTAACAAAGAACCTAAAGAAGCTTTAGGAAGGGAATTTGTCAAAATCTCTATGAAAATGAATTTGGATAAATTGTTTAAGCAATTGTTAGCAAAGAAAAAATCTGTTCCACAAAAAGGATATGAAAGAGAGTTTTTACTTTCTTTCAAATTGACTGAAAATGATTTAAATGATAATGTTGGGAAGAAAATTAAGAATTTTTTGGATAAACTAAAGGCTAATAAAATAAGATTTGCTTTGAGTAGACCTCTACCTCTTTGCCTAGGAAAAATAACAGATAATACTCAGCCAAAAAACTGCTTCGAATGTAGAGAGGTATTTACAGTAGAGAATGGATTTATTAGATATTGTGAATCCTTAGGAAAAACTAGGGGTTATAGATTAGAATGGGTTAAAGATAGAAATCAAATCTACGAATATTTTAAAATTGAACATGATAAATTAAAAGTACTTGAAAAATGTGGTTCTTGTTTGTTTAAGATGAGAACTCAATGTAATGGAATGTGTTTTGTTAAAAAATAAAAATAAAACAATGTTTATATATAGGTAATTTTATAATTAAAATTAAAGAGTGAGAAGAAAATGTTGTTTGCTTCATGGTCAATGGATGCGACATTGATACTTTTTATAGCTATAGTATTTTGTAAGTATGTAATTTTCAAAGATAAAGAAAGTAAGGGTTTAAGATTTATAATTGCGGGGGGTTTATTTCTTTTGATAGAAATAATTAGTTCTACTGTTAACTGGTCATTAGCAGGAATAGGCTTTTCCCTGCTAGTAAGTTTTATGTTAACTGTTATTGCACTAATTCTAGTAGTACTTGGAAGTATTAAAATAATTCTGGAGTTATTTGAGTAACTCATAAGCTCTTTTGGATGTTCAATATAAACATAACTTTTTTCATATAGTCAAGGTTAAAACTTAAAATAATTATAAATAAAAATATAAACTTATTTATGAAAGGGAAACAAATATTAAAACTTCCAATAAATCAGTTAAATAGTTTTAAATATAGGCCGAATAATAAACTATTAGTTATTTCTTTTAAATTATCAGCACAAAGTTTAGGTAAAAAAGAAGTTGGTAGGAAAATATTAAATTTTCTTTATAGAATAAAAAAAAGGAAAGTTAATTTTAAAATTAATGAACCCTTGCCTAGATGTTTATTTGTATACGATTATGATAAAATCACAGAACACTTTAAAATACCAAAGAATTGTTTTGAATGTGATGAATTATTCTCAGTTGAAGAAAATGGCATGATTAGAGCATGCCATACATTGGGAAACAGACTTGGTCCTAAATTAGAGTACATGAATGATAGAAATCAAATTTATGAGTATTTTAAAACATTTCATCAAGAATTAAAGCCATCAAATAAATGTAAAACTTGTATATGGTTTGTAAGAGACAAGTGTAATGGCTTATGTTTTAAAAGTTAATATTTTTTAAGGAGAGAAATGTTAAATACTCAAAAAATTTTAAAAAAATATGTAGAAATAAAGAAAACGGCAAAATATCTACATAAAATACAGAATGAGGATGGAAGCTACCAATCCCTGAGACCGGATCCTATAACATCGATGTTTTTTACTGGCATTCTTTATGAGCTTAAAAAAACCCCTAGAAATAAATCAACTTATACATGGGCACGATTATTACAAACAGGTCATCGAGGCTTTGCAGAAGCACCAGGTGAAAATTGTTGGTCTGATAGAACTTGGTGGGGAAGTGAAATTCATCGATTTTTAAAAATAAAACCGACATATGAAAATAACCTTGTTGAATTTATCTATTCTCATCAGAATCCTGATGGCGGCTTTGGGTCAACAATTAATACTAAATCAAATCTTGATTCAACGATATATTGGGTAAATTCTTTAATTTGTTTGAGATATGAAATAAAAGAAAGGATTAAACTAATTAATTTTTTAAATCAATTTTTGTATAGATTTAAGAAATTAAGTTTATGGCATTTATATCATATCATTAATATTTTAAGTAAATTAAAATCTGCTATAGAACTGAAAGAAGAAATTATAGACCACATTAACAAAAATTATATTCAGGATTTATCTTTTAAAAAGAATATAGATGAATTATATTATGCTTTCTCAATTTTTTTAATCCTTGGAAATAAAAGTTTACAATTAGATAAAGACTTCATCTTAAAATGTCAGAATCCTGATGGCGGATTCGGACTAAGACCATATTCCCCTTCAAATCCACAATCGACTTACTTTGCTATTAAATTATTAAAAATGTTGAAGACGGACATTTGTCAAAAAATATTAAAATATACTTATAAACATGAACTTAAGGAAGGTGGATTTTATGATAACAAAGATACAAACGTAGTTACTGCACTGTGTTGTACCAACAGTCTTAGATTACTCGGCTATAAACCGAAATATATCGACAAGCTATCATTGTGGTTATTAATGTGTCAGAATCCTGATGGCGGATTCGGACTAAGACCCAATTCTTCCTCATTAGAAAAAGCAACTTTTTGGTCTACACGTGCTCTATCGATACTTGAAAACCAAAATTTTGATCATCATAAACTTATAAATTTTTTAAATAATCTGCAAAATAAGGTAGGTATTTTTTCTTTTTATTACTTAACTTATGTATATAGATTACTTAAAGTCGTCCCCCCTAACTATTTAAAAATAATATCCACTTTTATCGAATACCAGAATCCTGACGGTGGTTTTGGTGAAGAAAAGGGTTCTTCTTCAGAAATGTACGAAACATTAAGAGCCGTGCAAACTATATATAATATCATGTGTTGCTTGGATAATGAAAATATTCCACATATAAACTTTTTGGACATCATTAAAAAGAGAACATTGAAATGGATTATTTCTTGCGAAAATACCACAGGTGGTTTTTCATGGATACCAAATGAATCTTCTTATATCCAACCCACATACTTGGCATTAAATGCATTATTAGATTTTAAAGGAAAACCAATAAATATTGATAACCATATTAGATGGATATTGTTATGCAAAAATAAAGATGGGGGATTCAGAGGAGGATTAACCAAATGCCATTCATATCCACTCTTTACACATTATGCCTTAATGAGTCTCCTTATTCTTCACAAAATGAAATTTAATTTAGTAGAAGACATTGACGAATTCATAGGGGTGTAATATAAATGGTTAAAGGAAGGATAACCCTTTTTTGGCCTGTTGATCCTACAATTGGCGATATATATGCACAAGCACCATCCATTGCAATGCAATATATTTCAAAAATCTTATCATTAAATGGTTTTGAAGTCACTGTAATTGATTGCGATATGATTTTATCGAGAGAAGAGATTCACAATTATTCAGATAAAACAACAGAAAAATTAATAGATATGATTGAAAAAACAAATCCAGATATTCTAGGAGTAGGTTCGTATACAGTTACCATGCCAATTATAGCCGAATTAACGAGGATATTTAAAGCAAGAAATCTTGATATACCTATTATTTTAGGTGGTAGTAACCCCACACTTTTACCTAACCAAACATTAAACTTCTTGCCTCATATAGATTATTTTGTTAGAGGTGAAGGAGAATATACTTTACTGGAATTGGTACAGAGACTTAAGATTGGCAAATCTGTAAGTAAAGTTAAAGGTATAAGTTATAGAAATAATGGAATAATAGTTCATACTCCAAATAGGCCGCCAATTCAAAATTTAGACGAACTCCCATTGATTGATATGGAAAACTTCATTATAAAAAATAAATTTACTTACACCATGGTATGGGATAGAGGATGTGTTGGTGACTGTTCATTTTGCAATGCAAAAGCAATGTGGGGACCTTCTAGATTTTTTTCTCCGAGATATATAGTCAATTTAATTAAACATATTTTAGATTTATATTCTAACGTTAATTTTTCATATAGTACTGATAATCTTTTTTCTAATGTTTTTTGGGTTAAAAAAGTTGCAGAATTAATTCATAAAGAACTTCCAGATTTTAGATGGAGTGGGTGTGGTACACTTTTACCAATAACAAAAGAATTGATAAATTTTCTTGAAAAAAGAGGTTTATCTAGCCTTTTTATTGGTGTGGAATCTGTCCACCCGCAAACATTGATTTTTTTTAATAAGACTAAAAATCCGTCATTTTACATAAAAAAAGTTCATGAAGTTCTAGATATTATAGAAAATTCAAATATCTGGGCTGATTTTGGATTTATAGGTGGCGCACCAAATGAGTCAAAAAAAGATTTGCTTAGTCTCAAAGAGTTTATAATAAAGATTAACGACCAATATTCTAGAGTTCGAGGTGATTGGCAACGTTTAATTCTTTTTCCTGGAACCAGGCATTGGTATCAATATCTTGATGGAGAAATTAAAATCCAAAAACTTCCTTCTAAAATTAGAGATATGTGGGTTCCTAAAATAATACAAAAATATGACCATTTAGTGTGGTTAGCTCCCTACTCTTATTTAATAAAAAATAATAATTTATCAGTTAATGAATTAATAGATATTTTCATAAATTGTATTGAAGATATTGGATTTTTTAGAAAGAAAAATTAAATAAAAATCACTATAAAATTGTATTAATTATGATCAAAAAAGCAAGATATCTTGCAATTTTACCAGCCAATAAAAATTATTGGTGTTTTAATATAGTTTCATCAACTGGTATGATTTTAGATAAAGATCTTATAAATGTTTTACAGTGTTGTAAAAAATTTATCTCAAAAACCAGAGTAAAAAATTTAATCAAAAAATATTGTAAATATTCAGAGTTCAAATCTTCTTACATAATTAATGAATTAATTAAAAACAATGTTTTTATTTCTAATACTAACATGAGATATGATAATTTTAAAGAAAATTTAATTGTAGTGGGGTTTTCTTATAATCCTTTAAATGCAATTTCAGTAGAAGCATATACCATATTAGTAAATTGCGATTATATAGTATCTATTTGCCCTACTGAGTTCAATAAAAATATTCTTAAGAGATTCAATAAAAATATAATTGATCTTTCAGAATATTTTGTAAACGAATTAAAAAGAGGTAAAAATGCACACCTGAAAATTGCAAAGGAATATGTTAAAATGGTGGTATTTAAAAAGAATACAATTTTTATAACTCATAGCAACCCTGTTTTAGGAGAGGATATTACACATTATATATATCAAATTGCAAAAAATAATAACATTCCTGTAAGAATAATTTCAGGTCAAAGTTCTTTGGAATTTATATTTAAGGAACTCAAGTTTGATGCCTTTAATAGAAATCTCACAATCATAAAATCAGATTTATTTTTATTAAAAGAGGCCATCAAAAATGATTTTCCAATTTTAATAGTATTGGTAGGCTATTCTATTTATGGAAGTAATTATAGATTTTTAAATAAAAATTCCTATTTAAGAGGTGTCGTAAAAGAATTAAAAAGTATAAAAAAGGTTCTTCTTAAAAAATTCCCACCATCCTATTTAATTTATGTTATTACCGAATTTGGCATATATCAATTCAATCTTTCTGAGATAGAAAAAACTTGTAAGATATTTATACCTGGATGTACATCTATTTTTGTACCTACAGTTCATACAAGTAATCCATTATAAATATTTTTTCGTATCTTTCTTTGTTATACATTAGTTCTATAATAATCCATTTACTATCTGAATCTCAAAATTACAACAATTTTTATAAGTTTTTGATCCGAATAATATCGATGCTAATAGGTAAATATGGAGATGATTTAATTTATTCCTTAACTAATATTTTAAAGTATTTTTATTTACACAATTTTTAATTAGTAAATAGTTCAAATTGTTTTTTCCTCATATAAAAAATTTTGGATTATCACATACTGTCCAAAACCCTTGACCATTAGGGTTTTCACCTTCTTTAAGAACTTTCCAGTAGAAATTAACATCTGGTAACGTACGTTCCCAATAACCATTAAGTGATTCTGAAAGTGGAAAAATAGGCTTATAGAAATCATAAAGCTGTTGCAAATTGCCAATGAGCCTGTAATTATTGATATGAAGATGGGGATAGACAGCGCCTGTCATCCCGGACTCGGCTACTTTCTGTCCTCTTGCAACTTCTTGACCCTTTTCCACGACGTAACGTGATAGATGACTATAGTAGACCGATAGATTTCCAGTTGGATGTGTAATCGTTAGTCCTAATTGGCCTTGGGGACCTTTTTCGAAATAGGAAACGACTCCTGGAGCAAGGGCAACAACATCCTCGCCTTCAGGTATGTCATAATCCACTCCACTATGATTAGCATCCCCTCCAATTTCTGACACAAATCCCTTCTTTCCATTCCACCAAAGATATGTTAGCTCACTCGGATCCCAATCGTAGAATCTTCCTATAGAAAATCTTGTTTTAGATAATATTGGTAATGTTAAAAATCCTTCCATCAATCCAACATCCATTTTTCTTGGTCCGTTCAATAATATATCATAACCTTCTGTCACTGCTCTAAATTTTTCAGGCGATTGACACATATACCTAAATTTCTTATCAGCTTCAACATAAAGTCCATAACTACCAGCACGAATATCTTCCAGTTTATAATCACCAGAAGAATCAGTAACAACATCAGCAATAACCTTACCAGTATCATCTTTTAACTGAACTTTTGCATCAGAAACAGCAGGTTCTTCTCCGTCCTGTATACCATTACCATTATAATCAAAAAACAATCTTCCTTTTAAAGAAGCAAGTTTTTCAGTTGTGGTAGGAGGAATAATCGTAGTAGGGGAAGTTATAATTGTAGTGGTTTGATTTCCTGGTGTAGGAGGTCTTTTACTTGTAAACAACGATCTAACAAATCTCCCGTATGGAGTCCATTGAAAATAAGCATCTGCAGCAGTATAAGCACCAGCTACTACTCCACCAACAATTGCATATTTCAAAAATTTTCTTCTACTTGGATCTTTTGGATTAGTAGAATATTCAATATCAGCATTAACATCTCTAGCTGCATTAGTTCTGATCAACTGCTTTTCAGATTCTGTTACCATATATTATCATTACTCTTTAGTAATTACACCTTATATAAAGATTGCTGTTAGAAACTTGATATAATTAAATGGTTCTGAAAAAATTAATAGTTATTTGCACTGCTCTTTCACAACTTCATCTTTAATCCTATACACGTCAACATTGGCTATTGTGGTTTCGTCTACCCTAAATCCTCTTTCATCTATTCTACTAATTATGTAATCAGATACCAAAAAACAGGTATAAAAAATACCAAAAATTGGGTAAAGTATTTAAATAAAAAATGATATAATACCAAATATATGGTAAGAATTGAAATCCTGATGAAGGAAGGAAAGATAAGCAAAATTAATGAATTGGAAATGGACAGATATGTTAATTTTTTTGAAAATTCCTACAAGGATAATTTAGAACATTGTAAAGTAAACATGAAGCTCTTTCCTAGATGGAGTATTATATCTGGCTACTACGCCATGCACGACATAACAAAATTATTTCTTGCGAAAAAATTCAGATTGAAAATAGAGCTCGAAGTTCATGCAACAACAATTAAGGTTCTGAGAGAAATCGTCAAAGACGAAGAAACAATGATGTTGATGGAAAAGGGTTACAAAGAGTTTATTTCGCTTGCAAATGATTTGGCAGAAGCAAAAAAGGAAAGGACGAAAGCACAATACTATACAGGAACTAAATTTATGAAAGAGCAGTTTCAAAAGAAATCCGAAGAATTTCTCGAAATGGTTGTTGAACCTTATCTGAAGAAAATAAAACAGTTACTCGGTGAAAAAAATGATTAATCAAATTTTTGATAAAAATATATTCAAAACTTTGACACTCCTTTCGCTTAGCCCAGGATCAAGATTCAATAGGAAAACGATTAAAGAAAAAACAAGAATGAATAACATGCCTTTAGATAATGTTTTGTCCAGGCTGATATCCAGTAATATTTTGAAAAAAGTGGAAAATTATTACTTTGTTAATTTGGAAAATGAATATGCAAAGCAAATCATTCAAATAGTTTCAAA
>Ga0315282_10005789_pt1 | contig 20913 bp, 21 predicted proteins | sample YL17G07_20_MG_FD_203693 | JGI IMG/M metagenome (GOLD analysis project Ga0315282, IMG submission 203693) | Sediment microbial communities from Yellowstone Lake, YNP, Wyoming, USA - YL17G07_20 | ecosystem: Environmental > Aquatic > Freshwater > Lake > Sediment | place: USA: Wyoming | collected... | reverse complement strand
TTGAGAAGATGTTTTCCATAATAGGCATAATCAAGGCGGTAAAGGCTATTTGACAGTGACTGACTTAGCGAGATTCCTGGGTTTGTCCACATCATTGCCTTTGGCTCTCGCGGTATAATAGGCAATCAGCTGGCATGGGATGTTGGTCAGGATAGGGTAGAATATCGGGTCTACTTTGGGTATTTCCAGCCAGACGTCGAAAGTGCTATTGTTCTCGTCGCTAATGCCTATGATATAGCCTCCTCTGGCTTTTACCTCGTGCGCATTGGCTATCGTCTCTTCATAGGTATGGTCCCGGGGCGCTATGACTACGACAGGAACTCCTTTCGAGACAAGGGCCAGCGTCCCGTGCTTAAGCTCTCCGGCAGGCATACCCTCCGCATGGATGTAAGACACTTCCTTCAACTTCAGCGACCCTTCGATAGCGATGGCAAAGTTCTCTCCCCGGGCGATGAAATAGGCATCGCTCTTGTCTTTCAGGTATTCTGCCAGCTTGACTATCTCTGGCTCCGTGCTCTTTATAGTCTCCTCGATTTTCGCAGGCAGTTCGCTGAGCAGTCTCTTCCCCTCGTCAAGTTTGTATACCATGGTGTAAGCGAGCAGGTAGAAAATCAGGACTTGGGCGGTGAATGCCTTGGTAGAGGCTACAGATATCTCGGGTCCGCAGTTCAGGTATAAAGAAACATCGCTCAACCTATCGAGAGAAGAGCCCATGACATTTACTATCGACACTATCTTGCATCCCTTCTCCTTAGCCTTCTTTATAGGGATGAGAACATCGGCTGTCTCGCCTGACTGGGAAACGGCTATAATGACTGAGTTCTTCTCGATCTTGTCGATAAAGTATTGGAACTCGGACGCCATCTGGACATCGCAGAAACGGCCCGTAATCTCGCCTATGATGTACCTGCCGACTATCGCCGCGTGCCTTGCAGTTCCGGCTCCTATAATGTAGACACGAGAGGCCTTTTGGATCATGGCCGCCACTTTCTCCAGCTTGGCCTTGTCCTGTGTCAGAGTCTGCTTCAGGACTAGGGGCTGGTCGTATATCTCCTTTATCAGATAGTGTTCATGGCCATTCTTCCCGGCTTTTGTCTTGTCCCACACGATAGTTCGGGGCTCTTTCACCAGTGCTTTCTTGGCCAGATTATAGAACTCGACCTTGTCTTTGGTCATGATAGCGGCTTCATTATCGTCAAGAAAGACGGCTTTTTTGGTGTAATCCAGGAACGGATAGGCATCGGAAGCGACAAAATTCTCTTTATTGCCAAGGCCTACAACCAGCGGGCTGTCCTTCTTGAAAGCGATCATCTTCTCTTCTTTCGACGATATCACAACAACAGCGAATGTCCCCTTGAGTCTGGCAATGGCCTGGAAAACCGCGTCCTCGAAAGGCATTTTCTTCAGGTTCTCCTCGATCAGGTGTGGGATTACTTCCGAGTCAGTCTCAGAAGCAAACTTGTGGCCCTTCTTCTCCAATTCTTTGCGCAGAACAGCAAAATTCTCTATTATGCCGTTATGGACCACGGCGATAGTCTTGTCGCAGGACAGGTGCGGGTGGGCATTCTCGCGACAGACTCCGCCGTGTGTTGCCCATCTGGTGTGCGCAATGCCTATATTTCCTTTCAAAAGCCCTAGGTTCCATTCCATCTCGCTTATCTTGCCAATGTCTTTCATCACAGAAATAGTCTTGTCTTTAGTGGCGATTCCGGCACTGTCATATCCGCGATACTCTAAGCTCTCGAGACCTTGCTTCAGAACTATAGATGCCTCTCTGTCCCCGATGTAGCCTATAATGCCGCACATAGAAATCAGCCAACTGAATCACAATAGGTATTTATGTTATGAGGTATATTAAAGGTTATATGAAAATAGTTATTACGGGAACACCAGGTACCGGAAAGTCTATCGCGGCCGACTTACTCGGAAAAGCGCTCAAGAAAAGAGTCGTACATATCAACGAGTTCGCCAAGAAGAAAAAGCTGATTATGGGAAAGAGTGGTGGCTCGTACATAGTGGACCTGAAAAAGCTGAGAAAAAAGCTGCTGAAGTTTGACGGGATTATCGAGAGCCATCTGCTGTGTGAATTTGGTCTGCCTGACTCTGTCGTCTTTGTGTTGAGATGCGATCCGAAAGTTCTTGCCATGAGACTGCAGAAGAGAAAGTATCTGCGCAGAAAGATACGAGAGAACCTGGAAGTGGAAGCGCTTGACTATTGTACCATAAAATCAGAGAAAAACTATCGCAAGGTCTATGATGTTGACACCACCAATAAGACTATAAGGCAGGTCGTGAAGAGGATAATTACGATATTGAAAAAGAAAGCTTCAGGCGATACTGTCGATTTCTCCAATTATTTCATGAGGTAGGCCGTAATAGACGCCTGACTATCTTCCTCTCGTTCTTAGGCTTTCTTATCAAAAACAGGCAGAACAATGCCAGCATCACCGCAAGGAAAGCATAGACTATATAGGTGAAATCGAACCCGCTGTCTGCTCTTTCTCCCGACACCTGGCTGGCGAAGAGGATGGCCTTGTTATAGCCACCGGAGTTATAGTAACCGAAAGCTTTCTTGAGGTCAGAGAAGCCGGCGTTGGTGTTTTCCGCGTTCTGTTTAGCCAATAACAGACTGGCTTTCGCCTCGTTCCTCATGGAGTCAATGGAAGAGTTCAGGTAACCCCCCAACGAACCGAGGCTATCGGAAAACCCCACCAGGTCGGCCGGCGAAAACTTATCAATGAGCTCTGCGAACCGATCTGGCGCGGGCTTGGAGGAGAAAGACACAGGCGTCAGCAGGTCGTACATGGACTTGAGCCGTTTGTACTCGGAATATGCCTGGGAATAGTCAGCGCCCGAAAAAACCAGCGTGGTGTTGTGCTCGAAACTGACTTTGCTGTCCACCGCTTTCTCAAAATCCTTCAGCGATAGCTCTAAACGGTCTAGCTTGCTCTTTGTCTCTTTTCCGGTGAAATCGCGCAAAAAACTATCTATTTCCTGCGAGAGGGCCTCTTCGACCAGCGTTGGCTCCAGCTGCGAGTAGGCCTCCTTATATGCTTTTTTCAGGTCGGAACAATCGCGGAAGAGGCAGAGCTGGGATATCCTATTACTGGCATCGAAAAATCTCTTGTCGAGCTGGGTCTTGTTCGGGACATAGTCAGAACAATCGTAGAAGATGCTCGCAAGATATTCCTTGTATTTTATCTCGCCAGAGCCTATCTTATCTATCCTGAAGACCAGCGGATTGTCCAAGTCCGTGACTATCGAGAGGTTACGGGACAAGGTGACATTGGAGAAAGCGACCGACGCCGGGTTCCTAACATTCACCAGCACGCGGCCCCTTGAGAAATTCAGGCATAAGGGACTATCAAAGAAATCGTAGGAATAGCCAACATATTTTGAAAGATAATCTGAGGCTATGGAACCGAACTCTGCGCTCAGATACTCTTCCATCCCAACATATTTCTTATACAGCTCATCCAGGTTAGACAGTTCATCATAGGTGAGGGAGTTCTCGAAATATTTCTCCAATTCGTCTATCTTTTTCCTGTCCAATTTCTGCGCCATGGCCGGATCCCCCAGGAAAGAATGATAATCTGCGAAATAAGCGGCTAACCTTTCTCTCAGGTCGTAAACTCTTCCCAGACCATAGCCAGCTTTATCCCTCAGCTTGGAGGTCAGCTCCTGGATTGAAAGGAAGACCTGCTGCGAGAGATTCTGGTCGTCTATCTTGGCCAGCCTCTCGTACTGCTCTTTCTCATAGGAAACGTCCATCCCAAAATCACCAAGCGACTCCAGTGTTTTTCCTAGATAGCCAAGGCTCTGGTCCAACGCCAAAGTAGAATCGGAAGAACCGCTCACAAAAACAAGATAGCTTATAGCACGAGAGTAACTGGCTATAGAATCGCCAATGCTCTTCCCGTTTTCCGCCTTCTCGCCCAAATCCAGCGCATCAAGATAGAGGGCGCTGGTCTTCTTTCCCTCATTCTCCCTCAATAGTCTATCGTACAGCTCTCGCGCCTTGTCCTTCAGTTCGGATATAGACACGGCCAACGAGTCCAGCGCAAGAGACAGGTCGGTCAATCGAAAATTAAGCGTTCTAGTCTGCTCGGTGGCGTCAAACAGGTAGTCGTCCTGTTCCTGACCAAAGACGCGTTCAGCCAGATGCCCCTCAGCCGTTATCTCGCTCAAATCCTGCTTGAAGTATACGAATTTTTCAGAAAGCGAACCAGTATAGCCTGTTGTCAACCGTATGGAGCCGCTTGATTGCCCGGTCACCGAGTCTATAACGCCAGAGCTGACCAGGAATATCCCGTCTTTTTCTAGTTCATCCATCTTCCCCTCAATCTCGTGGACTTTTTGGTCAAAGATGGATAGCGCGTCTTCATAGTCATTATGCATCTGGAGCATCAGGTTAGTCAGGTTCTTGTGATACTCGAAATAATCCTGGAGAAGGGACTGCCCGGGATAGCCGATAACCTGATTGAAGATAGAAACGGCCTGGGCGATAGTCGGGGGCTGGCGCATGGTCATCTGGCGGATTATGCAGATAGTCCGGTATTTCAACTCGTCTAGAGAGCAGGGATTCGCCTCTATCCTGGTCAATTGGTTATAGTTTCCTGTCTCCGAGTTCACGCTATCCAAAAAAGCGGTTAGAGCGCCAAATACCTGCGACTTTGAGAAATTCTGGTGGTCTGCTCCCAAGAGGTCTAGTTGGTCCCTATCCGAGTCGAGCAGGTTCACTAGCCCTTGAAGAGTCAAATAGGAATCTTGCAGCGCTTTATCCAGATAGGCTCTTACCTCCGCCTCACGAGAGTAGATGTTGAAATCCACGCTGACTATGGTATGGTTATCGACGACTTCCAGCTTCGCCCCAGCTGCTATCGTCTGGATGTCTCTCGCCGCTTCCATAGCCAGTCGCGCGTTCTCCCAAGCGGACTTTAGCGCATCTTTGTACAGATAGTCTTTCTTGTCCGCGTACTTGGCGATAGAGTAATCTATGTCGAACGGCACCCTTAGTCCGCTCACCTCGATTGCCAGGCTATTGGCTGCGCCCATCAGACCGGATAGATTGTTCGAGTTTATGAATAGCGAAAAACCGGTCAGCAGCAGGCTTCCAAAAAGAGCGATAGGCAGCCAGATGAATCCGCGCATGTAAATAGCTGGCGATTGCCTATAATAAAACGGTTTTTTGAAGCTTTTCGGTTAATATGGGCTAATGGGAAGATTTTTTTACTTCCTCGCCATTAGAGTTGCATGCAGAAGATTATTCTCTTTTACAAACTCGTTGGGAAGAGGAAACCGAATCTAAGGGCCATTTCAGGAAAATTGAAGCACGTGGGCTTTGAGCGGGTCAATGCCGGCGGAAGATTGATTGCCATGACAAAGGATGGACGGCTCATAATCATAGACTATAAAGGCAGGATTGCTGGGGCCGCTCGCTCTGAGGATGGACCGGATGCTGATAGGACAAGAAAGAACATGAACAACATGATAAGCAAGCTGCCCCGCAGTCTCGGTGTAAGAGACGTCGATGTAGTCGCTACGCCGGCTATGGCCAACGCTGATTTTGAGCGTATAATAAACGAGTTCTTCAGGGACTAGTTCAGGAGCCAGACACCGGCGTTGAGCGCAGTGGCTATCGTGACCCAGACAATATAGGGCACTAGAAGCCAGGCCGCGGGCTTTGATATCTTCCAGAACCTGAGCATGGTCCACAATATAGCAAACCACATAAGGACTATCACCACGAGTCCTGCCGATATAGATTGGAAACCGAAGAACACGATAGACCATAAAATATTGAGCCCCAGCTGCAGTCCGAATATCTGGATAGCTGGCCTTGTCTTCTTGTTCAGTCGTTTGTTCCAGACTATGAAGAGCGATATTCCCATGAGCAGGTATAATGTCAGCCAAACAGGCCCGAATGCCCAGTTAGGCGGCGTGAAGAAAGGCTTGTTCAGAGTCAGATACCATCCAGTGATGCTTGAGAACGTTACCAGAGACCCTATAGAACCCGCCAGCTGACACAAAAGTATGCTCGCGATCAGTTTCCACCAATTCATGAAATCATTTATCTCGTTTAGCAGCATCCATCTGACCATCTATGAACTTCAGCGCATCCTCGACAGACAATGCCAGAAATCCTTGGATCCTCCCTCTAGTGAATTCTGCCCTTTGCTTGCTTATCCTCTCGAGTTCATCCAGTTTGCGCTTAATCTGTACAATATCCCCTATCTTGATGGCTTTCTTGTGCAGCGCCATATCGACAAACTTCGGGTCTATCTTCTTGATTTCCAGTTCCTTGAGTGTATAGTCTACTCTGAGCGCCCTATCGACCATCTCGGCTATTCCCTCAGAAGCCTTCTCGGGGGTCTTATGCCCGTAGTAGGTCCGGGGCACGCTTCTCAAAACGAGCTTTGCCAGCGCCTTGTTTCTCTGCTCCAGTCTTTTCAAATTCCTCTCTGCAGCCGGTGTTTTGGAGAGTATATCGTTAGCCATGGTCTTCTGTATCTTTCTAAGCATGATAGAGTAAGGTTAGCGTTATATATAAAGATTGCAAAAAGATTATCATGACATTTAGTCTGGCTGAGGGCGAGTTTCTGGTCAAGACAGCGAGGAAAGTTATCGAGAAATATTTAGAGACTGGCGAGCGGGCTAAGGTCGAGGTTGGCGAGAAGTTCAAAAAAAAGCTCGGCGTCTTTGTGACTTTGGAGAGTCATCCACAAAAGGAATTGCGCGGCTGTATCGGCTATCCTTATCCAACCGAGCCTCTGATCACCGCGCTCACGAATGCAGCGATATCTGCGGCTGTCCATGACCCAAGATTCCCACCAGTTTCCAAGGAAGAGTTTGAGCGGCTAGTCGTTGAGATAACTGTCCTTACCGAGCCAAAGCCTATCGGGGTTAAAGACAGAAAGGATATGCCAAGTAAAGTTAAGGTAGGAAAACATGGACTGATTATAGAATATGGCCCGTTCTCCGGCTTGTTGCTGCCACAAGTCGCTGTCGAGTATCGCTGGGGCGCTGAGGAGTTTCTTGCTGAGACGTGCTGGAAAGCCGGACTATCGCCTGACATGTGGCTCGATAAGAATGCGCTCGTCTATTCTTTCGAGGGCCAGATTTTTTCTGAGGAGTCGCCTAACGGCAAGATCGTGGAGAAGAAGACATGAGATACAAGATTTTGGATTGGAAGAAGGCTCTGGAGAAAGATAAGAAGAGCATGGAAAGGTGGCGGGACTCTGAGAAGAAGGTTCCTGAACGACTGATTAGACAGGATGCGGTCGTCAAAGAGCCCATAAAGCTGCCGAGGGTGAAGAAAACGGACACTGTAATGGTCTTTGCAGGTTCGACCGGCGAGATAAGCTCCGGGATAAAGGGCCCGAAAATAATCCATAGCGATGCTGACTCTAGGCGGGTCAGGATAGCCAAGAAGAGATTCGGAGAGAAATATGAGGGCGTTCTTGTTGCTGATGCGGTAAGCCTGCCTACTGCTAAGGTTGATTGGCTGTTTTCTTTTGAACCGAGCCCTCTGATGAACAGGCCATATTTTGTTCCGCGCGCCATTGCCTCTTCGAAAAAAGGCTTCATAATATCGAGGCGACCGATGTTCTACACGTTCAGAAATCTCAGGAGAGTTGCGCAGATGTATGGAATAGCCCCTAAAGAAGTCTCCAGGCGCCTGCTTTCGGCTGACGTCTATGACGGAAAGGGCACGAACAGGCTGGAGAAGAGGAGAATCGGATTCGTCGTTTTTGAGGCAGACGGCAGGGCTAAACGGCTGGCGTCGATAGACAACACGGTCATTGAGAAGCTCAGCATGAAGGCCAGAAGAGGAAAGATATCCGACAAGGATGTTGAGAAACTCAGGAGGGAGCTCGGGATTACCAGAGACGAGATGCGCGGGTCTTTCGAGCGGATTAACGAGATGGTCTCGCTCAAATTGAAAAACGTGATGTTTCGGGGCAGGACTCCGAAGCACCTGGATTTGCCGCACGTGGACGTTGATTACTGATTCTTTCTTCTTTGGGTCGGGGGAGGTTTCTTCTTTCTTTAGGGGTAGCGGGGAGCTTTCTTTCTTCTCAGCCGTTCGACCAGCCCGGTTTTCGGTTCAGGGGTTGTGGAGAAGGCTCTGTCAATGCCCGCAAGGTATCCGCGATATCTCTCTGCGCCCTGCCGATAACCAACGACCTTTAGCGGAAGCGGGTTATGGGTTATTTTCCTATCTATCAGCAACTCCCTAGCTTTTTTTCGAACAGTCCTAGAGAACTTCTGCGGGGGCAGGTCTTCTATGGGGTAATAGCTGTTTCCTGGCTTCGGCGGAATCATCCTGCTGCTGCCGATGAAATCCGGGTTGAACAGCAGCTTGTGTTCTGCGGTCACTGTAAGGGTCGCGACCGGCTTTTTTGTGGCTGATTCGAATGCTTTCTTCAGCTTTGCCAGAGACCCGCCGGCTGCAGTATAAAAATCCACTATAACGACATTCCTGAATCTCTTTTTGCCTCCAGCTTCCTTGAACTTTTTCGAAATAACCTCTTCGAGCTGTTTTGTTTTTGTAAATGAGCTCTTGAACGGTTCATCGCGCCAGGAGTAGTTGATAAAATACCTGTTCTTTGGGATTTGCGCCCCTTGTTCCTTTAGAGCCCTCTCGAACGGGTCCCTGGCCACGCGAGCCTGTTTATCGGCATATACTATGAGAGTGTCCTTGGTAATCCTGCTTCCGCTCTTCATAATCTTCTTTGCGACATCTCTAGCCGACTCTGCGATGGCCCTATATTCCCATTCCTTGAAGTCGCCAGGCCATTTATCGTGTGATTTTGGCATTCTTTTCACCATTAGAGAGCAGAACAACGCGTGAATCCTTTTTCTCTCCGATTAGGCTATAACCAAGATGGCTATTTAAGTCCAGAGCAAACTGTCTGATCTCTTCATGGGTCGGCATATTCTCGATAGCCAAACGCTGTCTCGACCCGCCGACAAACATGTACCCTTTCGCCTCGATGAAATCTGGCTTTGCTATCTTGATCAGCTTCGCATACTTCCCCGGTTCTATCATGTTTATTCCTTTAACAAGAGTGAGCCTAATCACTTTTCTCGTATCTAAGGAAGGAAATAACTCCAAGCTTTCATTCAACTTTTCCCAAGAGTCTTTTGTTAGTGGATTGTTTGTCTTCTGGTGGGTCTGTTTGTCCGGCCCGTATAGCGAAATATAGAGCTGGGTCGGTAGCGGATTCAACTCTTTTAAGCGCTCTGGGAGAAGACCGTTAGTGACCAAGAAGGTGGTAGCTTTTTTCTTATGATACTCTCCAATCAGGTCGCCCAAATATGGATATATCGTGGGCTCACCGTCTAGAGAAATAGCAATCTGGTTGGGCTCTTGCGCTTCTTTGAATTTCTTCCTGTCCGTGTCCTCAACTCCGCCAAGTCCGGACAATAACTTTCTCTGGGCGACGATAGACTCTTCTACTAACTCTTTCGGCTCGTCCCAGACTTTAGGCAGATAGTTCAAAGGCTCATGCTCCCAGGTCCTCCAGCAGAACACGCAGCGCAACTGGCAGTAGACGTTTGGACTCATCTGGAGACAGCAGTGGCTCTGGATGCCGTAGAACTCCTGTTTGTAGCAATGTCCTCTATTCCTAATGCTCTTCTTGGTCCAAAGACAGAGTTTAGCCGCCGCATGCTCGCGCTTTCCAAAAAATCTGTAGTGCTGCGCCTTGAGCTTTTTAACGTAATTTAGGCTCTCGTCCATCGAAATCCCGTCTATAATAGTGTATAGAAAGCTTTATATATTGTTGGTTCGTTCTTATAGCCAGAAAAGGGGATACACATGAACACAAAGAAATTCGCTATTGCTAAGCAGCTTGGTGGGAAGAGAATAATCACTAATCGTGGAGAAGAAATAGGAAGACTCAGCGATATGACCATCGATGAGAAGAGTGGAAGGCTCGAGGGCCTGGTTGTAGAGCCCAACATGGCGTCTAAGGTCGCGAAGAACCTGACTTCTTCAAGGGAAAGACTGATAAACATACCGTATAAGGCAGTTTTTGCGGTCGGCGATGTCGTAGTCGTCGACGAGAGCCTTTTAGTCTAGTTCTACCGTGAATTTTCCTTTCTTTTTGTCAAGCATTTTCTCGATTGAGGTATAGTTAGTGTATATCAGGTCGCCTTTCTTGCGGCTCTCCTCGGCCTCTCTCTCGAACCGGTCCAGCGCTTTAGTCTGTTCGTCCAGCCTTTTCCTCAGTTTCTTCAGCTTCTGGCTCTCCGGCCGTTTCATCAGATAGAATTCGTCCACAGCGTTGTTCATGGACTTGAATCTCTTCTGGATTTCTAGGTTGGATAAGGGAAATGGAAACAGTCTATCGCCCTGCATCACCGGCTCTGTCTTGAAGCCCAAAATCTTTTCCATGGCTTTGTAGAGCCTTTCTTTCTCGCCGTCTGTAGGGCTAGCATTCTTCTCCACGCCAGCCAACGCGCAGATCTCTTCAGCATAGTCCCCGCCAAACGACAGGCTCTTTACCAGACTTCTGACCGCGTCTTTCTCCGTGAATATCTTCTTAAAATCTGTTAGGCTAATGTCATAGGGATTTAGCGCGCCCTTTGGAAACAGGTAGATTTCGCCTTTTTCGAGTTTCCTGTCTTTCCACTCTTCATGCCTGAAAGTTAGGATTATCTTATCGTTTTTGTCGGTTAGAATCATGTTTCCGTGCGAGAAGAACTCAAGGATGACCTTGTTCTCGCCAAAGTCAAGAACTATAACCCTGTCAAACCCGTGCTGCTCTATTCTCTTCAATATCTTGTTCTCGAGATATTTCCTCAGCACTATAGCCACTTGGGACGGCTTTTCAGGCGCCTTTATCGAATAGTCGGTGAGATTGAGCCTTTTCCCTATCTCGACGAGTAGGTCTCTTTTGCCAGACCTGGTTGAGAATGACAGTCGGAACAGCTCTTTTCCTATCTGCTGGACTTTAGTCAGGTGCGCTTTTTCGAGCTCTTTAGATGTTTCTTCAACCAGCGCTCTAATCTCAAAACTTGATAGCCTGAGTTCCATATTATATCACGCCTGAAAATGGCTATATAGGCTAATCCCATGAAGCTCCCGAACAGGTGCACCGCAAGAGAACTCTTAGATGTCTGCTCCCTGGTCATCCCTTCCTCGATGTTGGAGACAGTCGCTGCTGTCTTGTTCAGATTTGCGTAGACCGTTTCCTGCTGCTTTGTCAGGTTATTAGCTATCGCGACCAATTCCTGTTTGCTTTGGTTATACTCAGTTATGGTTATCTCGCCTCTATTAAATTTATCATCCAGAACCGAGATGTTCTGGGCCACCTGCTCTCTCTGGGCAGAGGTCTGGTTATAGGCTGTTTCCAGCTCCGTGCCAATCTGCCTTGACTGGCCATAGAAACTGGTCACCGCATCGGTTATGACCGGGGCGATGAGCATGGAGGCTAAGGAGAACATCAGGATATAGGCAATTGTCTTCTTGAAATCTATCAGGCACGCCGGGATCAAGAATCCGCCGATAGCGGCAGACGCGCCCGCCAGGAGCACATTTGGGGATAGCATCACGAAGAAAATGCCCGCAGTTACCGCAGAGATGAGGTATAGGGCATAATAGTCCTTCCAGTTCAGCTTTTCCTCGACCACAAAGCCTATCGCCATGAGCAGGAACATATTTCCAAGCAGATGGATGAGACTGATATGGAGGAAAGGATAGGTGATTAAGCCGATCCAGTTAGAGACGGAAAAACCGAACTCGTAGATAACGGAGTTGGGGATGAATAGTAAGAATGAGGAGAAAACGAAGTAGAAAGCGGATGTCAGAAGGACCAGTATCAAGGTGTATTTCAATCTCTTCACCTGAGGGTCGCGGCGGCAACCATGGCTATCTTCGGGTGTTTGGCGAACAGCTTCAGGAACACAGATAACTTCTTTCCGTCCGAGAACTCTAGCAAGGTCTCTGGTGTGAAGAAGTCTGCCAGTATCTCTAAATCCCCGTCGGTCAGTTTCTCGAAGAATCTCCTGACTTTTAGGACGTCTTTCAGCTGGTTGCCCCTCTGCTCAAACCACAGATCAGCATACTTCTTGAAGAACTTGTCAGAGAAATCGTCCTTGTCGACCGCCTCTCTCGCTATCTTCGCCGCGATTACAGCAGCCTCCATCGCCACGCCCATTCCTCCGCCGTGGATTGGATTTACCATATGAGCAGCATCTCCTACAATCAATAGTCCATTAGCATAGGGCTTCTCTAGAGGAACTCCTACAGGGATGCAGCCCCCTTTGACTTCGTAGCCAGTAGCCTCTTTGAATATCTCAGGGTGACTCTCGATGAACATATCCAGATACTCTTTCGCAGTCTTCTGGTCATGGCCCGCGATGCCAATGCCAACGTTAGCTATGTCCCTCCCCTTCGGAAATATCCAGATATAGCCTCTGGGCGCTATCTTCGTGCCTACAAACAAATGGATTAGGTCAGGCCGTTCCATCTTCAGACCGGACATCTCGTACTCGTAGCCCGAGTCTACCTCGCTTATCGCATTGGCTGTATTGACTCCGGCCCTCTTGGCGGTCATCGAATCAACGCCGTCTGCCGCTATTACCATCTTGGCATGAATATCAAACTTCCCTTCAGGCGTCTCCACTTTCACGCCGGCAACATACCCCTCTTTCTTAATCACATCATACACTCTAGACTTGACCAGATACCTTGCCCCACTCCGGATGGCGTCTGCAGCCAGCTTCTTCTCGAACATCTTCCTCTCTATCACATATCCCTTGTTCTTCGTGACTATCTCCATCTTCCTGCCCTTCGGGGAATAGACCATCGCTCCATTGCTCTTCCACAGGCACCAAGTGGGATCATACTCTAGAGAGGCCTTCTTTATCCACACCTCGCCCAGCCCCTCGCCGCACCGGACAGGCGCCCCTATCTCCTGGCGCTTGTCTATGACCAAGGTCTTGAGTCCGGATTTGGCGCAGTCTCTTGCCGCTATCGAGCCGCCTGGCCCTGCTCCGACTATTATTATGTCATACTGTCCTTTCGCTAGGTTGGAAAAGTATCCCATGTCATCACTTCTTCATGGCTATAGCGCCTACTGGGCAGAATTTAACGCAATTCCCGCACTTGATGCATCTGTCCTGGTCGCATTGTATATATGTCTCTATCAGCTCGAGACAGGCAACCGGGCAGACGGAAGTGCATCCGCCGCAGTAAATGCATTTGGTCTTGTCTACTGCTAGTTTATCCATGAGAATAAAGCACCTTGTTTTTCTTATGCCCTATACGATATATAATCCTTTATGGTGGCTATGCCTCGTAAGAAACGTAATCCTTGTCGTTGAACTCGTACTGTATCCTCTTTATCCTGTTCCCGTCGACTGAAAACTGCCTGATTAGGTCGTTTCTCTTGCCCACGAACTTTATGAAATCGTGCTTCTTGTTGGGGTCAAGCATTATGCTCTTGTCCTTCATGTTCAATAGGACTATCGGCCTGTTCGAGCCGTCGGTCATGAGAGTGACTAAAACCAGGGCGTTGGCTCCGAGCGCCCGCAATATTGAGCATAACAGTATGGCCTTGTCCTCGTAGTCCGCGACTTTATTGTCCAGCATCTCCTTGATGGATAACCAGAGAGTCGCTCCGATAAAGGGAACTGAATGTATCTCGTCCACGTACTCATAGGCGCTCTGGAACTGCTTCAGGAAATCCTTGCTTTCTGTCTTTATCTTCTGGACTATAGGGATTATGTTCGAATTAGTTGGCTGGACCAGAGACTTGACGTCAGGCACTGTCTTCGTCTCATTGCCCTCTATATAGTCCTTGTATCTAGAGACTAACAGCTGGTAAAGCAGTATTTTGTGGTAGTACTCTTCCATCTTCTCCTTATACTTCTTCAGTTCTTCCTCGCCCGCAATGCCCGGATTAGCTATTCCCTTCCCTCCGGCTGCGGCTTTCTTAGCGCTATCGAGAGACTGCTCCAATCTCATCACTCTATCTTTATATGAACTTTCAACATTATCTAACTTTTGCTGTAATTCTTCATTTTCGCCCCCAAGTATCTCGTTCCTCTTGGTCACGTCCTCGAGAGCACCTTCGAGCTCCTCTATCCTCGTCTTCTGGGCATTGGTCTCCTCCTGCAGTTTGACCAGCAGGCTCATCTTATCGGTCTCCAGCGAGCGCTCTTGCTGAAGCTTGATCTGATAGTGGGGCATGGCCAGCTTCTTCAGTATATGATCCATCTCCGTGTCCATTATGCTGATATCTTTCCCGATTTTTGATATCTGGTATTCATATTCGGCCTTTGAGATGCGGCCATAGTTCTTCGTCTCTTCAACTGCGGCCATTCTGGCTTTGAGCTTGGCTTTGTCGTCGCCCAGCTTCGCGAACTTGGCGTAGAGCTCTTCCTTGTTCTCCAGCCTGGGCATAGATCGTGCCTTGAAGCTCGAGAAAACGATTGCCGCGACCAGTATGGCTAAGAATATGAACAGCAGTATGAAGAACGCCATCTCGTCAAGCTCTATTATGCCGAATACGTCTATAATGAGGGGTAGCATGAATTAGATATCGATATCGGGGTTTATATTGTTATAGCCTACTTGCTGAGCGCCTCGTCCGCCTTACTCTCCCTCAGCAATTTGTTTTTAGCAATCAGTTTCTTGATGTCTTTTCTCATGTTATAGAGATTATCCGCCGCAATTACGCCTCCAACTGCCCCCATCCCGAGAAACACCCTCCCTACCGTCGACTGCTTCGCGCCATAATCCAGTAAAGTCCCTAGCGCTACAGAAGTCGGAGCTAGGTACAAATCAGGTTTTTGCAGGTCCCTATAGATTTTACCTTTGGCCATAATGCTGCCAGCAATCTTACCAACATTCTTTCGCGCTCTTTCCAGGCCAGCGGTAGGCAGTCCAATGCGCTTATTCTCAGCAATCGAATTCTCGAGGTGTTGGATCAAAGCGCTCTCTATCCTAGCTTCTTGTTTTTTCTTACTCAATCGCAATAGCCTTGATTCTAGTATCGCATTCTGAAGAGACAGCACATTCCTTTCCACAGTCAGTTGATGTCTCTCCTTCGCAAGCAGCTTTACCCTTTCTTGGATTCTCAGTGCGTTTTTCGACTCGGCAGGCCATCTTACCTGTCGCTTCTTGATTTCCTGCACCTTCGCACCCTGTATGTTGGTAGGTGACATGTCTATCAATAGAATTACTTTTTGCGGATATAAAAAGCTATATATTAGGATAGCCTAACCCTATCATGCGAGAATTAACTGGCCTTAAGGAAGTGGTCGAATTCATAAAGGAGAGAGATAATTTTACTGTTGTCGGCCATTATGACGCTGACGGCATTACCGCTTCCGGAATCGCTGGCATGTTTCTGAAACGGCTGGGCAAGCATTTCTCTATCCACAACACTAAGTATCCGGAGAAAGGAAAGATGAAGGAGATACATGACTGGGGCGACAACTTCATATTCGTCGATCTGGGCTCGGGCCAGCTGCATGTCCTGGAGGAGGAATTAGCGGATAGGCAATTCTGCATTATAGACCATCACAAGCCGCATAACGACACGACCAGGCCCCAGGCAAATCCGCATTTATCTGGCATTGACGGCGTGAACAGCGTTAGCGGAGCCGGAATGGCCTATCTCGTCGGCAGAGAGCTATCAAAGAAGAACATGGATCTGGCTAAGCTGGCTATAGTGGGAGCTATCGGCGACATGCAGGACGTTGACTCGGGTAAGCTGATTGGCCTGAACAAGGAGATTCTGAAAGACGGTGAAGATGTCGGAGAGGTCAGGGCGAAGAAAGATTTGACGCTGTTCGGACGGCACTCTAGGCCATTAACCCAGTTCCTGTCCTATTCCGCCGACCCTTTCCTGCCAGGCCTGACTGCCAATGAGGATAACTGCCGCAATTTCCTGCACGGCTTGGGGATACCTCTGAAGGCTGGGGAGAGATGGAATTACTATATCGACCTTGATGAAGACCAGAAGAAGAGACTGGTTTCCGGTCTTTACGTTTATGGTAAGCAGCACGGGGTCCCTGAAGACGCGCTAAAGAGACTGGTGGGCGATGTCTACGAGTTTCCGAAAGAGCCTGAGAGAACGGAGCTGAGAGATGCGAAAGAATTTTCCACCCTGCTGAACGCCTGCGGTAGGCATGACAAGACGGAAATAGGCGTCAGGGTCTGCATGGGCGATAGAGACAAGGCCTATAACGAGGCCAAAGCCCTGCTCCAGATGCACAGGAAGATGCTGCGCGATGGCATAGAGTGGGCACAGGAGAATGTCATAGACGAGTACAAGAACATGTATGTGATAGACGCCGGAGACAAGATTAAGGACACGCTGATAGGAGTGATAGCGGGCATGCTTTACGGCACAAATGTCATAAGGAATGATAAACCGGTGATAGCGGTGACTGTCAATGACGAGGGAGAACTTAAGATATCTGGCAGGGCGACCATGCACCTCGTCAGAAATGGCCTTGACTTGGGCGATGCGATGAAGGTTGTCGCCGAGGGGTTGGACGGCGAGGGCGGGGGCCATAACGTGGCTGCCGGCGCCAGGGTGATGCCTAATCAGAAAAAGGAGTTTTTGGAGGATCTGAACAAGGCCATTGGGGAGCAGATGAAAAAGCGCTAGATTCTTATCGTCTTGGAAGTTGTTAGGTCTATCACCATCGAGGGCTTGCCAGATAGTCTACCACCATCAATATAGACTTCCACTTTGCTTCCAAACGTTTTTCTCAGCTCGGTTATGGTCGGCGGAGTCTCTCGGCCGTGGATGTTCGCCGAGGTGGTAGTTATGGGCTTTCCGAGTTCTTTGGCTATCTTCGTGCACCAGTGCTTTGGTATGCGAAAGCCGATATTGCTATCAGATACGGGCAGTCTCTCTTTCGGCTCCAGTATGAATGTATAGGGTCCCGGTAGCTGTTCTTCCAGTATCTTCTTCTGTGCCTGGCTGACTTTTGCGTACCTATAAAGCATGTCGAAATCCGCCACAAGAATCGATATCGGCTGCTCGCGCGGGCGCTGTTTGGCCTCATAGACTTTATCGACAGCCTCTTTGCTCAGCGCGTCGGCTCCCATGCCATAGACAGTATCGGTCGGATAGATAACTAGCCTACCTGCTCTTAATGCTTCAATGACTTTCTCCATCATCTGAACACCATCTCATAACCAGAAAACAGTTCTTTCAGGCGGTTCTTTTGTTTAATTCCGTTCTCATCAAATATGACTTTATTCGGTTTGGGGATGGTCTTGTCAAACATCTGTCTGGCCATGGTCTCGTCCAAGTTCTCCAACGAATATTTTGGGCACATATGGCCGAACGCGTAGTCTCTCTCCAAACCAGAGAACAAGCTGGCGTAATGATTCCCGCCCACCCCTATCACTGACTCGGCTTTTTCATTTGTCTTTAGTCCCTTAAGGATGCAGTCAACCAGGAAGTCGGCCGCGTTCTGGTCGTTCCATTGTTTCTCTGACGAGCCCAACTCCACGAAACATAACGGCGTCTTGAACTGGGTCGGACCGTGATGAGTCTGTTCGAGGCAGACCATATAGTCGGTCATCTCATTGGTCAGCATCTGGAGATAGATGTTCCTGATCACCTGGCTGTTCGTGTAAGACAACTCTCTGGCATTGCCCCCTAACTCGTTCTTGCCGAAGTTGCCTGTCGAATGTATCGTGAATGAGGGGGTTCCTGCTTCCGATTTATGTGATGATGCCACTATAATCTGGTCCGCCTCCAGGTCGTCCAACTGCTCGAGATAGCAGATGTGTTGTTTGCATCGCGCCAGGACCGTATCCTCTTTTTCGTAGAGAGGATAACTCTGGAAGACTTTCTCCGTCTGCCTGAAGCCTCTCTCCAAAAATCTCTCGAACATATTCATTGAGGCTAAATTGTCTATCGAGAAAACTATCGCAATCATTTCCAATACCCCTTCGTCTTGATGAATGTCTTCTGGGCATCCAGCATGTCCTTCAATAGCTCTCTTTCACTTTTCCTCATGCGCCCTAATATTCTTGTCGCCGTCTCAGGCCCCACCCCTCGGCCGGACAGGACTATAATGGCCCTTTTTCCATACGCGTTTATCAGGGAGGCTATCTGCTCGTACTCCTTCAGCGCTTTCTTCTCCTCATCAGTCAATTTCTGGCCTTTCCCTCTCTTTTCGAATAGCTTGCTCAGGTCTTCTTCCATCTTGGCGTAGGTGACTACCGAGCTGCCGCATTTCGGGCATTTGATCTTCTCTGGCAGTGCCTTTATCCGCTCATAGAAGATGTTGCTGCAATATAGGCAGATGAGCTTAGCCATCTTGTCGTCTATCCTCTTCTTGATCAGGTCCAATATCTCTGCCTCTGGTCTGGCTGGCGATATCAATTCGGGCACAGAGAACAGCTTCTGCATGACCTGCGCGGTCATGGGCGATATCTTCCCGCGATAGTCCAAGAACTTTATCTTCTTCGACTGTATCTCCGACAGCACCTCTTTCGCTTTGTCTAAATCGAAGTTCTCTTTCAGGATTTCGTTGAATGTCTCCGTATAGATGGGCGAGTCCAGCACTGCCTCTATCACTTTTCTTACGGATATCTTCTGGTAATCGACTCTTTTTTCCAGCAGCCCGAAACGCCTGGCCACGTGGATGAACTTGTACCGGAACAGAGGAGTTCGGAGCAGCGAATTCTCCAAGATAGACAACAGCGCATCCGGCTTCGTCTCCAGCAGGAAGGTCTGTATCAGGTCTGGCCTGGGCTTCGTGGCGAACTCAAAGATTATCTTGTAAGGGTCCGACTTCATGGCCACGGTCTCGCCAAGGAACGTGGAGAGCAATATAGACAAAACTTTCCCTAATGTCTCATTGACCATCGACCCGAACGGAGAGTACATGACCACGAACTGGTCCGCAACCTCAAACACTATCGTCCTCTCGTCCGGTATGAAGTATTTCTCTTGCGCCTTGACGCTCCTGGTCACGGCACCCATCGCCTCTTCGTCCAGGCAGTACTTCTTGAGGTCAGCTTTGTCCGTGGCTATCTCCCGCCTTAGTCTGGCGACGTCCTGCACTATCTCGTACGGCACGGGAATCTGCTCGCCTTCCCAAGCAGGAATCGCTCCAGAAATGTCTTCCGCTGGTTCTACTATTACGTCTCTTCCGGAAACGTCTAGCACTCGCCACGGAGTTCCACGGGTTATGAATATGGATCGGGGCTCTAGGCTATTGGCCACAAAGCTCTCGTCCAAAACGCCTATGTTCTTGTTGGTCGTCGCATCCAGCACGAAATATTTCGCTTCGTCCGAAATCATCGACAGGTTCGAGTAGTAATAAAGGAACGAAAGCTTCTTCTTGCCGAACTCCTCTTTTTCAATCCAGATTATCCTCTCTTTCGCCAGTTGCACTAGAACAGACAACAACTCATCCATCGTTAGGCTATGGTACGGCGGCGCTCTCCTGACTATCTCGAACGCCTTATCGATAGGAACTCGGCCAAAATCCAGCGTCAAGCCCACTAGCTGGTGCGCAAGGACGTCGAACGGCTTATCGAATGTCCTGACCTTCTCCAGATTGCCCTCGAGCGCGTTCTTGCAGATGGCGCCTGCCTCCAGGATGTCCTCCGGCTCGGTCGAGATGATTATGCCCTTAGGGAATCGGTCTATTGTATGGCCGCTCCTTCCTACTCGCTGTACCAGTCTCGATACCTGCCTCGGCGAGATGTACTGGACGACTAAATCTATCAGGCCGATATCTATCCCGAGCTCTAAAGACGATGTGGCAATGATTCCTTTGATAGTCCCGTCCTTGAACTTCTTCTCCGCTATGATTCGCGTATCCTTCGAAAGCGAGGAGTGGTGTACGGCTATCTTGTGCTCTTTGTCCCAGGCCTCGAAACGGGACGACAACAGCTCAGCGGTCTGGCGCGTGTTTACGAATGTCAGAACCGAGGTGTATTCTTCAACAAGATCCTTTAGTCGCCTTAGCCTCGCGACAACCTCTGGCGACAGGAACAGCTTTTCCGATAGGGCTAAATCCTCTTTGTCCAGCTTCGGGCACTCGACCGATAGGCTCATTTTCCTCTCTATCTCCGCCTTGATGATGGAGTTTAGCTTGAAGAACTCCGCCACTTTGTCCGACTCACCGACAGTAGCCGAGATGCCTATGCGCTGGAAGTCCGGCGCCCTTTCCGCCAGGCGCTCCAATGCCAGAGTCAGCTGCACCCCTCTCTTGTCCTCAACTAGTTCGTGAACCTCGTCTATAATCACGTATTTGACATTCTCGAGATGCTTCCCCATCTTAGGCGCAGTCAGGATAGCCCCCAGCGTCTCGGGCGTGCAGATAAGCAATTGCGGGGGGCTCTTCATCTGTTTCTGGCGTTCGTACTGGGTCGTGTCGCCGTGCCTCACCGCTATCTTCAGCCCTAGTTTCTCCCCCCACCACTCGATTCTAGACAGCATATCCCGGTTCAGGCTTTTCAGCGGCGTCAGATAGAGTATCCCTATCCCGTCCCGGTGCTTCTGCTTTAGGAAACGATGGAGAACAGGCAATAGGGCTGCCTCGGTCTTGCCAACGCCCGTAGGTGCTATAATCAATACATTCTTGCCACCAAGTATCTCCGGAATGACCTTCTCTTGGATTGGTGTTGTCTGGCCAAACCTTTCTTGAGCCAGTTTTCTAATCTCCTCATTCAGCAGCTCGAAAGAACTAGACATTTTTATCAAATATATTATCGCTATTCTGGTTAATTAGTTTAGAGGAAACACACCGCTTACTGCCTTTTCCACAATTCATCCGGCTTGACAGGCTTCAAATCGTTGCCTATCTGCGGCAGAGGGGGCAGCTTTCTCCCGGTCTCTGGGGGCTCGAACCATACCACCATGATGATAGAACCGAACACGAACTCCAGCAGGATAAGCGCTATAATGTACT
>Ga0315282_10005788_pt1 | contig 20918 bp, 18 predicted proteins | sample YL17G07_20_MG_FD_203693 | JGI IMG/M metagenome (GOLD analysis project Ga0315282, IMG submission 203693) | Sediment microbial communities from Yellowstone Lake, YNP, Wyoming, USA - YL17G07_20 | ecosystem: Environmental > Aquatic > Freshwater > Lake > Sediment | place: USA: Wyoming | collected... | reverse complement strand
TGAGCTACGGGAGCCGGGGCGAAAAAACGCGGGGGGAAAAAATGAAGGATAGTTAGGCGATGTTGTTGAAAACAAATGGAGAAAAAATGTCCGTTTATCGCCTTCTCGCGATGTTGATGAAAACGAACGAGTTAAAACAGCTCTCTCGCGATGTTGATGAAAAGAAATGGAGTTATTGAAAATCGAGGCGCCAAGTGACCCTTCGACAGGCTCAGGGCAGGCTCAGTGGCGAGTGACAAGAAAAGGCAAAACCCAAGGGCGGAAAGGCGGGCAGGGCGAGATCCTTCGCTGCTGCTCATGATGACAGCGCAGTGGGCAATGGCGGAAGGCGCAAAAGCGGCGAGCACCGACGGCCAAACCCCAGAGTGACACACTACCTCGTATCGGCTATCGGTAGTACGAGGTGAGAAGATGAAACAATTTGCTGACTTCGAAAATCGCAAATCACAAATCGCTAAATCACCCGATGGCCCGATCTCCCGATCACAAGTCCCCTATGGGCAAGGAAAAGCCGCGGACCTACCAAACAGGTCCGCGCTACACGTGCTTTGCGTCCGATGACACTGCCAAGCGCGGGCGGCTTGGGGTAATCCGGAAGCGTGTATAATGGATGGCTGGTCTGGTTAATCTGCAACAAGGAAATCTGGTCATGACTGTTTCCACCGTGGCGCGCACGAAATATGAGACCGTGATTGGCCTCGAGGTGCATTTACAGCTTCTGACGAAATCGAAAATCTTTTGTTCCTGCTCGACGCACTTTGGTGACCCGCCGAATTCCAACGTCTGCCCGGTGTGCCTGGGTCTGCCGGGCGCCCTGCCGGTGCTGAACCAAGAGGCCGTGGCCATGGCGATGAAGACGGCCCTGGCGCTGAACTGCGCCATCAATCCCCGGTCGCGTTTTGCCCGGAAGAATTACTTCTATCCCGACCTGCCCAAGGGTTATCAAATTTCACAATACGACGAACCGCTCGCTTCGGATGGGTGGATCGAGATTGAGGTGGATAAGACCCGGAAGCGCATCGGCGTGACGCGCGTGCACCTGGAAGAGGACGCGGGCAAATCGCTCCACGAAGGCTTCCCGGATTCCGAGCGTAAGTCCTATATCGATCTAAACCGCTCGGGAGTGCCCCTGATTGAAATTGTAAGTGAGCCGGACCTGCGCACTCCCGACGAGGCGTTCGAGTACTTGACGCGCCTGAAGACCTTGCTGCTTTATCTCGAGGTTTCCAACTGCAACATGGAGGAGGGGAGCCTGCGCTGCGACGCCAATGTGAGCGTGCGCCTGGCGGGCGCCACAGATTTCGGCACGAAGACCGAAGTCAAAAACCTGAACTCCTTCCGCTTCCTGCAAAAGGCCTTGGCCTATGAGATTGACCGCCAGATTGAAATCCTCGAGGGAGGCGGGACCATCCCCCAGGAGACGCGCCTGTGGGACAGCCGCGAACAACGCACCTATGGAATGCGCTCGAAAGAATTCGCGCATGACTATCGCTATTTCCCGGAACCTGACCTGCTGCCCTTGGTGATTACGGAAGAGTGGAAGGCGCAAGTGCGGCAGACGTTGCCGGAATTGCCGCAGAGCCGCGAAGAACGTTTCATGAAGAATCTCAGTCTGCCCCAACAGGACGCGGCCTTGCTCACGGTTTCCAGGGCCATCGCGGAGTTCTTTGAAGACGTAGTGAAAGCCGGCGGTGAACCCAAGCTGGCGGCGAACTGGCTGCTGAATGAGTATCCCTTTCTGCTGCAAGAGGCCAAGGTTGGATTCGTAGACTATCCTGTTGGCGCGCCGGATTTCGCCAAACTTCTCGCTTTGGTGGAGAAGAAAACCATCTCCGGCACCATGGCCAAGGATGTTCTTCGCGAAATGATCGCCACCCGCAAAGGGCCGGACCAGATCGTGGCGGAAAAGGGGCTTCAGCAGATCAGCGATGCGGACAAGCTCGCGGCGGTGGCGCGCGAAATCATCACCGCCAATCCCAAACAAGTGGAGCAATACCGCAAAGGCAAGACCGCCACGCTGGGGTGGTTCGTGGGGCAGGTCATGAAGGCCACGCGTGGCCAGGCGAATGCGCAAGTGGTGCAAGAGGTCCTGAAGAAAGAATTGGGATGAAACGTAAAGGAGTAAACCATGCTCAAAATCGGCGACAAGGCGCCGCCCTTTTCATTACCGGCCGACTCCCAGGGTGAAATCTCGCTGGACGCTTTCAAGGGCAAGACTCTCGTCCTTTTCTTTTTCCCCAAAGCGGACACTCCTGGTTGAACGAGCGAGGCGAACCAGTTCCGTGACGCCAAAAAAGAACTGGACAAGCTGGGTGCAAAGGTTCTGGGTGTAAGCGGCGATACCGTGCAACAACTGCAAAAGTTCCGTGACAAGTACAAGCTGAACTTCCCCCTGGCGGGCGATACTTCCCACACCATGCTGCAAGCATACGGAGTGTGGCAGGAGAAGAACCTTTACGGGCAGAAGTCGATGGGAATCGTGCGCACGACTTACATCATTGATCCCCTGGGGAAGATCCGGAATGTTTTCCCCAAGGTGAAGGTGGAGGGCCACGCCCAGGAAATTCTGGCGGTCCTCGAGTCCTGAAGGGTTCCGCCGGCCCGGCTACGGGGAGAGCGGCGGAAGCGCCGGCGCGATTGTGGGGCTACGCTTATAGCCCATGGTGGGATGGTAGCAGTAGATGGCGTGCAGGGTTCCGGCCTTGAGCAGGGGGAAGGGGACGTCCTCCTCCGCCCATCCTTGCGCCTTCAGCATTTCCTCAAAAGGTTTGATGTCATCCCCGTGGCGATCCAGAACGTTTCTTTGGAACTGCCGGTAGGCATCCTCCCCTAAAGTCACTACCGCTTGCAGGTTGGGGAATTGTTTTAGCTCATCACGCAAATGCCGCGCGCAATAGGCGAGGGCCTTTTCCGGGACGCGATCGGATTGGATGTGGCAGCGCAAGGCATCGGTAAGCACAAACGCCTTCTTGAAAGTCTCAAAGTCCCCCACCCCCAACAAGGCGTAAAGCGCCGTGGCGAAGCGGGGGGGCCGCTCGGGATGTTTGTAGACGTAATGATCGGGATTCATGGGCCCGTCGCGGCCGATCACCACCACGCGCACGCGGTTCAAGTCAGGGTAGTCGCGCTTCAGGTACTTGGCCACGAATTCGCGGGGAGGAATCATCACGGAGGAAATCGCGGCGCAATCACGGCAGGCTTCAATTCGCCGGCACAGCGCTTCAATTTCCATGCCGGGGATGCGCGCGCCGGCGTCGGTTACCGGGCGCGCGGAAAAGGCCAGTTGCAGGAGAAGCTCCGGGCTGGCTCCGGGTGGGCCAAAAATCAGATTGTCAATCAGCCGCACCGAGCCCACACGAGCCGCAATGAGGGCCACCGTGCCTGCTGACACACGCTCCACCGGCTCAAGCTGCAAAGGATTGACCAGCGCCAGGTAATCCAGCGCCACCAGGGGTTCGTCCTCCACCACCTCCCGCATGGCTTTCAGCAAATTCTTGGCACGGACTTCCCCGGCCTGAACGAGCGTCTCGCCGCGACGGAGGCAACGGTGCAGGACGGTCGCGGCTTGGCGCGCTTGGCCGCTGAGGAGGGCATTACGGGAACTCAGCGCCAGACCGTCGGCCTCACGCACGATGGGGCAAATCACCAGCCGCACGTCGAGGTTGAGGTCTTCCACCATGTGCCGGATGATTTGGACCTGTTGAAAATCTTTCTGCCCAAAGTAGGCGAGGTCGGGTTGTACCAGATTGAACATTTTCAGCACAATGGTGGTGACGCCGCGGAAATGGCCGGGCCGCGAGGCGCCTTCGAGTGGCGCGGCGAGCTTGCCCGGCTCGACAATCGTGTCGAATCCCGGCGGGTAGATATCCTCCTGACGAGGAGCAAAAATCCCATCCACGTTGAGAGCGCGGAGGGCCTCGGCATCTTTCTGGAGGTCGCGCGGGTAGCTCGCAAAATCTTCACCCGAATTGAACTGCGTGGGATTAACAAAGATGGAAACCAGCACGGCGTCACACTGCTGCTTGGCCCGGCGAATAAGACTGTGGTGGCCTTCGTGTAATGCTCCCATCGTCGGCACCAGGCCCAGCGATCTGCCGTGCGCGCGCACTTCGCGCACGAAGCCTTGCAGTTCCGAAACCGAGGTTATCAGCCGCGTGTTCATTGTCATCGGGTTCAGCGCAGAGCCCGCCAGCCAGCGCCGTCCGGGAGCAGTGAAGGGGTGCGGGCCGGGCGGCAGGCCGGTGCGCTCCGCGCAAGAAAGAATTCAGGCCGGGCGAGTTGTTTCCTTTTCAAATTGCGCGCGCACCGCGGCGGTCCAGTGATACGACTCGTGGTCGTCGGGGTAGCGGCCTTCCGCGACGTCGGCGCGAAAGCTGATCAAAACCTGGTGAAGCATTTCGCGAAGGTTGGTGTAGCTGCGCACGAACTTGGCGGGCGGTACATAACTGAGTCCTACCAGATCGTGAAACACCAGCACCTGGCCATCGCAGTCGGGGCCCGCGCCGATTCCGATGGTGGGAATTCGCAAGCGGCGAGTGATAATGGCGGCGAGCTCGCGCGGGATGCCTTCCAGGACGATGGCAAAAGCTCCCGCTTCCTGCAGAGCTTCGGCATCAGCCAGAAGCTCGGTAGCAGAATCGAGGGTTCGGCCTTGCACTCGATAGCCTCCCAGCGTGTGAATGGATTGGGGCGTCAAGCCGATATGCCCCATCACGGGGATTTGCGCTTCTACGAGTTTTCGCACCCGCCGCACGCATTTCCGTCCGCCTTCAAGTTTTACGGCCTCCGCCCCGCCTTCCTTGAGGAAGCGAATCGCGCTGGCCAACGCTTGTTCGTTGCTGACGTGATACGCGCCGTAAGGCAAATCGACAATCAGCAAGGCCCGGCGAACGCCCCGGCGCACTGCTCGCAAATGATGAAGCATCTCCTCCACAGTGACCGGTATGGTTGAATCATAACCCAAAACGGTCTGGGCAAGGGAGTCGCCGACGAGAATCATTTCGATCCCCGCTTCGTCCACCAAGCGCGCGGCCGAGTAGTCGTAGGCCGTCACGCATGTGACCTTCTCTCCTCGCAGCTTTCGTTCGAGGATGACGGGAACGGTTACTTTGCTCACGGCCTGAGAATTCTGGTCCATGGCTTTACCTCGTCGATAAGAGTTTAGGGTGTCTCTCGCATTTCATGAGGGGTTCTTGCGCGCCGGTGCCGCATTCGAATAAAAGACCCTCTTGATCGCAGGAGGTCATTCCGACGCTAAGCGCGTAGCGCCCGGAGGCCCTGGACGACCTCCACCCACCTGGACAGAGAGGGTCTTTGAACTTCGGAGCTTACTCGCGAGCGCGGGCTGTCGAGCCCGTTGCTTTGGCGCGAGCCGCGCACCGCACCCGTCTCAGTCCGCAGATGCGGATCCAAGCGGCAAGAAATACTGTGTGCCGGTGACGGGCTGGCTCAAGCGGTGCAGCAGCTCCTGCAAATCTTCGTTCCGGTCGACGAAATCGATCTCGGAGGTTTCGATCACCAGCAAGTCACTGGACTTGTAATGGAAGAAGAAGTGCTCGTAGGCATTCACGACCGCTTGCAAGTAATCATCGGAAATGCGAGGCTCGAACGGCACATTCTTCTTCTCGATTCGCTTCCTCAACGCCTCCGGCTTCGCCTGTAAGTATATCACCAAATCCGGAATAGGGACTTGTTCGGCGAACATTTCGTAGTACTGATCGTAGACCTTGAGTTCCGCATCGTTCAGATTCAGATAGGCAAAGATTTTGTCTTTCTCAAAGATGTAATCACTAATGATCGCGCGGTCGGTTCGTGCCGCCAAGTCCAGGGCATGCCATTGCTTGAAGCGTTGGATGAGGAAGTGGAATTGTGCCTGAAAGGCCGCGCCCGGCTTGTCGCGGTAGAAGGCTTCCAGAAAAGGGTTGTTTTCGTCGTCGCGAATGCGGGAGGCATGAAGGCGGTCCGCCAGGAGGTCGGCGAGAGTGGTTTTTCCCACTCGAATGGGGCCTTCGACGGCGATGAAGCGCAAGGGCTCGCGCGGCCGCGGCTTAGTCATGGGTGACCTCCGGCCATCGCGCCATCGCGACGAGAATGCCGACGCAGCGTAAACCAGGAAAGGCCGAAATTCGAAAATCGAAACTCGAAAATCGGGTCGAGTTTCGAGTTTCGAGTTTCGATTTTCGTCTTGTGAGCGGTCACGTCATCCCTCAAGTTTGTATCGAACCACCTGGCGCAAGTCCGGCGAGTCGTGGAGCATCTCCGTGACGGTCCTTCTACTTACGGGGTGACGTGCGGCCGGCGCCAACTCCCGCAGCGGGACCAGTACAAATCGTCTTTCGTTCATGCGCGCGTGGGGAATGGTCAAGGCCGCAGTCCGGACCACCACATTCTCGTAAAGCAGGATATCAATGTCAATCGGTCGCGGGCCTTTGCTGACTCCGGGCCGCCGCCCGAGGGCCCGCTCCACGGATTTGATGGCCTTGAGAAGCTGCATCGGCATGAAATCCGTTGTCGCTTCGACGGCGCAATTCAGGAACCACGCCTGCGGCCCGAAGTCGACGGGCTCGGTTTTGTAGAATGACGAGACCCGGCGAACTTTCACTCCGGCTTTGCCAAGCTCCTCCATGGCGCGCCGAAGATTTGCTACCCGGTCTCCCCGATTCGAACCGAGCGAGAGGTAGACCTGCTTCCTTGCCCCCAAGTCAGGGCGAGCGGGCAGCATGGCAGGATTCGTTTCAGGCAACATGGGAACCCAAGTCAGCGGGACGCGCAGGTCAATCAAACAACGTTCGTGGGCCGCCGCCGGGCAAGGGCAAATTCAAAAGCCGGTAAGCGGGCTCGTTAGCTTTGCGTCCCGATTTGGTGCGGCTGACGAAGCCCTGTTGGAGCAAGTAAGGCTCAACCACATCCACAAGCGTATCGACTTCTTCATTCAACGTTGCGGCGATGGCTTCCACGCCGACGGGCCCCCCGTTGTAAATGCGAATGATCGTGGAAAGGAAGTTCCGGTCGAGATCGTCCAGACCATGGTCGTCTACACCTTCGAGCTTCAGGGCATCGCACGCAACCCCGGAATTGATGGCGCCGTCGGCTTTGACATCGGCGTAGTCGCGAACTCTTCGCAGCAGGCGATTGGCAATTCTCGGCGTGCCGCGCGCGCGGCGGGCGATTTCCGTGGCCCCGGCTTCAGCAAGCTGAGCGTGCAGAATTCCCGCCGAGCGGCGAATGATCTTCCGGAGCTCGTCTACCGTGTAGAACTCGAGGTGATAGAAGAGGCCGAAGCGGTTGCGCAGCGGCGCGGAAAGGCTTCCGGCGCGGGTGGTCGCGCCCACCAGCGTAAATCTCTTGAGAGGGACATTGATGGTTTTGGCGAACATCCCTTTGTCGACAACAAAATCCACCTTGTAGTCTTCCATCGCCGGGTAGAGGAATTCTTCAATGTTGGCGGGCAACCGGTGGATCTCATCGATAAACAGGATGTCGCCCTCGCCGAGGTTGGTGAGGATGCCCATCAGGTCCCCGGTTCGCTCCAGGGCGGGCCCCGACGTCGTGGTGATCTTCGACCCCATGGCGTTGGCAATGATGTAGGCGAGCGTGGTTTTGCCCAAACCGGGCGGGCCAAAGAACAGCACGTGCTCCAGCGATTCGCCGCGCTGCTTGGCCGCCTGCAAAGCGATGGAGAGCTTCTCGACAACCTTCTTTTGTCCCACGTACTCGTCGATGGTGGACGGGCGAAGGGTGCGATTGAAGGTCTCTTCTTCTTTCGAAATCAGTTCCGGCGAAACCAATCGTTCTCTGGGCATAGTAAAACCAGGTTACAGGGAACAGTGGATTGCGCAAAGCGCAGCTCTGCGCTTCGGCCGACCGCAGAGCTGCGCTCTGCGCAATCCAAATTTGAAAAGCCGCAGAGCCTGCCCTGAGCCTGCCGAAGGGGCTGGAAGGCGAGCCCTGCGCTACCTGTTCCGTCCTCACGTTACGGTTTATTCCCCGGGTGCAACTGCTCAAAGACTTTGCGCAGAAAGTCCTCGGTGGTTTTAAGATTCTTGTTCTTGGCGAAGATCTCCTCGACCATGCGCGTTGCTTCGCCGCGCGAATACTCCAACTGCGCGAGCACCTGTAGGGCTTCCTGTTTCAGCCCCACAGCGGATTCCTGTTCGACGGAAAGGGGTTCTTCCGTGCGCGCCAAAGCGAACTTAGCCATTTTCCCGCGCAATTCGGTGATAATCCTTTCCGAAGTTTTAGCGCCGATATATGGGAGTTCTTTCAGGAAAGCGGCGTCACCCCCCTCGATGGCCATGGCGATTTCATTCAGCGGCCGGATGAGGCATTTCAGTGCCCGCATAAAGCCCACGCCCGGCACCGTGGTGAAGGTTTCAAAAAACTCCCGGTCGAGCGGGTCGAGGAACCCCACCAGCTTCGGAGTCAAGTGACCGCCGCCCAGGCCGCCGTCGATGTAATAGATCGTGTAAAAGGTCAGGGGGTTGCGGCGCTCGCTTTCCGGCGCGGTGCGAAGGCGCGAGGCAATCCCCGAGGGCACAAAGATTTCGTAGCAAATCGCCTGCACGCGAATCAGGAGCGAATGGCGTTGAATGCGGTCGTAGAGAACTTCACCAGTTATTTCGGAGATCATATCAGTCGTCAGGGGCTGGCTTCTGGGGACTGGGGCTGGGGTTCAGTTCTTCCCCAGCACCTAGCCCCTAACCCCTAGCACCTGTCTTTTCCCATTCCCCGCGAAGCGTTGCGCATTCACGTAGCACAGCGCGACGGCCAGCGCATCGGCCACGTCGGGCGGATGCGGCGTGCGGTCAAGCGAGAAGAAATGCTGGACGGCGCGCTGCACCTGAAGCTTCGAGGCATTGCCGTTGCCGGTTACCGACTGTTTCACGCGCTTGGCGGAAAAGCTCAGCACGGGGATTCCCGCCTGCTTTGCCGCCAGGCAGATGACTCCGCGCGCATGGCCCATCAGGATCGCCGTGCGCGGATAATTCGCGTGACTGTAAACTTCCTCCAGGCACATGGCCTGCGGGTTGAATTCCTTCATGACCTGCTGGAGCTCGCGGAAAAGCGATTCCAGACGCGCGGGAAGATTCTGCCCGTGGCTGGGTGGCAATCGGATCACGCCCGCTTCCAGCAGTTTGACTTCACTCCCGTGGCTCACGACCACGCCGTACCCGGTGATGTTCAGACCCGGGTCGATTCCGATGACGCGTATTGGCTCGTGGGATGTGCTGGCCATTCGGGATGATTGTAGCAGAAGTCGCCAGTTGTCCGTTGTCGGTAATTGGTGATTTGCGATTGGTGATTGGTGATTGTTCTCGTGACCCGAATCACTTCAAATCGCCCGGGCTGGGGTCGTCAATCACCAATCACCAATCACAAATCACCAACGCTGCTGCCGTCTTTATCGCGGTGTGGAATCGGGGAGTCCGCCGTCTACGGGAATCGTGGCGCCGGTGGTGGGTGTTTGCCGCGTCGCGAAGAATAGCACCGCTCGCGAAACGTGCTGGGCGGTCACCGCGGCCTTCAGAAGATTGCGCGACCGGTAGTATTCTTCCAGCCCCTTTTCATCCAGCCCGCGTGCGCGCATGCGGTCAGGGCCGACTTCCGCCCACAGTCCGGACCGGCGGCTTCCATGCGAAAAGACCGCATCCGGGGCGACCATGTTGACGCGCACGCCCAGCTCGGCCATTTCCTGGCTGGCAATGCGGCCCAATTGATGCGCTGCGGCCTTGGTGGCGCTGTAGGCGCCGAATTTCGCGCCCGGCATAAAGACGTTCTTGGTCGAAACCAGAATGATGTCGCCGCCGGTCCCCTGCACGCGGAAGTGGCGCGCTGCCTGGCGCAGGAGCAGGAGAGTTCCTTCAGTATTAACGCGCTCGACGCGCTGGAATGCCGCGAGGTCCATTTGCTCGAGTGACGAAACCATGGCGACGCCGGCGTTGACGATCACCAGGTCGACACCGCCCCAGGTTTTGATGACGGCTTCGAAGCCTTGCGTCACGGAGGCGGGTTCGGTCACGTCGAGGGGAACGGTGATCACTCGCTCGCCGTATTTCTTTTTCAATTCCTCACCGAGGTTGTCCAAGGCCGCGCCGGGTAGGTCGGTGAGTGCGACGTGGCAGCCGTTTTCCAGCAGGCCGTCGGCGATGGCCGAGCCGATCGCTCCGGCCGCTCCCGTCACAATCGCGACCTCGCGTCCGAGCAAGGGTTCATCGGTTCGCAGCTTGGCGTGTTGCAGGGTGAAATATTCGACTTCAAAGAGGTGGTCCTCGGCGAGGCCGCGGTAGGTTCCCATGGCGGCAATGCGCGCCTTGGCGGCGAGTGTTTGCGCAGTGATGTCATGCGCGATGCGTGCCGTGCGCGCGTCCTTGCCCGCGCACAGTGCTCCGAGCCCAGGCAGCAAAACCACGCGGGGAAGCGAATCGAAAGGCTTCATGCCGGGAGGCATCAGCGCGGCATTCCGGGCGAGATAAGCCTGGTAGTCCGCCGCATAAGCCTCCATTCCCTTCGAAATCTGCTCCCGCAATTTTGCCGGATCGCTGTAGTCGGGGTCGTCGACCCACAAGGGCAGAGCTTTGGTCCGGACCAAGTGGTCGGAGGTCAGCGTGGGCGTCAGGGCCAATTCCTTGCCGCGATCCGAGCCGAGAAAATCCAGGATTTCCTGATTGACCAGCGGCTGGAGGACTATGCGGCGGTAAGGACGATCAGGGTCTCCGCTGGGCTGCGCCAGCAATCCACGCACCACCGACGCGACGGTCGCCAAGCGCTTTTCCGCGTCGGCGAGCGATGCGGGCATGACGACCACGAGGGGCTTGGAAGCGTGCCGCGCGGCGAAGGCCTCCGCGCGCGAGACGAGATCGATCATAGCGGAATAGGCTTCGCGGGCCGTGTCGCCCCAGGTCATGATGCCGTGCTGCATCCAGACCAGAGCGCGGCATCCGGGGTGCGCATCGTAGGTGGCGATCACCGCCTTGGCCAGCTTGAATCCCGGCTTCACATAATCGACCAGTGCCACTCCCTCGCCCAGCGCTTCGCGAATCAGCTTTTCGCCCTCCGGCTGGTTGGTCAACACCAGAATCGCGTCCGCGTGCGTGTGATCAATGTACTTGGCGGGGAGGTAGGCGTGCGAAAGGGTTTCGATGGAAGGCGCGGCGGCATTAGGTACGAGCCGATGCATTTGGAACTCACCCGCCATGGCGTCATCGGAAAGCTCCGGGAGAGCGCACAGCCGCTTCAGATGCTCAAGGTCAAGGGGAGTGTGACCCTCCGGCTGAATGGTTCCCAGATTGACACCTGAGGCCTTCATGAAAAGAGCAGGAGTTTCCTGGCCAAAGACGTTGCGATAAGTTCCTTTGAGAGATGTGTTGCCGCCGCCGTGAAGTACCAGCGCTTCCTCAACGCCCAGCAGGCGCGTGGTGTAAGTTCGCAGGGCCAGATCGGCTCCCCACTGCGCAGCGTATTGAGCTAGGAATTGATCGGCATCTCGATCAGACCAACGGTTTTTCATAGGGGTCCTTGGGCCGTCATGGCTTGAAAGTCCTTTGGGGTGTGCCGAAGGCGCCTTCGGCGCAAGGTCGGGAATTTGGGAATTGCACCGCCTACTGTAATGATGGAGCGGACAATCCTACGTACCTGAGCCCGACCTCCGGGCACGCGCCGCTGCCACCGCTTCCAGCATAAACCGCGCGTTGGCTTCCGGCGTCTTGCCGTCGAACACGGCGCTGCCGGCGACGATCAAATCCGCGCCGGTGGCAGCGACCGCCGCGATGTTATCCTTCGTGATGCCGCCATCCACGCACAAGATGATGTCCTTGCCTGAGTCCGCGATCATGCGTTGCACGCGGGCGATGCGGGAATTAGTGGCAGGGATATACTTCTGTCCGCCCCAGCCGGGGTTTACGGCGAGCAGTGAGACCATTTCGATCTCGTCCAGCAGCGGGTCCAGAACCTCCAGTGGCGTGCTCGGGTTCAGGGCCACGCCGCGGACGATTCCTCGCGCCGGATCATTCGCGTTCGTAAGCTGCCCCAACTTTTGCAGCACCCGATGCACTTGCGAGCAGGCCTCGGGATGAATCGTGATGATGTCGGCGCCCACGGCGACGTACTCCGCCACCTTTTCCAGTGGGTCGTCAATCATCAAGTGTACGTCTTTGAGCAGGGAAGTCTTGATAGCCTTGATGAAGGGCGGCCCCGCCGTCATCATGGGGCAATAGCAGCCGTCCATCACGTCGACGTGCGCTAGCTTCACGCCCGTCCGTTCCAGGAGCGCGATTTCCGAGCCCAGCGAGAGTAAGTTGGCGGTGATTACGCCGACGCTGACCGTGGGCGCCGCGGCGCGCAGCAGCTCGAGACCTTTGGGATTTGCCATGCGGTTCCTCGGGAATGACGAAACTCGAAACTCGCAAGTTACACAATTAGTTTCGACTTTCGGTTACTCGCAAGTTACACGCCGAGTTTCGAGTTTCGATTTTCGAGTTTCGATTCCGACACCTAACTCCTGACTCCTGCCACCTCGTGCCGAAGCGTCTGATAGAAGTCGTAAGCCTGCTCCGGCTTCATCAGTTCGTGGACCACTTTTCCGACTGCCTGAATCATGGCCGCGGGAGCGTCCGACTGGAAGATGTTGCGGCCCATGTCGACACCCGCAGCGCCTTCGCTCACGGCGCGGTAAGCCATGGTCAGGGCGTCCAATTCGGGCAGCTTCTTGCCGCCCGCCATCACCACCGGCACCGGGCACGAAGCGGTGATGGTCTCAAACCCTTCCGGCACGTAGTAGGTCTTTACCACCTGCGCGCCCAGTTCGGCGCAGATGCGGCACGCCAGGCGGAAGTACTTGGCGTTGCGAACCATGTCCTTGCCGACCGCGGTCACGCCCAGCGTGGCGATTCCGTAGCGCAGGCCGGCGTCCACCAGGCGCGTCATGTTGTGAATCGACTGCGTTTCAAATTCGCCGCCTATGAAGACTTGCACGGCCATGGCGGAAACGTTCAGCCGCGCCGCGTCCTCAATGTCGACCGCGATCTGCTCATTGGAAAGCTCCTTGAGGATACTCGGACCGCCGCTCGCCCGCAGCACCACGCCATGCGTGAAGGAAGCGGGAATGGTGGTCCGCAAGATGCCGCGCGTGAGCATCAAGGCGTTGGTGTAAGGCAGCAGGGGCACGATGTTCAAGTCGATGCGCTCGAGGCCGCTCGTAGGCCCCTGAAAATATCCGTGATCGATGGCCAGCATCACGGTGCGGCCCGAGGCGGGATTGAAAACCCGCGCCAGGCGGTTCTGCATACCCCAATCGAGCGCCCCCGCGCCCTTTACAAAGAAAGGTTCGTGCTTCGCGGGAATGTCTGCGTAGAATTGCTTGGATTCTTTCTCAGCATCATGTTCAGGCATGGCGATTATTCCTTTCCGTCTCGCGAGGAGCCCGTAGTGCAGGGCTCGCTGTCCAGCGCTGCGGTTCATCCATTGGTTTCGCGAGCAGGTGATTGTCCTTTCCCCGCTGGGGTTTTGTCAACCCCGAGGAGTCGCGGGAAGTGGTACAGTTTGATGTTGTAGCGGCGAGTTTACCTCGCCAAATGGCGGCGTAAAGCCTCTACATCAAACTGTACCACTACCGAGTCGTGTTACCGCTTTGCAGTTGTCGCCGATTCCGCGTGCGCCGGATCACTGTTACCCCAGGGCGCCGAGCAGGGTGCCCGAGGGGTTATTTTTTTGTCTTGACAATGGATCTCCAGTAAGCTATATTATATTGATGAGGGATCGCCGGGCCGGGCAAGCGTGATCCGCGCGGCGAGACCCTCCGTATCGGGGTGTGACAACGTGAGCCTTGGCAGCGGACCCCAAGCGGACAAGATGTCATCAGAATGCCAAAGCTGAGAACATATTGAAAACAAAGGATGCCAAACCAGGATTTTTCTCCGCCAAAGCTGATACCATCTTGAAAATAAAACACTTATCGGAAAAGCGAAGATAGAGCGAAAATCGAAACTTTATCCTCCGCTCGGTGGTGATAGACACATCACTGACGCCTTTTTGCTTGCCGTAATCCACCGTTACAGCCGTCTGGCTTGTTCTACGCGTAAATCCCGCGCAGCTTGAGGCAGAACGCCACACGGTCGATGGCCAGCATGTAAGCGGCGATGCGATTATTGACGTTATGTTTTTCGCCGAAGGCCACCACGCCGTCGAAAGCGGAGACCATGATCTGTTTCAGACGGTCGTTGACCATGGCTTCCGGCCAGAAATAGCCCTGGCGGTCCTGCACCCACTCGAAATAGGAAACCGTAACGCCGCCGGCGTTGGCCAGGATATCGGGGATCACGAACACCCCACGTTCAAACAGAATGTCGTCCGCGGGAGGCGTGGTGGGGCTATTGGCGCCCTCCACAAGAAGTTTCGCCTTCACTTTGTGCGCATTCTTGCTGGTGATGACGCTTTCCGTGGCTGCGGGCAGCAGGATGTCACATTCCTGCTCCAGAATATCCTGCGTCCCAATGCTTTCGCCCCCGTCAAACCCTTTGATCGTCTTGTGCTTCTCGACGTACCCCAGGAGGCGAGGAATATTGATGCCGGAGGTGTTCAACACGCCGCCCGAAATGTCGGCGACGCCGATGATCTTGTAGCCGGCCTCGTGCATCAGGCGAGCTGCCTGCGAGCCGACATTGCCAAAACCCTGCACGATTACGCGTGTGCTTTCCCTTTTCCATCCGAAGTGCTTCAGTGCCTCGTCCGCAGTGATCAGGCATCCGCGGCCCGTTGCCTCGTGACGCCCGAGCGATCCCCCCAGGTCGAGCGGTTTGCCGGTCACACTGGCGGTCACCGTGTGGCGCATGTGCATGGAGTAGGTGTCCATGATCCATGCCATCGTCTGTTCATTGGTGTTCATGTCGGGCGCCGGCACATCGCGCTCCGGGCCGATGTAGTCCAAAATCTCCGCCGTGTAACGACGCGTGATGCGTTCGAGTTCACCGAGGGAGAGTTGGGAGGGGTCGCACACAATTCCACCCTTGGCGCCCCCAAAAGGTATGTTCACCACCGCACACTTCCACGTCATCTCGGCGGCGAGCCCGCGAATCTCATCCAAAGTGACGTCCGGGGAGTAACGCACGCCTCCTTTGCAGGGCCCGCGCGCGATGCTGTGCTGCACGCGGTAGCCGTCAAAAACCCCCAGCGTGCCGTTATCCATGGCCACCGGGATGTGAACGATGATTTCGCGATTGGGTGTGCGGAGATAATGCGACAGGCCGGCGTCCAGTCCGAGCTTGCGGGCGGCCACATCATACCGGGCGGCCATGGATTCATAGACACTAAGTTCCTTCTCTTTTTCCTCAATGCTCATGATGCCCCCTATGTTGACAGGAGGAATTCCGCCTGCTGCGGGCGGTTCTCCCCCCTGGCCAGAGCTCAATGGCTCAGCGAGAGTATAGCAAACGACTTACCACTGTTCTACGCAGCCCGACTTGGGCAAAGGTTGGTTTTTGTTGGAACTTGGAGGGTGAGACGGGACCATTTGCCGCCTAATTTGGGACAGATGGTCGAATTCGATGCGAGGGCTCCTAAGCGCTTGCCGCCGCAAATTCGGCGGGGGCGGAAAGGGGAGTATTCGAAACCATCGGCGGGCTGGTGGTGAGGGCCCAGCATTCCTTTTGGCGCAGCAACTGGGAAACCAATTGGGCGTGCATAGCGTGGCCGGCCCGGTCGGCGACCACATGGCCGATCAGGGGATGTCCAAATAGGGAAAGGTCGCCGATCAGGTCCAGAATCTTGTGGCGGCAGAATTCGTCCGGGAAGCGCAGCCCCTCGGGATTCATGACGCGTTCCTGATCCAGGACCACCACATTTTCCAGCGAGCCGCCCTTGACCAGCCCACTCTTCAGCAGCATTTCGACCTCGGCGAGGAAACCGAAAGTCCGGGCGGGAGCAACGCCGTGTTCATACGAACCGGCGCTCGGGGTGAAATCCAAAGATTGCGCGCCGATCACGGGGTGGGGGAAGGAAATCGAATAGCTCACCGCAAAAGTGTCAGCGGGGTAGACCGCGATCTTTTTGGCGCCTTCTTCCAACTCGACTGGCTTCAGAATTTTGGCGTAAGCGCGGCGGGCCCGCTGCGGACGCAGGCCAGCCTGGCGGATCAGCTTCACGAAGGGCAGGGCGCTGCCGTCCACGATGGGCAGCTCCAGATTGTCGATTTCAACGATGGCATTGTCAACCCCCAGCCCTGCCAGCGCCGAAAGCATGTGCTCGGTGGTGGAGATCAGGACGCCCTTTTTCATTAAGCTCGTGGCATAGCTAACGCGGGCGACGCGGCGCGACTGCGCCTCGATGGTGAAGCCGTCCAAGTCGGTACGTTTGAAGACGACTCCGGTATGGACAGGAGCGGGGCAAAGCCGCAGGTTGACGGTAACCCCCGTGTGGAGACCAATTCCCGAAAGTGATACCTCTGAAGCCAGAGTATGCTGTTGACCCAAAGTTCCTCCCCGACGCAAGTCAGATTAGTAGCAGCTCGGGTTCCATGTCTATGTTAAAAGTTAGCACATATAAATCTGGAAGTTACGGTCATTTTGTAAAGCGGATGGGTAGGTGGGGTGTGGCAATCGTACAACACTCTCCCTAAATCTTAGTGTCCCCTCTGCCGCAGCCGCCTTCGGCTGGGGACATTGCCTGAAACCTGTGAAGGCGTGAGAATGAAGCTTGCGCATCTCCCCTGCGACAAGTTTGGAGGGGGTAGGGAAGCGTCGCTCGCGGAGGGCTAGCGGTGCTCGCGGCTGGACTCTTTCAATACTCCAGATCAATGGAAAACTCGACTTGCCTGGCGGGGAACGCATCCATCGGCTGAGCGAAGCTCTCGATGGGGCCGGAGCCGGGGCCGAAGAAGGGATTAATTAAGCTCACATTTGTGTGGTTTAAGAGGTTAAAGGACTCCACCACCAAATCGAGATGTTTTTGCGGGGAAAAGTAGATGGCCTTTAGGATGCGCAGGTCAACCATTGCAAGGGGAGGAGTACGCAGGGTGTCACGTCCCAAACCCAGGGGGCGCGACGAAAGCGGAAAGGCATGACTACGGCTTGAATCCAGTCCGGTGAGGGGATTGACGGGCAGCCCGCTTCCTGCCGTAATGATCGGAGCGAGTTCGACACTACGAAGCATTCGGTCCAGGAATCCTGAACGTTTCTTCTGGGATTGAGAGCCCGTCTCTTCGTCATTCCCAAACGGCAAATCGAAGAGGCCACTCAGAACGAACCGCTGCGCTTGGCTGTTCAAAGAGAGGGCTCGTTCACTTCGGAGATCAAATGGATTTTGAGGTTGCTCGGAAAAATCCGACGCGTCATCAATGGTTTTGGAAAGCGTGTAGCTTGCGGAAAGAGTGAAGCCTTCGATCTGCCTGTTAACCGAAAATGAAAGCCCATGGTAAGTTGAACTTGCCGAGTCTTCGATAAGGTTAACCGCATCATATGCCGGATCAAGCCGCCGGGGTCCAAAAACCTCACGGCCTATTTGCTGCGGCGTCGGGTCGGGTATACCCAGACTTGCCGAATTCTGGGGAGTGAGGACAATCGGGGGCAGCAGATTCGTGTTCTCGGTGCGCGCCAGCTTCACCCCCCGAACAAAGAGATAGTTGGCACTCGCCGTGAGATTCTTCGACAGGAGTAACTGGATTCCGAGGTTGGCCTGCTGGCTATAGGATGCAGCCAGATGGGGGTCAGGTTTGAATATGGAAGGTTGAATGCCGGAAAGCGGTTGAGCGAGGGAGCCTCCTTGCGATTGGGCAAAGATGCTAGCGGCCATGGAGCCCTCTGCAACCTGCTCGAAGCCTTGCAAACCGTTGTTTTCGATAGCCCGATTCAGATTTGCCAAAACGTAGCGATCAAAGAAGATTCCATAACCTGCCCTCAGCACCCATCGGTTCGACGGGCTGAAGGCAAAGCCCATCCGGGGGCTGAAATTGTTGCTGTCTTGGTTGAAACCCGGGGGCAGATGCTCAAAGTCATAACGCAAACCGAGGTCAACAGTCGTCTGCTTCGTTAATGACCAATGGCCTTGGAAGAACGCTCCGTAGTTGGTAACGGCCAAGGCCGTGTTCGGATTACCGAATGCCTGGAGATAAGTGTCGGGCGCCCCGGCGAAGAAATCCGCAAGGCTCGGAAATATGCAAATTGCCCCGAATCCGTCCGAGTCAAACAAGTCAATATGGACGTGATTAACCGTCCCGCCCATCTTGAACAGTTGAGATCCGCTCGTTCGCGCAAAAGTGTCGGTCAGTTCGGAATGGTCCTCGCGGTGGCGGCTATTGCCCGCATAGGGACGGCCAAAGCTGAGGAGGCCATCGATATCAACGCCCGGGCCGATCTGGTCGTTGGTCCGGAGGGTGACACTGCGCCGCGCCAGTTGGAACCGCAGATCATTGACTGCATTGAACCCGAACAATGACGTTAGCGATCCTACCAGCCCGTTGTCCTCGGTAAAGTTGCTCCCTCGGGCGCTCACATCCGTGAGGCCGCTTGTATTGAACCCTTCGCCTGCGTCTTTATTATTCGTGAAGGCGTAGCGAAACATCAGGGAATTCCGCTGAGTCAGTTGGTGATTGAGCTTGGCGGAGGCTTCCGTCTCGGACAGGGCGACGGGAAAGAAGCCGGGGGTGATTTGCCGTGTCGTCATATGGGGAAAAGCGCCAGTGGCAAGAAATCCGTTAATCTGATCCGCAAGCAAAGGGTCAATATCCGAGCTGCTTTCCGTCCGAGTGTGCTCTTGTTCGAAGGCAGCGTAGTAAAAGGTCCGATCCTTGACGAGTGCGCCACCACGCGAAACGCCGATTCGGTAGCGCATGAGGAGCGGCCTTTCACTAACGTCCGAGATGGGCTCGCGCGCGTTGAGGTCGCCACTCTGCAAAAACACGAATGCGTCTCCGTGGGGTGTGTTGGCGCCGGTTCGAGTGACAACATTGATGGAACCGCCTGAGGCGCCCCCATACTCCGCTGAGAGGCCGTTATTGACTACCCGGAACTCCTGTACGATTTCCGGCGAAAGCTCGCTGCGGCTGTCGCCACTGAACTCGTCGTTGTTGTCGAGCCCGTCGATCGAGAGGTTATTGCTGCGGGTCCGAAGGCCCCCAAATGAAAAACCACTCCCCCCAAACGGGATCTGTGCGGCCGTTGCTGACTGCTTATTAGAAGCCGCGACGCCCGGCGCGAGCAGCACGAAATCAAGAGCGTTTCGAGTCTTGACGGGCAACTCCTCAATCCGCTCTTTATCCACGGCGGTCGCGACGGTTGTTTCCGAGGGATTAATGATCGGTGGCTGCTCGGTCACAGTGACCTTCTCGACCAAAGCCGCGGGCGAAAGCTGGATGCTGAAGCGAGCTGTCTGTGCGATTCTAAGGGTGACTCCCGTATTAACATAAGGAGCAAATCCCCGCTTGTTGACCCTAACCTCATAAGTTCCGACGGGAAGTTCGCTGGCGCGAAAATGCCCCTTACCATCCGTTGCCAGTGTGCGACTGAGCCCTGTTGCCGCGTCGAAAAGCCTCACTTGTGCGCCCGCAATCATCGCCCCGCTCTGATCGCTGACCGTGCCTTCGAGGGTAGCGCCCACTGATGTCTGCGCAGCGGCCGGCGCTACACAGGACAGCGCCACGATCAATAGACTCACTCCCAGCCTTTGCCAAGGCTTCGAAGGTGTCATCCTGCGATTGACCGAATAAGTTTTCACATTAACATTCCCGCGTGATATGAAATCTTGAAATCCCCCGTAATGAGCCGCCGGAAATAGGGCGGAAACCAAGGGTGTGAGAAAGCCGAACACCCCGGTATCTTCGGGACACTATCGACTCTGAAATCTCGACAGGGAGGCCGAAGTCTCTTGTCATGCAGACGGATGTGTGGAATCAGTAAAGGTAAAGAGGTGCTACCTAAATCCGTAGGGGAGCGGGAGGTGAATGTGCAATAATGGAGGTCGTAAGGGGCGGGAAAACCAGAGGTTGCAGGATAAAAGGCAAGGCCTTGTGTCGAACAGCCCTGGCGGCAGCTAAACAACCGTCGCGCAACTTTCTAAACAGGCCAATTCCAAAGCAGATTGCTACCCCGATAAGCGCCACAAAGCCGCCAGCGGAGCGCAGGATATCGGACAGTTCCTCTTGGGGGCTGTCCCAAAAGTCTACCGTCTCGAAGGCGGGGCCGGAAACGTACCAGCCCAGCCACAACAAGACCAGCAGTCTGACGGCCCGCCTCTTCATGGCTCCAGCCTACCAAACAGGCTACCGTGCAGGCAAGCTCGTTTGTATTCCGGCCCGTCGTGGGACATGATCCGTTTCATGCATTCTAGGCATCTCCGTCACGCCACTCCCGGCGCCCCCGGATGCGGTAAAATGCCAAGTTCGTGGAATTGCGCGCCAGGAGGATGGTTTGCCCCAAACCGCCAATAAGCTCTTTCTCATCGATGCCATGTCGTTGGTGTTTCGCGCCTTCTTTGCGCCCATGCAAATGGCGCTGGTTTCGCCCACCGGGATGCCCACCAAAGCCATATACATCTTCGTGCGCACGCTGCGGAAGCTGCTCAAGGATCATCAACCCGGCCACGTGGCGGTGGCGTTCGATCTGGCTGCCCCCACCTTTCGCGACAAGCTGTTTGAAGAATACAAAGCCAACCGGCCGCCGTTTCCCGATGAGCTGGCGTTGCAGCTTCCCTACGTCAGGCGATTCTGCCGTGCCTTGGGATTGCCGCTGGTCGAACTCGAAGGTTTTGAAGCCGACGACTTGATCGGCACGCTGGCGCGGGCCGGGTCCGCTCAGGCTGCTGAAGTCTTTATCGTGTCCGGTGACGAAGACCTGTTTCAGTTGGTGAACGACCGCGTCCGGGTGCTGAAGCCCTCGCGAGCGGCAAGTGACGGCGAAACCCTTTGCGATGCGGCAAAGGTGAAGCAGATTCTCGGC
>Ga0315282_10005787_pt1 | contig 20920 bp, 19 predicted proteins | sample YL17G07_20_MG_FD_203693 | JGI IMG/M metagenome (GOLD analysis project Ga0315282, IMG submission 203693) | Sediment microbial communities from Yellowstone Lake, YNP, Wyoming, USA - YL17G07_20 | ecosystem: Environmental > Aquatic > Freshwater > Lake > Sediment | place: USA: Wyoming | collected... | reverse complement strand
ACTTTCCATAGTTCATCTGTGATAAGTTCTCTTGCCATAGGCATGCCCCCCTCATATTGTTGGACATGCTCTATATCGGCATTTTCGTCACCCAACTTGAGGTTTTGTTAGAGTCTCTAAGTCTGATGAGCGCTCCCGCAATCAGCCTGCCCGTGAAAAGAACCGTGAATGACGTGATCTCTTCCAAAGGGATACGGTTTCCCTTTCGCCATGTGACAATAATAACACTGTCACCCTCAACCACCAGACGCCGTATGATTCTGTTTGCCAAGAGGAGGAGGAATAAGGACACACACAAGAGTGTCGCTCTTTCAACAACTGCGAGCTGCGCAATGCGCGGACGCGGAAAGACTACAAATTCCAGCATTATCGCTATTCCGAGCACAGAGAAGAGGAATATCTTTCCGTACAAGGAAGAGAATTCAACTTGTGGATTCTTGCTACCCTCTTCGGCTGGGAAACCTTCCATGCCCAATTTCTCCTTACTCTTGTAATTCTCCGGCAGATAGTTGGGGCTTAGCGGCTGGTAGTATGAGAAGCGCGGGCGGGAGGTGTCAATGGGAAAGATTCCGCGTTGCCTGCAACGCGGCTAAAAATTCACCACGTCTTCCGACGTGATGCTTCTTTTTTGATTTTGTTTGCAGATTCGTGGATTGACTTGCGCGATGGTTGGGGTAAAATGGTTGCGGTGCAGTCTGAGAGTTTCGAGTCGTGCTAAGCGGGGAGATAGCGGTGCCCTGTAACCCGCAAACCGCTATAGCGGGGCTGACCGCCTCCAGGAGGCTTTTTCTGGCGTCGGAGGCTGGCAGGGCGAGGCGTTGAAGGTCGCATCTCATACAATAGAAGGCTGCGAATCGGGTCAGGTCCTGACGGAAGCAGCCCTAAGCAGAATCTTCTATGTGTTGTGAGCAAGTGTGACTGGAGTTAGACCCTGTCGGCAGAAGGCGCACGGAAAAGACGAGGGAGGTGCACGACTCTTTTTGAGTGTTGAACCGGACAGAAAAGAGGTCTGAGAATGTCATATATAGTTCTTGCCAGAAAGTATCGTCCTGCAACGTTTGAAGAGGTGGTAGGGCAGGAAGAGATTAGCGGGACGCTTCGTAATGCTGTCCTGCAAAATCGCGTCGCGCACGCGTATCTTTTTACTGGACCGCGCGGAGTGGGGAAGACGACTATGGCGCGGATTATGGCGAAGGTTCTCAACTGCCCAAATACCAAAGATGCGAAGCCGTGCAACGAATGCGACAGTTGTATCGGGATATCGCGCGGAGAGGATTTGGATGTAATTGAACTGGATGGCGCCTCGCACCGCAAAGTTGAGGAGATAAAGACTGTTCTGGATGCTGTCGCTTATTCTCCGGCTCGCAGTCAACGCAAGGTCTATATAATTGATGAAGTGCATATGCTTTCTGCGCACGCGTTCAACTCGCTTCTGAAGACTTTAGAGGAGCCGCCGGCGCACGTCAACTTTATACTCGCGACAACAGAGCCGCAGAAGGTTCCTGAAACTATAAGGAGTCGGTGTCAGCGGTTTGACTTCAGACCTCTGACGAGGAAAGAGATTGAGAAGCGTCTCTCGGAGATAGCGCAGAAGGAGGGGATAAAACCGCAGGCGGGGCTTTTCAGTAAGATTGCGTTTAGTGCGCGCGGGAGTATGCGTGATGCCATCTCTCTTATGGAGCAGGTCGTTTCACTTTCTGGCGAATCGCCTTCTGTCTCTGACTTTGAAAGGATGGTAGGGGCGACTTCAGTTTCCGCTCTTCGCGAGATTCTTCTTGCTGCCGGGCGCCGTGATGTGGCGCAGACTATGTCTCTCTTTGCGCAGGTGGTTGATTCTGGCTGCGACCCGGTCGTGTTTGCGGAGGAGTTGGTCAGGTTTGCGCGCGACGTGCTAATCTTGAAGGTGACGGGTAAACGTGAACTTCTCCAGAGCGCGGTTATTGATGAGGTTGAGGACCTTGTGGGCGCACCTCCGGAAGGTCGCGATGAGAAAGGCTCTTACCCGGAGTTTTCGCCTGACTTCCTGCTGTTTCTGGTCTCTTCTCTTGAGGAGGCGAAGAGCAGGGCGAGAACGTATGTGGAGAAACGCCTCGCGATAGAGACAGCGCTTCTTTATGTTGCGCGGATGGGGCAGTTGCAGGCGATAGATTCGCTTATAAAGGAGGTGCAGGCGCTGAAGGTGGGAGTTCCTCTTGCGAAGGGAGAGGCAGCCAAGTCTGGTGCGTCTACTGAGTCTGCGCCGAGTGTGTCAGGCGCGCCAAGGAAAGAGGAGGTGAGCCGCAAGGAGACGCCTCTTTCTCCGATAGAGATAAAAGAGAAATGGAGCGAAGTTGTTGAGAGAGTCATCTCGCACACCAGTTCCGCCTGGCCGAGAATTTTTCTACCTCGTTCCAGAGTTATAAGCGCGGACGAGACCGCACTAACTGTGGGATTTCCTTCTGACGTGATAGATTCTATGAAGGGCTCCTTTGATGAGATGCTTGTGAGGCAGGCGCTTGAGGAGGGTCTGCAGAAAGCGGTCGGCAGGAAACTTTCTGTCAAAATTGAGCGCGACGAGAGCGCTCCTGTTCAGCGCCAGGAGCAGCAGAAAGTTGCTGAGAACAGTTCAGACGAATCTCTTGCTGAGAAGATGAGGACTGTGCGGAATGTGTTTCCGGGCGCGAAGATTGTGAGGTGAGTTGTGAAAGGTCAAATGTTTGGGGGGCAGGGGTTGGATGATATTCTGCGGCAGGCGCAGAAGATGCAAGAAAGCATGAGGCAGGTGCAGGAAGAGTTAGGTAAGCGCGTTGTGGAAGGCTCTTCAGGTGGCGGTATGGTGAAAGCCTTCGTCAACGGCAAACTCCAACTCGTAAAACTGGAAATAGAGAAGGAACTGGTCAAGCCGGAGGAGGTTGACTTCTTAGAAGATATGATAGTCGCGGCAGTGAGAAACGGAATTGAGAAGGCGCAGAAACTCGCAGAAACAGAGATGGCAAAAGTCACAGGCGGCTTGAAAATCCCCGGTTTCACCGTCTGACGCGGAGGCACGAAAGAGAAACCGGATATGAGAACGCAGATACTCATTATTTCTATTGTGGTTCTGACCGTGCTCATACTTTATCTGGAGTGGCCTTCTCAGCCTGCTGGCACGGCAAGAGAGGTTCGCACAACAGGGACAGGCGGGCGATTAGATAAAGGGACAGGCAGACCTGTGCGCCCTCTGCCCGAGCGCACTGTGCCTGAGCGCACTGTGCCTGAGCGCCCAGCACCTGCGCCGACTGTGGAGCGAGAGCCGCGCGCGACAAAAGAGCAAATATACCGCGCAGCGGAGGAACTGGAGACAGTCCTTCATAGCACTGGCGAGACCGCCTCTGAGGAGGCGAAGGCAAAAATCCGTGACCGTGTTAGATTTCTCACGAATGCGGGAGAAGGCGGCATCGCGGTGCTCAGCGAGGTTGTTATGATGGAGAATACCGAGTCAGTGGCGGTTGCTCTGCAGGAGTTAGCCGCGATTATGCGGCTGCAGGGCAGAAACGTAGAGAAATTGCACGGGACCGCCCTTCTTTTGAAGGTGGCAGCAAATCATCAGAGCATTACTGTGCGAGTCGCAGCAGTTGCGCTTCTTGGTGAAATGAAGATTGAAGAGTCGCTTCAACTCCTCACAGAAATCGCACGCACAGCAGTCTATTCTGAACTGAAAGAGGGGGCAGCGCTCGCGGTTGCCAAAATAGGTTCGCCGAAGGCGGTGCAGGCTCTTATTGAGATTGCGAGGCTACCGGGTGAATCGGAGCAGGTCAACGCAATTCGCGGTCTCGCTTATTGTCGTGGTCCTGAAGTGGTCAGTTTTTTGTTGGAGACTCTTTCCGTGGGCGAGGAGTCTGTTCGCGCCGAAGCAGCGCTCGCGCTCGGAAAGATGGGTGATAAGAACATCTCCACGCAACTGAAAGACTCTTTCTTCAAGGAGACATCAGATGCGGTCGCAATCGCCTGTGCCAAAGCGTTGGCAAATCTTGCGGGCGGTTCTGAAACCGCGAGATGGCTGCGGGAGCAGATTTCCGGCACCAAGTCCGAGGCAGAAAAACTTCGCGCTCTTGTCGGACTCGCTGGTATAGGCGGACAGTCTGCAAGAGATGTGCTGTTCGTGGTTGCAAAGGATGACCAGGAGACTGAAAGCATCAGAATCGCCGCTATCAAGAAATTAGATTTGCCCGCTTACCGCGAGAGTATGAGGGATAGCGTTATCCAGTTTTTGAAAGATGTTGCGGAAGAAGATAAATCTGAAGCGGTGCGTGCCGCCGCTTCAACGTTGCTTGAGCAGTGGGGTGTAACAAAGGAGCCCAAACAGCCTGAGGAGCCGTCCCCACCGCCTCAACCGCAGCCGCTAGAGGAAGGAGAATGAGTTTGGCAGGTGGTTATCCGCCGAGTGTTTCAAAATTGATTGAGGAGTTTGCGAAACTGCCTGGAATAGGTCTTCGCACAGCGGAGCGGCTCGCGCTTTATCTGCTTGAGTTGCCGACTCAAGAGGCTATGGCTCTGGCGCTGGCGATTCGCGATATGAAGAAGTCAATAAAGCCGTGTTCAATCTGCTTCAACCTTTCTGATACAGACCCGTGCCACATATGCAGCGACCCTGACCGCGACCGTTCTGTGATTTGCGTGGTTGAGGAGAGGCGCGAGGTCGCCTCTATTGAAAGTTCGGGCGCGTTCAACGGTCTCTATCACGTCCTTATGGGGCGTCTTGCGCCTCTTGAGGGAGTCCAGGAATCCGACCTGACAATAGAACCTCTGAAGAAGCGGCTTGCAGGCAAAGAGGTGAAAGAGATTATTCTCGCAACAAATCCGACGCTTGAAGGCGATGCGACCGCGACTCTTATCGCTGAGAGGTTGAAAGATAGCGGAGTCAAAATTTCTCGCCTCGCCCGCGGTGTGCCGCAGGGAGCAAAACTTGACCACGTTTCCAGCGCAATAATCGCCGACGCGCTCAAAGGCAGAACAAAGGTCCAGCAGTAACAGGGGAAAAGGAAGGGAGCGCGTGGAATCCATCAAAATGGAAGGGCAGCGCGCGATACCGGTCAATACTGGCGCGCAAGACACTTCCAAGACTGTTACACCCACCGTGGCAAATAAGGTCGCTGCGGTCGCGAATATCCTCTTTATCCTCGCTCTGATTTACCTTTTCCTTCTCGCTGTTGAAGTGCTTGGCAGTTCTTTCAAATTATTTGGCTCAGGCTTCGCTGGCGGACTTATCAGCGCGACAGGCAATCCTGTTGTTGGACTCTGTATCGGGATGCTGGTAACTGTCCTTGTGGACAGTTCTTCTTTGACCACATCCATGCTGGTGGCGCTGGTCGCTTCTGGAACGCTTCCTCTGCGCTGCGCTATACCGATGGTAATGGGCGCCAACATTGGCACAACTGTCGGCAGTATGTGGGTCGTTGCAGGCTACACGAGGCGAAAGGTTGAATTTCGCAGGGCTGTTGCGGTCTCCTCAGTTCACGATTTCTTCAATATTCTCACAGCGTGCATTCTGCTGCCCGTGGAATGCGCCACACATTTCTTAGAGAGAATCGGAGGCTGGCTCGGCAGTGAGTTGAACTTTGTGGGAGAGTTTACCTTCAAAAGTCCTCTCAATGCCGTGATAGAGCCTCCTGCCAATTTGCTGAAAAACATATTCACGGGCCAGTTTGGATTTTCAAATACAGTTTCTGCCATATTTCTTATAGTCTGCGGACTGGGGCTTCTTTTTACTGCCCTCTTTCTCTTAGTAAAGTCGCTCAAGCAGACGATGATTACGAGAGTCTCTATTCTATTTGACAGGGTGATAGGAAAAGGCGGAATTGTCGGAATCTTTGTCGGAGCGTTTATCACCGCAATTGTTCAGAGCAGTTCTGTGGTGACCTCTCTGCTTGTTCCTGTAGGCGCATCTGGTATAGCGAATCTGAGGCAGGCATATTCTATCACTCTCGGCGCAAATATCGGGACCACATTTACAGCAATTCTCGCTTCGCTCACCGGAAACGCGGCAGGAATGACTATCGCAATCTGCCATCTTCTCTTCAACATAAGCGGCATCTGTATATTCTATCCTGCGAGGGTTCTTCCGATGAGTCTTGCAGAAGGACTCGCTTCTCTTGCGGATAAACGAAAACTCTATCTTGTTCTTTACGTTCTTATAACCTTTTTCGCTATTCCGGGCTTGATTCTGGCTATTCATTATCTCTGGTAACAGACTTCAGGAGGAAACAGTATGTTTGGCAGACTCCTCTCTTCGTGGCGCAAAAAGGATTTGCTCAGTCAGGCGTTTGACGAGTTCCACCAGATGCTCGCTGACACAGAGTGGATGTTTGATATTGTGACAGATGTTCTCCTTTGCAAGCGCCCTGCAGCGGATGTAAAAGAACAACTTGAGCAAAGAGACGAGTTAGTGAATAATCACGAACGCTCCGTGAGAAAGAAGATTATTGAATACCTCACGCTCAATCCGGAAGGAGACGTTCCCGCCGCGCTTGTTCTTTTCACTGTGGTCAAAGATGCGGAGCGCCTCGGCGATTACTGCAAAAACATCCTTGAGATAGCGCAGTTTTTGCCCGGCTGCCTTGAACACGGGGTTTATGAAACGCCTCTGGCTGAGATAGAATCGGAAATTGAACTTATGTTCGCAAGAACCAAAAAGGCATTCATAAACTCCGATGAGCAGGTCGCGCGCGAAGCGGTGGAAATCAAGCGAATAGTATCTGTCAAAGCAGATATGCTCCTGAAGCAACTACTTGAAGACAAGAATATCCCGGTGCGCCAGGCTGTCGTCTATACGCTTCTGGAAAGATATTTCAAGCGCGTCGCATCACACCTGGACAATATAGCAAGCGCTGTCCTCAATCCTGTCTCAGACATAGATATGGATGCCAAGTGATATGCGCTATCAATCGCTCAAAAGTGTTCTGAACGGAGTTCGCACCAAGAAGGTTTCTGTTACTGAAGCGCTTCGCGGAATTTCTAATCTCTCATTTACAAATCTCGGCTTTGCCTGCGTTGACACGCACCGGTTACTTCGCAAAGGCTTTCCTGAAGTGATATACTGCGAAAGAAAAACGCCATCCCAGGTGGCTAAAATCGCCTCAGAGATTCTGAAGACATCTCCTTCTCTTCTCGCCACCCGCGCATCTTTTGAAGCGTTTCAGGAAGTGAAGAGAGTCGCGCCCGACGCCGCCTATCATCCTGCTTCAAGAACTATAACTATTGAAAGAAGAAAATCCGGGAAGGTTGGTCTTGTTGCTGTTATTGCCGCAGGCACAAGTGATATTCCTGTCGCCGAGGAGGCTGCTGTTACAGCGAGAATCACAGGAAGCAGAGTCACAACGCTCTATGATGTCGGTGTTGCCGGAATACACCGCCTTCTTGGCAGAGCAGATAAGATAAGAAGAGCGAGATGCATTATTGTTGTTGCAGGTATGGAAGGCGCGCTTGCATCGGTTGTCGGCGGAGTTGTTTCAGCGCCAGTTATCGCTGTCCCGACCAGTGTCGGCTACGGAGCATCCTTTGGCGGAATCTCCGCACTTCTTACGATGCTCAACTGCTGCGCTCCCGGAGTCGCAGTGGTGAACATAGATAACGGTTTCGGAGCAGGCTATTTCGCATCGCTAATAAACAGGGCTGCTAAATGAAACGTGTATCAAAGATACCGCGGATTCCGCGCCGAAAAAGAGATACAAATAAAGGCAATTACGGGAAGATTCTCATAGTAGCGGGTTCGCCCGGTTTTACAGGCGCTGCATACCTTGCCGGCAAAGGCGCGCTTCTCTGTGGCTCCGGGCTTGTAACTGTCGGCTGCCCTGAAAGTCTGCTGCCGATTCTCGCTTCAAAATTCACCTGCGTTATGACACTGCCGCTTCCAGAAACAGATTCTCACTCATTGAGCGAAGCGGCGCTTGCGGCAATCCTTGCCAAATGCGAGACCTGCGACGCAGTCGCCATCGGACCCGGAATCGGCACGCAAGTGCAGACCAAATCACTCGTGCACGCGCTCGTCAGAGAGGTTCGGATTCCACTAATTATAGATGCTGACGGGCTCAATAATCTAACGGGCAGCGCTCAAATCCTTCTGGAGAGAAAAGCGCCTGTTATGGTAACACCGCATCCCGGCGAGATGTCGCGCCTGATTGGCATCTCTATTGACCAGATACAGAAGAATCGTGAAGGCGTCGCGGTTCAGTTCTCAAGAAAATACAAGGTGGTTACTGTGCTGAAGGGATATAAGACCGTGGTCACTGATGGCGAACGCGTCTATATCAACCGCACAGGCAACCCCGGGATGGCGACAGGCGGAACAGGAGATATTCTGACAGGAATGGTCGCCTCATTTATCGGTCAAGGCTTCGGTCTATTTGAATCAGCGCAACTTGCAGTCTATCTTCACGGATTTGCCGGAGATATGGCTGCCAAGAAATATGGCGAAGTTTCGCTCATCGCGACTGACTTGCTTGAGTCTTTACCGCGGGCAATTCTTTCGCATCAGAGGTCAAAGCACAGATGATTGCTACTGTTTTGTCCAACACTGTTCTCCGCAGAAGATTTGAAGGAAAATCCCGATTTGAGTTCAGACTGCTTTGTTTGACCGCGCCGGAGATTGCAAAGTCCGCATCGCCCGGTCAATTTGTTCAGGTGAAGGTGAATTCAGGACCGTCTCCGCTTCTTCGCCGCCCGTTCGCTATCTTTGATGTGCAGAGAAACGGCATCTGTCTCTACTATGCTGTGAGTCCAACTCTGAAAGAAGTAACAGAATACGCGAAGCGCAAACTCCAGATGCCTCCTCTTGGCAGCGGCACGCCGATAATGGCAGATTGGAGAAGAGGCGATAAAGTGGACATCATCGGTCCGCTTGGGAGAGGGTTCAAAATTCCGCGGGAGAAGAGAGTTATCCTTGTCGCAGGCGGAAACGGAATAGCCGCTCTCCATTACCTCGCCAAAAAACTTCTCGGTGGGGGAAAGGAGGTAGTTCTCCTAACAGGTGCGAGAACATCGGGTGAATTGGTCCTGCCGGGAATCTTCAAAAAGCCAAAATTGAAGGTCAGAATCTCAACCGACGATGGCACCTGCGGCATAAAGGGTTTCGCTTCCCAACTTCTGAGCCAGTATCTAACCGAGAATCCGGAATCTGCCGCTGTCTGCGCCTGCGGTCCGGAAGAGATGCTAAAAGCGGTCGCGAGGATATGCGCTGAGAAAGGTCTGCACTGTCAGGTTTCTACTCATACCAGAATGGGCTGCGGCTTCGGCGCCTGTCTTGGCTGTTCAATACCTGTGAGAGATTTTCAGACCGGCAAAGTTAGGAACGCAAAAACCTGCACAGAAGGTCCAGTCTTTGATGCTCGCGCTTTCGCAGGCATCTGGTATTAGATTGGAGAAGAAAATGGAATACCCAGAAGAGGTTCTGACGACGAGCAAGAGGGGAAAAGTTGAGGTTCGCAGCCTGATAGACAAAGGCGACTTTGCGCAGTATGAGTATCTTGACCCAAAGACTGGTAAGCCCACAGAGAACAAGTCAAAAATAATTCTTGCAGGCGGCACACGCCGTGAGTTCTTCGCAGTTCCGATGGCTGGCGGTAGAATGCTCCTCATACCCGCAAAACCTAAGGGGGAAAAGGTGGGCATCTATAACCGCGATAAAATAGTGCGAATCTGAACTTCGCTGCCTCATCTGGGTTGACAGTCAGCAAGCGACAAAAAAAGGGAGTAACGAATCGCTACTCCCTCAGAAATGCGCGCATAGACAGGCAGACCTCTACTTCCCGCCACCGCCGAGTTTCTTCAGTATCTCGTCAATCTTTCTCAAGGAGTCATCCACACGACGCTTGTTATAGTTTGGGCAGCCATAGATATCGCTCCAGTTATATTCCCTCTTCGTCAGTTCAACTAATTCCTTGATATTGGTCAACTCCTTTATCAACTGATTTATCATATCCTTCATAGCGGGGTCTTTGGTCTTTATCAGAACCTCCTCAAGCGCCTTTGTCGCCGCAAGCGTCTCCTTCAGAACAGCCTCAAGGTTAGAGTCTTCAATTTTCTTTTTACCCAGGTCAGCCAGTTTCTCGGTCGCAGCATCTATCGCGCCTTTAAGGTCTTTGTCAACTTCCTCAGGAAGACCCATTCCCCCTGTCGGCTTCGGATTAGGATTATCTACTCCTCCGGGGTCCTGCGCGACTATGAATGTGCAGAGCCCGATAACGACCACAAATCCCGCTATTACCCCCGCCAACTTCTTCATACCCACCTCCATTCTGTTTGGAATATTCCTGGCTCCTTATACATAGACGCTTTTTACGCTTTTCTCTTTCGCCGTTCCTGCTAAAAAATCTGAAAGAACTTTAGCCGGCGTGCAGCGCTATTACCAGAGGAACCGCGTCCCCGTCCTCAGATAAATTTTCAGCGTTCTATCAGAACTTTTGCCTCGCAAAGCAGTTCAATAAAATGAAGGGAAAAACTGATATGAGATGCAAAAGCGTAACAAAAAATCTTGCCGCGTATCTGGACAATGAACTGAGCCAGAGCAAAGCCCGAAAGGTCAGCCGGCACCTTTCCCGCTGCGGCGCCTGCAAACTACGGGAGAGCCAGTTGAGGCAGTCCTGGTCTCTTCTGGATGCGCTAAAACCCGGCGAGATGCCGGAAAACCTCGCTTCAATAGTCCAGGAACGAATAACAATTGCGCACATCCTGCCAAAACCTTATCGGCAGCCATCACCGCTTTACAGATATGTTAGATACGCGGTCGCTGCGGGCATCATTCTGACAGTAACGCTTTACTTTCTCGCTGCGCCGATAAATCGTGAATCGCCGCCGCTTACACAACTGCAGGCAGAAGTGGTGCGAAACCTGGAACTCCTTGAACACCTGGATATTCTTGAAAATCCTGAACTGATGAAGGAACTGGATATCCTTCTGAGTTACGAGGAAGAAGACTTTGAAAGTTCGTAATCCATACAACGTGGTGAATGTAATTTTCTTGGTCGCGCTTTTGGCGGCAGGAAATACTCTCCTGGCGGACGAGACAGGCAACGCACTTCCTGAGGAGAACCTCAAAAAATGGCGTTCCTTCTCGCCCCAGGAGAGGTCTGAACTTATTTCAAGATACAGGAAATGGCAGTCTCTTCCTGACTCGCAGCGGGCAAAGATAAGAGAAAGATTGGATTCCCTCAAAAAACTGCCCCCGGATGAACTGGCGCTTATGAGGAAGAACTGCAAGAAGTATCGTAATCTTTCGCCTGAGCAGCGCGCGAGTGTCGCAGAAAAGTTTCAGAAGTGGAACCACCTCAAAGAGAGACTTGTTCTGCAACTTCCGGAGAGTCAGAGAAAGAACTTTTCCGCTCTGCCGCCAGAGGTCAGGCGCGCGCGCGTTATGGAACTCTTTAACCAACTCAGAAGAAGAAGATGCCGGGAGTTCGCGGACTGGAATCTCTCGCATCAGGAGCGCGAAAAGTTGCGCCCGCTTCCGGAGAACGAATTCCTGCGCGCCGCACACGCCGCTATGAGAGCGCAGACAAAAGAAGAGATTCACAGGCTCCTCACTATTCTGCCGCCAGATGAGAAAGAGAGAATTCTCAAAATGCCTGAGCCTGAGCGAGAACGCGAACTGCGTGCCCTCATCCAGCAGCGGTTCAACCGCAGAAAAGACCAGGTCTGGGAGAAACTGACTGAGCAGGAGAAAGCGAACCTGCAATCTCTTCTTCCCGGAGTGTTTCATCTGACTGTCAACAGACTATGGCATGAACGGGTTGAAAAGGAACTCTTGACTCAGGCAGCGCCGCTGGCAAAAAGACTGGAAGCGATTCTGGTGCAGAAAGACCTGAAAGAGCGCCAGATGTTTCTACGAGCGATACATCAGTTTGTGTGGAACAACAGGCAAGCGGTGACTGCGCCTTCTGACCTGACAGAGGACGACCTGAAAGAACTCAAAACATTTCCGCCTGAGGTGATTGGGCAAGTATTGAGTGACCTGAGGCGCAGATACTGCCCGACGGCAGAGCCGCGCAACTCCCACAACCCCCACTCGCCGAAACCGCCGGTTCAAAAAGACCGGTAAGACCTCAATAGAGGCGGATTATTTCGCTTTCACGATAGAAGTGCTTCAGAATCTCGTCCGCCGGAAAGCCTCTTTTTGCCATACCGCAGGCGCCCCACTGGCACATACCGACTCCGTGCCCCCAGCCAGCGCCTTTTATCACAAATACGCTGCCTTCAAGCGCGATTGAAAACGCTGTTGACCTGATTCTTCGCGTCCCTAAGATTCTGCGAAACTCGCCTGCCTTGATGAGGAACTTGCTTTTCGGCGTCTCTATCTCAACAGATTTCGCTCTGCCGTTCTGGTCAAACTCAACCACCTTCACATCGCGGACCTGGGAAGCGGCGAACCCCGCAGAGTTCAGCGCCTGCGCCACCTCTTCCGGTGATATTTGCGCCGTCCACCTGTAGAACGGACTCTCTTGGCAGTTACTGCACCAGACGCCGCCGGCAAGAGGCGGTATCTCCTCTTCGCCAAAGACATCCTGAACGCTTGCGGTGCAGTCGCCGCAGGTGGAATGGTAATACGCCGGAAATACTTTGCCTTCGTAGGTGAGGACAACGCCGAAAGTATCTTCAGCCGCTTTGCGGCTAACCGTGGTCTCGCCGGAGAGTCCCGGATAGACCTGCGACTCAACGCCCGCTGTTACATCCCAATCCTGGTTCTTCCCTCTCTGCTTCATTTGAAAGACTGCGTAAGTTCTCGCCGCGACAGCCTGAGCGCGAAGAGCCGCCTTAGGCCAGGACGAGTACATCTCGCCTGAAACCACGCTGGCAACGTAGTGCTCAAGGTTCACGTAATTGACTATCGCAAACGCTTTCGCATCCGCTGAACTGCCGGGCAGAACAACCAAACTGCCTCTGTAACCCTTTCCGTTCACAACAATAGTCCCGTCAAAGCGCGGGATTATCTGGATTCTCTCACCTCGCAGAAAAGTCATTCCGAGATAGAACCCTCCGTCTGCCCACGCCAGAGAAGATTCGCGAAGAGAGGCGCCTTCCGCAATCACTTTCCCGTTTGAGTCCCGAACTTCATACGGCATATAGATCGCTACCTTCGCGGAGGAAGTGTCCTGAACAATCGCGACCCGTATTACGGGAACATTTTCGCCCAGCCCCCAGACAGGCGGAAGTTCAAAACTTCTCTGGCAGGACGCGGCAACCGCGCACAACGCAGCCGCAACAAAAAAATTCTTCCGCAAGAGATTCCCCCTGAGTTTACTGATAACTGACCCACACATCTGTTCCATTTTACGCGTAATTCCGTCATCTTCCACAACAAAAAAGCAACACAAAGCAAAGTATGCAGCGAGCCACCTGACAATTCCTGCACTTTTGTGAAGAAATTTTCCTGTAAATTGCCATTTTTAGTAAGCCAAACCCCAAATAGAACTTACGCGATTTTACCCCCTTCCAATTTACAGGATTTCTATAATATACCCCTGAAGCCCCACGCGCGAGCGTGGGGAGAAAAATCACACTCTCGCGCGTGGGTAGAATGTAGAATGAAGAATGTAGAACATAGAATAGAGCAAGCCCCGCCGCTCACCGGCGGGGATGGTTTATCCGCGTTGCTTGGACGTGGAATATAGAGAACGCGGGTTGTTGACATCGCCTGAACTGTTCCGTAAAGTTATGATATGTTTTTACGCATAGTAAAGGCGCGGAGTTCAGTCCGCGGATGACAAGCCCCGCACTTCAGTGCGGGGGTAATAGAAGGGAGAGCGGTCGTGAAAAGAGTTATTTTATGCATCGCAGCGGTCGTGGTTCTGACCTCAATCTCCTACGCGCAGGAAGAGGTCAAAGCGACCAAAGAGTATATCCCCCTCGCAAAAGGAAATTTCTGGGAATATAAAGTGACAGAGATGGGCAAAGAGAGAACTCTCAAAGAGGAAATCACGGAAAAAGTCGCGGAAGGCAGGTTCAAAGTGGAGACCACGGAGGCGGCTGCCGGATTTAAAGGTGAACATTCGCTTGAATTTTGCATAGAGGGAGACTTCTTCTGCCAGAGGTTTGAGATGGGGCCAGACTCAGTGAACTGGCGGATGCTGAAGGTTGGCGCGAAGAAAGGCGATTCCTGGACAAACACATTGGCCCCTTCAATAACTTTGACTTCCACTCTTACTGCGGTGGAGGAGGTTACGACTCCCGCAGGCGTATTCAAAAACTGCCTCAAAGTTGTTCATTCGTCATCAACGAATAGCGGCACATTCAGTATGTGGTTTGCAAAGGGCATTGGAATGGTCAAGTGGGAGCGGCGTTCCTCTGAAGGGGAGGTTGAGAGTTCCTTGACTCTGACAAAGTATAAGATTGTTCAGCAGGGGCCAGATGCGGAACAGATTTCAAAATACCTCGGTGAGAGCGAAACCGCACTTTTGGTTGAGGTCACTTCTGTGACTGATGTGAAGCCGGAAAAAGAAGGCGAAGCGGTGACGAAGGTAAAAGTTGCGGCGAAAGTGGAGAAGGCGTTCAAGGGCAAATCTTCGCAGACAGAATTATCTCTTGAGATGGCTGCCGGCTCAATCAAGGTCGGCAAATATGTGTTATTCTTCAAGAAAGGCGAAAAGAGCGAGACACTTTTCGGCGAACCTGTTGAGGCGACTGAAAGTAATCTGAAAGTAATTGACGAGATACTCAACCCGCCGCAGTTCAAAGATGCGATTTCCGGCGCATCGCTTGTCATCGCGGGCAAAGTCGTCACCTGCGAGGACAGAGGGACTTTCAAATACTATGTTGTGGAAGTAATCAAAGTGTTCAAAGGCGAGAAGAAGGATTATATTGATGTTTACAAGACAGAAGGTCTTGATCTGGAGAACGGCAAAATATATCTCTTCGCGTTGAAATCCACAGTTGTGAGTGGACGAAGTTATTTTGAGCCGGCAAGCAAAAACGCGGTTGTGCCGCACAGCGAGGAGATTGAGAAGCAGATAGAAGTAAAAAGTATGAAGTAAAAAGTCAAAAGTATGAAATTCCAAAGCCGCGGGGTTCATCCCCGCGGTTGGCAAGCCCCGGCGAAACAGTAGCGAGTAACGAGTAGCAAGGGCTGAGTGATGTTCCAAAGCCCCGGCATTTATGCCGGGGATGAAGAGGTGAACACGGATGAAGAAGATACTTTTTGCCGCTGCGGTTATTTGCTTTTTTCCGGCGTTGCTGCTGGCTCAGGAAAATGTGGTTGAGTTGGCTGAGAAAGTGAACAACGCCAATAGAGCCACCGCGATGAAAATGTTTCCTGACCTTGAGAAGCAGAACCTGCTCGGTTTTGAAGAGTGCCAGGTGCTCATTGAGGGAAAAGTGCAGAAAGTGACCGGATTGTTTTTCCACCTGCCGCTGTCGGAGAAGGCGAAGTCTTTCTATTACTCCTATGTTCTGGAGACTGGAACTGAAGAAGGACGCCTTATCGCGGCTGAAAATCTTCGCTCATATCCCGGCGAGGTTGGCGCAACACTTGAAGAACTGGCAACGCAGGAGAAGTTGGACAATTTTGACCTCGCCGCTTCCGCGCTGCTCTCTTTTGCCTCAATCGGATTGAATGAAGAGTCGCCTTCATCCTGCGCGCTTTACTGGGAGACGGGCGATGATATTGCGTTCCACTTTCTTACAAAGAGGATGCACGGACTTCTCGCCACCGCGCCAACCGCTTTGCTGGACAGGTCTATAGCGCGCGGCGATGCGGGGGACCAACTCGTGCGCAATGTCATAGTTGCCAAATCCACGGGCGACACCAAAGAGTTTGCGGAAGTCCTCAAAACGCGTCTGGCAAACGCGGTATCGGAGGGTGTCAAATCTGATTTTGCGCTCGCACTCGCGTCTGTGGAAGGAAATATTGACAGAATTATTGAAGTCCTTTTTGACAAGAACGCGGACAAAAGTTTCAGAAACTCCGCGCTTCGCTATCTTGAAGAATGGGAGAAGCCCGAGGTTGTTGAGAAACTGCTTGCTGTTCTTCCGAAAATAGAGAATTCAGATACTCGCGGCGCTGTTCTCTCCACACTGCGCATAGTGGCGTTGAAACACTATCCTGAAAAAAAGAATTGCGAAATTGCGTTCGCTATTCTCTTTGACAAAAGTGCTCCCAAAGATTTGAGAGTCTGGGCTTTGGAGTTATACACCTCCTGCGCCGACTGGGAAGCGCTGCGAAAACTCGCTTCCACCATCGCCTCTATTGAAGATGAAGAATTGCTTCAGAAAACGCTTGAAAGTTTGCAAAATTGCGCCCGCCGGAAACTTGAGCCTGAAGAGAAGGCTGACCTCGTGCTTGCTGTTTATTCACAACTCGGAGAAAAAGCATCGGAGTGGGTGAAGAAGGTGCTCATTTGGAATGCGGAGCGCAGACTGGCGCAACGCCTATATGACAGAGCGAGAGAGGAACAGAATGAACCCAAGAAATCGCTTTACGAGAAACTCGCGTTAGAAGTAGTAAAGGTATATCAGGCTGAAGAGAGGGGGGAACAGGTCGAGGGCAAGTGGCCCGAAACCGCTGTCAGTGCCGCGCTTCGGTGGTCATATTTCCACCAGAGCAAAGACGGCAGTTGGGACTCTGACGGCTTTGACAAGAACTGCGACCCCCAATTGGGACCTGCTTGCAGCGGTAAAGGACTTCCGGACTACGATATTCAAATTACCTCACTCTCGCTTCTATGTTTCATCGGCAGCGGGAACACGCATAGAGATGGCGTTTTCAAGAAGACAGTTACAAAGGGTCTTGAGTGGCTAAAATCTCAGCAGCAGACAGATGGCTCATTTGGTTCTCGTGGTGTTTTCTGGAAAGGCAATCAAGCGCTTGCGACACTGGCGATTTGTGAAGCGTATGCGGTGACGCGGGACCCCAGATTGAAAGAGTATGCGCAGAAGGCGGCACAATTTCTCATCTCTCTGCAAGAGAAAGATGGCAGGTGGAGGAAGAGCGAGAAAGATTCACTCTCAGATGTGATTGTGACGGGTTGGGCGGTGTTAGCTTTGAAAGAGGCAAAACTCGGCAAACTGGATGTGCCGGAAGAGTCTTTTGCCAAAGCGCTTTCTTTCCTTGACTCAATAAATCTGGAAAGTGAGAAAAAGAATTACGGAGTGTTGGGGGGAAGCAGAATTCAGGTTGTGGCGGCAAGCGCGGTTGCAGCATTCCTGTGCGGGCGACCAAAGACAGATGCGCGACTGGCAAAACTACTTGAGATTCTTGATAAGAATCCTCCGAAGTGGGATGACAGCGGCGGACCAATTTACTGGTATTTCGGAACATACGCGGTATCCCTTACTGAAGACAAAGAGAGATGGCAAAAGTGGATTGAACCTTTAAAAAAGACACTACTTGACACTCAGCGGGTTGGAGGTTGCGCTGATGGTTCCTGGGACCCTGTCGGACCTGAGAAAACACTGTTAGGAAGTTTACAGCAGGTTCCAGACGCTGCACAAGGATGACAAGTAATATTTCGCTTTGTTCCCGCATTCAAAACGTAAGAGATACGCCGAGGTAGGCGGCGAAGGGGAGCACATACGGCGCGCTCTGAGATTCCTTGTATCTCTCATCAAGAAGATTTGTCAGTTTCAGAAAAATCTCCGCCTGCTCGGTCGCCTTGTAAGCGACTGCAAGGTTGACCAACTTGGCTTTAGCCGCGTCTGGCTGAGGTCTGCCTTTCTCGTCAAGAATACCTTCCGACGGAATCGCTTCGGAAAAATAGCAGTCAAGAACAGCGGTCAATCTTTCTCCCGAGTAAGCGAGTTTCACTCCGCCGAAGTGGGGGGAACGCCCGGGAAGTTGGGAGTTATCAGAAAGGTCTCTCGCATTCTGATAGGTATAGGAAAGACCTGCCGACAAACGTTTGACCACGTTCCAAGAGAACGCTAACTCGGCGCCTTCAGTCTCTGTCTTCTTATAGTTCTCAAGAATAAACGTGGACGGATTCCAGGCGATGAGGTCTTTGACGCGAATCTTGAAGTAGGTTGCCTCAAGTTTGACTTTCCCTCCGAAAAATGACTGTTCTATTGAGCGGTCGTAAGAGCGGCTTCTTTCCGGTTTCAGATTCACGTTTCCGACCCAGGGGTCGAAGAACTCTATCGGACTTGGAGCGCGAAAGCCTTCACCGTAATTCTCCTTCAGCACGGTGGTTTTGCTAATGGCGAACCTGGCTCCGACCCTCGGCAGACACTCGGTCGCCAGAGACCCGTATCTGTCCAGTCTCATGCCAGTAGAAAGCGTGAGTTTCTCGCCAAAGACGAGTTCGTTATGGAAGTAGAGCGCCTTGTCTTCGGTTTCGTCTTCAAAGAGCGTGGTGGTGGTCGGTGGCGGCGGGAAAAAGTTCTGAGAAACAGCGAAGTTGAGGGTGGTGATTCTCTTCGCCTGCCCACCAGCGATAAATTGCCAGCCCAAATCACCGGCTTGCAGAAGTTTCGCCATATCAGTTTCAACCTGAGCCTGAATTGTTGAAACTGAACTCTCGCTGGTGCTTGTCAACTCATCCGGGGCACCCGGGGTGTCGCCTCTGTTTTCAAAGTAACTGTCTGTGTCAAAGAATGAACTTTTCACAGAGTAAGATAAAACATCAGAGACTCTGTGACTCAGTTTCGCGCCTAAGACATACTGGTCGCGCTCTCTGGTGATATTCTTATCCAGAGGCAGCGGACTGCCGTAGTCGTATGGGTCTTCGCTCTGGCTGCGATTCACATACGCGAGAATTTCAAGCGCGAGTCCGCCGCCGAGGACCGTTCCCGTCTTACCTGCAAAAGTCTCGCGCCAGTGACTATTATGCGGCATAGCGTTGTTTGTCTGAAACTGCGAAGCGCAGAGAGACCAGTTAGTATTTTCGCTTGTTCCGCTTCCACCGATGGACAGACGCGCAGTGTCAAATGAGCCGCCAAGTGCGTCAACAGAAAGTCGCGGCTCGCCTGTCCCTTTTTTTGTGATGATATTGATTACGCCTCCGACGGCGGAAGAGCCGTAAAGCGCGCTGTAACTGCCTCTGACCACTTCAATCCTCTCAACGCCGGCAGTATCAAAATCAGAAAAGTCAAACGCGCCACCGAGGTTCGGGTCGTTCACCTCTATTCCGTCAATGAGAACGAGAGTCTGAGTAGAAAGCGCGCCACGCAAGATGACTGAAGTGCTCGCACCTGTCGCGCCTTTCTGACGCACAAAAACGCCTGGAACATCTCGCAAAAGTTCTGACAGAGAGAGCGCCTTCTCCTGCTCAATCTGCTGCGCATTTATCACAGTTACAGGCACGGTCAACTCCTCAAGCCTTTTCTCGGTCGGATTGCCTGTGACAACAACCTCTTCCGGCGGACGAACAGGAATCCCGCTCTTTGTGGGTTCTTCAGAAGCAGGGGGTTCCTGAGCAAAAACGGAACCACAAGACAGAAGGAGAAAGACGCAGAGAAAAACAGCCAACTTGCCCATAGAAGTTATCCTCCCTGTTCTATGTGCCCGGTGTCGTTCACCAGGCTTACAAACGGCTTTCCGTTAGAATAATCAATGATACTGACGCCTGCGGAATTGACTGCGATGCGCCAGAAAAAGTTTGAAGGTATTCCGAGAGCGTCGCAGAGTATCACCCTTATCGGTCCTGAGTGAGTGACCACCGCAACAGTTTCATCTTTGAACTTTCCGACTATCTCCCGGAGAAACTGTTTCACTCTGTTTTCTATAGTTGAGAGGCTTTCTCCCCGCGGCGGCGTGGATAAGGCGGGGTTTTCAAGCCAGAGTTTATACGCTTTCTCATCTCTTGCGATAATCTCTTCGGAAGTGCGCCCTTCCCACTCTCCGAAATCCAGTTCGCGAATAAGCGCCGAAGTGGTGATTTGGCTCTTTTTCTCAGGGAAGGTGATTTGAGCGGTCTCTTCTGCGCGCCGCAAATCGCTTGAATAGAGATAATTCACTGATACGCTTTTGAACCGCTCTCTCAGTCCCTCTGCCTGTTTCCTGCCTCTTTCATTCAGAGGCAGATTTGTGTGCCCGCAGAGCCTTCTCACGCGGTTGTATTCTGTCTCCCCGTGCCGAATCAGATAGAGTTTCATCCTGTCCTCCAACAAAAAATCCCCACCACCTTTGCAGGCAGTAGGGATTGCACCCTGATTCACTTGGTCCTTACTGCTTCCGTCTGAACTTTCTCGCGAAGTCAGGAGCGGACTATTGCGGGCAAGTCTTCTGGCTTACGGTTCAATCTACTTCCTGCGCCTTCCCACCCGCCTCAGGCGGGCAGTGGCGGTCAAGCAGGTTTCGTCCCCGATTACAGCGGCGGGACCGCGGCGGAATTTCACCGCTCTTCCTTATTCTCTCCCGAAACAAAGACCCGCGAAAGAAAGAATACGACCTGAGCCCATCACTGTCAAGTTTATTCAGGAAAATTTTGGAGGAAGCCGCGGACTTCAGTCCACGGGTCTTTTTTACCTGCCGCATACAGGGCGGCTGCTAAGCAGGCTCGCGCCGAAAAAGAAGCCGGCGCAAAAGGTCTATCACTTCTCGCCTCTCGTCTCTTCTGTAACTGAAGAATATCGCGGAAGCAGCGCTGGTAGAAATCACCGCGGTTAGTAGAACAGTCGCAACCACTGAGAGATTATATTTGAGCACGAAATAAGAGGCGGTGAGTGATAACAATGCTACTGCTGCGAGAACAGCGCTGTCGCGCCAGGGGAATCCCATCCTCGCGCGCGCGTATAAATAAGCGACTGCGAAATAGACCAGATAACTGAGGAGATATGCGCAGGCAAGCCCCTCAGGACCATAGCGTCTCACGAAAACCCAGGAAGAAGGAACAAATACGAGAACCCAGAAAATGTCAAACGCAAGAATGAGCCATATTTTTCCGACGCCAACTATGTAGCAGGCTATCGGTCTGCGCACTATCACGCAAAACGCTGAAACACACATCGTGAAGACTATAAAGTGCTCGTTAGAATACTGCCG
>Ga0315282_10005786_pt1 | contig 20921 bp, 19 predicted proteins | sample YL17G07_20_MG_FD_203693 | JGI IMG/M metagenome (GOLD analysis project Ga0315282, IMG submission 203693) | Sediment microbial communities from Yellowstone Lake, YNP, Wyoming, USA - YL17G07_20 | ecosystem: Environmental > Aquatic > Freshwater > Lake > Sediment | place: USA: Wyoming | collected... | reverse complement strand
AGGTGCTACTGGAGCAGGATTACCTTAAGGGCTCAAGCACCTATAACTTCACTGACCCGCGCTTAAAAGCCCTGAATGAATACTCCTCAGAGCTTATCCGCCAGTTGATTATTCCCAAACTTACCAAAGAGGTAAATACCTCCAAGCGCTACGCCCCGCTTCGCCAGGCCTATTACTCTCTAGTCCTTGCCCGCTGGTTTAAATCCAGGTTCTCAGGCAAGCCCGGCTTATATCCCGGCCTGATTGACAAAAAAGAGTTAAGCGGCCTGACTTCGCAGCAGGCCTGGTCAAAAACCACTTATTTTCAGCAATACCAGAGGTCATTTAAAGAGGGGGAATACAATATTAAAGAGCAGGCCTACACTCCCTATGGCCAGACCATCAGGAGTTATTTCAGCGGAGGAGTGGCCTTTGACGCAAAGATGGTGCCGGAAGTCAATAGCGCTGCCAGCCCTGTGAGAACAGGAAGCGTATTTGGGGCTATAGCCAATTTCTCGGAGGCAATTGCTGCTGCCAGCCCTGCAATGGTAAAGCTTACAGGCGTAGCAGGAAAGGAAAATTCGCTGGGCATAATGCAGGCAACAGAGCAGCCGATAACTGCCAGTGCTACCAGCGCTGCTTCGCCGGCGGAAGGAGAACAAGCCCCTTCCGTTTCGCACAGCGGGTTGGGCGTTTATGTTTCTCCAACTACTGTACGGGACACGAAAGATAGTGGGCCCGGGTTTAAAAAGGAGGCAAGGACGATCTATATTGCAAAAGATATTGATAAACACAGTGATTTAGTAAGGCGTTCTTTGGGGCAACCTGTTGATAATGTTACAGCTACGCGCTGTGTTATAGGGCACGAGGCTTTCCATTTTTTTGTGGATGCATTTTTAAGTTCAAAGGGTATGAATCCGCGAACAAACGGAATAGATACTGATTTGCAGGAAGAGGAGTTGGCAATTGTATTTGAATATGCAGTTGCATTAGGTTTGGACCGGTTGAATACATGGCAAAGAGAAAAGATTGAGAGGTCATCAAAGATACTCGGTATAAGCCTCGATCCGCTAATCCAACAACTGCATCAGGCGCAGGAGAATAAACAGTTTGAGGAGATATTGCAAGCGGCAACAGGTTTAGATGTGAATATTGATAACACCTTGACTAGGAAAGAGATTTACTTCCGTGGCATGGGAAGACAATTGATGGAGGATGCATATCTTGACTCAAGAAGATACACGTCTGGTTCCTCACCAGCTAGAGAAAAGCCAGTCGAGGGATCGGTAGAGCAGAAAGCCGTTGCTATAGAACAACCTAGTATTGCTGAACAGCAACTTTTAAGACTGTCCCCCGGAGAACAAAAAGAATTCCTCCTTTATGTATCCAAAGGAATAATTAATCCATATAGAAATTATGTACAAACAAATTGGAGCCCAGAATTTGATTGGGCTACAATGGACGCACATATGGAAGAGTATTCTGATATTAAAAAGGCTTTGGAACGAGCTAGAAATACCGCAGTCAGGTATCTTACCATACAAGACATAACTAATTTCGATATGCTTTATGCATATCTGGAGACAAAAAAAGACATTATACCCGGTTATAGATTCCCAACATTCATTAATATTATTAATGAGGTACGGCAAAAGAAACGCGACCTTACTTATATAACTAGAGGAGGTAAGGATACTCCCTTGACAGGTCTACGGGATAAGGTAGAAGAACTAATGAAAGAAGAAACATCCGTCAGCTCGCCGGCGGGAGATGTCAGAGAAGTCACTTTAAAGATCGCAGAGCAGATTCATAACATATATCAACTATGGGTTCAAGCTAAACACCAAGGTGATTTTAGGCAAATGAGGACAGAGTGCGTGGCACTGAGTAGTTATTTAGGAAAGTTTTTGGCAAATATAAATAAGGAAAGCAGGGAAATGCAACAACTTATTAATGGTCTTACATGGGGGGGAATGAAGTATGCTCAACAGGATTTAAGAAATCCGCTTGCTCTTATAAGTAATTTTTTAAGTCTTATGATAGAGAATATGGGAGATTATAATGAGGCTCTAGCAGCGGTAGAAGGATTAGTTGACAGAATTGTTAGAGTGGAGCATCAATTAGAAAATATTCAAAGATGGGAAGTTGGTCGAATTGGTAATAAAGAGTTAGTCGATTTAGAGAGATCGTCTACCTCCTCGCCGGCAAAAACTCCTGAGGATAGGCCGGGTGGTATTGATTTCCGTGCTATGAATATTGTTACCCAGCCGATGGGGAGTTTCACCGGGCTTAACTTTACTTTGCCGATAGTGGCCGGAGCAGATAAAATCAACCTTGACCAGGAATTGCAGCAGCTGCGCAGGATGCTTAAAGGCAATATCCTGCCTTCGGGACAGAGGCTAAAAGAATTATTGGCTGTTTGCGTTCAGAAGCGCCAGATGAATAAGAGGATAAGTGAAATCCTTGCCTGCCTGGCAGATATCTGTAAATTGCAGGAGGAGATGGTTTGCGAGAGTTCTCCTGAGCTAAGAGAGGCGCTGGTTATCGTGGATTCAGGAAAGTTTGCAGCAGTGCAATAGGTGCCTAAAGAAACTATTCAAAAATCTTCTTACCTAATTTTCTTGCTTCTTCCACAAAAAAATCCTGCCATTCCTTATGATTAACCTTTTTGAGCATCCTGGGGAAGTCGCGTACTTGCCTTGCTTGTAAAAATCTTGTGCCGAGTTGCGAGGCGTCAATATGCCAGTCAAATTTCGCCTTGGCCTTCATTAACAAGTCCTGCAGCGAGTATTTTTTCTCCCTAATTAAGAAATATATATCTATAAAGTCCCGCGAGCGCGGCTGCATCACAATGGTATGGACTTTATTTACCGCAATATCATAATCGCTGTCTATACAGATTTGCCCATATTTTAGGCCTTTCAGGATGCGCGGGAAAGGATAATAATTGAAGTCCACTTTTAAATTTCCTTCGTCAGAGAAGCGAAGAAGGAATGTGTGTAACCCGAGGAAGTTTTGATAATCTACACCAGATGCCTTAAGCGTATTTTGCGCCTTTTTTATAAAGGCCCTTATCGGCAAAAGAGGAAATTCCGTTTCACTAAAGAAATCAAGGTCTTCAGAGTAGCGGTGCTTGAGATAGAATTCCGCAAGGGCAGTTCCACCGGTCAGATAAAAGCGGCGGATGAGAGAGTTTTCTTTATTAAAAATATCCAGGAATTGCCGTTGTCTTTGGGATAATATTGTTGTTATCTGTCCGGCCATAATAAAAATTGGAGATATTTCTTCTTATCCGGGTCTAAACGAAGTTTATGCCAGTATTTCTTAAGCAGTCGCTTGTTGAGCCTTGCGCCATCCAGCCCGTAGTTAATTAACTGCTGTAGGCGCCATATACTATAAGCTTCTTTATTTTTCTTTAATTCTTTTACATCTGTATTCCAATTATACATATTATAGCCTCCACGATAACCATTATACCATAGTAGCGTCAGATTAGCGAGGCAAAAATACCTGCTTTTTGCCTAGCACTATCCTTCCCGTAGTTGTTTCTCCGCATCCACAATATCGCGGTTAATCACGCGGATAGTCTCACGGATTTTTTCTTTGAGGATATGCGAGGCCACTTTCGCGTCATTGATTTCCCGCAAAATCTGCACACTCATTCTGAAATAGCGCACCACTTCCCCCTCATCAGTATCGGTAAACTGCAGGGTTTTCTCAAAATTTGTAGCGCGCAGCCAGGCCTCCATACTCAAACTTAAATGAAAACAGGGGAGTTTGCTGAAAGGGTATATCCTGTACCTGCGCTCTTTTTGCTTTATATTGTTGTAAAGCTCTTCGCAAATATTTTTCAGCTTGCGGCTGTTTTTGGAAAGAATTGGCAGGCGCTGATTTTTGCGCGGCTCAAACACTGCAGCGCAGGCAACCACTCCCAAGCCGAATTCATCTAACTGCTCCAGAATATTCTGGTCGTAGAGTTCCGAGAGGATGAGTTCATAGCCATAGACGGTCTTGGCAAAAACCCCTTTTTCAGTAAGGGTTCCGTTATAGATATAGCCCCATTCCTTCAGGAGCTTTAATTTTGATTCAAGTAGCCTTAGGGCCTCTTTCTGCTCATTTTTGCGGGACTGGAAATAGTGGAGAGAGAGGGGGTAAATTTTAAAGAGCTCCTCCTTATGTTTTTCGTAGAGGTTAAGAATGGTGGCGTAGGAAGTATTTAATTGGCTGCGCACTTCTTCCGGTGCGCCGTAGACAATGCGCTGTATTTCCTGAACATTGATAAAACGGGGGTTGATGCGGCAATAGACAAAGCCTTCCGTATCTATACCGCGCCTGCCGGCACGGCCGGCCATCTGGTAGAAATCACGCGTCTTTAAATTGCGCACATAATGGCCGTAATATTTGCGCAGGCTGTCAAAGACTACCGAGCGGCTGGGCATATTTATCCCCAAGGCAAAGGTCTCGGTGGTAAAAATCACTTTTAAGAGCCGTGAGGTAAAAAGCTGCTCTATCACTTCTTTTAAGGTGGGCAGCATGCCGGCGTGGTGATAGGCAATGCCTTTTTCGATTAAGGGATACATATTCTGGCTGGAGCGGTCGTTTTTTAATTCAAAGCGCTCGCATAAGGAATTATACAGCGAGGTTATTGCCTGTTTTTCCTTATTGCTCAGGAAATTATAGCTGGATAATTCCTCAGCCAGTTCTTCCGCCTTTCTCCTTCCGAAGACAAAATAGATGCAAGGCAGGCCCTGGTTCTGGCGCAGGTAATCGACCAGAGAGTTTAATCTGTTGGCTTTGCCTTGGCCGATCCTTTTTAGGGAGTTTATATTATCAAAGATTTCATTTTTGCACTGGAAGAAGAAATGCAGCGGCACCGGCCTTTTTTCCTCAATGACTATTTTTATCGGCTTATGGTGTATGGATTCAATCCAGGCGCAAAACTGTTTTATATTGGGGATAGTGGCAGAGAGCCCCAGTATTTTCATATGAGCAGGCAAGAAAATAAGGGATTCCTCCCAGACTGTGCCGCGCTCGGGGTTATCAATATAGTGGATTTCATCAAAAATGACCCAGGAATATTTTTCCAGGCTCTGCGGCTCATCCAGGATTTTGTTGCGGAATATCTCGGTGGTCATAATCAGGACAGGCGCAGCCGGATTGATAGAGACGTCTCCGGTCAATATGCCGATATTCTCCTTAAACTGCCCGCGGAAGTCGCGGAATTTCTGGTTGGAAAGGGCTTTGATGGGCGCTGTGTAGATGACCCCTACTTTATTGAGCAGGGAGTCATTGATCACATGCTCTGCAATCGCGGTTTTGCCTGCTCCGGTGGGCGCTGAGACAATTACAGAATGGCCCTGATTTATCTGGTCAATGGCTTCCTGCTGGAAACGGTCGTATATAAAGTCGATAGTCCCCGCCACTAACTCTTTGGCGGGCGGGGATAGTCGATAGTCCATAGTTAAGGTATATTATAATGTAAAACTGTTGATTTATCCAATTAAAAAGGGTAAAATAAATGAGCCCACAACTTATGGAGCGGTAGCGAACATAAGTTGTCTGGGCGAATTTATCCCGAGCGGCTTTATTTTGCGTTGAGCCGCGAGGGATCCCTTATCATTAACCCTCAAATGAGCATATGAGGGATGCCGCGGATATGGTTTACGATATTGCTATAAATAAAGCCTGGGAAGGGCTGGCGGAGTTAAATACGGGCAGGAATTTCTCCGTCACTTTCTTCGGAGATGAGTATAGCGTCGAGCCCGCTAAGAAGCAAGTGCTGTCTCTTGCCTGTAATGTGCCGGCAAAGGATTTTACGGCTATATTAATCCTGCATTATCTTGCGCAGGAAATAAAAGGCCTGCCGGCTCTGGCAGGCCAGTGGCTTACCTTTAGAGAGCTTGCGGGCATTGAAGGGTATGAGCCGGCTTTTAGAAAACGCGCCATTGAGCCGCTGATCAGCAAATACGGCAGTAATCCGCAAGGGCTATTTAATGTGACTGGCCGCCTGCCGGCTAAAAAAGTAGAGGGCGCGGATGCAGCTGTTATACTGGAGGCATTTAAGGGCGTCCCGGCATTGATTAAAATCTGGTCTCAGGATGAGGAATTCTCATCCGACGCTAATATCTATTTTGACGCCAGTATCGTAAAAATTTTCTGCACGGAAGATATCGTTGTCCTGGCGGGAATAATCGCCGGAAAGTTGTAAGGAGGAGTAAGTTGAAGAAAAGGTTAATCTTTTTAGCGGGGTTGCTATCTCTCTTTGCAATTTGCAGCTATGCCGGAGATTTAGATGGGCAGTTTCACTCTAAGGAAGACTTTAAGTGGAGCAGGCCTTTCGGACAGACCTATAATTATGCGGATGTTTTGGTGAAGAGGGCTGTGGACGGAGATACCTTGGTGCTTGAGGACGGCCAGCGCGTGCGGCTTATCGGGATTGATACGCCTGAGATGCATGAGTCCCAGAAACTTGAGCGCGACGCCCAAAAAAGCGGAGAAGATAAAAGCACCATCCAGAAATTGGGCAGGCGCGCCTATGAGTTTACCAAGAATCTGGTAGAGGGCAAACGCGTGGCCTTAGAGTTTGACGCAGAGAGGCACGATAAATATGACAGGCTCTTGAGCTATGTTTATTTAAAAGACGGCACTTTTGTCAATGCGGAGATAGTAAAGCAGGGTTATGCTTCTCTGATGACTATCCCACCGAACGTAAAATACGCGGATTTATTTTTGAAATTATACCGCCAGGCGCGGGAAAACAGGCGCGGACTCTGGAAATAGAGAAGGAGAGAAAAATGTTAAGATGCTTAACCGCAGGTGAATCGCACGGAAAAGGGCTGGTGGCTATTTTAGAGGGTATGCCGGCAGGGCTTAAGGTTGACGCTACAGGTATAAATGCGCAATTGAAGCGCAGGCAAGCCGGGTTTGGCCGCTCCAGGCGTATGCAGCTCGAAAATGACCGGGCGCAGATAATTTCCGGTTTAAAAAAGGGAGTAACGTTGGCTAGCCCCATTGCTTTGCTTATCGAGAATAAAGACGCAAGTATCGAAAGAATGAAGCAGGTAGTTTGCCCCAGGCCTGGGCATGCGGATTTAGCCGGGTTGCTGAAATACGGCTTCAGCGATATAAGAGATGTCTTGGAGCGCGCCTCAGCCAGGAGCACGGCTGCTACCGTAGGTATAGGCGCTATCTGCAGGATGTTCTTGAGCGAGTTTGCCATAAAGATATCCAGTAGGGTTTTATCCATTGCCGGAGAAAATTCCCCAGAAGAGATGCGCCGCAGGATTTGCGAAGCCATGGAAAACAAAGATAGCGTAGGCGGAGTCTTTGAAGTAGCAGCAAAAGGGGTTCCTGCGGGTTTGGGTAGTTACACCCAGCCGGACAGGCGCCTTGATGCGCGGCTTGCCGCAAATATAATGGCTATACCCGGGATAAAGGCTGTGGAAATCGGCCTGGGCTTTGGTTATGCGGTGAGTTTCGGCTCAGAGGTCCACGACGCTATTTATTACAGTAGGCCTAAGGGCTATTTCCGTAAAACCAATAACGCCGGAGGAATTGAAGGCGGGGTTTCCAACGGAGAGGATATTATAATCCGCGCCTGCATCAAACCTATCTGCACCTTGAGGAATCCCTTGGAGTCGGTGAATATCAAGACTAAAAAATGCGCCAAGGCGATGGTTGTGCGTTCGGATACCTGCGTGGCAGAAGCTGCCGGCGTGGTGGCTGAGGCAGCAAGCGCTTTTGTCCTGGCGGATGCATTCTTGGACAAATTCGGCGGCGATGCCCTGATAGACATAAAAGCCGCTTATAAAAATTATATAAAAAGAATTAGTTAGAAAATCGCCCCCCTTACGTCTATTAGATTAGAAGGGGGGTGATTGATATGGAAGGCGATGGAATTCAGGTCAGCCGGATTCACAAGGTTGACGGTGATTCAAAGCTAAAGGCCTTTGTGGATATTTCTTTGGCTGGCGTCGTAATCAGCGGGCTGCGCATCGTGGACGGCAGCAATGGTTTGTTTGTGGGCATGCCCCGTCATCAAGGTAAAGACGGTAAGTGGTATGATACCGTTTATCCGGCCAACAAAGAACTAAAGCAGCAGATAAACGACTTGGTCTTGGCTGCGTATCAGGAGTAGTATTAAGCAGGGACGGTTCTCAAGCCAAATTACGAACGAGTTGAGAACCGTCCCTAAATTGAGAAAGATGAAAAATATATACCTTGTGGGATTTATGGGCACAGGCAAGACTGCCGTGGGCAAAGAGTTAGCGAAAAAGAGGAAATGGCAGTTTGTTGACCTGGATGAGCTGATTGAGCTAAGAGAAAAAAGAACTATTGCCGATATCTTCGCTCAAGAAGGCGAGCCTTATTTCAGGCGCGTAGAAAGCCGAGTTTTAAAAGAAGTAGCAGGAGAAAAGAAATTTGTAGTTGCCTGCGGCGGAGGCATTGTCATAAATAAGGATAATATAAAACTGATGAAGGAAACAGGCATATTAATCTGCCTGAACGCTGCCCCTGAAGTTATCTTAAAAAGGACAGCGGGCTCAAGCCACCGGCCGCTTTTAAATGTCAACGGCCCTAAAAAACAGATAGAATTACTGCTTAAACTGCGCGCGCCTTACTACGCACAGGCGGATAAGGTTATCGATACCTCCAAGTTGTCAGTTAGGCAGGTTGTAGATAAAGTTTTGAAGCTACAAAACTCCTGAAAAGGTGAATAAATTATGAAAACAAAGGAAATAATCCACAGGGGAAGCGACAATATTTTTGCGGACATTGGAGTTAGTCATCCTGAAAGAGTTCAGGCTCGTGCTCAGGTTATGTTTCTTATATCGGAAATTATCAAAAGGCGCGGCTTGACCCAAAAACAAGCATCAGCGTTACTTGGTATTCCTCAATCAAAAGTTTCTTGTTTAATGAACGGTAAACTTAGCAATTTTTCAATGGATCACCTTTTTGAATTATTGAATGCTTTGGACAGCGATGTGGAGATTATCATAAAGCCAAAAACTAAAGAGGAGAAAAACGCCACAACGCACGTTTTGCAGATGGTTTATTCATAAATTTAACCGTTTCATCGCTTGGGCAGTAAGGCCATTAAGGAAGAAATGACTAAATTAGAGGCATTAGTCAGCTTAAACATGGTTTGGGATGTCGGCAGTATCCGCTTAAAAAAACTGCTGGAATACTTCGGTACCCCGGAAAATATCTTAAAGGCCCCTGCGGAAAAATTAACCCAGGTTTTCGGAATCGGGGAGAATATCGCCGCTAAAATCCGTTCCTTAAAAAAAGAAGACTTAGGTAAGGAACTGGCTCTGGCAAAAAAGCACGGCCTTAAAATTATCATACAGGAAGACCCGGATTACCCGGAAAACCTGAAAAATATCTATGACCCGCCGCCTGTCCTCTATGTAAAAGGAGAATTTAGAAAAGAGGATAAGTTTGCCATAGGCATTGTCGGTTCGCGCCGGGCTTCTTTTTACGGCTTATCCAGCGCGGAAAAATTTGCCGCGGATTTATCCAGAGTAGGCCTGACCATTGTTTCCGGGATGGCGCGCGGCATAGATACCTGCGCGCACCGTGGGGCTTTGAAATCCGGCGGCCGTACTATCGCGGTAATGGGCAGTGGTTTTAACCAGATATACCCCGCGGAAAATAAGAAACTGGCAGAGGAGATTTCCAGAAGCGGTGCCGTAATTTCGGAATTTTCTATCGACACTATGCCCAAGAAAGAAAATTTTCCGGCCAGGAACCGCGTTATCAGCGGCTTAAGCCTGGGTGTATTGGTAGCAGAGGCAGCCAAAAACAGCGGCGCGCTGATCACCGCTGACTTTGCCCTGGAGCAGGGCAGGGAAGTGTTCGCCTTACCGGGAAAAGTTGATTCCGCTAATTCTTTCGGCACCAACAGGCTTATCCAGCAGGGGGCAAAACTTGTTTCCTGCGCAGAGGATATCCTGGAGGAATTTGCTGTGTTTACTGCCTGCCCTAAGCAGGAACAGCCGAAGCAGAAGAGGCCTTGCGCCTTTGCCGTGGATGAGCAGGAAGGGGCGGTTTACAGTTTGCTTTCAGAGCGGCCTTTTCAGTTAGACGAACTTCTGGAAAAAACAAATATGGATATTCCGCAGATATCTGCTATACTTTTGAGGTTACAACTCAAAAAACTGGTGCAGGAATTACCGGGTAAACAATTTATAAGGAATGGCGATGCAAGGTAAAAACCTGGTCATAGTGGAATCTCCCACCAAGGCCAAGACCATCAGCAAAATACTGGGCCCGGGTTTTTCCGTTATTTCCTCTATGGGCCACCTCATTGACCTGCCGCAAAAAAAACTGGGGGTGGATATCGAGGCTGGCTTTGTCCCGGATTATGTGGTAATCCCCGGAAGGCAGAAAGTCTTAAGCGCTTTAAAGAAGGAAGTCAAAGGAAAAAAAGTAATTTATATGGCTACTGATCCTGACCGGGAAGGGGAGGCTATCGGCTGGCACATACAGGAGAGGATTTTCAAGAAAAAATCCGTCAAGCGCGTTATTTTCCATGAGATTACCCCTGCGGCGGTAAAGGCCGCCTTTGGAAAGCCGCGGGAATTTGACCTGAATATGATTGAGGCGCAGGCTGCCAGGCGTATACTGGACAGGCTCGTGGGTTATTTTTTAAGCCCCCTGCTCTGGAAAAAAATAGCCCGCGGATTAAGCGCAGGCAGGGTGCAGTCCGTTGCTTTAAGGTTAATCGCGGAAAGGGAGAAGGCTATCCAGGCCTTTCTCCCGCAGGAATACTGGGAGATAGAGGCAGAACTTAAGAAAATTAACCTTAAAGGGAGCGATTTCAGCGCGAAATTAGAAAAGATAGAAGAAAAGAAAGCGGAGATAAAAAATAAAGAAGAGGCGGAAAGAATAGCCAAAGAGGTAAAGGGACAGGTTTTTAAGGTCCTGGAAGTAAAAAAGACAGAGAAACAACGTTATGCCGAAGCGCCTTTTATCACCAGCACCCTGCAGCAGGAGGCGTTCAATAAACTCAGGTTTAACGCTGCCAAGACCATGATTGTCGCCCAACTACTTTATGAAGGTATTGATATCGGGCAGGATACCACCGTCGGCCTGATTACTTATATGCGCACTGATTCTGTGCATGTGGCTCCTGAAGCCATAAAAGAAGTAAGGAGTTATATCGGAACTAAATTCGGCAAAAAATACCTGCCGGATAGCCCCAATCTCTATAAAGTAAGAAAACTGGCGCAGGAGGCGCATGAGGCAATCCGGCCGACCTTGATTGACCGGCCCGCAGAAAGCCTGAAAGAGTTCTTAAGCCCGGAGCAGTACAAATTATATGGACTTATCTATAACAGGTTCCTGGCTTCGCAAATGGCCCCTGCGCGCTATGAGGCAACCAGCGTGGATATAACAGCAGGACAATATTTATTTGCGGCTTCAGGCTCCAGGCTTATCTTTGACGGCTTTACCGCTATCTACAATAAAAATAATGAGGAGAAAGGAAAGAACAACATACCGCCTTTAGAAAAAGATGAAGCCCTGGACCTGGTAAAATTGCTTCCTTCCCAGCATTTCACCAAGCCGCCGCCGCGTTTTTCCGACAGTTCCCTGGTCAAGGCGCTTGAGGAGGAGGGTATTGGCAGGCCCTCTACCTACGCCCCCATAATCTCCACTTTGATTCTGCGCGATTACTGCCGCAGGCTCAAAGGTTACTTCTGGACGACGGAACTGGGTTTTAAAGTCTGCGATTTGCTGGTAGAATATTTCCCCGGGATTATACAAGTCAAGTTTACCGCGGCTATGGAGGAGGAGTTGGATGAAATAGAAGAGGGAAGGTTGCCAAAGATAAAAGTATTAGAGGAGTTCTACGCCCCTTTTAAGAAGGACCTTGATTTTGCCCAGGCCAATATAAAGAAGGAAGTAATCACCACCGATGAGGTTTGCGATAAATGCGGCAAGCCGATGATTATCAAATGGGGCAGGAAAGGCAAGTTTTTAAGCTGCTCCGATTTTCCTGCCTGTAAAAATTCTAAGTCTATTACCTCAGGGGTAAAGTGCCCTGAGCCGGACTGCGGCGGAGAACTCATTGAACGCCGCTCCCGGCGCGGCTTCTTCTACGGCTGCTCCAATTTTCCCAAATGCACATTCACCTCCCGCACCCTACCGCAGGATAAAGAAGAATAATAAAAACCATCCTAAATCCCCTACCATTTTGCAATAGAAGTGGTATAATTAGAAATATGATTAGGTCATTTTGGCAACGCATTATCTTTTTCATTGCAGGAATAATGTCATTCATTCTCCTATATGTTTTTTATATTATTCTTTATATATTTGGGCCTTTAGCCTTTAATCCGCCTTATGCTAAACCCCATTTTATTATTGATATGTTTTTATATAAAGAGTATTTTCTATCAGCTTGTTTACTTCTATTTTTCTTAGTGATATCAATTTTTTGCTTTATACTTGCATTCAGACCCGCCCCAAAGTGAAGCGAGCCTTTGGCGAGCGGAATCCTGAGCCTGTCGAAGGTAGAATGTAGACTTGACAATACAACCATTTAGTTGTATACTTTAATCAGAGAAGCAAAGGAATAACTTGGGTAACATCACCTGTTTTTATTACATAACTGAATCTGGCAAGTCTCCGGTCAGAGATTTCATTGATTCTTTGGATTCTGGCAGCCAGAGGAAATTCTTCTTTGTCAAGAGGCTATTAGAGGAATTCGGGCACCGATTACCTCAGCCTCACGCTAAATATATTGATGATGAGATATTTGAGCTAAGATTCAAGAGCCAGGAAGGTCATATTAGGGTTTTATACTTTTTCTTTCATCAAGATAAGGTTATCTTTACCAACGGCTTCATTAAAAAATCAGCCAAGACGCCTCAAAAAGAGAAGATCCTGGCAGTTGAACGAAGACGGTTGTTCCTTGAAAGCCGAAAATAAACAAAAGGAAGGTGTAGAATGAATAATATAGAAAGAGTCGAAGAACACTTAAAGGAAAAACTCAAGAATCCCTATTTTAAAGAGATTTATGAGCTTGAAGAACAGAAGCTCGATATTGTGAAGCGGATTATTGATTACAGAATAAAAAATAATCTCACTCAAGGGCAATTAGCCAAGAAAGCAGGGGTTACGCAGCAGCATATCTCTAAGATTGAGAACGGAGATTTTAGCAGCATTGTAACCTTAGAAAAGATTCTGTTATTTATCGGCTATACCGTGAAAATTCAAGCTATTCCTCTAAGTCATAAGGTCAAGAATAGCATTGACCGTATCGTACGCGCTAAACACAAGCTTCAGTTTGCTTAATTTGCTCAAAAAATAACCAGATTTATTTGCATTTGCTGTTGCAAGAAGCTACCCCAGCCAGAACCCGTTAATTATAGAAATAGCTATGGAAAAATATATTGAGAAGTTTATCCGCTACTTAGATATTGAAAAGAATTATTCCAAGCATACGATACTGAATTACCGGCTGGACCTGAAGGATTTTAATAAGTTTTTAGGGGGGTTAGAATTAGAAAAAATAGATTATCTCACTTTAAGGAAATACCTGGCGGCTTTAAAGGAAAAAAATCTCAGCACTAGGTCTATCGGCCGCAAGCTTTCAGCGCTACGCAGTTTTTTCCGCTTTCTTACCCGCGACGGTTACCTGAAGACAAATCCTATACTCATACTCTCCAGCCCTAAACAGGATAAACACCTGCCGCTTTTTCTCACCGAAGAAGAAGTATTCCGCCTGATTGAATCCGCCTTTGCTAAAAACGAGAAAGATGAGCGGGGCCTGCGCGACAGGGCTATCCTGGAGGCATTTTATTCTACGGGAATGCGCATTTCTGAACTGGTGGGCTTAAGCATCCCGGATGTAGATTTTATCGCAGGCGTAATCAAAGTTATGGGCAAGGGCAGGAAAGAGCGGATAGTGCCTATAGGAGATACAGCCACCGCAGCCATCAGAAGATACCTGGATAAAAGGAAGAAACAGGCAGAGGCCTTATTCCTGAACAAAAACGGAGGCCGCATTACTACCCGGGGAGCAGGGAATATCGTGAAAAAATATATAAAATTGGCCGGCATAAAGCAGGGCGTATCCGCGCATACCTTCAGGCATTCCTTTGCCACCCATCTTTTAAACCGCGGAGCGGATTTAAGGACAGTGCAGGAACTCTTAGGCCATGCCAATCTTTCTACTACTCAAATCTACACGCACCTGACCACTGAGAAATTAAAGAGCGTCTACGATAAAGCGCATCCGCGCGCCTGAATTTAGGTTAAAATATGTTTATATTATATGATTTGATATTTGTTATCTTTGCTTTAATCTACCTGCCTGTATACCTCTTAAAGAGGAAATTCCACCCGGGGTTTAGCCGGCGGCTGGGGGTATTGCCGCCTGAGCTAAAATTAGACAGGCCTATCTGGTGTCACGCGGTCAGTGTGGGAGAGGTTATCGCTGTAAAGGGGCTGCTGGAGGAAATAAGGAGCGCCTTCCCGGAAAAAAGACTGGTTATCTCCACAGTTACTGCCACCGGAAACAAAATCGCAAGAAGCCTTGCCAGAGAACAAGATTTCGTCACCTATCTGCCTTTGGACCTTAAGTTTATCGTCAGGCGCGTGATAGACAGGATTAACCCTTCTTTATTCATCATCGCGGAAACGGAAATCTGGCCGAACCTGATCAGTTATTTATACGGGAAGAAAATCCCCATTATCATTGTAAACGGCAGGATATCCGACGCCTCTTTTAAAGGTTACCTTGCCATAAAATTCCTGATAGGCCCCATACTGAATAAGATTAATATTTTTTCCGTGCAGGGCGCCAGGGATGCCTCCAGGTTTAAGGAGCTGGGGGTGGCACAGGAAAAGATAAAGATAACCGGAAATATGAAGTTTGATATTAAAGATTACACAGATTTTAAGAAAGATTACACAGACCTGAAAAATAAACTCGGGCTTAAACCCAAAGATAAGCTTTTAGTTTGTGGCTCAACCCACCCGCAGGAGGAAGAGCAGATCCTTGCGCTTTATAAGCAGTTACACAGGCATTTTCCGGTTTTAAGGCTGCTTATTGCTCCCAGGCATCCGGAAAGAAGCGGCGAAGTAGCAAAAATAGTATCCAGGTGTGGATGGCGCAGCGTAGCCGTATCCAGCCTGCCGGCTGCCTGTTCTACCTGTCTTACCAATCCGGTTTTTATACTGGATACGGTGGGCCAATTGATTTCCTTTTATGCCATTGCCGATATTGTTTTTGTGGGAGGCAGCCTCACCAAAAATGGCGGCCACAATATCCTGGAGCCGCTCTCCCTGGGTAAGCCGGTATTTTTCGGGCCGCATATGTTCAATTTCCGGGATATCGCTGAATTATTTCTGGAGCAAGGCGCGGCTGTGCAGGTAAATAACGCAGACCAACTGAAAGAAAAGATTAAAGACTTTCTGGTCAATCCGGCCCAGGCAGAGCATTTGGCTGCCAAGGCCAGAGAAATAATCTCAGAGAACAGCGGAGCCACCAGGCGCAACCTGGAATTGATTAAAGGATTAACCTATGGAAATAAGGGCTAGGCAAAAAGGCGATGTGGTTATCCTGGATTTATCAGGACGCATTGACGTGGATAGCGCTAATTTTGTGGAGGCAGTTGGCCAGTGCCTGCACGACGGATACACAGACATCCTTTGCAATCTGGAAGAGGTCGATTTTATCGACTATATGGGTATCTCGGTGATAGCCATCGCCTATAAAGAAGTAATGAATCACCATGGCAGGATGAGGTTTGTCAATGTGCCCGCGCATATTAAGGGTGTACTTTCCGTAGCCGGCCTGGACAGGGTAATTGAGAATTACGCTACGGAGGAGGCGGCAGTAAACAGTTTTCAGGAAGACAAAGTTATTGAGAATATAAAAAAGATGCAGCTGCGCCGCAGGTTTAAGCGCCTGCCGTTAGATATCAAGGTAGAGTTGAGGGGTAAGTACGATAGGGCTCAAGCCTGTTTTAAGGTGGATATCATAAATTTAAGCGCAGTGGGCGCTTTTATATTCGACTGCGATAAATTTAAGCTGCAAGATGTGGTCATCTTAAGGCTAAAACTGCCTCCTAAGATGGAAGAGATAGAGCTGGAGGCAAAGGTAGTCTGGCTTGCGGATAGGCAGATACAACCGCATTTTCATCCCGGTATAGGCGTTGAATTCTGCAACATTGCTCCTGGTGTCCAGCAGAAGCTCCTGGAGTTTATCGAAAGAAACCTCTCCTTTATGTCCACGGATTAACCCTTCATCCTTTAGGGAAAAACTCCTATCCTTTTGTCTTTAATAGGCTTTTCTTCTTGTTGAAATGCTCCCTCCAGGGGATAAAACCAGTTGCTTAGGCCTTTTTCTTGTAATATAATAATAAGTCTAGGTTTACTAATCTAAACAGATGGCTAATTCCTTACAGGAATATCTTTACAATTTAGCTACGGATAAAGAGAAAGGGATCCTTGCGGACCTGTTCAAGCCCATTTTACTTATCCTCTCTTTTATCTATGGCCTGGCAGTGAGGTGTTTAGTTTTCCTAAACCGCCTTTTTGCTGTGCGCCTGGGCTGCAAGGTTATCAGTGTCGGCAATATCACCTTAGGCGGCACCGGCAAGACTCCCCTGGTAGAGTATATCGCCCGCTATCTTAAAGCACAGGGGCATAAAGTGGTTATTTTGACCAGGGGCTACAGAAGAACAGTCCAGAGTCCACAGTCCACAGTCCACAGTGCAACTATCGACTGCAAAACAATGGGCGATGAGCCGTATATGCTGTTTAAAAGATTAACCGATATCCCGATGGTCATTGACCGGGATAGGATAAGGGGAGCGAGAAAAGCAATAAAAGATTACCCTGCTGATACCGTGCTCTTGGATGACGGCTTTCAGCAATGGCGGATAAAAAAGGATTTGGAGATTGTTACGCTGGATGCCGCCAATCCTTTCGGTAACCGCTGCCTTCTGCCCAGGGGCATCCTGCGCGAGCCGCTTTCTGCGCTTGGCCGGCCGGATATTATTGTGCTGACTAAAACGAATCTTGCGCAGGCGCTAAAGCCCTTAAAAGAATATTTAACCCGGATTAATGCAGGAGCCCTGCTCATAGAGTCTAAGCATAGCCCTTGCGGTTTTTATAATATTGCCGACCCGCGGGAATCTTTCCCGAATGAATCTTTTAGAGGAAAAAACGCGGTTCTTTTCTGCGGCATAGCAGACCCGGATTCATTTGAGAAAATAACGCGCGGCCTGGGTATTAATAGCGCCTCATTTTTTAAATTTGAGGACCACCATTGTTATACTGATAAGGATTTGGAGAAAATCACCCACGCCTCCAAAGCCTCAAATACACAGATAATCATTACTACGGAAAAGGATGCGGCCAGGCTTTGCGGCAGGGACTTAAGCCGGCTGGGACGGATACTGGCCTTACGCATAGAACTGACGGTTAGAGAAAATGAGCAAGGATTACATAACAGATTACTTAATTTATATTCTCTTTAGGATAACCAGCGCCCTGATCAGAAGGCTGCCTAAGGGGTTTAGTTTCTTCCTGGCCAGGCACCTGGGAGATTTGGTTTGCTGCCTTGACTTTAAGCACAGGGCAATAGCCTACGCCAATATTAAGACGGCCTTAGAGGCAGGCCTGCCGCCGAAAGAGATATCCCGCATAACCAGAAAATTTTATCAGGCCTACGGCCAGAACCTGATTGAGATGTTTTTAATACCGCTGGTGGACAGGAAGTATTTTGATAAATATGTTATCGTAGAAGGGGCGGAAAATATCCAGGAGGGCTTTAAGCGGGGCAAGGGTGTAATTTTGACGACAGTGCATGGAGGTAGCTGGGAACTCTCCAGCCTCGTCTGTGCCAATTTAGGTTTTCCTTTTAACCTCCTGGTGCGCGGCCAGAGGTATCCGCGTTTGAATAAACTGCTCAATTTATACCGTGCCCAAAAGGGGTGTAAAATTCTTGAGACCAACGGCCAGACGCGCCAGCTCATCCGGGCGCTCCATAAGAATGAGGCAATAGCCATGACCGCTGACCAGGGCGGTAAAACGGGAGCGCCGGTGAAATTTTTCGGCAAAGACGCTTCCATGGCTACGGGCGCAATCAGGATGGGCTTAAAGTACGGCACTGCCATCATCCCTGCTTTTTATACGCGGGTCAAAGGCCCTTATTTCAGGGTCATTATCAACCCGCCTCTTGAAATCAAAAAAAGCGGGGATTCCCGGCGGGATATACAGGAAAACCTGCAGCGCCTTGTGCATATATTTGAGGGATACATAAAGCAATACCCGCAGGAATACCTCTGGACATATAAGATATGGAAATATACAAAAGAAAAAAATATCCTGCTCCTTTATGACGGAAAAACCGGGCACCTGCGCCAGGCCCAGGCCCTGGCAAAGATAACAGGCGATTACCTAAAAAGACAGGGCATAGAAAGCCGCCTGGACACCATAGAAGTGCAATTTAAAAATCAATTTGCGCGCCTGATGTTTGTTTTGGGGAGTTTTTTTTCCGGAAGATACATTTGTCAGGGGTGTCTCTGGTGCCTGCGGAAATTCCTTCAGGAAGCGAGTTACGCCTCTTTAATACGCCAGAAACCCGATATCGTAATTTCCTGCGGTGCATCAAGCGCCGCGGTTAATTTTATCTACGCCGGGGAAAAATTGGCCAGGTCCCTGGTGATTATGCGGCCCTCTTTTTTAAGCACCCGGCGGTTTGACCTGGTGGTTGTGCCCAGGCATGATAATTTAGCGCAGAAAAAGAATGTGGTGATAACCGAGGGGGCGCTAAACTTGATAGACCAGCAGTATCTGGAAGAAGAGTCGCGAAAATTGCTCCAGGCTGTCCCTGGGCTTCAGGCAGGCTTTTTTATCGGTTTACTGATTGGCGGAGATACCAAAGACTTTACCCTGGAGAAAACGGTAATGTCGGAAGTTATCCGGCAGGTAAAGTTATTGGCGCAGGAATTAAACGCGCAGATTCTTGTGACTACCTCGCGCCGGACCTCCTCCGATATAGAAAACCTCCTGAAAAAAGAATTCCAGGAGTACGCCGGAAGCGCACTCCTGGTCATTGCCAATGAAAAGAATATGCCTGAAGCAGTGGGAGGAATTCTGGGCTTAAGCTCAATAGTCATTGTTTCTCCGGAAAGCATATCTATGGTTTCAGAAGCAGCCAGCTCCGGCCGTTATACAATTGTTTTTGAAACGCCGGTTGACAAGAGGCACAATCTTTTCCTGCAAAATATGTCCGGGGGAAAGTATATATATCTGTGCCGGCCGCAGGAGATTTGCGCAAGAGGCCTGAGCCTGTGGGAAGAGAAGCCGGAAATAAAAATACTGCAGGATAGGGCCTTGGTAAGGGAGGCGTTTTCCAGGGCAGGCCTTTAAGGGGAAAGCGTTTTTCTCTCCATCAGCGCTTTGTAATCGCTCTTAGACCTTTCAATTACTTGTTTATAGTCTTCTTGCTCGCTAGCTCTCTGGGCTTTATCCAGCGCCTGCGGCAGGCCTGTCGCAGGCGGCTGCGGCTGCTGCAGGATTTTGAAAAGGGTAGGAAAGAGTTTGTAAACGATAGCCACGGTTAAGGCGATTATCAGGATTAGGATGAGCAGGGTTATAAGTTCCTTTTCCATGGAGTTTATTATAACAGAATTCTGCGGGTAGACAATGAATATATTACAGGTCCTTCCGGAATTAAATTTCGGCGGAGTAGAGACCGGCACGCTGGATTTAGCCAGGTATCTGGTGAGGCTGGGGCATAAGGCAGTGGTGGTCTCTAGCGGCGGAAGCCTGGTAAAGGAACTTACTGCATACGGCGCCATCCACTATACGCTGCCTGTCCACAGGAAATCTTTCTTTACGGTTATAAAAAATATTCCCCGGCTGGCAGAAATTATCAGGAAAGAGAAGATAGATATTGTGCATGCGCGCTCGCGCGTGCCTGCCTGGATTGCCTATTTTGCCTGCCGCAGGACAGGCGCAGTGTTTATCACTACCTGCCACGGTTATTACTCCAGGCACCCTTTTAGTTATATCATGGGCTGGGCAAAGAGGGTGATTGTTTTAAGCAATGCCGTTGCCCGGCATATGATTGAGGATTTCGGCGTGCCTTATGACCGGCTGAGGCTTGTGCCGCGCAGCGTGGACCTGGGAAAGTTTAGATACAGGAGCCCGGAAGTAAAAGCCAAAAAAGAATTAAACGTAGGTATCGTCGGCAGGCTCACTCCTATAAAGGGCCACATGCATTTTATTAAGGCTATGGCCAGGGTAAGCCGGGCTGTGCCGCGCCTTAAAATCTGGATAATCGGGGATGCGCCTAGCTCGCGCCAGGCATACAAAGAGCAGCTGCAGATTTTAGTCAGGCGCCTGGGCCTGTGGCACTGCACGGAATTCTTAGGTGCCCAGAAGGATATCCCGGGGATCCTCTCAAATCTGGATATCCTGGTATTGGCTACCACGACCCATGAGGCATTCGGCAGAGTGATTATAGAAGCGCAGGCAAGCGGGGTGCCGGTGGTGGCTACAGAGGTCGGAGGCGTAATGGATATAATTGAAAATGGCAGGAACGGCCTGCTTGTGCCGCCTGCTGATCCGCTGAGCATGTCAGAGGCGGTCTTACGGATATTTAAGGACCCGGTTCTGGCGCGCACCCTGGCGGAAAACGCCTATCAAAAGGTAAAAGAAAAATATAATGTCGAACTTATGGTGAAAAATACGCTGGATGTTTATCAGGACGCCTTAACCAATTTCAAAATCCTGATCATTAAATTCAGTTCCTTAGGGGACGTTATCCTCTCTACCGCGGCAATCAGGGCGATAAGAGAGAAATTCGGCAAGCATTATAAAATAAGTTTTCTGGTCGGCCAGGAGTCTAAAGAAGTGCTTTTAAGGTGCCCCTATATAGACGAGCTTTTGGTCGCGGACCTGAAGAATAGAGA
>Ga0315282_10005785_pt1 | contig 20923 bp, 15 predicted proteins | sample YL17G07_20_MG_FD_203693 | JGI IMG/M metagenome (GOLD analysis project Ga0315282, IMG submission 203693) | Sediment microbial communities from Yellowstone Lake, YNP, Wyoming, USA - YL17G07_20 | ecosystem: Environmental > Aquatic > Freshwater > Lake > Sediment | place: USA: Wyoming | collected... | reverse complement strand
GGCCCCGCTGACGCTCTCCAGGGCGCCCGACCCGCCGCTGCCCGTGCCGCTCATAGTCAGGGCTTCGCCGGCGATTGTTATGCCGCCTTGCAGTTGCAGCCTCGCCCCGGTGGCCACAGTCGTGCCCCCTGCCGTCGTCCCGAGAGCCGAAGCGTTCTGAATGTTCAAGGTGCCTGCGTTAACCGTCGTGGTGCCCGTGTAGCTGTTGGCCGCGGAGAACACGAGTTGGCCCGCGCCGGCCTTAGTCATGTTCCGGGGCCCGCTGATACTGCCGCTGGCCGTGAGTGTGGTGGGGGCATTGGTGACGGTCCAGGTGGCATTTGCGCTCAACGCGACGTTCGCGCTGATGGTGTGGCTGCCCGATGCGGCTGTGTCGTTGATGGTGCGCAATGTCAGCGTCTGGCCTGCGACAGTGGGCGCAATCGTGAAGGTGCTGGTCGTGCTGATGTTCAGGGTGGTGCACGCCCGATTGCCGTTCAGGCTTATGGTCGCGCCAGCGTTGATGGCAGAGATGGTCGCAGTGTCACCTGCCACTGGAAAGCCGGTGTTGGGCGTCCAGTTGGCGTTGACATTCCAGTTGCCGCCCGCGGGCGCGTTCCACGTGTAGGCTGCTGCGTGCGCCCTTTCAGCAAGGCACACCAGAAGCAGGGCGCACACGAATACGCCTGCGCGCGTACAACGCAGCCAGCCCTTCGCCCCGCCAGAGGTGATTAACACGCCGTCTTGCATGTCCAGAGGCCTATTCCCTCATACCCGCAGCGCGGCCATCCCGCCCGAAACTAACTCTTGCTGCGCAGAACGCCCGTTCACTGCGGGCAAAACCCCTCTTACGTTCCACTGGCAGATACTTCACACCTCGCCGCTTCGAGGCATCGCCGGGATTGGTGCTGCACGCTGTCCTGGCGCCGCTATACTTTATTCGACCATCGCGACACTTCAGCTTAGCAAATCGGACACCACGCATGAAGTGCGACACCGGGACTGGCTGCCCTCCCAGCCTCGATTCGCAGACATTCAGCTGCGTCATCTATATATACTATAGCAGGCTGTATTTCAAGAGAATTTTGTATATTGATGTCTAGACAAGATTTTACCGTATCTGGCCGCGTTGTCGTCCTGGACTTTGTGTCACAGATAGGGGCAGTGTCGCGAGGTGGACCAGCCAGAATGGGGTTCATCCGGGAGACGCGCACTTCACAATGTGAGGGACAAACAGCAGTTGCAGAAGCGTGGACATGCTCGCCGAATACGAGAAACCGAGCCACGACGAGTTCAGTGAGCGAACCGCGTGGTCGTTGTACAACGCGGCCACAGCCCGCATGAAGACGCAGTCGCCGGCGCGGCAAGTGGACGGCTTCAAGGCGCTCAACGCCGTGCTGCTGCCGCCAACGGCGTGAGGGGAGGGCACATGGCGAGAAAACGGAAGGGATGCGCTCCAGGTATCGAGCCGAAGCCACAACACTACGAACACCGGGTCGAGATCGCCATCGAAGCTCTGCACCACGCCCTTGCCGAAGGCGACCATGGCCCTACGGGGGAGGAGGACGGCGCAGACGCCTGTCGTCCGCGGCTCAGTAGCCGGCTTATATCACAGGCCACTCCTGGGCCGAAACGAGCGTATCGGCCACAGTTGGAAGACGTGGACTTCCCGACCGCGCGCGACGGCGTGCAGCGCCCCCATGAACCTGCAGGTCTCGAAGCCGCCGATGGCGAAATCGGGCGCGCCGGCCGCGGGCGTGAAGACGTCCTGGAGGCGCTCCGGCCTGCCGAGAACCCACCGCACTGGGGCCGAGCGCGCGACCGCCAAGCGCTGATCAGAGAACCACGCGTCCATGAGCGCGCGGCGGCGCGTGACCGTCAGCCCCGCCGGGCTTGCCGGCGCCCCGTCCCACACTGCTTTCCCGGCCGCACGATCTCGCGCGTGCCATCCTCGAACACGCTCACGAACAGAGCCGGGAGGGGCCTGCGGGCGTTGCGATCAGCGCGCCGCCATGCCGATCGCCGGCAGGAACAGCTCCATCACCCTGTGGATCGCCGCCTCGGAAGGCGCCGCCGGCGCCCCCATCGCGTCCTGGTAGATACGCGCGACGGCCAGAGGACCGTCGGCGGCCGCCGAGCCGAAGAGCCGCGCGAGCGTACGTCTCGCGTCCGTGAACCACTTCGCCGGGAAGCAGCCACGCGACTTGAGGCGAACCACGGCGCCCGCCATGTCTGGCCAGCTAGTGCGCGTGAGCGTCGCCACGTCGTAGATGTACGCGAGGTCCTTGTCCCGCTTGTCGGGCTGTCGCTTCGGACGACACAGGGCTTTCTGGATGACGTAGGTTGCCGGGTGGGGCAGCAGAACCGTGCGCCCGGCGGGCAGCGCCAGTCCCTTGATCATCGAGGCGTCCATGGTGATCGTCTCTTGCAGGAGAAGGTCAAGGTATGGCAGCGCTTGCGCCCAAAGGCCTGGCTGCGCTTGCACGGACGTCCGGTCCTTGCCCTTGCGATCCTTTGGGGCACCGCGCCTCGGAGCGAGGAACTCGACATGGATGGGGGCAAGCTTCTGCGTACCGTGCCGCTCGTGCTGGTAGAAGACGACCGGCGCATCCTCGCCGAGGAGAATCCCCACGAAGTGGGCGTCCCGGAGGTTCAGGTCGAGCGTCTGGCCCGGCCTCTTGGCCAGCGGCACCGGAACCGTCCAGTCGGCGTCAAACGTCATCAGCGGCTCCTGCTCGACCCGCGCCGCCGTCGGCAGATTCCGGTAGAAGAACGGGACCATGCCGCCCGTCAGGACCGCGTCTTCCCGGTAGGCCCCGAGCGCCTCGATGCACCGGCCCAGGTCAAGGAGCGCCTGCTGGAACTGCTCGCGGTCACTCATCCTTCCACCTCAAGACGTGCCCAAGAAGGTAGTCCGCCTGCTCGCGACCGCGCGCCGGGTGGACCGAGACATCCAGCGCCGCCTGAAGGACATCGACGACGGGAATGCCCTGAATGCGCACTCGTCCCCGCAGGACCGACTGAGGCGCGCGCGGCTGAAGCAGGACGAAATGCGCGTCCCGCTCGTCGCAGGGTTCGAGCGACCAGGCATCAAGGGCGTCCTTCAGCGGGGCGAAGACGTGGACTTCCCGCCCGCGCGCGGCGGCATGCAGCGCCCCCATGAGTCGGCAGGCCTCGAAGCCGCCGGCGGCGAAGTCGGGCACGCCCGCCGCGGGCGTGAAGACGTCCTGGAGGCCCTCCGGCCTTCCCAGGACCCACCGCACTGGAGCCGAGCGCGCGACCGCCAAGCGCTGATCGGAGAACCACGCGTCCATGAGCGCGCGGCGGCGCGTGACCGTCAGCCCCGAGGAGGTCTCCCGTAGGAATCCCTCGGACTCGAACGACCGAACGAAGCGGTAGGCCAGCTCCCTTGAGACGCCGGCGATCCGATGTAACTCGAGCGGGCTGCTGGCACGAGCCCGCGGGCCACCCCACGTGCCCTCGGGAGCCTCACGCAGCAGGAGGATTTTCAGCATCCAGCAGTTCAAGTCGGTGAAGAGCCGGCCGGGCAGCCGCGACGACAGCGACGTCGCAGCCTTTGGGGCGCGCTTGTGGATGTCCACCCCGAGGCTGGGAATGACCAGGCGCACCTCCCCCTGCGGGTCAAAAACTCCCCAGCCTACGTCGGGCGCGTGACGGTGCATGAGCTCGGCCGCTGCGGCCAAAGCCCTCTGCCCGGCGCGTGGCACGCCGACCAGGAGGAGATTGCTCTCGCCCTTCCTCGCCGGCCCCTCTCGCACGCGCAGAATCCCTCTGGCCAGCCTGCCCTCGAGGTCGGCGATACGCAATGCCGAGAGGGAGTGGAGCGATACGAGCAGGCGACCTCGCGGCAGGATCGCGACGAGGCCGGCGCGGCCTGGATCCAGCAGCGTCCCCCGGATGCCGGGAATGTTCTCTCGGAGGAGCCGAACGAGCCTTTCATGCATGGGCTGGCGGACCATTGTCCTCTCCCGTTCTACTGGCCATTCTACAGGTCAGTAGAAGTCCACTGGTCAGGATACTTCGTTCGAAACTCGAACGCAAGAGGATTGCGGGATGTCTGGATAGCCGGCAATGCTGTCGGCGCCTACGTCCAGCATCTGGCGGTACCATTGGATGGAGTTCCTTCATGAGCGCCGTCGTGTCCTGGTAGTGCGGACTCTTGGGGCTGTGGCAGGCAGCCAAGGCTTTTTCGATCCCTTCCAGGCACGAGTTGAAAAGGAACTTCCAATACGTGACACCGTATTCCTCGCCGTCGCCCGGATCTAAGGAGACGATGGTCCCGCCGTCCCCCGCGGGCTGCATGTGGAGGCGCTCCGGCGCCGTCGGGTCGCTTTGGCGCCCCCTGCACCGGAGCACCTCCCGCCAAAGGTGCCCGATGGCGTCACGACAGTTCAAAGGTTGCTGGCTCATGCGTGGATTCCTCCTCCGAGTGGCGCCTCTGGGCAGGTGCGCGCGCCATCGGCATGTCACGCCTCGCAAGTAAGTATCGCATATCGTTATGTATATGTCAAATAATGCATATAACGACTTCTAAGCAATGGCCTCATGTGCATTTTCTTCAGCGTGCGCTATACTTTCGTGCGGTTCCGCTTGGGTGCGCAGTGCGAAAGATGGCGCCTGGCAATGAGGACATGGATGACGTTTCGACATGCAACAGGCGGGTGAGTTATGAGGCGAATGGCCGCGTGCGCAAGCTTGGTGCTGCTGCTGACAGGTCTGGCATTTTGGTCCAACGGCTGTGGCACCGGGCTCTCCGGGAACCGTGTCGAGATTACGATGTTCGATTGGGATAACATCGAACTCAACCGCCTGAACAAGGAGATCATCGCGAGCTTTGAGAGGACACACCCGCACATCCGGGTGCGGTTCATCAGCGGCGACGCGCGCAAGCGTCTGGCCATGATCGCCGCGGACATGGCTCCCGATATCGTGCCGCTGGAAATTGAAGAGTTGAGCTTCTACATCTCGAGGAACCTGCTGGCGCCGCTGGACGACTTCATTGCTACGGATGCGGACTTCCGGCTGGCGGACTACTTTCAGAACATGGCAGCGATGTGCCGCTACGGCGGCAAACTCTACGGCCTTCCGGAGACGTTTTCGCCCGTTGTGCTCTACTACAACAAGGACCTGTTTGACGAGGCGAAAGTACCATACCCGGACGAAAACTGGGGGTGGGAGGAGTTCCTGGCCGCGGCGAAAAGACTGACCCGCGACCGCGAGGGCCGCGGCAGGATTGATCAATACGGATTCGTGACCTCGTGGTGGCGCAATCGCTGGCCCATGTACGTCTGGCAGAACGGCGGCGAGGTCTTCAACGCGAATTACGACCGGTGCCTGATGGATCAGCCGGAGGCCATTGAAGGCATACGGTTCTACAATGACCTGGCCGCCGCACACCACGTCGCACCCGGATGGGGAGCGGAGTTGGAGGGAGTGGGCGGGCAGGGCGGAAGCCAGTGGTTCGTGGCGGGGCGGATTGCGATGACGGCCGAGACCCGGTACATCCAGACGACGTTCCAGCGCATCACCGATTTCCGCTGGGACGTGGCGCCGTTGCCAAAGGGCAAACGGCGGGCAACGACGTTCGTGGGCGGCGTGGCCGGGATATCGGCGCGGACGAAGTATCCGCGAGAGGCCTGGGAGTTCCTCAAGTTTCGCACCGGCGAGGGAGGCAGCACCGTCCTTATGCGCGGAGGACGGGGTTTGTCAGGGTATCGCCCGGCAGCCGAAAGAGCGGTCGTGCATCCAGGCCAACCACCGGAGCACGATGGCGTGTTCATTGAAGCGGTGGATGACTGCCACCCGCCGCCCTTTGCGACTGAACACATGCGGACGTTCGATCACGCCCAAGAGGAACTGAATCTGCTCGCCCAGGGCTACAGGACGGCGGACGAAGCCTGCCACAATTTCGCCCGGCTATTCAACGAGCATTTTGAGAAACTTCGCGGCGAGCAGCGGAACAGCGGGGAGCAACGACGATGAAGGCGCGGAGCCGCGAGGCACTTGCGGGGTACGGATTCATCCTTCCGAACTTCGCCGGCTTCATGGTATTCACCTTGCTGCCGGTTGCGGCGTCGCTGCTTCTGAGCTTCTGCCAATGGGACCTGTTGAGCTGGCCGCCCAAGTTCGTGGGACTGGGGAACTATGCGGACCTGGCTCGCGACGAACACTTCTGGCAGTACTGCTGGAACACAGTCTTCATGATGATCGGCATACCCATCAGCATGTTCGGGTCGCTGCTCCTGGCCGTGGTCATGAATCAGAAACTGCCGGGGATGACGTTCTTCAAGACAGTGTACTTCCTGCCATCCATTACGAGTGGCATCGCGATTTACGTGCTGTGGGCCTGGATCTACAACCCCGACTTCGGGCTGATGAACTGGCTGCTGGCGCAGTTTGGCGCCGAGGGACCGCGCTGGCTGGAGAGCACAACGTGGTCGAAGCCGGCGCTGGTCATCATGGGCATCTGGGGGAGCATGGGCGGGATTGATCTGGTCCTGTATCTGGCAGCACTGCAAGGGATTGACCCGCAGCTCTACGAGGCGGCGGAAATGGACGGGGCCGGGGCCTGGCAGCGGTTCTGGAAGATTACCTGGCCCATGGTCTCTCCGACCACGTTCTTCATCCTGATCATGGGCATCATCGGTGGCTTCCAGGGCGGTTTCGATACGGCTTACATCATGACGCACGGCGGTCCCGCGGGATCCACCACGACGGTGAGCTACTACATATACAACAACGCCTACGAGTGGCTCCATATGGGCTATGCCGCGGCGATCGCCTGGTTCCTCTTCCTGGTCATACTGATCGTTACGCTCATCAACTGGTTCTTCAGCCAGAGGCTGGTGCATTATGAGTGACCGGGCCGGTCCCTTGACAGAGCCGGAACGAGCGCGGCGCATGCGCCGGTTGAGAATCCTCGGCACGTACGTGTTGCTGGCCGTCCTGGGCGTGACCATGGCCTTTCCGTTCTACTGGATGCTGACGATGGCCCTGAAGGAACCGCAGGCGGCGTACAGGCATCCGCCGCAATGGATTCCGTCGCCCGTACAGTGGTCGAACTTCCCGGCAGCCTGGGAAGCGGCGCCGTTTGGCCGGGCGTACGTGAACAGTCTCGTCGCGGCCCTGCTGGTGACCGCCGGCCAAGTCTTCACCAGTTCGCTGGCCGCGTATGCTTTTTCACGGCTGAGGTTCAAAGGGCGCGACACGCTGTTCTTCTGCTATCTGGCAACCATGATGGTGCCTGGGGCCGTGACGATGATTCCGGTCTTCATTCTGATCGCCAAGATACCCGTGATCCTCAACGCGCTCTTCAGCCCGGCAAGCGAGATCTTCTCGGCCAACCTCTACGTGCTGCATGAGTTCTACGCCGGGCGGCTGGTGGGGCTGGACTCATACTTTGCTCTCATCGCGCCGGGGCTGTTCAGCGCTTACGGCACGTTCATGCTGCGCCAGTATTTCCTGACGATCCCCAGGGATTACGAAGAGGCCGCGAAGATAGACGGGTGCAGCCTCTGGGGAATCTACTGGCGCATCATCCTCCCGCTTTCCGGACCAGCGCTGACGACGCTCACGATCTTCACGTTCATGGGCTGCTGGAAAAGCTTCATGTGGCCGCTGATCGCGACGCAAAGCGAGGAGATGAAAACGTTGCCGGTGTTGTTGCAGGCGTTTCAGGGGCGATACGCAGGCTCGAACCTGACGCTGTTGATGGCGGCCTCGGTCATTGTCCTGGTGCCAATTCTCGTGATCTTCGTTATCGGGCAGAAGTACTTCATGCAGGGAATCCGAATGGGGGGACTGAAGGGCTGAGTGATGCGAACATGTCAAGAAGATGCTGCATGTGGACGACGCACGGGCTGCCCGTGCCTGACTGACAGTACGATCCATTCAACTGCGGGGCGCGGCGGCTTCTGGAGGCGGACTGTGCATCGAACTGAACGGCACGCCGTTGCCTTGCGGCAGCGAAGTCGGCCTTGAGAACGGCCAGCTCTCCTGTGGCTTCGTTTCGAGCCAGGTAGACGCAGCACATGCCTCCGCGTCCGAGCTGGCGCACGCTCACCAAGGTTGTTTCACGCCACGGGCCTGCTGTGAGAATCCATGCTTGCGGGACGGACGGCTGGTACTCTATGCGAAGTACCGCAGTGCTTCGGCAGCCTCAGCCACCAGAAGTCGCTTCTCGCCGAATACGTGCTCTTTCCACACCGGCCGGTTCACCACTTGCAGCGCTCGCGGGCACGGCAGCAGCCTGGCGAAACGCGCCCAGTTGGGCGAGGGATCGGTGTCGCCCAGTTTCGCCTCCACGGGCAGCCAGGGCACACCGTCGCGAACGATCAGGAAATCGAGCTCCCGCTTCTCCTTGTCGCGGATGTAGAAGAGCTCGAACTCGCCCTCTCCCGTGTCGGTCCAGTAATGGCAGGCCTTCAGGAGGTGACAGGCAACCATGTTCTCGAATCGTGCCGCGTCATCCTTCACGTCCGAGTAGTCCCACAGGTATAGCTTGCCTTCTTTGCGCAGGGAACGCGGGATGCTCTGTACGTACGGCTTCACCTCAAACAGGTAGTACAGCTCCTTCAAGTAGCTGAGCCAACGCTTGACCGTCGGAATGCTCGTCTCCAGGTCTTCAGCCAGGGAAGCCAGATTGACCAGCGAACTAACGCGCTCAAGCAACAACGCAGTCAGCATCTCAACCCGGCCCAACTCCGACAGGTGGCTGAGATCGCGGAGATCTTCTCGCACGATTAGCTGCTCGCGGTTGCGCCGCCAGAGGCGTACCTTGCGGGCGTCTTGGGCCAGGAGCGGCTCAGGGAACGGCCCGTACACCAACAGCGCCGCCAGATTGTCGTGCGCCGCCTTGCCCGCCTTTTCGGAGCGCCCAAACAGCGCCTGCAGCATCGCGTCAGGCTCCAGCACGTCCGCCCGCTCCAACTCACGAACAGAGAACGGATGCAGGCGGAAGGACAGGTGCCTGCCCAGCAGGCTGTCGCTGCCTTTCACGTACACGTTCAGCCTTGCGCTGCCCGTAACGAGGATGTCACACGGAGCCTTGAGTGTGTCGAAAACGCCCTTGAGGTTCCGCTTCCAGCGCCGGTCTTTGTGGATCTCATCCAGGACGACCAGCGGCACGCTCCGGCCTTCCGGCTCTGGAATCACGGCCGAGGGATTCCTGGCCCATGCACGCCGGAAGCCCACTTCGTCCCAGTTGTGGTAGTGCCCACTCTTGCGGCCGTGGAGCAGCATCCTGGCCAACGTCGTCTTGCCGCATTGCCGCGGCCCCGACACCAGAGCCATCTTGTGGGCGCTGAAGGCAAGCGCCTCGATGGCGTGAGCAAGCGACCGGTTCTTCATGCCGACCAGACTAACGCCAGTCGTTACTTTGGTCAACTCCCGACCAAACTAACGCTACTCGTTAGTTTGGTCGGACTGCTGGCAACCCCACCCCAACTGCGGGTCAGAGCAGAGTCTGGTCAGACAGGCATCACGCTCTGCGGCCCACTCGCTCTCGGAACAACCGCGTGAGTTGGGTCTTGCTCATCGCCCCTTCCGCAACGCCCAGCGTCCACCGCTCGCACTCGTCACCGGTGGCGTCGAGGCGACGGCCATTCAGGTCAAGGAATACCTCGGCCGTGGCCAGCGCCGTTCGTTTGTTGCCGTCAATGAAAGCGTGATTCTTGCACAGATGGAAGAGGTAGGCGGCGGCCATCGCGGGAACGTCCCTGTGCAGGTATCGGCCGCCGAAGGATGCGCGGGGCATCATCACGGCCGATTCCGAAAGCGCGCTGTCGCGCACGCCTTCGTCGCCACCGAACTCCGTAATCATCCGTTGGTGAACGGCAAGCACGTGATCAACAGAAAGGAACACCGGCGTCGGGTTCACTCGGCCAACCGGCGCAGGACGTCGCGTCGCCCCCTGACGACCCGAGCCAGCGCCGCCTCAAAGCGACTCTGGTCCACCGGCTTCGGCTGCACTGGCGTGAGGACGATCGAACCATGCTGCACCGTCACCTGCACAGTGCCGCCCTCTTCCAGTCCCACCAGTTCCATGAGCGCTTTGTCGAGCGTCACGGCACTGCTGTTGCCCGCCTTCTTGAGTTGCTTGATCATCCGCCACGCTCCCCAACCACCGTCATTACACTGTTATCACGGTATAGACTCCTCGTCAAGGCGAAAGCGCTGCCCCCGCAGCACGCCAGCACGCCAGCACGCTGCGAGCCAGCCAGTGTGGCATAGCGGATGGTTTGCCGCGGCCACTGCCGCCCGCGGGTTGAGCACGGTGTCGGAGGGGCCGTCACACTGCGCACAGTCGGGCTGCCGTCTCCGCCAGCATCACGCCCTGCCTGCAGAGCATGGCAAAGAGCCAGGTTGCGGCGACGTTCCGCTTCAGCGCGTGCGTTTGTGCTATCTTGCCGACCAGCGGAAGTTGGTGAAGACGATGTTCTTGTCTTTCCACGGACCGGCGAGTTGCAGCATGTCGCACTGCTCAAAACCGTTCGGCGCAGCCCCCGCCTTGTCTTTGAAGTGGGCTGGCGACAGGGTGACCGTCTGCCAGCCAGGCTGGCCTTGCAGTGTCACCCTGGCCTGGCACGTCGTCTGACCAGGCATGAAGTAGTTTTTGCTCAGCGTTACTGTGAACTCCTCTCCCGTCGTCGTGGCGATGTCAAAGCTCAAGGCGGCGCCGGCTGGCGCGCGGTACTTGGGATCGCCCGGTTGGTATGTCAGAAGCGACGCGTGTTGCATGACGGTGAAGCCCGGTTTCTCGCCCGGACCGCGCGCGGGGCGAATGGGCACCGGCACATGGCCAGGATCGGGGTCGGTGCATGGCGACAGCGTGGCCCACATTCCTGTGCCGTCGCTGCCGTCGTAAAGCACAGTCGAGACGGTATCGGTCGCTTTGGCATTGCCGAGCGTGGACGGCACAATCGCCTCCTCGTTGCTGGAGAGATGGATACCGGACTTGTAGCGTACGTTGGCGAAGGCAAAGAGATACCTGCCAACGTGCAGCACCGGCAACGCCGCCTGCCAGACCGTGCCGGCGTGCGTTGCGGTGGCGCTGCGCCAGTTGCGGCTCACCACGCGCGCGTTCTCCACCGCGTAGCAGATGGCAACACGCTCAACGTCAGCGGGCTTGTCTGTCGTCACCGTAATGACGGGCACGCCGTCCGCGCCGAGCGCTACCTTCGCGACGGGGGTCCTCGGCCACGACGGTCCGCCTTTCAACCATGTATCCATCCACAGGATCAGGTCCTGGTCGAAGTCTGCTCCAATGTGGTGACAGAACCGCGGTGTGAAAGCCTGGCGAACCTCAACACGCTCAGGCATCTTGGCGAGCGTATCGTAGGCACGGTCCATGTTGCCGTGGTTGTCGTTGGTGGCGCTCAGGAACAGCACGGGGCACTTGATGTACGGTGGATACGCCTCTGGCGCCATGCTGCTCATCCATGCGCGGTCGTCCGCAGTCATCTCGGCGATCTTCTTGGGCGGATCGTACTTTGGGGTGTGGCGGTAGTAGCGGTTCCACCCGCAGCCATAGATGGCGCACACGGCCTTGAGACGCGAGTCCATCGCGAACGACCATATCGTCGTGCCGCCCATCGAAACGCCGAACGCACCGATGTGTTCGCGGTCCACCTGCGGCTGCTGGCGCACGTATGAGAGCGCGCGGCGCGCGACCGCGGACCAGATGTACCACGACGATTCGCGGACCGTCGGCGTGGTGGCCATTTCCTTGGCACCGGCGAACTTGTGGTTGCCTTGTTTGAGCGCGTCGGGGTAGATCGTGTAGCGCTCGCGGTTCTCCCACACGCCATGGTAATTGCAAGTCAAGCATGCGTAACCACGCTCGGTCCATGCTTCGAGCCACTGCTTGTTCACCGTCTGTCCGCCACCATGCAGGTGCAGCACCGCGGGGACGGACTTCGCGCCCGTCGGCGCGGCGTAGATGCCGTACACGCGCACGGTCTGCCCATTGATGTACGCGGAGAAGTAGACCTCCTTGTAGTCGGCGCCCTTCTCAGTCCAGCGCTTCAGCACCTCCTCGTTGAACTCGCCCGCGTCGGGGTCGCAGGTGCGCCAGACGTCAGGCGGCGTGAGCACTTCAGGCTTCGTCTCCTCGGCAATTGCCAGGACGGCCAGGCCCAGTCCAGCCAGAACATACGCAACGCCGCATTTCATGTCGTCTCTCCTGCATGGGAACCATGGCGGTCCGCTCCTCATCGCGTCGGCACGGTTATGGGTTCCCCTTCTGTCATGAACAGCGAGTGGTCATCGGCTTCAGCCGGAAGCCGGGCGGTTCCGTTGACTGCCCAGTCGGGTCAGAAGCCTCTCGAGTTCTAAGCATCACCATGCCGCCAGCATGTCGCCGAGATCCGCCTGGCTGCGGCAGGCACGCTGAAAGACGGGGAGCAGCCGCTCGTACATCGCGACGTTTGCGGGGATCGGCGCGGCGACGTCTTCGGTCCTGTGGATCGCGTCAATCGGGGAGAAGTCCTTCCACAGTCCCGCGCCCACGGCCGCGACGGCAGCGGCGCCGAGGGAGCCGGCCTCCTGGCCGACGTTGGTCTTGAGAATCCTGACCTTCCACGCGTCGGCGAAGATCTGCCGCCACAGCCTGCTCTTGCTGCTTCCGCCGACAACCACCATCTCCTCCTGCACAGGACAGAGCTTGCGGAGCGCGTCGAGCACGAGGCGCAGGTTCAGAGCGATGCCTTCCATCGCGGCGCGGACGACATCGGCTTGCGTGTGGCCGAGGTCCAGGCCGACGAACGCACCGCGGATGTGCGGGCTGTCGTCCAGCGACGATCCGCCGGCGAGGCTGGGGTTGAACAGCAGCTTGTGCGCGCCAACCGGCGACTGCGCCGCAAGCGCGGCCAACACGTCATAGGGATCCCGGCCCTGTTGCCGGGCGGATTCGGCGAGGTTCGCGCACAGGTTGTCGCGCACCCACTTGAACGACGTGCCCGAGGAGAAGATTGCCACGGCCGACGTGAACATGCCGGGGATGACATGCGTGAAGACGTAAGGCTTGGCCTTGTCGTCCAGCAGCGGCCGGCGCGACGCGACCGCGATCCAGGCCGATGAGCCCAGCGACGCGTACACGCGGCCTTCGGCGATGTTCCGCGCGCCGAGCGCCATGCAGGAATTGTCCACGCCGCCGCAGGCGACCTTCACTGTTTGCGGCAGGCCGAGTTCGCGGGCTGCGTCCGGCGTGAGCGTGCCGAGAATCTGCGTGGAAGGCACGATGTCCGGGAAGAGTCCGCGACTGAGGCCGCTGGCGGCGATCAACTCGTCAGAGTAGTTCCAGCCCAACAAGTCGTAGACGCCGCTGCCGGACGCGTACGAATAGTCGGTTTTGACCTGGCCGGTAAGCTTGTAGTTGATGAAGTCCTTCGTGCCGATCACGGTGTGGATGCGTCTGAAGAGCGCCGGCTCTTCGTCGCGATACCACATGATCTTGAAGACCGTGTAGTGCGCAGCGGGAAAGCCGTTGCCCGTGAGGCGATACCAGCGCGCGGGATCAACCTTCTCGAAGAACCGCGGCACCTGCACCTGCGGGCGTTTGTCCGACCAGATCGGCGTGCTGTCACGCAGGAGAGTGCCATCGGCGGCCAGCGGCACGCAGCCGAGGCTGTGGCCGGAGATCGCGAGGCACTCGATGTCGCCTGGATCAACCTTGCCGCCGGCGAGCAGTTTGTGCGTGCTCTCCACAACGGCGCGCCACCAGTCCATGGGCCGCTGTTCGTGCCACGAAGGCTGCGGATAGGCGGTTTCGTACGGCACGAACACTGCGGCGAGGCAGTTGCCGTCAACGTCGTAGAGCGACGCTTTGTTACCGCCCGTTCCGAGGTCGTAGGCGATGATGGTCCTGGCCATGGCCGGTCAGATCTCCACTGCGCCGCCGGGCAGAGCGGCACACTCATCGAGAATCTTCGCGCCGGACTTGTGGCTGATGCCGAAGCGCGTCGCTCCGCAGCGATACAGTTCGACGAGCGTCTTCAGGTCGCGAACGCCGCCGGCGGCCTTGATCTTCGCGGCGTTGCCGATGGCGGCTTTGATCAGCGAGATGTTGTGCGCCGTCGCGCCGGTCTCTGTCCAGCCGGTCCCCGTCTTGACGAACGCCGCGCCCGCGCGAACGCACAGTTCGCTGCCCTTCCTGATCTGGCCGTCGTTCAGGTAGTGGACTTCCAGGATCACTTTGACCGGCGTGCCGCCGGCGGCGTGCACGACCGCTTTGATGTCATCGTGGACGTAGTCGCAGCGGCCGGAACGCAGCATGCCGACGTTGATCACCATGTCCAGCTCGACAGCGCCTTCCGCGAGCAGTTGCCGCGCCTCGGCAGCCTTCGTGGCCGTGGCGACGGCGCCCGAGGGGAAGCCGACGACGCCGCCCAGGCCGACATCCGGGCAGCCAACGAGAAGGTCCTTGCACAGGGGCATATAGCACGGCATGGGGAAGATGCAGATGCAGTGCAGCCGCCTGGCCTGCTTCACCAGTTCGCGGATTTCAGCCTCGTCCACATCGGTCCGCACGGCGCTGAAATCCATCATGCGGGCCAGATCGTGAGCAGTCAGTTTCATGCATCAGTCCTTGATGCCGAAAGCGGCTTTGAAGACGTTCGCGATTTCCGGATGGACGCTCGGATTGATGCCATCCTTGTCGTACTTGAGGCCCATCGTGTCGAGGTCGTGCTTCATTTGCACGGTTTCCTGCTCGGGGGTTACGCGCGGCGGGACGGAGCGTCCCAGGGGCACCAGCCAGGCGTTGAGCGTGTGGCCGCCGTCCACCATCAGGTCGTGCCCCGTGACGTAGTTCGAGGCGGCCGACGCGAGGAAAATCACCGCGCCATGCAGGTCCTCGGGGCGCTCCACGTGCCCCAGCGGCGTCAGTTCGCGAATGCGCTGGCGGGCGATGAGCGGCGTGGAGGCGTGCATGGGTGTCAGCACGTAGCTTGGGCTGAGGCAGTTCACGTTGATGTTGAAGCGTCCCCATTCGGCGGCCAGCGTCTTGGTCATGTGGACGACGCCGGCCTTGGAAGCATCGTAGGACGAATTGCAGTTGGCGATGGTTGCCGACATCGAGGCGATGTTGATGATCTTGCCCTCAGTCGGCTTCTGACTGATCATCTGCTGCGCCTCGGCCTGCGCACACAGGAACGTGCCGGTGAGGTTCACGGCAAGCACCTTGTCCCACTGCGCCTGTGGGATCTCTTCGTCCGCGCCCAGGATGGCGATGCCCGCATTGTTGACGGCAATGTCCAGCCGGCCGAACTTCGCAGCGACGGCCTTGACCATCGCCTGCACCTGATCCTTTATCGTCACATCGCATTTGACGAAGAGACCGTTGCGGCCCATGCCGCCGATCTCATTGGCGGTGGCCTCGCCAGTCTTCGCGTCGAGGTCCACGATGGCCACGTCGGCGCCCGCTTTGGCCAACGCCACGGCGCAAGCGCGACCGATCCCAACGGCTCCGCCTGTGACCAGCGCCTTCTTCCCCGTCAGGTCAAACAGTGACAGATCCGGCATTGACAAGCCCTCCTGATTGTGGGCACCCGCGGTGCCTTCGTTGCCGATATGATACGCCCTATGCGAGGTTCCTGTCGGCGACGATACCTGTCCGGGTGCTCCTGTCAACGAAGCTCATCGCTGGCAGCGCCGCTTCTGCAGCCCGGAGGGCAGCAGAATCGCCAGGAAACTGTCTTACCGCCAGCGCAAGACACTGTATACTATCATGGCAGTGTGATGTGGGAGAGCCGGTCTGCACCTGAGGTGATCCATGGGAACCCCCAAGTGTTGGTTCGCGATTGCAGTCCTGACGTGCTCACAGTGGCTCGCCGCCGGGGAGCCGGCGCCCTGCTACGTCAAGAAGGACACGTGGCAGGGGACGATGCAGGCGTCGCGCGAAGCGCTTGTCCGGCAAGAGGCGGAACCGGCGGCAGCCAAGCCGGCAGCTCCGGCCGAAGACCAGTTGGGGCCCTGGTATCACATCGGCACGTTCCAGACGCCCGGCAAGAGTTCGTTTTCGGAAGTCTTCCCGCCTGAGACGGAGATAGACCTGAACAAGACCTACGGGAAGCTGCGCTGGACGGCACATCCCGAATGGATTGACGGCGTGCTGCATGACCTCCAGACAGACGGCAACACGGCCACGTATCTGTACCGCACGATCACAGTCAAAGCCCCCAAGGCGATCACGGGTTACTTCGGCAGCGATGACGGCATGGCGCTGTGGCTGAACGGAAAGAAGCTGATCTCGAATGACGTGCCGCGCGGCGCGGCGCCAAACCAGGACCAGGCCAAGCTGGAACTCGTGGCCGGCGAGAACAAGCTTCTCTTCAAGATCCACAACCAGGGCGGCGGCTGCGGCTTCTACTTCTCGACCAGCCCCACGCCGGCCAACGGGCCGACCCCAAGATCGCAGGCTCGCGAGAAGCTGTGGGAACTGGTCCAGCGCGATTTCGGCGACGGCCTTTCGCGCCGCCAGATGGCCTGGGAAAGAGGCGACAACATCTGGGCTGCGGATTGGCCCGCCGGCGACAGCGCCGCGCTTGCCGGCCGCTACGCGCAGGCGACCCGCGGCACCTTCGCAGCGCAGGCGCGCGAGCTGGCCGCCAAGGCCCAGGACGCCGCAGGCCTCAGCGCCGTGCGCGAGGTGTACTGCCGCGCGCGCGCCTTCGAAGAGACCGTGGCGCAACTGAAGAACACCAACTTCGCCGGTGTGCGCGCTGCCATTGACGACCTCAGCCAGACGTACGGCGATAAGTATCCCAAGGCTGCGGAATATCTGAAGCGTCTCGAGGACCTGGAGAAGGACATCGCGGCAGTCACGGCGCAGGGCGCGCAGGCGGCCGAACCGGATCGCGTTCAAGCTGTCGCGGAACAGTATCTGGCCCTGCGGCAGGATGCGTTGGTCAGCGGCAATCCGCTGGTTGACTTCGACAAGCTGCTGGTTATCCAGAGGAATCCCCGGCAAATGGGCTTACCGCAGAACTGGCAGGGGAACTCTTCGATCCCCAGACGCGGCTATGACAACCAGATCGCCATTCTGTCTCCGGTGAACGCGCAGGGCAAGCTGACCACGTTGTTCAAGCCCGAAAAGGGGGAGTTTGTGGGCGACGTGGACCTGCACTTTGACGCCGGCAAGATGCTCTTCTCCATGCCGGGCAAGAACGAGCGTTACCAGATCTGGGAGATCAACGCGGACGGCACAGGGCTGAGGCAGGTTACGGTGGGCGCAGAGCCTGACGTGGACAATTACGACCCATGCTATCTTCCGAGCGGCAAGATCATCTACGATTCCACGGCGTGCTTCCATGGCGTGCCGTGTGTGGGCGGCGGCGACTTGGTGGGCAACCTGTTCACCTCGGACGCCGACGGCAAGAACGCGCGGCAGCTCTGTTTCGATCAGGACAACAACTGGTGCCCGACGGTCCTGAACGATGGCCGCGTGCTGTACACGCGCTGGGAATACTCCGACACGCCGCACTACTTCACTCGCATTCTCTTCCGCATGAACCCCGACGGCACGGGACAGATGGAGTACTACGGCAGCAACTCATACTGGCCGAACTCGACCTTCTACGCCCGGCCTATCCCGAACCATCCGACCGAGGTCGTCGCGATCATCTCCGGCCATCACGGCGTGCCGCGCATGGGCGAACTGATCATCTTCGACCCCGCCAAAGGCCGGCGCGAAGCGGACGGCGCCGTGCGCCGGATTCCGGGCAAGGGCAAGACAGTGCAGCCGATCATCGCCGACGGCTTAGTGGAGGGCTCCTGGCCGAAGTTCCTGCATCCGTATCCGCTGAGCGAGAAATACTTCCTGGTCTCCGTGCAGCCGGCGCCGCAGGCGATGTGGGGCATTTACCTGGTGGACGTCTTCGACAACCTGACGCTCATCTGCGAACAGCCCGGCTACGCGATGCTGGAGCCCGTGCCGTTCCGCAAGACGCGGACGCCTCCGGTGATCCCTCCGCAGGTGAATCTCAACAGTAAGGTGGCGACGCTCTACCTGTCCGACATCTATTCCGGGCCGGGATTGGCCGGCATCCCCCGCGGAACCGTCAAGAATCTGCGCCTCTACGAAGTGCACTTTACCTACCCGGGCGCGGGCGGGCACATCAACATCGGCGTGGACGGCCCATGGGACGTGCATCGCATCCTCGGCACCGTGCCGGTGCATGAAGACGGCTCAGCGGCGTTCAAGGTGCCCGCCAATACCCCGGTCGCCGTACAGCCGCTGGACGCTGAAGGCAAAGCCCTGCAAGTCATGCGCAGTTGGTATACGGGCATGCCGGGCGAAGTACTGACATGCATTGGTTGCCACGATACGCAGAACAGAGCCCCTTCGGCGAAGCCCATCCTGGCGGCGGCACATAAGGCGGTGGACATCACCCCGTGGTACGGCCCGGCGCGAGGGTTCAGTTTCAAGCGCGAAGTTCAGCCGGTGCTCGACAAGTATTGCGTCGGCTGCCACGACGGCGCGCCGCGCGAGGACGGCAAGACGATCCCGGACTTCGCGGCCAAGCCGAAGAACGGCTGGGGCAACTTCACACAGCCCTACCTGGCGCTGCACCGCTACGTGCGTCGCCCGGGGCCCGAGAGCGATTACCACCTGCAGGTGCCGATGGAATGGCACGCGGATACGAGCGAACTCGTCCAGATGCTCAGGAAAGGGCACCATAACGTCAAGCTCGACGCGGAGGCCTGGGACCGGATCGTCACCTGGATTGACCTGAACGTGCCGGATCACGGGACGTGGGGTGAGCACACGTTGGGCAACCGCAAACAGTACGAGCACCGGCTGGCGGCGCGGACGAAGTACGCCAACGTGGCGGATAGCCCCGAGGCCCTGCCGGACGTCAAGAGCGAACCCGTGCAGTTCGTCAAACCGGAGCCCTTGCCCGAGCGCAAGGCGGAGAAGCTCGAGGCCGCGGGCTGGCCGTTTGACGCGGCGGAGGCGAAGAAGCGACAGGCCGGCGCGGGCGCCGCGGAGAAGCTGAAGATCGAACTGGCGCAAAACGTCTCGATGGACCTCGTCGTCATCCCGTCAGGCTCGTTCGTCATGGGCGACGCGAATGGCGCCGTGGACGAATACCCTCTGGCCGCTGTCAAGATAAACCAGCCTTTCTACATGGGTGCCTGCGAGATCACCAACGAGCAGTACGCGGCCTTCGATCCCGCGCACGACAGCGCCTACATCAGCGAATTCAAGAAAGATCAGGGCAATCGCGGCCAGCCGGCCAATCAGAGCAAGCAGCCGGTCATCCGCGTGTCATGGGAAGAGGCGATGGCGTTCTGCGACTGGCTCTCGAAGAAGGCCGGCCGGAAGTTCACGCTGCCCACGGAAGCGCAGTGGGAATACGCCTGCCGCGCCGGCACGGCCGCGGCGCTCAACTACGGCGACGTGGGCACGGACTTCGGCAAGTTCGCCAATTTGGCCGACCAGCGCGTGCTTTCCATCTGCCGCGGCGCGCCACAATGGATTCCCTGCATCGAAAACGTGAATGACGGCGCGGCGGTCACGAACAATGGCATGCAGTATCCGCCCAACGCGTGGGGACTCTTCGGCATGCATGGCAACGCCGCCGAATGGACGCTTACCACGTACAAACCGTATCCTTACGACACGGCCGACGGCAGGGACAAAGGCACGGCCGAAGGGTCCAAGGTTGTTCGGGGCGGCTCGTTCTACGACAGGCCTGCACGCGCGCGGTCGGCATTCCGGCTGGCGTATCGGCCATACCAGAAGGTGTTCAGCGTCGGCTTCCGCGTAGTCTGCCCCGCTGCTCCGGACGCACGCACGTCCGTCGAACCGCGCGGCGTGGCGGAACCCCAGGTGTCCGCCGCAAAGGCGACGCCGCCCACGCAGTAAGGTCCCTGGCATCAGGCCTCGCACGGGAGCATCCCATGGCAATCGTCCGGAACGTCCGGCTCGTGGACTTCGGTCGTCCCGCGGAGCTGCCGGAGATCACGGTGGCGGAATACCAGGCGCGCTGCGCCCAGGCGGCGGAGCGGATGGAGCGCGCCAAGCTGGACGTGCTGGTGGTGTATGCCGACCGCGAGCACTCGGCGACGATGGCCTATCTCACGGGTTTCGACCCGCGGTTCGAGGAGGCGCTGCTGCTGCTGGCCCGCGACGGCAGGCGGCGCCTGATCGTCGGCAATGAATGCCAGGGCTACCTTCCGGATCCGGCCGTGGTCCGGGAGGCCGCGCTCTTCCAGGAATTCAGCCTGATGGGCCAGCCGCGCGACCGGAGCCCGGACCTCCGCTCCCTCCTCGCGGAATTCGGCATCGGCAAGGGGTCGCGCATCGGCTGCGTGGACTGGAAATACTACGACCGGGCACTCGTCGGCGAGCCGGCAACCGCCATGAACCTGCCGGCGTACGTCGTTGACCTCCTGCGGGACCTCTGCGGCAGCCGGCAGGCGGTGCGGAACGCCACGGCGCTGTTCATGCATCCGCAGGACGGCCTGCGCATCGTGAACAGCACCGCCCAGATGGCGCAGTTCGAGTTCGCCGGCAGCGTGGCGTCGTCCGGCGTCCTGGCCTTGATCCGCCACCTGCGGCCGGGCGTTCGCGAGCGCGAACTGGAGCGGCATCTCGACGGCTTCGGACTGCCGCGGTCGTGCCACGCCATGACGAGTTTCGGAGCCAAGGCGGCCCGCGGCCTCGCGAGCCCCGGCAACCAGACGCTGCAGGCCGGCCAGCCCTACACGGCAGCGCTGGGCGTCTGGGGCGCGCTGACCGCGCGCGCCGGCATGCTGGCGCAGCAGCCGGAAGACGTACCGGCCGGAATCCGGAACTACTACCAGGAGTACGTCGGCAACTACTTCGATGTCGTCGTTACCTGGTACCAGACCGTCCGCGTGGGGGCCCGCTGCCGCGACGTCGTGGCGGCGGTCGAGGCCAAGCGCAACCCCAAGCTGT
>Ga0315282_10005784_pt1 | contig 20927 bp, 18 predicted proteins | sample YL17G07_20_MG_FD_203693 | JGI IMG/M metagenome (GOLD analysis project Ga0315282, IMG submission 203693) | Sediment microbial communities from Yellowstone Lake, YNP, Wyoming, USA - YL17G07_20 | ecosystem: Environmental > Aquatic > Freshwater > Lake > Sediment | place: USA: Wyoming | collected... | reverse complement strand
TAGGGACTCGAACTTGGTGAGGCTATATGAAAATGCCGAATCGTTCCCGAGCGTCCCATGCATACTAGAATGCTGGTTGGGGACAGAACAACGCGTATTCTTGGAGATAGCTGGAAAAGGTATTTCCACTATGGGTCCAATCACTTCGAGACAATGGAACGCATTCTGGAAGCGACTCCCGGTTCGAAGGTGCTCCTGCTCGGCAACGAGGCCATCGCGCGCGCAGCCCTGGAGGCCGGGGTCTCTGTCGCCACGACTTATCCTGGGACGCCCGCATCGGAGATAGGCGATGCGCTCGCGCGCGTCGCGAAAGATGCCGGGATCTATTTCGAGTATTCGACAAACGAGATGGTCGCGACCGAGTTCGCAATAGGCGCCGCGACCTCCGGCGTGAGGGCTCTGGTGAGCATGAAGCATGTCGGGGTCAACGTCGCCGCGGATGCCCTCATAACATTCGCCTACACAGGCACGAGAGGAGGCTTCGTCCTCGTGACCGCCGACGATCCGTCGTGTCACTCGAGCCAGAACGAGCAGGACAACAGGTACTACGCTCTGTTGGCCGGACTTCCGCTCCTTGAACCTTCGAACCCTCAGGAATGCTACGAGATGACGAAGGAGGCGTTCGAACTCTCGGAGAGGCTGGAACTGCCGGTGATCGTAAGGACCACGACCCGTGTGTCCCACGTGCGAGGACCGGTCATCGTCGGGGAGATCGTCAAGGGCCGGAAGAAGATGGAATTCGTGAAGGACCCGAGCCGATTCGTCACCGTTCCAGCGGTCGCACGGGAGCGACATCTGGTCCTCCTCGAGAAGCTTAAGGAAGCCGAGGACCTAGCCGAGATCTCAAAGTTCAATGAGATGCACTGGATCGGAAAGACCGGAAAACGAGGAATCATTGCGTCATCGGCAGGATCCAACTACGCGATGGATTCTGCGCACTCGCTGGACATCGAAGTGGACATCCTCAAGCTCGGCTTCTCGCATCCCCTACCGTCCAAGTTGGTCGGCGACTTCCTGAAGAGCCACGATGTGGTGCTCGTAGTGGAGGAGCTCGAGCCCATTCTGGAGAATGCCGTCCGTGCGCTCGCCCAGCGACAACTGCTGAAGACCAGGATAATCGGAAAATCGGATGGTGCCCTCCCACGTGCACATGAGTTCGATCAGAACATCGTGGAAGCTGCCATCCGGAAAGCCTTCGGCATCAAGGGTGAATCGACAAATGTGCCGATGATCCCTGGCGGACTGCCAGGACGGCCGCCCGTCCTGTGCGCAGGGTGCCCTCATGGAGCTACCTACTTCGCCGTCAACAAGGCAGTGGGAAAGAAGGCGATATTCGCATCGGACATCGGGTGCTACACGCTCGGGGTCGCACCTCCATACAGGACCGCAGACCTGCTCATCTGCATGGGATCCAGCGTCGGCACGGCCGGAGGGCTCGCGATGGTGAACGACGTGCCGGTCATAGCCTTCATCGGCGACTCGACCTTCTTCCATGCTGGCATCCCCGGCTTGATAAACGCCGTACACCACGGACACAGGTTCCTCCTCATGATCTTGGACAACCGCACGACGGCCATGACGGGGCATCAGCCCAATCCTGGGAGCGCTGTCGGGCCCTCATGCTGCGACGTCACCGCGGTCTCGATCGAGGACGTCGTGAAAGGGTGCGGGGTGAAGTGGTTGAGGGTCGTGGACCCGTACGACATCAAGATGACCACGGAGACCGTCAAGGAGGCAGTGGCCCAGGAGGGAGTCTCCGTCATTATCGCTCGGAGAGAGTGTATCCTTCTCGCAAGGAAGGACAAGACGGGCGTCACGGCCAAGAAACCTCACATCGATCAAACGATCTGCGACAAGTGCAGGATCTGTGTGGACAAGTTCCAGTGTCCTGCCATATCTAGCGTTGACAAGGTCCAGAGCATCGACGAGACATTGTGCGCAGGCTGCGGGGTCTGCACCCAGATATGCCCCTCGAAGGCCATAAAGGAGGAGAAGTGATGCCCGACATCTATCTGGTCGGAGTGGGGGGACAGGGGATCGTCACGGCTTCGAAGATCATCGGTGACGCTGCGCTCCTTGCAGGAAAGAACGTGCTTCTGAGCGAGACGCACGGGATGGCTCAGAGAGGGGGTTCCGTCGTGTGCACCGCTCGGATAGGTGATGTCCACAGCCCGTTGATACCTGCCGGGAAGGTGGACGTGATCCTCTCGTTCGAGCTGCTTGAGACGGTCCGGGCGGCGTGCAACGCATCCAAGAGAACGGTGGTCATCTCGTCGATAGAGAGAATCGTTCCACTGAGCGTCTCGAGCCAGAAGCTCAAGTACCCGACACTGGAGGAGGTTCGGGCGAGCGTCATGCGGTCCGCGAAGGATTTCGTTGCGATAGATGCAGTGAAGTTGGCCGAGGGAGAGGGCGTCAAGATGTCTACGAACGTAGTGATGGTCGGCGCCCTAGCAGGGACAGGCATAACGGGTCTGCAGCGGGATCATTTCGAGAAAGCCATCAAGATGAACATCCAGTCGAAGCAGGGAGAGAACCTGGCAGCGTTCGGGAAGGGCTTCTCGGAGACGGTAAGGCTTCAAACGCCTGGCAATCATTAAAAACGGGATAGAGCGTTGGACCCCGCACGGGCCCATGGTCTAGTGGTTATGACAACGCCCTTACACGGCGTAGATCACCGGTTCAAATCCGGTTGGGCCCACTTCACATTCAAGCGCGGACCCAGAGTTGGCGCATGCGATCGTGGGGCACATTTCGTCATCCCGGCGGCTCACAAGGCATGAGGGCCCTGAATGCCCGCGGCAGCTGGATCGGAAACGCTCGAAGGACGACACAATGTCCCATTCTGATCGGATCTGGATCAGCGTCTATCTCTGGTCGAGAATCTTAATCAGATGATAACCGAACTGCGTCTTGACGGGGCCGACCGTGGCACCCTTCTGGCCGCAGAAACACGCTTCCTCGAACTCCTTAACCATCTGCCCTCGGCCGAACCATCCGAGGTCCCCGCCCTTCTTGCCTGACGGACAATCAGAATGCTTCTTGGCCAGGTCAGCGAAGTTCTCCCCGGAGTTTATCTTGGTCAGCAGATCCTTTGCCTTGTCCTCGTTCTTCACTAGAATGTGCGCTGCGTGGACTTGCTTTGTCATGTCGCGTTGAAGGAGGATGAGGCATAAGAAACTTATTGGGCGACCCGGGGCTCAGGTCTTTCCTCTCGTCGGTCTCTTCTTGACCTCATGCTCATACTGGCGCCAGGCGTGGTCCCAAGCCAGGTCGATCTGCTGTAGCCTCACCAAGACCGCAGCCCGTATGTCAGCACTGGTCGTCTCCTCCTTGAGGTCGGGGCTGACCCGGATCTCCTCTGCGATACGCCTCGCAACGGCGTCCGGTGCTCCTGCCTTGGTCACGCTCAAAGCAATCTTCTCCGCGGAGAAAGGCTCCTTCGAACCGTCCCTCTTAACAACCGTTCGGATCATGCATACCCGCCACGCAAAGACTCCACGGGCGGCATATATGTATTGCCCCTTACGGATCAAGCGCTCCTTCTCAGGGATAAGTTCTAGAGCCTTGCTGCAGGCCTCGGCGGCTTATGAGGAACTTGATAGACGGGCTCCCCAAGCGTGCACTGGTGTATGAGGCGAATGTATAAATTTAGGTATACCTAATTCCTCCACGATGGATCCTGAGATAATCGAGCAATACCTCAAGATAATCTACAAACTCACCGAGGAGGGTGGACAGGCAAAAACCTCCGACATCGCGGCAGAGTTGGACGTGCCCCCTGCCAGCGTCACCGAGATGCTCCACAAACTCTCCGCAAAGGGATACGTCAAGCATGAGCCGTATCGGGGCGTGGTCCTCAAGCCGAAGGGCAAGAAGATCGCCACGAAAGTGACCAGAAAACACCGGTTGCTCGAGCGTTTTCTGACGGATTTCATCGGCGTGAAAGGGCCAACCACGCACCAACAGGCGTGCAAGATGGAACATGCCCTTACGGACGAGGCGGAGCAGAGCCTCTGCAGGATGATGCAGCATCCAGACAAGTGTCCAGACGGACGTGAGATCCCGAAGTGTGAGAGAGAGATCACATGCGACAAGTGTACGAGCTGCGACGTGCCTCTCTCAGAGATGAGGGAGGGAGAGACCGCCGTGGTATCTCATCTGATCTCGAGGGACAACGACGAGCTGTGCTCCATGCTATCCATGGGCTTCGTTCCCGGCAGCGAGATAAGGATCGAGAAGAGGGTCCCCATGGGAGGACCAATAATCATCAGCCTGAAGGGGACCAAGGTCGCCCTCTCCCGCACCCGAGGGGACGTCCTCCACGTCATAAGAGCAGGATAGGAGGCGGAGTCTTTGGAGATCGCCCTGGCCGGCAACCCCAATGTGGGCAAGAGCATGCTCTTCAGCCAGCTCACCGGCGTGGGCGTGATCGCATCCAACTATCCCGGCACTACAGTGGAGTATTTTGAAGCCAAGGCCAAGTTCATGGGCCTCACACTGACCGTTGTGGATCTCCCGGGCACCTATTCACTAGCGGGCAACTCTGACGAGGAGCGCGTGGCCACTAGACTGCTCACGGAGAGAAGGTCGGACTCCGTAATAGCGGTCCTGGACGCGACTAGGCTCGAGCGCAACCTCGTCTTCCTCTTCGAGCTCATCGAGGCTGGGTACAACGTCGTTGCCGCTCTGAACATGTACGATGTCCTGCGGAGGAGCAAGCTCGAGGTGGATGTTCCAAAGCTGGAACACATACTCATGATGCCGGTCATTCCCACGGTCGCGACCAAGGGGGAGGGCGTCGACTCGCTGCTCTACACTTCCGTACAGGTGAGGCGGAGGAGCAGGTTCGCGGTGAGGTACGATTCACACATCGAAGGGATGATCAAGGAGCTCGAGAGGGTCATCCATTCTGAAGAAGGGGATCCGCCCGTCAGAAGCGTGGCTATCCGGCTCCTAATGGGGGAGCAAAGCGTCATCGACAGAGCGAGTGACGAAGCAAAACAGCTCTCTGAGAGGTTCAGAGACGAATTCCGCAGGACCCACGGTGAGGACATCGTGGTCCACATTCAGAGGGATCGGTTCGGAGAGGCGGGAAGGATCGCCGGAGAGGTCCTTAGCAGGTCTGCGACCTACAGGACCAAGAAGAGCATGGCGAAAGATATCACACTGAGGCCGGCCACTGGCATCCCGATACTTGTCGGCGTGCTCGCGCTCATGTTCGTCATCCTCGTTTTCTTCGGGGGGTTGCTGGAGGGTGCACTCGTACACTTCTACGAACATACGGGAGGCGCTTTCTTCCACGACCTAGGGATCCGCGCAGGGAATCATCTGGCATCGGGCATCCTGCAGGGAATCTCGCTCAGCATAGAGGCGATGCTAGCGCTAGTGATCCCTTACATCCTGGTGTTCTATGTCATGCTGTCGGTCCTTGAAGATACTGGATACCTCGTCAGGGTCGTCTCGCTCTTGGATGGGGTCATGCACAGGCTCGGGCTCCACGGGAGGGCGGTCATCCCTATGGTGGTCGGCTTCGGGTGCAATGTCCCGGCCCTACTGTCGACGAGAACGATGGGCTCGAGAAGAGAACGACTCATCCTCGCCACCCTGATCACGATCGCGGTGCCATGCTCGGCGCAAACCGCGATCATCATCGGCTCAGTGGGAAAGTTCGCAGGAGCATGGTGGGCACTCCTGATCTACGTGATCCTGATGGGGATGCTCGTGGTGCTCGGGCTCGCACTGCACAAGGCGATCAAGTTCGAGCCCACCGGGATGTGCATCGAGATACCCGACATGAGATGGCCGTCCGCCAAGCAGTCCGCGATCAAGACCTACATCAGATTGAAGGAATTCCTCACCATCGCCTTTCCGCTCCTGCTGGCAGGAAGCATCGTCATCGAAACGCTCCTGGCGTACGGCGTGTTGCAGTCACTGCTGCGTCCTGCGGCACCTTTCATGGTCTCTGTGCTCGGCCTGCCCTCGATCGCTGCGGTAGCACTGGTGTTCGGGGTGTTGAGGAAGGAGATGGCCCTCCAGATGCTCATGGTGCTCAGCGGCACGGGCAATCTGGCGTTAGTGCTCTCCAATCACCAGATGTTCGTCTTCGCGCTAGTGATGGCGGTCTTCATGCCGTGCATCGCAGCTTTCGCGGTCATGCTGAAGGAATTCGGGCTCAAGAGCACCGTCAGCGTGGCCGCCGCCTCGATGGCCCTAGCCATCGCGATGGGTGCCTTTGCCAACCTTCTGCTGAAGCTCAGCTGAGCTCAAGCCCTAGCGGACGAACTGCGATTGATCCACGTCAGAATGGATATGATCAGGGAGGTTCACGCGTCCCTGGTAATCCTCCGTGGTCCTCGAGAGCACTGGTTCGTTTCCGTCCCTAAGCAGAACATATTGAGACTTCGCCCCCGTGACAATCAGGAGGAGTCTGACCTTGCCCTGCATCTCCTTCTCGATTGAGCAGCCCCAGATGAGCCTCGAGTCCGGCTTTATCTTGCTCGAGATTATCTCGGCGGCCTTCGCGGCCTCCTCGATGTTCATGTCGGGCCCGCCGACGATCCGGACCAGCGCGCCTCGAGCATCCCTCAGGTCGATCTTCCCTAGGAGCGGGGAATCTAGAGCCTCATCAACGGCTTCTTGTATCCTCTCTCCGGGCTTGCCTTCGGCCTCGCCCACGCCAATCAACGACACTCCGCCTTCGTTGAGTATGGTCCTCAGGTCGGCGTAGTCGACGTTCACGAGACCGGCACGGGTCAGCATCTCAGTCAGCCCGCCGATGGTCTGCATGAGCAATTCGTCTGCGACTTTGAAGGCTGCCTGGACTGGAAGGTTCGGAACGAGCTCGATGAGAGTGTCGTTGGGAATGACGATCGTCGTGTCGCAGAGCTTTGCCAGCTTAGTGAGCCAGGCCATGGCGTTTTCCATCCTCATCTCGCCCTCGGACCTGAACGGGAGGGTCACGACCCCGATGGTGAGCGCGCGGGTGGTCTCCTTCGCGATGCGAGCGACCACGGTCGAGCTAGCAGTGCCCGTGCCTCCGCCCATCCCTGCGGTGACGAAGACTATCTGGGCATCCTTCAAGAAGTCCTTGATCTCCGGTTCGTTCTCCATCGCGGCCTTCTCGCCGACTTCTGGTCGGGAACCAGCCCCCAAGCCCCGGGTGGTCGTCTTCCCGATGAGGATCTTCCGTGGCGATCTGATCGTGAGAAGATGCTTCGCATCCGTGTTGAGAGCCAACATCTCGACATTGGAAAGGCGGCTCTCTATGCATCGGTTCACCGTGTTGCAGCCCGCACCTCCGCATCCGATCAACTTGATGCAGATATCGAGCTGATTCGCAATCTTCTCAAGCTCCAGGTCATCCGCGCTCTTCGGTTGCGCCTGCAGAGGCTGGTCGGTAGTCACTGATGCTCCGCTAAGTGCACCTTCGATGAGACTCTTTGGCATAGTGCATCCCTGTACGTACGTGGGAGCGCCTAGTATATAACAGATGCTGACTCGCCAGCCAGGCCACGCGCGCGCACACGCGATGGCGCACGCGGGCGGACACGCGCCAGATGGCATCCTGGATGATATCCGCGTGATGATCTCCCTGAGGAACGATAGGAAGATTCGGAAGAGCCACTGGAGGGAATCGGACCCTCGACCTACGCCTTACCAAGGCGTCGCTATACCTCTAAGCCACAGTGGCTTTGATGTCCGGCCGCAAGGCATCTTGCCCTGTGTATTAAAAGGTTGTTGGCTGCAGGATATGCATGATCCAGACCCATCTGGATACACCCAAGACCGAACCCATGGCACCGTGACCATCCGGATTCGTCAGAGGAGGTAGTTGATGATGTAGAAGGCCTCGCCCGAGAGGAATGCGACAAACCAGATCACGTAGAGGATTGGGGTCGCCTTCTTGTGGATATTGCTTTTCTTTCCGGTTCTCCATTGCAGCAATCCTGTCCCCAGGACGATGAATTCGAAGAGGATCACGACTACGGCGACCATGCCGTGCACGGCACCATAGATCAACATAGCCCCAGTAACTTGGCTGCTGACCCTGAAGATCATGTAGAAGAATGATGCACTCAAGTCCCAGAGGATTCCGACCGTCCCGGTCACCTTGTGATAAGGAAGACGCCTCTTCCCGCTGAGATAAGCGTGCGTGAAGAGGAATGCCACAGGTATCAAAGCGATCGCGATGAAGGTGCTTACGAAGGGTGCTGCGCCCATGCTACCGTGCAAGACTCCCATAATAATCTACTTTGCTCCAATCCAAGAGGCAATATGAGGGGCAGGTGCCCTCCGCATCTTTTATTAGAGCGCACAGGAATGGTTCGCCAGATGAAGGAGTCGGAAAGCAGCTTCGACGTCATGGCCTCCGTCAGGGACCTCCAAGCACTCGTCGGGGGCTATGTCGACAAGATCTATCACCCAACGCTCGATCATCTCATCCTATCCGTCAGGACCCCGGGCGAAGGCAAGACGTTCATCCACTTCCGTGTGGGCAGGTGGCTTTACGTGTCCGAAGCCGGACAGGAGGGCGGAAAGCAACCGTCCGATTTCGCCATGATGCTCAGGAAAAGGCTGACCAACGCGAAAATCACCGCCATCAGACAACAGGGCTTCGACAGGATTGCGGTCGTCACCCTTGAGAAGGATGGGACCTGGGAGCTCGTGCTCGAACTATTCGCCGAGGGGAACATAATCCTGGTCAAGGACGGGGTCATCGTCCAACCATTGACGAGCCATACCTGGAAGCACAGGGACGTGAGAGCGAAACGCGAGTTCCTGTTCCCGCCTCCCGTGCCCGATCCGTCTTCTATCTCCGTCGAGGATCTCTTCAAGTTCCTGACGACCTCCGACACGGACCTGGTCAGGACCTTGGCCACGAGGCTCAACACCGGGGGAAGGTACAGCGAGGAGATATGCGCGAAGGCGGCCGTCGACAAGAGGAGGATGGCGAATGAGCTCACTGTCGAAGAGGTCCGTGCGATCCTCGAGGTCGTGAAGCAGATTCAAGCCGAGATTCTCTCGCGAGGCGCTGGATTGATTGTCCGGAAAGACTCCATCATCGAGGACGTCGTGCCGTTCAGGATGCGGATCTACGACAATCTGCCGATAGAGCAGTTCAAAGCCTTCTCTGAAGCAGTGGAGAACTACATCACGAGACTACCAAAGCCAAAGAAGGAGAAGCCGAAGGAGTCAGTGCTTGAGTCGGAGCGGCTCGAGAGGAAGTTGCTGCAACAGGAATCCGCCGTTACCAAACTCCAGGACGAGGCGAGGGAGAATCAACTGATGGGGGATTTCCTGTTCGAGAACTACCCGGTCATCTCAAGCATCCTATCGCTGGCGAAGAAGAACCTGACCGAATCGATCCCCTTGGACGGAATCGAGGGATTTGTCTCGTACGATGGGAAGAGCTCGGTCCTAAAAGTGAAAGTGAAGGAAGTACTCGTCGAACTCGAAGCGAAGGGCTCGGTCGAATCGAATGCTCGGCTATACTATGAAGAATCCAAGAAGGCTAGGAAGAAACTCGAAGGGTTGCTCGTCGCGCTAGGGGAAACCAGGAAATCCATCAAGGACTTTGTCAGGGGCCAGGCTAAACTCACGGACAGTGCTCGCCCAAAGCACGCTGAGACCAAGAGGTTCTGGTTCGAGAGGTTCAGGTGGTTCATCTCGAGCGAAGGCGCGATCGTCCTGGGCGGCAAGGACGCGAAGAGCAACGACATGCTCGTCAAGAAGCACCTCCAGGCGGGGGACCGCTACGTGCACGCGGACATCCACGGTGCTCCAAGCGTGGTCGTCAAGATGAAGGAAGGCGTGACGGAGAAGACGCTCCACGAGGCCTGCGAATTCGCCGTGGCGACATCGAAGGCCTGGAACGCGAAGGTGGGTTCGGGCGTGGGCTATTGGGTCCTTCCCGAGCAGGTGAGCAAAACGCCAGAGAGCGGCGAGTACCTCGCGAGGGGGGCATTCGTCATCAGGGGAAAGCGCAACTACTCCGAGAAGCTCGACATCAAACTTGCGATTGGGGAGATGGAATTCGAGGGTCACAGGAAGATAATGTGCGGTCCGGAAGGGGCCCTCAGAGCGCACTCGAACAGGTTCGCCGTGATCAGACCAGGCCAGATTGACAAGGACTCATTCGCGAAGAATCTGGCAGGACTGTTCGCGGTGCCCATCGAAGAGATCCAGCGCATCCTTCCGCCGGGCGATGTCAAGATCATCGAGCAAGTGGGACTTGTCGTTCCTTGATCATAGAGCGGAGGATCTTCAGCTCCTTCTTGTACATCTTATCTCCGGCAGGCGTCTCGAGGATCATCGGTATTTTCTCCAGTCGGTCATCGTTCAGGAGATTCCTGAAGGCGTCCAGCCCGAGATACCCCTTGCCTATCTGCTCGTGCCTGTCCAGATTGGAGCCCAGCATCCCCTTCGAATCGTTGAGATGGATTGCTTTCAGGTACCCGATTCCAAGGAGATCATCGAATGCATCCATCGTCTGCTCGTACCCTTCCTTGGTCTTGATGTCGTACCCCGAGGCGTAGCTGTGGCAAGTGTCAAGGCATACGCCGACGCTCTTCTGGTCCTCCATGAGGTCGATTATCCTGGTGATCTGTTCGAACGAGCTTCCAAGAAGGTTGCCGGCTCCGGCTGTGATCTCCAGGATCTGATGGACCTCTCCTCCGCCGAACTCCTTCCGAGTCCAATCCAGAGATTCTGCGACCCTCTTGAGCCCGACCTGTTCTCCCGTGCCCTTGTGCGAGCCCGGATGGAATATCAGCTTCTCGACCCCGAGGTGCCTCGCGCGGACCATCTCCTCGAGGAAACCCCCCCTGGACTTCTTGAGAAGCGCTTTGTCTGGACTGCCGAGGTTGATCAGGTACGAATCGTGGATGACGGTCTCGATGATCTTGAACTTCTGGCAGTTCTCCTTGAACCTGTCGCACTCCTCGATCGTCAGCGGCTTCGTGCTCCACTGCATCTGATTCTTGGAGAATATCTGGATGCAGTCGCAGGTCAACTTGCGCCCGCGCTCAGGTGCGTTCTCGACTCCGCCCAATATCGAGACATGTGCTCCCAGAAGAGCCAAGGTAAGGGCCTCGGACCAGGATTCACATAGGACTAGATAATCCTAGGAGCTGATTGACTAGCTCGACCCTTCGAAATCCATGGTGAATGTGTAGGAACCGTCCACGGGCTTGGACTTCGTGGGCACGCCTGCCTTGTGCATGAGAGCTATCATGGCCACGTTATTCCTCATGACCTCCGCAGTGAACCCCTTGATCTTCTTCTCCCTGGCGATCTTGACCAAGTTTCGCATCATGAAAGTTCCGATACCCTGGCCCTGGAAGGCGTCCGCGACTAGGAACGCTATCTCCGCCATCTTTGTTGCTGGGTTCAGATAGTAGCTGCCGACGCCGACTATCTTCTGGTTCGGGCCCTCCTTGGAGATTGCCACGAGGGACATCTCATTTTCATAGTCGATGCAGCAGAACTGCTGGAGCCGCCTGTGGGGCATCGACTTCAGCATGTTGAAGAACCTGTTGATGATTGACTGATCGCTCAGGTCGTAGAACATGTCGCCAAGCATCTCCTCGTCAGTGGGGATGGTCGGCCTGATGAGCAGCTCCTTGCCTCCCTTGGTGGTCATCGTGGTCTCGAGTTCCTCGGGATACCGGACCAACTCTCCTGGGAGCATCTGGTCCTGGTACACGTAGTGCAGCTTCTTGGCGCCCTCCAGCAACTCGGCGCGGAACTTCGGGTGCGCGATGCTGATCAGGGCCATCGCCCTCTCCCTGATGTTCTTGCCGTGGAGATACGCGACTCCCCATTCGGTGACAACGTAATGGACATCTCCCCTAGTCGTGACGACACCGGCGCCCTCCTTGAGGTTCACGGAGATCCTCGAGATCGTATCTTCCTTCGCGGTCGAAGGCATTGCAATCACGGGCTTTCCTCCCTTCGATCTGGCAGCGCCACGGATGAAATCGAGCTGTCCCCCGATGCCCGAGTAGAACATCGTCCCGAGCGAGTCTGCGCAGACCTGACCGGTGAGGTCCACCTCTATGGCCGAGTTTATTGCGACCATGTTGTTGTGCTGCGCGATGACGAAGGGATCGTTGGTGTACTCGGTGGGCCTGAACTCGACGGCCGGGTTGTTATCTACGTAATCGTACAACGATTTGCTGCCCATGCAGAAGGAGGCGACCGTGTGGCCCGCGTGCACCGGTTTCTTGGAGTTGTTGATGACACCCCTCTCGACGAGATCCATGAACCCGTCCGAGAACATCTCGGTGTGTATCCCGATGTCCTTCTTGTCCGTCAGGAAGTGGAGCACCGAGTCCGGTATGGTCCCGATGCCCATCTGGAGGGTCGATCCGTCCTCAATCAGGCCAGCTATGTTCCTGCCAATGCGTTGCGCGACCTCGTCAGCCCGCTCCCTCTGAGCGTACAGCAGCGGCACGTCGACTGGGACCGCGATATCGATTTCGTCCATGTGAATGAAGCAATCACCGAGAACTCGGGGCATCTGAACATTGACCTCCGCGATGACCTTGTTGGCCGATTCCGCCCCCGATTTCACAACGTCGGTCGAGACTCCGTAGCTGCAGTAGCCGTGCTTGTCCGGCAACGATACCTGGATGAGCGCGACGTCGATGGGAATCTGCCCGGATCTGAAAAGGGCAGGTATCTCCGAGAGGAATACCGGCGTGTAGTCAGCCCTTCCCTCAGACACGGCTTTCCTAGTATTTGCCCCGATGAAGAACGCATTGTGCCTGAACTGGTCGGTGAACTTCTCCTCTGTGTAGGGAGCGACCCCTAGGGTCATGATGTGCATGATCCTCGTGTCCGCGAGCCTTCCCGCGCTTTCGATCAGTGCCTTCACGAGTGTCTGAGGCTCAGCCGCTCCAGAGCCGATGAAGATCTTGTCCCCTCGCCTGACGTCGGCAATGGCCTGTTCCGCCGTCCTTATCTTGTCGGCGTACTCGGTCTGCCAATCAGGATGCGGCGTGTTCTCGACATGCGCTTTGGCATGTTCGTCCAACACGCTTGACTTCTCGGCCATGTTAATGCTCAGATTCTCAAGATACTAGGGAATTATAACGATTCCGGCGGTACCGACCGGCCGGATACGGGGCTGCCATCAACGCCTGAAATCATTCCACGGCCAGCACTCCCAATACTCGCTCACTCCGCCCCGTTTGCCGCTCCGAGAGATAGGACGATCGACCTGATTCCCAACAGTTCTTGGCCGATCTTCACGATTACGACATCGTGGTCCGGAAATAGTATCTCCGGATGCTCCAACCGCCAAACGTCGAATATCTCCGACGGCGAGATCTGGTAGAGTTCCCGGAGGACCATGTCCCGGTAGGGAGTGAGATTTCGAAGCGCAGGCTCGAGGAACTGCGCGAAGGCAATCTCGTCGTGGAGCCACGCATCGACCTCGTCTTGGCCCATCTTGCCCAAGTTGTCAAGAACGAACCTCATGATGGCGCTCTTCCATACAGATTTCAAGATCATCACTTCTTGTCAGGGAGCATCTTCCCAGGGTTCATGATGTTGTCCGGGTCGAGCGCCTTCTTCAAGTCCCTCATGACATCGAGCGCCACTTCGGAGTACTCGAGGTCGAGGTTGTCCTTGTGCTCGATGCCGACGCCATGGCAGCTCGATATGGACCCACCTAGCCTCGTTGTGAGTTTCGCGATGTCCCTCAGGAGCGCCTGATATTTCTCCCACGCGCCTTCTCCTTTCGGGAGATAGAACCTTCCTGCCATCATCCTGTACCGTCCCACGTCCAAGGAGAACTTCTCGCCAGGGAGCGGGGCCGAGCCGTGCTTCGGCATGACCTCACCCCAGAGCTTCTCGTAGAACTCCCGCATGTGCTCGACGGGCACATAGGTGGTGAGCGAGTCCTCGAAGCTCGTCAGGGCCCTCGCCCCGCACCATTGCGAAGTGTACTTCTCCATGAACTTGGCCGCATCGTCGTGCTTCGCAAGGACTCCTCCGGTCTCGTGGACTATCTTCTTGACGAATTCGACCTGCGCATGCACCTCGCCCTTCGTGCCCTCGAAACCGAGGTAGAACAATCCGTTTCTTCCTTGAGGGGCACCGAGAGAGGTGGCGTCCTCGACCTCATAGGCCTCCCCGCCCGTGAAGGTCACACAGGTCGACATCGTCCTCAGCGCGGCCTCGTTCGCTGACCAGAAATCGTAGTAGAACGCGAGTATGACGTCTTTCGCCTCCGGGACGGGCTCTACTCTCAGCGTCGCTTCGGTAATGATGCCCAAGGTGCCTTCAGCTCCGACGAAGAGCTGCTGCAGCCGGTACCCGGTTGAAGTGTAGAGTATCTTCGGGCCAGTTCTCATCACCTTCCCGTTCGCAAGCACGACCTCGAGGGACATGACCCTGTCAGCGATCGTGCCATACTTCTGATGCTTCCTGCTGAACCCCGAAGTCGAGATGGAGCCTCCAACGGTCGCGACCTTGAACGAGCCTTGCTCTTGGTTCAATGCGAGACCGTGCTCCGCGAGCCCTTCCTCGAGCTCCTTGAGTGTGATGCCAGGCTGGACGGTGACATAGAGGTTGGGCACACTGACCTCGACTATGCGATTCATCCTGATCGTGTCGACGACGATCCCGCCGGTCACCGGCACGAGCATGCCGGTCCTGTTGGATCCCCCGCCTTTCGGTATTATGGGCACCTTGAGCTCCGCGGCGATCTCCACGATCCCCTTGACATCGGCAGTGGTCTCTGGGAACACGACCGCGTCCGGGAAGTACTTGTAATCCTCATCGTACCTTATCCGGTACGTGTCCTTGGTGTATGGGACGAGGTCGGACCTGCTCGTGAGAACCTTTGCTCGCCCCAGGAGCGATATCAAGCGCTGCACCATCTGGTCCCGCACTTCGGTTTCCATCATCGGTGCCCACCTTCTCTCTTATGAGACAGGTTGTCCAGGAATACGGACAGTTCCTCGACCTTGATCTTCGAACCGACGGCCGACGCAGCACCGCGCAATGTCTGCACGCAGAAAGGACAGGTCGTGATCAGGACTTCAGCGCCGGTCTCTTCCGCCTCCCGTATCCTCTTAGCCGCGACCTTTTGGGAAACCTCTGGGTACGCCGTCTTCACACCAGCCCCTCCGCCGCAACATCTCGCTGTCTGTCTGGAGTTCTTCATCTCGACCAGCTCGAGGCCGGGTACGGAGAGCAGCACCCGCCTAGGCGCATCATAGACATCGCTATGTCTCCCGAGATGGCACGGATCGTGATACGTGACCTTGACCTCTCTCTTTGGGAAATGGAGTTTGTCATTTGCGATCAGCTCTGATATGAACTGCGTCGAGTGCATGATGGAGATGTCCTCGCTCAGGTCGGGATAATCCTGCTTGAGCGTCTTGAAGCAGCCAGCGCATGCGGTAACGATGTTCTCCACGCCCGTCCCCCTGATCCTCTTCTCGTTCTCTCTCCGGAGCTTCTCGAACAGCTTGATGTCCCCGATCCTCCTCGCCGTCGAGCCGCAGCATACCTCGTCCTCGAGGAGCAGCCCATAATCCACCCCAGCCTTGTCCATGAGGCTCGCTAGCGCTTTCGGGCCGTCGTCCAGGGTCCTGTCGAGGGCGAAGGTGCAGCCGACATAGAACAGTGTGCGGGTCTTCCCGGGAACGACCTTCTTATCCTGAAGTCCCTTCGCCCATCGCTTTCTCGCAGCCCTAGATTCCTGCCACGGATTGCCGTAATTATCCAAGCTCTTTGCGAGGGCCGCATGCTCCGGGAGCAGTCTCGCGCCCTTCTCGATGAGATATCTCCGGAACGCCTCCGTCGCGTCGGAGTTCCTCAGTCCTGCGATGCAACTCTGCTCGTCCCTCCTGCACAGGAGACAGGAGTAGGCTATTCTGACCGCCCGCTCATCCGGCTCTACGGCCCCTTTCAGGACCGATCGGATCAAGGCGTTCCTGCCTTTTGGAGAGATGCTCTCCTCAAGGAGCTCCGAGTACATTGGGCATTGGTCCTTGCAGCAGCCGCACCTGCATCTCGAACATGCTTCAGCGACCTCAGCCATCTGAACTAATTCGGCGTCCATTCAACAACCTCTCGACAAAGCGCACATCTGCCTGAGATGACCCGGGAACCGACATTGTGGGGTGTCGTATTTTATCGTTGGGAATCGGCCATCTAACCTGATAGACAAAAGTACATCCTGATGTATCTCCTCCCGTGATTTGCAGCAGGTGGTAGTATCGCCAAGAGCAGACTCGAGTTCCTCTCGTCGTCAGAGATTGAGGCGGTGAATGGGGTCTCATTAAGGGCCCTCGAAGAAGTAGGGGTCGTCGTCAACAGCGCGCCCGTCGTTGACATGCTCGTCAGAGCTGGCGCGAAGAAAAGCAGAGACGGGAAGCGCGTGCTGATCCCGGAACGCATGATGAAATCCGCATTGTCCAGTGTCCCGAAATCCCTGCTTCTGGCGTCGAGAGATGGCAAGCGCGACATGCGGATTCCAACGTCCGGCCCCGTGTTCGTCGCGAACGGGGGTGAGGGCGTTTACGTCGAGGACCTCCTCACAGGCCAATCACGGTCCGCGACGACAGAGGACCTCCGCGACTTCATCTTCCTGGTCCAGTCACTGCAGCCGATCGACTTCGCGTGGGCGATGGTCGGTGCCCTCGACCAGCCGAACAACAAGAAGAACGCGGTAGAACTGATGACATGCCTGGAGAACACGACCAAGCACATCCAAGGGGGAGCTACGAGCGCTCTCGAGGCGAGGACGAACATCGAGATGCTGTCAACAGTTGCAGGAGGGATCGAGGAATTCAGGAAGAGGCCGTTCTTCTCAGCGGTCCAATGTCCCATCTCACCGATGACCTTCGAGGAAGGGCTGGTAGAGGCTCAGGTCGAATTCGCAAGAGCCGGGGTCCCAGTCGTGGCGATGGTCGCGTCCGTTGCGGGATTGACCTCTCCGGTCACTCTATCTGGGACCCTTGCCCAGACAAATGCCGAGAATATGGCCAGCCTCGTGATCTCGCAGGCCGCGAAGAAAGGAGCCCCATGGATCTTCAGCAGCGATTCCTCGCCCGGAGACCTCAAGGTGGGATCGATCAACTACGGGGCGTTGGAAGCAAATCTTCTGAGGGCGGGGGCGGGCCAGTTGGGGAGATATCATGGCCTCCCGACCATGTGCGCAGGATGCGGCCTGGAGGAGACTTCACTGATACTCGCGGACATCAGGGAAGGTGTTCCCTACATGGCATTGATGGGTTCGGTGAACTCGGACCTCGCCTCTGGGCTGGGGGGAATCGACAACGCGGCCGGCGCATCGTTCGAGCAGCTCGTGTTGGATGCCTGGGTCTGGGATACGGCAAGGGAGTTCCTGCGCACATTCAGCGCAGATGAGGCATCGATATCGTTCGACACGATACGCGATGCCGCACTGGACGGCAACTTCCTCGGCAAGAGACACACTCTCACGAGGTTCAAGAAGGAGTCCGCCGTCCTCACGAAACCGGAGGCCATCTTCTCCGGCAGGCCCGCATCGGGGAACAGGATGGATCTGCTCAGAAGGGCCAAGAAGGAGGCCACGAAGATGCTCGAGGCTCCCAAGACCCCGGTGACGACCAAGGAAGAATCAGCAGACCTGGAAAGGATCGTCAAGAGCCTGTAACGAAAAGGATGAGGATGCGCCCGAGCTGGGATTCGAACCCAGGTCCGAAGCTCCGCAGGCTTCTAGGATATCCAAGCTACCCCACTCGGGCTTCACGTCCGTGCGGACACCTCCATGAGGACATCGGTAGAAAAAACCTACCATAGTCCAGTTGCTCAGTAGGCGGTTGTCCAGTCGATCTTGCCCTTCCTTCGAGCGGCCTTGTCCGCAAGCCTGAATATACCCACTGAGATGAACAGGAAGGCGATCGTGGAGAGGATCAGGACCAGCATCAGGAACCAGTTGCCCATGCCATCCAGCCCCGTCGTGCTCCCGAGGCCCGAGATGACGCCCGGCTCGAGTCCGCGCCTCATCGCTTCCATCCAATAGGTCACGGGCAGGAGCTTCGAAATCGATTGGGCCCATGTGGGAAGGATTGTTATCGGGAAGATCACGCCTGACAGCACGTAGAAGATCCCCGCGACCCCTTCGTTTATGCCCTGGCCGTGCTTGGCCGTGAGGAAAGTGATCCCACCGAGGGCTAGGCCCATGATGCATAGCGCCGCTAGACCGAGCACCAGGGACACGATGAGCAAGGGCCACGAGATGCTGACGAGCGAAACCTCGACGCCGAGCACGAATATCCCGAACAATATCGTGAACAACACGCCAACGGACGTTATCGCAATCTTTATCGCCGCCCTGCCGAAGATATAGTAATAGAAACTGATCGGAGCGATGTACACCTGTTTCAAGGTCATGTAGTGCTCCCGGTCGTCGTGGATCACCCACGTGACGCCGAACAGCACATCCGCCACGTACATGTAGAGCGCGTTCCCGATGAACATATAGGAGAAGAACAGGGTGTCAGTCTCGCCGTTTGTTATCACCAGATACATGAAGACAAGGATGAGCGTCCCCGCGAGCGGCTTCACGATCGAGTAGGTCGCGAACAGAAACGGGTCCGTCCAGTTGGATTCCATCTGCCAGCCCAACCAGGCTGCGTTCTTGAAGGTCCGGAGGTTGCCTCTCATTGCCATCTCAATGTCAACCTCCCGGAGGTCTTGCCGAGCTTCTCCATGTAGTCGAGCGAGACTTTCGAGAGAAGGATGAATACGGCACATAGGACGCAGAGGGCGCCGAGTTCCAGATGGATCGACAGGAAGGCGTACTGAGCCCCGGTCGAAGGGTAGAAGAGTTGTCTCAGCGCGTCGAGCCCGAGCGTGATGGGGATCACGGATGCGCCCGCGGCGGTCCAGAACCCCAAGGACCTCACAGGGAAGTAGAACCCCGACACCAGGTAGACCGGCTCAGTCAGGAGGTTCGACATGTTGTATGCTTCGCGTCCGAACAGCAGGTACAGGGATGCGAGCATCATCCCCATCCCATATAGGGCGACCATGGTCGTGACGAAGATCGCGATCAACATCAGGGGGTTCGAGAGGCTCAGCGAGACGCCGAACACGAGTATGCCGATCGCCAGGGTGGAGCCTGCGCGCAAGGTCGTGAAGAACAACCCACCGACCGCCATTCCTGCGAGGATGGACATCCGAGAGACCGGGGCCATGAGGAAGAGCGAGAGGTTCCCCGTCTCCTTCTCCCAGTACAGCTGCGAGGCCATGCTCCATAGTATGTTGAGCCAGAACGCAGTCATCGCCCCGCCCAGGATCACGAATCCGACGAACTCCTTCGGCGCGTCCATGAACTTGTACATGTAGACATAGGCTGCGACAGTCAGCAGGGGTAGGGTGATGTCGAAGAATACCCAGCTAGGCTCCCTGCTCGAGCCGACGATTCTCGGATAAGCGCGCCCCCTGATGGCCCGGAGGTTCCTGATGATCCATGAGTCGCTCACTCGAACCCCTTCCCGACCATCTTGATGAAGACGTCCTCGAGGGTCGGTTCGGTCTTCTGGAGCGATATGATCTTCGCGTGCTCCTTCAGCAGCTCCGAGACTATGTCGTTCACCGCCGACTCGTCGGAAAGGACGAACTTGAGAACGGTGACGCCCTTGTCGTAGTCATCGACGTAAGTGAACTTCTCCACTCCCGGAACGAGGCCGAACTGATCCTTGTTCCTGAGCATCGTCACCTCGAGCTTGAGTGTCCGGCTCGCCTTGACGAGCCTCTTCAAGTTCTCAGGCGTGTCGCAGGCCAGTATCTTGCCCTGGTTGATGATGGCAATCCTATCACAGAGTTGGTCAGCCTCGGCCATGTAATGGGTGGTCAGCAGGACCGTCTTCCCTTTCCCGTTCTTTACCCAGTCGACGATGTAGTCCCTGATCACCCTGCTGGCATTCACGTCCAGACCGAGTGTAGGTTCGTCCAAGAGCAGGATGTCCGGGTCCGTAACGAATCCCCGTATGACGTTCATCTTCTGCCTCTCACCCGTCGAGAGCGTCCTGACTTTCTCGTTCTTCTTCGAGGCCATGCCGAAGAGCTCGAGCATCTCGTCTATCCGCTGATAAGCGAGCGAACTCTTTATGCCGTAGAACTGGCAGAACATCCAGAGGTTCTCGCGCACCGTCAGGAGCCCGTAGCCGGAGATCTCCCCGCCGGACACCATGTTGATCCGTTTCCTGACCTCGAGAAAATCCCTCGCGACATCGAACCCCGCAACGGATGCGCTTCCGGAAGTCGGGAGCAACAGGGTGCTGAGTATCTTCAGAAGTGTGGTCTTCCCCGCACCGTTTGGTCCCAGCAGGCCGAAGAGCTCCCCTTGGTCTATGCGGAGATCCACATTGTCGAGGGCGGTGACGGACTTGCCCTCCTTCTTCTTCTTCGGGTTGAAGACTCTCGTGAGAGAGCTGATCTCGACAGCCGATGTCATAACTGGTTCACCTGCCGAATGGGATTGATGAACAAGACCGTAGAGGCGTGACAACGAAAATGTGATGCTTGGGCGGGAGGTGTGAGACCGAGTCACGCCTCATAGTGCGTCCTATACCTTGTCACATAACCCGCGATCTTGTTCCTCATCGAGATGGTGCTTACATCCGTGAGCTTCGCGACCATGAACTTGTTGTGCTGGAAGTCAGCCGTGAACTGTTCAGGATACTTCTGGACCAGTTCGATTGCTACTCTCTTTATGTAAGTCGGTCTGATATTGCCCAATGGCTCACCGGTTGGGCTTCGGGTAGGATTAGGCCATATATATGCGTTGCGGGTTGAGCCGGGGTCGTGTCGGGGACATCCAGCAATCGAATCGGTCGGACCCGACGCGCCTCGTCCGCCTCGCATTGTGAGCGGACATTCGTGACGCCAGATTATGAATCCAAGACGGGAAGAAG
>Ga0315282_10005783_pt1 | contig 20928 bp, 22 predicted proteins | sample YL17G07_20_MG_FD_203693 | JGI IMG/M metagenome (GOLD analysis project Ga0315282, IMG submission 203693) | Sediment microbial communities from Yellowstone Lake, YNP, Wyoming, USA - YL17G07_20 | ecosystem: Environmental > Aquatic > Freshwater > Lake > Sediment | place: USA: Wyoming | collected... | reverse complement strand
CAGTGCTGCGGTCTTTGAACTTAAAAAGGGAGTAATCGATCCCTACTTCGTTGACCAACTTACAAGATATATCGAATGGACTGCCCGACTAATACCAGGTGCCAAGCACGAGATGATTAAGGGAATCATCATCGGCCGTGATTTTGGAAAGCAAATACATGCCAGAAATGCTGTCATTGAGAGAATTGCAGACCTCGACAAGATATATTCTTTAAGTTGTTATATATACCATCTCCGTGACAAAGAAATTACCTTCGAAAGATTAAAATAATACAGGAGTCAAAACATGCTTGACAGAGATGTTGTTGAAGATTTCCTCGACTGTGAATTGGAGGACATGGAAATCCCTGAGGACATCGACAAAAAGGCTCTTACCGAAGCTTTTTGCCAGTACACTGAGGATGACTGCTACGAATGGCTCAAAGATAACTTTAAGTCCTTCTTCAACCACGGCGACCCCGACTGGGAATGGATAAAGGGAAAGGTTAAAACCTCACCATTTGAGCACAATTAATGCTCAATTGCACACAAATTCCGCTCGACCTATACTATTGATGTAGGGCCAATGAAAAACACCGCTATTGCCAAGGTATTCCAGGACATGGCTGACCTGCTGGAGCTTAAGGGGGAAAACGTGTTCAAGATTCGAGCCTATCAGCGGGCAGCCCGTACCATCGAGCACCTGCCTAAAGAGATAGAAATCATGCTCCATGAAGACGAGGACTTGCAAAGCATACCCGGCGTCGGCGAGGCGATAGCCAAGAAAACCATTGAGCTGGTAAACACCGGTAAACTGAGTGCCTACGAGGAACTCAAGGCTGGGTTCCCTGAAGGCATAACTACCCTGCTGGAAATACCGGGCATCGGACCCAAGACAGCGAACAGGCTTTCCACTGAGCTGGGGATTAAATCAGTTGACGAGCTGGAAGAGGCTATTAAAGACGGACGAGTTGCCGGCCTGTTCCGCCTCGGTGATAAGACAGCCGATAACATAATGCAGCAAATCCAAGCCCTGCGCCGCAAAGACCAGCGTATCCCCATAGGCGAAGCCCTGCCTGTGGTGGACGAGGTTTTTGATGCTCTGCGCCCGCTTTCCGGCGTGAAAAACCTGACTGCTGCCGGCAGCCTGCGCCGCTTCAGAGAGACGGTGGGCGATATAGACCTTATGGGTACCGCCGATAATCCTGAGGAGGTCATAAACGCCTTCGTTAACCTGCCCCAGGTAAGGGAGGTGCTGGCTAAAGGCCCGACAAAAGCCAGTGTCATACTACCCGGCGGACTTCAAGCCGATTTAAGAATGGTGGAGCACGACTCCTTCGGCTCTCTTCTCCAGTATTTCACCGGCAGCAAGCAGCATAACATCGCCCTGAGAACAAAGGAACAAAAAAGAGGGCTAAAGCTTAGCGAATACGGCATAACTGACACCAGGACCAATAAGCTGGAGAAATTTGCCACCGAGGAAAAATTCTACCGCCGACTGGGCCTTCAGTACATACCACCGGAAATAAGGGAAGACCAGGGCGAAATAGAACTGGCTGAGAAAGGCAAAGTGCCGAAGCTCGTGGAACTCTCAGACATAAAAGGAGACACCCACGTTCACACCAACTGGAGCGATGGGCATGATTCCATAGAAGCCATGGCACAGGCAGCTAAAGCCCTCGGCTACCAGTACCTGGCAATAACCGACCATTCAGCCGGACGAGGCATTGCTCACGGATTAAACGAGGAGCGACTGCGGCATCAGATTGACGAAATCAAGCAGCTAAATCAGCAGCTCAAAGGAATTCGCATCTTCACCGGCACAGAGGTGGATATACGCGCCGACGGCAGCATAGACCTGCCTGAGAAGCTTTTAGCCGATTTGGACATCGTGGTTGCTGCCATCCATTCAGCCATGAATCAAAGCGAGGAGAAGATAACAAGGCGCATTGTGGGAGCAATAGAAAACCCGCATGTCGACATTATCGCCCACCCCACCTGCCGCATTCTGGGTGAGCGAGAGCCGGTAGCCATTGACTTAGAAGCCGTCTTCAGGGCTGCAGCTAAATACAATAAAGCTCTGGAAATAAATGCCATGCCCAGCCGACTCGACTTGAAAGATATACATGTCTACCGAGCGCGCGAGCTAGGAGTTAAGCTAATCATGGGCACAGACGCACACAGCATCGCCCATCTGGATTTTATGCGCTTCGGCGTTGGCGTGGCCCGCCGCGGCTGGTGCCAGCCTGAGCACATACTAAATACCAGACCCTTAGAAGACATGTTAGCTTTCCTCAGGAGTTAAGGCGTGCTTGCAACTACCGAATATGAACAGGTGACCCAGATTAAACTGTGCCGTTATCCTGATTTTACGCCTGGCACCTGTGTCTCCACTTACCTGGTGGACAGTCTCCTGATAGACAGCGGACCGGCGCATACTGCCGAAGAACTAACCGAATTCTTGAGAGACAAAGGAGTAAAAACTGTAATCAACACGCACCACCACGAAGACCATATCGCCGCCAATGCCCTGCTCAAAGAAAGATATGGCGTTGAGATTTTGGCTCACCCACTGGCGGTAAGCAAAATCAACCAGCCAGCCAAACTTTATCCCTATCAAGAGGAGGTCTGGGGCTATCCTATGCCCAGCCAGGTTAAGGAAATCGGCGATACTGTTACTACCAACCATTTTCGCTTTGAGGTAATCTACACTCCCGGCCACGACCGCGACCACATCTGCCTTTTTGAGGGAAAACACGGCTGGCTCTTTGCCGGCGATTTGTTCTTTTCCACCCACCCCAACGTAGCTCGCCCTACGGACGACGTGCGGCAAATCATAGCCGACCTCAAAAAGGTAAAAGATTTAAGGCCACAAGTTCTCTTTCCTGCCCCTGGAAAAGTAATAGCTGAAGCCGTGCCCGTGCTGGAACAGACCATCCGATATCTCGAAGACTTAGGACAAAAGGTCATGGAGCTGCATGGCAAAGATTTATCTCCAGCCGAGATTGTGCAGCAAATTTTTGGCAACGAGTCTCCCTTAGCCGAGCTAACCCAGCAGCAGTTCTCATCGTTAAACGTGGTAAAATCTTTCCTTACAACAGGTTGACCGAAATGTCACCAAAAGAAGCTAAGAACGTCCCGACCGCGGCCGCAGGCGATGCCAAAGCCATCGCGCATCTCAAACAAGCTGTAGCTAACGGTAAGCACTGGTATACGGCTTTGCTCGAGGCTATCAAGTTGTGGAAAAGCGCCGAGGAGGACTACCACGAGCGTCACCTCCGCTATTTGATCGATGGTGAGGCTTTCGATTGGCTATTACTGGCAGAGCGTCTAAGCGACGAAATAAGCGAGTCCATTCCAGAAAAAGAAAGAATCAACCTCCTTTTCTTCGACCTGCCACCACTGGAGTTAACCAGGGAGGAATTCAAAAAACTGATGGGCCCAGTTAAGTATCGAGCTTATCTCAATTATCTCTACGGCGTCCTCGTTGAGGAAAACCTGATTTCCGCTGTGGTTGACGAGATTAGAAAAGAAAGATTGGCATCAGGCTTAAATAAGCATGAGGACGTACTCGATAAAGCTTACCGAAGAATTTACGGCGATGACCAGCAGACTCTGCTTGATAGCTTCAGAAAAGAAAAACGCTATCCAAAGCGCAAATCTATGACTTTGAGCGAATTGAAGGAATTCACCTACTGGCTATTCAAATATCGGATAAAGAAGTGTGACAAGTCCCGAGTGGCCAGCGATACCAAAAAAGCCCTGATAAAAATGCAGCGCAATGCGTCACGCGTGAAGCGGAACACATAATATAACTTAAATAACTAAACCCATTTTTTAATCCACGCAAGCATTTTTTCTGGCCTGTTTTGAAAATAACTATAAGATTCAAAACGGTGAGTCGTATCTTCGATCCAGGAAAAATCTTTGGGATTATCGGGAGTATCTTCGTAAAAACCTTGGATGTCGCTCAGGTCAGTCCATGGGTCGTTTCTGGCCTGGACATACATGGTCGGCACTTTCAAATCCTTCACATATTTTCTGGGAGACATTTCCTCTAAAGGATAAGCGCCCCGCCAAACAATAAATTTCTTAACCATAGGCAACAGAAGTTTTACTCCGATAGGAGTAAGCAATCTCTTGGCATAGTTCCGCACAAAGACTTCCATGGAAATCGGCTGAACAGCAAAAAGACACTTAACGTTTTTAAATGCATTCGGTTCCTTGCTCATGGCGATAATAGTCGAGTTGGCCCCCATACAGAAACTTACAAAACCAACGCTCATATCTTTTAATTCATCTCTTCTTTTTAAGTAGTCCATTGTCGCCACAACGTCTTTATATTCTTCCAATCCTACGCTGGCTATACCTTTGTTCGGGTCGGAACCGCTTTCACCATGATTGCGGAAATCGAACAGCAAGACCCAGTATCCTTCTTTATGCAGATGCTCAGCCGTCCTCAAGAATTCTATTTCTTTATTATAAAGTTTGGTTAAATTTTTGTATTGGACGGTCGAGCCATATTTGGTCAGACCACCGACATGGGTTATTATCACTAATTTATTCAAAGACCCGGGGATAAGCCAGCCCTTAATAGTCACCCCATCGGATGTCTTATACTCTATATTCTCAAAATCCATGCCATAACGCTTGGGATTCTTGGGAACTGGCTGGCGGTTGAGATGGATTATAGTACCGGCAATCAAATAGCAGGTGAACAAATAGATGAAAGCGACAACGAGGATTATAATTAGTAATGTTATTAATAGTGTCATAGAAAAATAATTAATAAGCGGACAAAAAGTCTATATTGTCATTATAGCACATACCTGAAATGGTATAAGCTCATACCTCATTCAGCTACAATGCCATTTTCAAAAAAGGTTAATTTCAGACATCTAGATATTTAACAAACCGCCCTTTGGTGCAATAGGCACCAGGTGATTTTGGTCTTCTTCGTCGGTTCCTTATTTCTTATAATGAGCAATTCCGATAGAGTTGACAGACATCCTGGTTAATATTAGCATAAAGCAAAGATGGTGCACTGGCTTACAACAAAGCAAGGAGGCAACGCTATGTGAGAAGACTATGCAGGCCAGGCAAAGCCATCGAAAATTTACGACCTTCTGGAGGTAAACAATGAGTAAAAAAAAGCTGATTTTATCGGACAAACTGGCCCCAATGAGGAAGGGTATGACTTACTCCCACGCTATCAAGGTAGGGAATACCATTTATGTCTCTGGGCAGGTAGCCAGGGATAAAGAATATCGAATACGCCACAAGCGTGACTTTCTCGGTCAAATTGAGATGGTCTTCCAGAACATGAAGGACGTACTAGAGGTGGCAGGTGCTACCATGCAGGATGTGGTCAAATTGAACTTCTTCTGCCGGCATTTGTGGGACTTACGGTTGATGGGACCCGTCTTTGAGAAATACTTCGGAGACCACGTTCCAGCAATGACCGCTGTTGAAGTTGTTCAGCTATGGCACCCTCATATTTTGGTTGAGTGTGAAGCCATTGCTGTTGTCGGTGAAGATATGACGATAATCGATGGCAAAGAGGTAAAGGGCGCAAAGTACGGCAAGCCTTACAAAGTGCCTGGCGAGACATTCAGATTTAAGTCTGAGTAACCAAAGGTATGCCTGCCTCAAATAGGGCTTGATGAAATAATGCAGTATATACCCTTTTACGGGCTGTCACTGAGTCCCGGACCTTCGAACTTTTGTTATCTCAGCCAGGATGCTGACGGCTATCTCCTCCGGCGTTTGGGCATTTATTTCCAAGCCAATCGGAGCATGAACTCCGTCCAACTGCTGCTGAGACACTCCTTTTTTGTGTAGGCGCTCTTTGATCTCTTTGACCTTCTTCTTACTGCCAATCATCCCGACATACTTCGCCGCAGTGCCAACAGCAAATTGTAAGCATTTCTCATCACTGACATGCCCCGGTGTGTAGATGACAATATAACTGTTCTCGTCCACATTCAATTTAGAGAAAGCAATATCATACTCTTCAACTACCAGTGAATCAGCGTTAGGAAATCGCTCATTATTGTTGTGCTCAGGACGCGGGTCTATCACCACTACCCGTAATCCCAGCATCTTAGCCACCGCTGCTGTACTCTGAGACAGATGTCCGGCACCAAAAAGATAGAGCGTTTCCGCAGGCAGGATTGGCTCAAGGAAGACATCCAATTGCCCGCCACAAACCATCCATGCCTCTTCTCCCTTTCCTGAAAGGTCAAAGTGCATCATTTGCGCCTCGCCTGATTTCATCACGGCGAGAGCTTCTTCCTGGACTGCTTGTTCCACGTTGCCTCCACCTATACTGCCGACAAGAGTGCCATCTCCCTTGATAATCATCTTTGTCCCGGCTTTCCGTGGTACTGAGCCTCGACTGGAGATAACAGTGGCTAATACCACCCGTTCTCCACTTACGGCTATGTTGGCCAATTCCTGATAAATCTCAAGCATCTAATACCCCCAAAACGCTAGTTCCGCCTCAGCGAATAGTCTTTCGTGAAACAACCTCTATCACTGGCTCTGGTAATTGAGCTTGTCCCAGCACAACCCGCTCAATCTGAGGATGCCTCATCGCCAGAATCTTATCAGCCAGTTCCCTCCCCTTCGATAAACCTTTGTCCAGGTCCATCTTATTGATGAAAGGAACAATTCTGGCCCGCTCAGGGCTTCCCTTAATTATACCTTGGTGATGAGTTACAAGAAAAGCAATGGCATCTGGTGAGATAACCTCGCCCAACGGCAAACCAAGCAAATTGGAGACGATTTCATGTCTGAAAACATCTTTTTCAGTCAGCCGGCAGCCTATGGCGTCGAGCCCTACCACAGGTATGACCAGAGACGTGTTAAACGGTATTACCGGCTCGGTTTGATTTGGCGCCTTCAAGGACCTGTGAGCTGCCCCATCCGCTTCCACTACAATAAAAGACACCTGGCTCAATCCAGCTAACTTGACTACAAACTCCGGGCTGATTCCATTCAACTTCCCCGAAGCCAACTTCCCACTGGCTAGAGTAATATGTCTATGCTTGTCCAAATTGTCGAGAAGCAATCTCATCAACTCCCCCTCATCAGTTTCCAGAAGAAGAAGCGGCGTTTCGGAAGGTGACGGCTCAAAAATCTTGGTAGTGGTAGTGGTGACGACGCGATCGCCACCCGAAGCTAATTCCCGGGCCAAGGCGAACATGAGGGTTGTCTTACCCCCACCACCAACCAGACTTACTACTTCACCGGGCCTGATATCTAAGGCTTCCTTTAGAGTCATAACTAAACATTGAACCGGATTAATATAGCCTCCAGAACCCCTCCAGCTATTGCTCTCACCCTGGCTCTGATGCTGTAACAGATTTCTCTGCTTGCCACCTGGTCTATTTCGGCTAGCTTGGTCCCTTCTTTTACTTGTATTCCACTTCTGAGCAGCGCTCTGACCACGCCACTAATCGGTGCTTTAACCGCTTGCCTTCCCACCGAGGCAATAACTTCACCGGCGGTAACCTGCTCTCCTATTTCTCTTTCAGTCACAAACAGACCGTCATCGGAAGAATGTAGCACCCTTTCAGAAGTCAATCCGTCGATGGCAATGGGAACACCTGTGTTTTCTTCTGCTTCCCCGGCAAAGATTACCTCGCCCAGCCTCTCACTATTGTTGGTCTCCACTACCAGGTGGACATCTTTACCTGCTTGAAAGCCAGGACCCAGCCCGATTACCAAAGCAGCATCGGTAAGTCTTGTCCCCAGGTTTCTTTTGGCCATTATGGCGTCAATCAATATGCTAGGGTGGATGATATCCTTAATCGCCGCCTCCGGGTCAACTATAATCGGCAACTTGTTCTCCTTCCACACCGTGAGTATCTCACCGGCAGATTTGACCAGTTTGGCTACTACACCTTCAACTTCCTTCTCGCCATCATATACGGCTTCGGAAAAAGACACTCCTCGACTAACTGCCTGGGGATTAGGTGCCTCGGTCAGGCAAACCTTAAAATGGGCACGGAATAATCTGTGAGCTACCCCACTGGCTACCTCCCCTCCACCCTTAGTCAAAACTGTCAACTCGTTTAGCTTCTTACTCATCGTCGATTACGCATGTTAAGTACTTTTACTCCCTGCACTTGCGGGAAAATAGCACCTTCACTGATGGAGCGGAGCACTTTCTCAGGTTCAACCACCTTTGTCCCGCTGACAACATCCACACCCCAGTCGAACAGAACCGGTAATAGAGGACTGGTAGGGCCCACCATAACAACAAAGCTACCTCTGGCTAAGCCCAGCAGCTTCTCTGCGGTATGATTTATCAACGAAGTGCCGGTAATGGCAACGACGTCAGCTTTTGGAATTATGTCTTCGGCAGCTTCAGCAGGTAAATCGCCGGCCTGGGGTCTTTGCTCCAGTACCCAAAGTTTCCTGGCTACTTTCTGCAATTTTGGAATCCAGGGGAAGTGGCCTACTATGGCAACATCCTTACCCTCTCCTTTCTCTATTAAGACATCCAAGGCATTTTCGGCATCGCATTTGGTTTCATCAATATCAATTAGCGAGTTTATTGTCGCCATTCCAATAGACGCTTCCAGAAGATTGTCTGATTTAGCATATTCGGCTAACTCTAATGCTGACTTATTCCTCAAGTCTCCTACTCCTCTCACCATTCCGTGATGTGGATGCTCGTCCCGAAAAGTAGACGACAATCCGCAATGCTTGCTTACTACTGCAGTCCAGAAGACACAGGTATGCACTTCACGCACCAAACTGTCTCCACTCAAGCTAGAAATCAAATCATCAATAATGTTCACGCGTCCTCCTAATGGCCAAAATAGCAGAAATGGTTTAGACCGAGCAGCTTTGCCGCTCCGGATATGGTAACACCATAATAAAGCACCGGCTTGGATATCATAAACTGGTCAATGGTATTGTTCACTATGGTAGTGCCAGTTACTACAGCGACATCACACCATTCAAGGTTCTCTTCTGTCATTTCGGGGCCATGAATTGTGCACCCGAATTTCTCAGTGCCGATATTGGCCTGGTCCATGTCGGTTACCCTTAGCTCAAACTTTTTGGATAACGCCTCCACCATCCTGGGCTGAAGGCCAACCATGGCTATCTTGGGGTGGCCATAGTTTTCTTCTATATATTTTGCTAGCTCATAGCCACATTGCCTGGGCTCATCGTTCTTACAGTGCGCTGTCTTGGTTATCAACCCCAGATATTTCATCACGGCATTAAGACTGGAGATAAATATGGCTCGCCGGAAGCTATCTTTTAACTCCATAGCTACTACTTCGGACAGTCTGCCACTGAAGTTACCGTACATATCAGTGAATGCCTGCCCGAGAGCGCCTCTGAATTCAGCCTGCATCATGCGCTCCTTTCCCACTATCAGCGGGTAGTCCCTGTCCTCCGGGTTGCCAATAGCCTCCTCTGAGGAAAGCACGGCGGCTTTAATTACCACCTCCCCCTCAAGTGCGTTATCCTTCACAATTCTGGCGAATTCCTTCTTGATAATGTCATAGATTTTTGTTTTCATAAACCCTTATCCTTCTCAGTTTTAATATCAAGAAAACCTCTTTGCCTACTGCTAGATTCATATCTCCGAAAATATGATGGGGAATCTCAGCCAGCAGGCAGATCGCGCCCACCTTGAGCTTGATTCTAACCGCATCGTCGGCGGGCGTGATGTCGATGATAGTCCCCCTGAATCGGTTGACCTCTGGGCCCGGTGGTTTAGTTTCGGATATATATATATCGTGAGGGAATAGGGCAATTCTCTGAACTGAATTTCCATCATGGGGAACAATTATCGGTATGCCGCCGCAACCAACCTCCATGACCCCCTTCCCCAAACTACGGCAGTATTCGCAGTCCAAAATATTCGGTGCACCGATAAAATCAGAGACTTTTTCATTCTTGGGATAGAAGAATACCTCTTCCGGTCTACTTACCTGTTCCAGATAGCCATTCTGGATAACAGCTATTCTATCTGCCATCTCCTCAGCCTCCTGGAGGTCATGGGTTACATAGACAGCTGTGATCCCCAGCTTCCGTTGAATCTGCCTTAACTCAGTTCTTAAGTATTTGGCGGTTTGCACATCAAGGCTGGATAACGGTTCGTCCAGAAGCAATACCTTCGGTGAGAGAGCCAGAGCCCTGGCCAGCGCCACCCGTTGTTTTTCACCACCACTCAGGTGCTTAGGATAACGCGCCGAGAGGTGCTTTATCTTCATCATTTGTAATAGCTCATTTACTCTAGCGTCTACTCGCTCTCGCGGTTGCTGCTGGGACATCAAGCCATAGGCTATATTGGCAACGACATCAAGGTGAGGAAACAGAGCCAAATCCTGAAACAAATAACCTACACCTCTCTTGCTGGCCGGCAGTTTATCCGCTGGCACACCGTCAAAAAAAACCGATCCCTTGTAATCAGTCAATCCGGCGATTATATTGATTAAGGTAGTTTTTCCAGCTCCATTTGGCCCCAGCAATACCAGCAGTTCTTTATCGAATATCTCCAGATTCACAGACTGGCATACATATTTGCTTATGTTCTTGAGGGTGATAGACGGCATATCATCTCCACTTAGCAGTCATCTTGTCTTCCAGATATCCAAAGAATCTCTCAAAAGCAAGACACATCACCGCCAATACTATCAAACACACGATGATGATGTCTATTCTGATTAAGCTTTCAGCCCTCATGAGCAAAGCGCCAATCCCAGTGGGTATAGCCACCATCTCAGCGGCCACTATCACCCGCCACGCCATTCCGGCTTCCAACCTCAACCCTGTAAAAATATTAGGTAGCGCTAGAGGCATAACCACCGTAGCTAGAATTCTGGCATCAGATGCCCCCAATGTTCTTGCTGCGTGGATATAATCTTTATCCACGTTTCTGATGCCGGTTATTGTATTATAGAGGACAGGGAAAAAGGAACAGATGAATATTATGGTAATCGGCAACATCTCATTTATGCCTATCCACAGCATAAGCAGCGGCAGCCAGCCGATAGCAGGGATGGGGTAGAAAAGGCTAATTATGGGGTGCAATGTCTTATTGATGCCCTCTCTCCACCCCATCACCATGCCCACGGCCACACCAGCCACGGAGCCGGCGCTGAAGCCAATCAGAACCCTTACCAGGCTGGCGAGGAAATTATCCCCCAGCACTCCGTTAGCTGTCAGGTGGTAAAACTCCATTACCACAGTGGAGAAAGGGGGAAAGAAGAACTGCCCTGGGACTAGATTTAGGCGAGCGACTATTTCCCATATAGCCAAAAATACTACTATAGGCAGTACTCCCCACCCGGGTATAAATTTCTTAAGCACTATTTACCTTCAAGGAATCTCAAATCCAGAATGTCATCAGCGTTAAAGCTGCTTTTTATATAGCCCAGCCCGGTGACGTAGTCTATGGTCGCCTGAACCATTTTGGGGTCAATACTAGTGGTATATTCCAGCCTGCTCATAGATTTTAGCAACATTTCAGGGGTGATTTCCAACTTGCCAACCACACCCACTGTTTCAGCCGGGAAGACCTCACCTCCAGCGGCTTGCAATTGCCTGGTCATAATCTCGGCTGCCTCCTGAGGGTGCTGGTTACCCCACTCCGTTGCCCTCTGGGTTACCTCTACTAGCTTTCTTACTACATCAGGATGGCTGTTTATCAGGTCATCTTTAACTACCAGGACACTACCCTGCATCTCAGGCCAGACATCCTGACTAGTCAGCAGCATCTTAAAGCCAAACTCTTCAGCCATAGTAGCCCAGTGCTCGGGAAGGAAAACCGCATCTAGCTGTCCCATCTCGATAGCCATAACTTCCTTCGGTGGATTCATCCGCTGAACGTTATTTAATACTTTCTCTTCATCAAGACCGTACTTATCTATCGTCTTATGTAGGACTACATCCGCGGCTGCGCCTACTTGGACACATCCAATGCGAATACCAGGCTTTTCCAAGTCCTTGACAGCCTTTATCTTATCAGGGTTAACCACCAAGCCGTAACCATACTTATGCGTACCGGCCACGACCTTTATCGGCACACCGGCATTGGCATAAGCATTTATGGCCGGCACCAGGCAGATATCGGCAACCTGAATATCACCTCGAGCCAAAGCAGCGGCAAGAGCCATGCCGGTTACATAGCTTTCGTAGGCAGTTAGCTTCAGCCCTTCTTCCTCAAACCAGCCCTTATCTTTGGCAATATAAGCACTGGCAGCATGGTCATTGTACTCGACCGCCATGCCGATAGGTGCCTCCCCTTGTTGTTTTGGAATGCATCCACAGAAAGGAATAGCAACCAGTATTCCCGCCAAAAGCAAAAATAATAGCTTCTTCATTGATTTTATTCCTCTTTTTTCTTTTTTAAATAGCTTCGGTTGGCTTAATTCGTTTCTATTTTGGTATTATTTCTACTCTTTCCTCCTTTCAATCGATTAGCCTCATCGTTAATCTAGAGATATCCTCGGTGCGAATAGAAGGCGATAATTGTTATATCGACAATGATATATCTATTGTCAAAAAAATAATTATCTTCACTTCTCTCTGAGGAACTCTTGAAACCTGGCACGTAACCCCTTATACTCACTGATGGCCTTACGCCCTTCCTCGGTTAATCTGGCATGACGTCCACCAGCCCCACCGGTGGTTATTTCAATCAGAGGAGCCGGCGCCAGACGGTTCATTGACTCTATCCAGAGCCAGGCATTACGGTAACCTAATCTCATTGAGCGAGCTGCCGCTGCTATCGAGCCAAGCTCCTCAATGCGCTCCAGCAGCATTGCTCTGCCCCATCCCATATACAACTCGCCGTCCTTCTCCATCCATATTCTGCCTCTCACTCCATAGCCTGGCTGCGGGCGGCGGGAAAAGCGCGAAGGCTTTTTGGCTATAAAGCTTGATGTCTTGGTCTCAGTCATGTGTGCTTTATCCCAGAAAAAGCGGCCGAGGCTATATTATAGACGATATTGCACTTTTGTCAAGTGGCGATAAATTTTGTGACAGACTGTGTAAGTAAAAATTTGGAGTAACAGTCAGGCGATGTCGCTGGATAATAAAATTAGCCAACGTAGGCCTGATAATCACCTGTGGTATCAAAATCAGCAATAACGTTTTCAGAATTAACCGCTATCTCGAGGACATCGTCGGGATGTTCTTTGATTATTTGCCTTCCCCCCACATCACCACTCAGTTTTAGCAGTTGCTTTTTATACCTGATAGCAAAGATAATCGGGTGTCCTCTCCTGCCCTGGTAGGTTGGGACGGCAATCCCTTTATCATGGTTATAGAATTCCTCTATCAATCTATTGATAGTTTGGCTATCTACGAGCGGCTGGTCGCCCAGGGCGAGCATAACTCCTTGGACTCCGCTGTGAACCAGGTTCAGTCCGGCCATTATAGATGTACTCATCCCATGCTCGTAATCTGGATTTATGGCCACCTTAACCGGCTTGGCAGCTATTGCCTTTATAACATCTTCAGCCTTATATCCCACCACCACAATGACCTCGTCTACTGCCGAACCGAGGAGATTGTCAACGGCTTGCCCCACAATGGTACTCTGCCCAAAGGGCATTAGTTGCTTCAGCTCACCCATGCGCCTTGACTGACCGGCGGCCAGGAGTATTGCTGATACCATTTTAAATACCCATCCCCAAATCCCAACGCTTCAAATCCATTCTAAATCGGTTTTTGTCAATTCTCCACCAGCGTCGCCGGTATTCAGAGTACCGGCCGGTTCAATAAGCAATACCTTGCATTCCTCTTTAGCATAGGGTTTATGCTCAACCCCCTTTGGAATAACAACCATGTCTCCTGCCTTCAAATGTAAGGATTTATCCCTTAAATCGATCTGAAAATTACCATCAATCACAATAAATGTTTCGTCTGTTTCGAGGTGCTTGTGCCAGACAAAATCGCCAAAGGACCTGGTCAATTTGAAGTGATAATCGTTCATTTGTGCAATAATCTTAGGTGAAAACCGTTCACTGAATTTAGAAAATTTCTCTTCAAAATTTGCTACTTTAATCTCCATTGTCTACTCCCTTAATTTTTGGTAATTTGAATTTGTTTGGGTCTTGGGTTTTAGAATTTATAGCGTGTGCGGCTTCTAGCTGATTTGAGCCAGCTCCTGCCTCAACCTCACCAGCTTGTCTTTGAATGCTTGAAGCTTACCTCGCTCTTTGTCCACAACCTCTGCTGGTGCCTTAGCCACAAAAGCCGCATCTTTCAGCCTCTGCTCCAGGCGAATGATTTCCCTCTCAACTATACTGATTTCGCCTTCCAAACGTTGCCTCTCGACAGCCAGGTCAACCATGCCTGCCCAGGGTAAAACCACCTCGGCTTCCTTCAGCACCAGAACCAGGGCTTTTTCATCTTTTGCTCGCCGCTGGTTGCGATTCAAAATATCCAGTGGCCTGGCTTTGGCCAAGGTCTCTATAGCCTCAGACTGCAAGGATATAGCTGCCTGAAGCTCTTGGGCATAGACACGGGCCTCAATCCATTTGCTTGCAGCCACCTTATGTTCAGCCCGCGCATTACGTATGGAGCGAATAATTTCTATAACTGATTCCATCACCTGCTCAGCCTCAATATCAATGGCTTTCTCATCGGCAACTGGATATGGTGCGATAATGATGGAATCTAAATCAAGGCTACCTTCAGGCAAATGCTGCTTTAAACTCTGCCACAGTTCCTCGGTGATGAACGGCATAAAAGGATGGAGAAGGCGCAGAGTCGTCTCCAGAACGATGGCCAATACAGGCAAAGGTGAAAAATCAGACCGGGATAGGCGAATTTTGGCTATCTCAATGTACCAATCGCAAAACTCACCCCAGAAAAAGTCATGGAGCTGCCGCTCAGTCTCACCAAACTGGAAATTGGACATCAACTCATCCACATTTGAAACAAGGTGATTAAGCCGACTCAGAATCCAGCGGTCCTCTATCGGTCCTGGGCGTTTTGTCATTAACTTCGCTAATATTCCACTTTTTATTGGATTGGCTTCGAGGCTTTGGAAGATAAATCTGGCAGCATTCCACATCTTGTTAGCAAAGTTACGCCCAGCCTCCAATCTATGCGGTCCAAGATTGATATCATTTCCCGGAGAAGTGCCGGTGGTTACGGCAAAACGGAGGGCATCAGTGCCATATTCCTCTATGGCATCGGTGGGATTCAGGACATTCCCCCGCATCTTGCTCATTTTTTCGCCTTTCTCGTCCCGAATCAGTCCGTGCAGATAGACAGTGTGAAAAGGAATATTTCCAGTATCTTCCAGCCCCATCATAATCATCCTAGCAACCCAGAAGAACAATATGTCATAGCCGGTCTCCATAACCGACGTGGGATAGAAATACCTCAAGTCCTCAGTATCCTCTGGCCAGCCCAAAGCCGAATGCGGCCAAAGTGCCGAGCTAAACCACGTATCCAGCACATCAGGGTCCTGAACGATATCTTTGGAGCCACAATGGCTACAGGTTGAAGGCTCGTCAACAGCTACTGTCAGTTCACCGCATTTCTGACAATACCACACCGGAATTCGATGTCCCCACCACAACTGCCGGCTGATGCACCAGTCACGTATATTCTCCATCCAGTTGAGATAGACCTTGGTAAAGCGCTCCGGAACTATGGCAATTCGACCATCGGTGACAGCCTTGATTGCTGCCTCAGCCAGCGGCGCTACTTTTACAAACCATTGTTTGCTAACCTCAGGTTCCACCATCGTCTGACAACGACCGCAATGCCCAACTGAGTGATGATGCTGCTCAATCTTCTCCAGCAGCCCGGCCTTTTCAAAGTCGGCCAATACCTTCTGCCGACAGACAAAGCGGTCAAGTCCAGCATAAGGGCCAGCTTGCTCGTTCATGGTCGCATCAGGATTCAATATCCTTATTATCGGCAAATGTTGTCGCTCCGACATTTCGAAGTCCACGGGGTCATGGCCTGGTGTAATCTTGACTGCACCGGTACCGAATGTAGGGTCAACAGCGCTATCAGCAATAATAGAAATCACCCTGCCGATGACCGGAAGCACGACCTTTTTGCCCACCAAAGCCTTGAAACGCTTGTCATCGGGATTCACCGCCACAGCAGTATCACCGAGATAAGTTTCAGGTCGTGTAGTCGCCACGGTGACAAAGCCATCACCTTCGGCCATCGGATAGCGAAGATAATAGAGATTTCCGGTTATGTCTTTATGCTGGACCTCCAAATCAGAAAGAGCTGTTTGGCAACGGGGACACCAGTTTATAATTCGCTCCCCTTGATAAATCAGCCCTTTGTTGTATAGCCGGACAAAGGCGGTCCGTACTGCCCGGCTTGGCCCCTCATCAAGAGTAAAGCGCTCTCGAGTCCAATCGCAGGAAGCCCCCAACCGCTGATGCTGAAAAGTAATTGACTGCCGTGACTTCTTCACCCATTCCCAGATGCGCTCAATGAACTTTTCTCTACCCAGCTTGTGCCGGTCAAGTCCCTCGTCAGCCAGCTTCTGTTCTACTATTACCTGGGTGGCAATGCCAGCGTGGTCTACTCCAGGCAACCACAAGGCAGACTCGCCTTTCATCCGGTGCCACCTTATCATAATGTCCTCCACCGTAGCCGTCAGAGCATGCCCTAAATGAAGCTCGCCGGTAACATTAGGCGGCGGCATAATAATGACGAAGGGCTTTTTTTCGCGGTCTACCTTCGGAGTAAAATAGCCATGCTCCATCCAGAAGCGATACCACTTCTGTTCAACTTCACCCGGCTCGTAAGCCTTTGGAATTTCAGACATATCAAACAACCCCAGCTATAAAGCAATGCGACCCCTCAGGGTCGCCCACCACACCAACTCCAAAACCCTAAACTACAACTATTTCTTGCCCAAAAACTGGGCTACCCTATCCAGAATTCTATCCGCCACTTCCCTCTTGGGCAAAAGAGGTAATTCCTCAACTTCACCTTTACGGTCGATTATCACTACCTGGTTGGTATCTGCGCCAATGCCGCTAACCTTAGCCGTAATGTCATTGGCAATGATAAGGTCAAGCCGCTTCTCCCGTAGCTTCTTCCTCGCATTGGCTACTAAATCCTCACTTTCGGCAGCAAAACCAACCTTGAGGAACTTCCCTTTCACCTCTCCAAGGATATCGGGTGTCCTCTCCAGTTCCAGCGTCAAGCTAGAAGCTCGTTCCCGCTTAATCTTGCCCTTAGAGACCTTCTTGGGACGGTAATCAGCCACTGCTGCTGCCATAATCAAAGCATCAGCTTTAGTCACAGCCTTCTTTACCGCCTCATACATCTCCTGAGCCGTGCCAACACTCACCACATTCATACCAATCGGTTTTGGAAGAAAACTCGGTGCACTAACCAGCGTTACCTGAGCACCACGGTCCCTGGCGGCTTCAGCCAGCGCATAACCCATCTTTCCCGAAGAGCGGTTAGTCAAGCACCGAACCGGGTCAACCGGCTCCCGGGTACCACCGGCAGTGACTACAATCCGCTTGCCAGCCAGGTCACCGCTTCTGCCTAACACCTGACAGATAGTGCCTAGAACCTCGTTTACATCAACCAGGCGTCCCAGGCCCACCCTACCTGAGGCGAGCCGACCATAAGCAGGGCCGATTACGGTGAAACCACGAACCTTCAGCTTGGCCAAATTATCCTGAGTTACCGAGTTCTCATACATAGCCGCATGCATTGCTGGAGCTAAGATAACCGGCGCCTTTGTCGCCAGCACAGTACAGCAAAGCATATCATCAGCAATGCCAGCGGCTATCTTGGCAATAATGTTCGCTGTAGCCGGAGCTATAACCACCACATCAGCAGCCTCTGCCAAAGCTACGTGCTCCACACTGTATTCAGAAGCTAACTCAAACATCTCGGTGACCACAGTCCTGCCTGTGATATTACGGAAGGTAAGTGGAGCTATAAACTCGGTGGCTGCTTCGGTCATAATAACCTCAACTTTAGCCCCCGCCTGAGTCAGCTGGCTGGCCAATTCAGCAGCCTTATAAGCAGCAATGCTGCCGGTTACCCCTAACACTACAGTCTTATCCTTCATCTCCATATACTAATCCTTGACCTTATTCATTTCGTAAATCAGGCGCAAGCCTATGAGCGTCAGGTCAGGATTTACCACCTCGATTACCGGTGTTTCCCGAGCTAAAAGTTCAGCATAGCCTCCAGTAGCCACCACCTTCGCCTTGCCTCCCATCTCCTGTTGAATCCGAGTCACTATGCCCTCGATTAACCCGGCATAACCGAAAACTATCCCCGACTGCATAGCCGCCACGGTGCTCCTACCCACAGCACGCTTAGGATGAGTCAATTCCACCCGAGGCAACGCAGCAGTCCGAGTAAACAAAGCCTCGGTGGCAATAGCAATCCCTGGTGCAATGGCTCCGCCCAGATAATCTCCATCTTCAGAAACAGCATCAAAAGTAGTGGCAGTGCCAAGGTCAATGACAATCACCGAACCGCCGTACATCTGGTGAGCCGCCACCGCATTCACTACCCTGTCAGCGCCAACCTCCCTGGGGTTATCAAGACAAATTCTTACCCCTGTCTTAACTCCAGACTCAACAACCAAAGGCAAAACTTTTAGATAGCGACGGCAGACTTCTTCAAAAACACCTACCAATGGAGGGACAACACTACATAGTATTGCACCGGTGATCTGTGAAGCATCTATACCCTGGCGATCAAAAAGATTAAGCAGCAGGCTGGCATACTCATCTGGCATGCGATGAACTCCGGTGGCTACCTTCCAGGTGCCCTTCAACTTGCTACCATCAAAAACACCTATATTAATATTAGTATTGCCAATATCAACGGTTAACAGCATGACACTCACCAAACTTCAAGATGTCTCTCCCTGTTTAAGTCTCATTATTACCTTAGGCAAAGCTGGCAAAAGGTCACTAGCCAACATACCTGCATCCCCCATCTCGCGCCTCACCACCTCCCCAGCCTCACCGTGAAGATAGACCCCACACGCTGCAGCATCGAAAAGGGGTAAGCCTTGAGCCACCAATCCAGCAATTGTACCGGTAAGAACATCGCCAGTGCCCGCTGAGGCTAATCCCGGATTAGCTATTTGGCTGATTCTAACTCGGCCATCAGATGCCGCCACAACAGTGTATGCTCCCTTAAGCACTACCACTTTTCGCCACTCCGTAGCTGCTTTCCGAGCAATTTCCAAACGCTGCTCTTGCACCTCCTCTACCGAAACTCCAATAAGTCTGGCCATCTCACCAGGATGTGGCGTAAGTATAGCATCCTGATTTAGCTTCTGCCACCAATTTGGTAGCTGAGCCAAAGTGTTCAGGGCGTCAGCATCAAGAACCAAAGCTGGAGAGGAACTTTGTGCCAAACCAAGGAGAACAGACTTGATGAATCCTACAACCTGTGACTTTTGCCCCAGCCCACACCCCATAAGCAAAACTTCGTAGCCCGGCAACAACTCTTTTAGAACAGACACTGCTTTAGAAGCGATTATCCCGGCTTCACTCTCCGGGAGGGGGGCATAAGTTACTTCAGTCAGTTTTGCCGCTAAAATCGACTGAAGGCTTGAAGCAGTAGACAGGGTTACCAAGCCAGCCCCCACCCTAGCCGCCCCCATGCAAGCAAGATAAGCAGCTCCGATATAATTAATCGAGCCAGCAACTACCAGCACTTTGCCAAAGCTCCCCTTATTAGCACCAAGAGGACGTTTAGGCAACACTGATTTAACCCAGTCTTCGGTGATTAGCTCGGTCGGTATATTTTCGGCCAGACTTGGTGGTATGCCGATATCAGCTACAATAACCCCCCCAGCTCTTCCGGCACCAGGAAAGTTAAATAAGCCAGGCTTGGGATAACCCAGAGTAACAGTGGCATCAGCATAGATGCAATTCGGGTCAACATCTCCGGTATCAGAATCAAGCCCTGAAGGCATATCCACGGCAATAACCAAGAGCTTGGAATTTACTTGCTTAGACTTTATCACCCTGGTCAGCGCTTCCTTAAACACACCATCAATAGCTCGACTTCTACCCGTGCCGAAGACAGCATCGATTACTACTTCGGAAGAACCTAAGAGACTGTCCAATCTAGCGAAATTCTTATCTTGGTCAGCTTGAATAGTGATTATATCGTGCTCATGAGCTAGCGCCAGGTTTTTGTCACCGGCTAGGCGCTGGCTACACAAATAAAGACTAACCTCAGCCCCCCAATCATCAAGGTAACGGCCTGCCACCAGTCCATCACCACCGTTATTACCCGGACCAACTATGACCAGGATATGCTTTCCCATGACATTGCCAATAAGCTTCTTTGTCTCCTCGGCTACAGCCCGCCCGGCATTCTCCATCAATGCTTCAGTGGTCAAACCGATGCTAGTAGCACTGCGGTCAATCTCCCGCATTTGCTCCGCAGTAACAACTTTCATAATTTCAAACCGCCTCCCTCCGATATTACTTTTGCGCCGCGAACATCTCCAGCTCTCGGCTCATTGCCTGCCAATGTGTTCCCCGCCAGTAGATACGATGACACGACGGACACTCCATATACAAGCTCTGAGTCTCAAAAACGTGAGACGGGACTAAATCACGCACCTCGTCTTTATTCCTCTGCACCAGGCTTTGATTACACTCGAGACAGACAGAGAATGGCCTAAACTGGTAGTCTAAACCTAAAGTATCAGCAATCTGCCGCAATTGAGCCCTAGGTTCATCATCCTTAATAAGGATAGCCTTAAGTCTACCACTGGTTACCAGCCGCCGTCTCATAATCTGTGTATCTTTAGTCAAAATTACCCTGTTTTGCGACAAGGCAACTTTGACCATCTTGCCATCATCTTCCTCCTTAAAAAGCAAGGCATCGTAGCCCATTATCCTCAACCACTTCGCCAGCTTACCAACATTATTGTCAACGATAAACTTAATCTCCACAGCTTATTAAACCCATTTGCTAAAT
>Ga0315282_10005782_pt1 | contig 20929 bp, 31 predicted proteins | sample YL17G07_20_MG_FD_203693 | JGI IMG/M metagenome (GOLD analysis project Ga0315282, IMG submission 203693) | Sediment microbial communities from Yellowstone Lake, YNP, Wyoming, USA - YL17G07_20 | ecosystem: Environmental > Aquatic > Freshwater > Lake > Sediment | place: USA: Wyoming | collected... | reverse complement strand
GCCTTGAAAGTCGGCGAAAGTGTCAAGCTCGGAACTTTTAGAAAAGAAACGGTTGAAATAACCCGGTTCCGAGGCAAACGCCTAAAAGTAAAGCTTACCCCATCACTTTCAGTAGTGTTGGATGACCCTATTTCAGCAGTTCCGGGAAGCCTCTTTGTCGGTGTAAGTATACACTCTCATTGTGAACTCATAAAAGACGTTATGATCAATGATTTATCAGTTGACGAAAATGCCGCCGTAAAAGCCCTGAAACAATACGAACCTTTCAATCCCTTCACAGAGGCCGAACGCTTCAAAAAGAGTTTGCTGCGGGATCGGATAGCAACAATGAAAAGAGGGCAAATCATCGAGAGAAAAACGGCCAATGGCGTGAGATTCCGAATTAGGCGCGTAAGAGGAGCCTACCACCTCGAAACTTCACTTAAAACATCATTTACGATTCCAATCCATGACATGCCAGTATGTGTCGATGGCGTAGCCGAAGTAGTTTCAAGCAAGAAGCCAAACTACGCCTTGGATACTCTCTGGGGAAACTGCTCTAAAGTCACGATCGACCGAAGAACGATTGACCATATAAGCCCGGAACTAAAAATGTTGGTTGCACAAAGCTTCAACAAAAATGTTTCCCCAAGCGTTGGAGCGCTCATCAGCTAGGCGGTTCAACAACACTGTAATTCAAATTAATGAAAAACAACCTCAACTTGTTGAAAAGGGAGCAAAACAGTGCACTTTAGAAAACTCGTTTCAATAAAAATATGCTGCTTACTCATGAAACGACACGATTGGAAACCTGTACAACGCATATGGCGAGATCAAAACGGACAGGTGGTGCAAACGCATAGACTATTCAAATGTGCACGATGTAAAGCGGAAGATGCAGAGATCATTGTTCCAGCCCAAACAACCGATTATGAAGAAATTTGGCCGGAATACACGAAACCCCATCGTATGGAGCAGTTACAATTGTCTTTCAGGAATTTTCTTGTTCCTTTCGCACTGATATTTAATCAAGGCGAATGCGGCGTGTTCAACGGCTTCAAATTCAAACTTTGGAATGGATTATTCGTAACTGTTCACAAGTTTGATGGCCCAGAAATGAAACAAATTGCAAAAATATGTGAAAAAGAGGTAAACAATTCAAACTCGCAGTTTGCAAGCCCAACTGAAAAAGCACCAGAGGCCGTTTTAACCGTCAATGTTGAAGGAGAAGTCGTGCACCTCATTCCCTACTCGACCGTCGCCCTACACTTTTTAATTAAAACCTTGATGAAAACTGAAGAATGCCTTCCGTTTATCAGAATGATCGTCTACGAAAACGACGTACACGTTCTCCCAAATGGCTCGTACTGTACTCTGCTTTACGCAATAAAGGCAAAAACAAACCCTAAAATACACTCCGTGCTCAACGGCGCCGAACATTAGCACAAATCACGAGGTAAAAAAATGTTCAAAATAAAAAAACCCAAATACGATAGGAGGAGATAAGGGATATGCCTACAGAAGACGCTGTTGCTATTTTTGACCAGCTATTGAAATCACAACGCGAACTAGTCGCACACATTCTGATCAAAGCCCACCTAGAAGAGGCTTTGACCCTTGTGGTGCCCTTTCTCACTCAGAAGCAAAAACAAAAGAAGCTGTCTCGAACAATGTCTTATCACAAAGTGAGGAAAGGTTTCGTTTTCTCCTTGCAGAACGGCTTGAGAGCACAATTATATCGGCTTGACAACTCTCAAGTTTTAGAGATCGCCGAAATCCTTTCTAGTAGTTCATCACCATTCAAAATCAACTGGTCTTCAAGAAGACACTATCACCTGATAAAAGTTGTTGTAGCGGGACAAAAGATCTATCTTCTGAAAGGGCACATGAACCAAGTTGCCTTGCACACATTGTTAACAAACAATTTGGAACTTGCTTTGATCAATTTACACGCCTTAGTTTATGACAAAAAAGTGTACCCCGAATACACGGAAATGGCCAAACTTCTTCAAACATCGATACTACAGAAAACCAAACTTCCAATAACAAGGATAGTGTTTTCAGAGTGAGGCGATCAAAATGACTGAAATAACCATTAATCCAGAATACGAAGTTGTCGTCCCTAAAAAACTGATTCCGCTGCTACGCGAGATCGGGTGGCCACGCAATATTGATTTGCTCCTAGACCAGCTAACTAGGAACCCAAAAGAAAGAGAAGCTTTTGTAAAACTCGCGTCACAATTAAACTGCGATGGGTTGAAGACGCTTCGCACCATTTTGAAAACAAATCCTTTGATCTTGAACAAAAAAACACCAAGTCAAATTCTGAAACGAGTTCTCGTTATCCAAGATGTGAAAGACCGCAAATACAAACTGCACTTAAAAGCAGTCTCAAAACTGAATTTTTCACTGTCAAATGGGTTAGCCTGTGAAATGACCTATGTAAAAACCGATTTCGGCTGCGAATATTACCCAGTTACGCTGACTATTGATAATGTGAAAGCAACGTTATACCTTGATGACTCTCAAACTCTAACCTTTTTCGAGCGGGCAACAAAAGATGTACGCATCATGAGAAGGGTTAAACCGCACCGAATATCATACGAAAAAGACGGAAGAACAGTAGACCTACCTAAGGAATACTACAAAGCAGCAATGCTCGCAATATCCGAAAAAACCTCGCTTGTAATAGCACCGTTACTAAGCCCAAAAGGATCGTAACCGCATGGAATTTGAAATTTCACCCATAGCACATGAACACCATTTTTCAATACTGATCTCCGTGTTAAACCGCGCAAACGAAAGCGGCCTCGAAATCCACGGCGAGTCAAGGAAAGAAATTGCCATAAAACTCATAAACAAATACCCTCAACAAGTAGCTTTACCAATGGTTAGCCAGAATGCCCACTGGCTTTAGCCGTGGGATGAATGGCTTAAATAGCAACCAGAACATATAGAAGGTGGTAGAAATGAAGCTGACAAGCGTTTTTCTCGTTGAAGGAGACTACAAAATCCTCGAAGAACTCGCCAAAATAACCAACGGACTCTGGAACAAAGCAGTGCACCTAGAGAGAGAAAAACTGAAAGAGGGCAAATTCGCTTTCTATGCGGAACTATGCAACACGCTAAAAAACGACCCGTTATACCAACTGCTACCTTCCCAAACTGCACAAGCCGTCTTGCAGAAACTCGACGGAGCACTCAGATCATACGTCAAACTTAAAAGAAGCGGCAGGAAAGCGAGGATACCTGGCTACCACAAGCCGAAGACGGCGTGGATAGTGCCGTACAAAACTCAGCAGTTCAGGTTCGAAGGCGACACGCTCAAGCTGACCCTGTCGACGGCGTACCGCAGGGAGAAGGGTGCAGAGTGGCTGACGCTTAAAACGTACGGAAAAAGACGCGAAGGTAAAGCAAAGTATTTGGAACTGTATCCTAGAGGCGGATTGTGGTTTGCCTCAGTCGTTTCGGAATTCAAGCCTACGCGCATCAAAACCCACGGAAACATAACCATCGACCTAGGAATAGTTAACCAAGCTGCAACGTGGAACGGCGAAAAATCAGAGTTGTATAAGGGTGGAGAAGTAAGCGCGATCATACGGTATCGCGGGAAGGAGAACGGGCGCCTGCAGGCGGTCCTCGCCACGCACAAGGAAAAAACGTCGAAAGCCAAAAAAGAAATGAACCGTCGACTCACAGGGCAGGCAAGACACGCCGTGCACGCGCTGACGAAGACCCTCGTGGAAAAGGCAGTGCAGGAGAAAAAAGGAATAATAGTTGGAAACCTAACTGGCATACTTGACCAGAAACGAAGCCGAAAAGCAAACCAGAAACTGCACAGTTGGATGTTTAGACTAATGATTTTCCAGCTCGGCTACAAATGCCGACTCGCAGGCGTACCTTTTAGGACGAAATCTGAAAAGAACACTTCTCGAAACTGTGTCGTCTGCCACATTAAGCACAGGGGCGGCAGAATTCACAGGGGCTTGTACAGGTGTAAACTGCACGGCCAATACAACGCCGATTCGGGAGTGGCGTACAACCTAAACGTATCTCCAATCCCCGCAGGGGTAGGAGTAGTGGCTGCTCTGGCGCAGCCGGCGGTAGCTCTTTGGAATGGTCACAGGTGGCTTTCCAGGGACGAAACGAATCCTTTAAACCGTGAGGAACCCCACACGCTTTAGCGGTGGGAGGACGTCAGGTGGAGGACTTCCCGTAATTCGGTTTTCAGTCAAAAGTGCGGAAGGAGAAAGAATTCTACACCTACTAACCGCGTTACAGCAGCTCAAGCAACCCGTAAGAAAAGACGAACAATTCAGCAAACTCATGAGCAATTTCAGTTTTGGCACTCTGGAAAACTTCATAGGCGTAAAGAAACTAATGGAAAAGCAGAGTTAACGCAAGCCCTAAACTGTATTGGCGGTGATTTAATGGAACAAAGAAGGCTAATTCTTTTGCGTTTTAGGCCCAGCAACCACTCAGAGGATCATACTGTGTTGGCAGAGTTTTTGACTGATGCTGATGCCTCAACCGCAAGGAAGAAAGTCAACTACCCCACCCTAAAGGGCGGGGCTTGACCTGGTGAGAAAAGCGCAAGTAGTTGACTAGCCTAAGTCGAAAGACTACGCGTATGGGGCTACAAGGACGTTTGGACGCCTCCCTAATCCAAACCTCTCCGGCAGAACCACTAAATGCCACGGCCTCGCAAGAGGCCTAAGCCCCACACGCATTGGCGAAGGGAAATCTAACCCCAGCTCAACCGGGAGGAAGGTAATATCTATGAAAACAAACAGAGTACCAGTCGTCGATGCCGAAGGTAAGCCGCTGATGCCCACAACTCCAGCAAGGGCAAGACTGCTCCTGAAAGCGGGCAGAGCCACTGCAGGATGGAACAAGCTTGGCGTGTTCTACATTCGGCTGAAGACCGCAAAACAGCCGAACAACCAGCCCCTAGCAATAGGCGTAGACCCAGGAAGCAAGTTCGAAGCAATATCTGTCGTTGGAACCAAAGACACAGTCTTAAACGTGATGTCAGAAACCGTCACATGGGTAAAAAACGCCGTCAAACAGAAAAGGCAGATGCGAAGAAGTAGGAGAGGACGCAAGACACGATGCAGAGCCTGCAGACGCAACCGCCTCGGACGAAGCCTGCCTCCGTCCACGCGGGCAAGGTGGAACGCGAAGCTGCGCATAATAGGCCAACTGCAGAAGATACTGCCCATCCAAACCGCCGTGGTCGAAGACGTTAAAGCTTGGGCGAAGCTGGGACAGAAACGGTGGAACGCGAGTTTCTCGCCCTTGGAGACAGGGAAACGATACTTCTACGGCCAACTTGAGAGGATGGGCTTAACGGTCGTGCTTAAGCAGGGCTACGAGACGAAGAAGCTGAGACGACAGTATCACCTTAAAAAGACGAGGCAAAAATCCGCCAAAACGTTTGAGTCTCATTGCGTGGACTCTTGGGTTCTGGCTGCGTCGGAAACTGGCGCGAAACACCCGTGCAGAAGCTTCTACTACCTCGTTCCGTTCAGGTGGCACCGCAGGCAGCTGCACAGGCTGCAACCCAAACACGGAGTGAGGCGGAGGTACGGCGGCACGCAGTTGCTGGGGCTCAAGAGGGGCACGCTGGTCAGACACGTTAAATATGGCCTGTGCCACGTTGGTGGCAGCCTAAAAGAAAAGTTCAGCCTGCACAGCGTCAAAACGGGAAAACGACTGACTCAGACTGCGGAGCGAGATAGCTTCAAGGTGCTAACCAAAGTAGCGTTTAGAACCCAATTCCTCCCCGCCTTAAAGAGCGGGGTCTCCTTGGAAGCGTAAGATGAAGAAACTCCCCCTAAAATAAACCAGTTTCTTAAAAAACAGGTAGGCCTCAAACAGCTAGCAACTCTCCAAAAACAGTTTCCCAAGGTAGCCGCCACATTCCCCGGCGAGTTCAAAGGCAATCTTGAAGAAAGCTTTGCCACCATAGTGCTGTTGTTGCCAGAAGAACAAGTTCAATGCATAAGACACCTAATTGAAGCAACTAAACCAAAAATCCGTGTTAACAATGGAAAAACTACAGTAACATTCACGCACATTGGAAACGACGTGTGGCCAGTATGGCAAAGCCCCGAGTACTATGTTTCAGGAGCCATTATCTCCCTGTCGTGGAAAAATCTGACGATCACACATGTGCCAAACAAAATACTTAAAGTGTTGAAGCCAAAAATAATATATCCAAAACCAGTTGAAACAAAACAGTAGACTAGTGGCAAAAATCAATTTTTGGAGGTGCACTGGATGATTGTTAAGCAGGCAATGAAAAACATTTGGACAATCAGATTTGTTTTGCTCCTTTCGTTCGTGTTGTTCGACTTCTTGACAACTCTTGCATCAATCTCCGACATCAACCAGGAAGGCAACCTCCTCGCCAAAGCCGCGATGAACGCGTTCGGCATCCATCTTGGTTTGGCTTTATTCAGCCTTTATGTCTCAAGTTTTCTCCTATTGATTATTCTCTCCTGCAGAGGTTTGCTACCGAACCAAAAAAATAAACTGACCTTCACACTGTTTGTAGTTTTAGACTTCGGTTTTGGTTGGTTTATTGCGGGATCACATTTCGTTGGAGGAACAAGCTGGTTCCTAAACGCTTCTCCTTTACTGCGTCAAGTGTTGGGCTTTACAGTTTATTTCTCGCTTGTGCTTTGGTTCGAAACGAAACTTTACCGAAAAACGTCTTGGCTTTCGGCATCCAAAAAACGGACCGTTCATTGCTAACTGGTGGTGAAGGTCATGGCAAACGCTGTAAACTTGGTTACTATTCAAAATCACAGAGTAACAGACCCAGTACATGCTCCAGCCGCAGTAAGAACAAAAGGGTTACATTTTTGCTTATCACACGATCTACCCGCTAGCCTTTATAGGTTGGACAACAGAAAAGTTTCAGTCGTAGCGACGACGTGTGAAAAAGCGCGGTTTCCCCTGCAAATTGAGAGACGAAACTGGCCAGACCATTATGTAACAGCAATACAGGTCAAGGGCGAAATCGTCTATTTGGTCTACGCGTTTTATCACATTTACCATTTTCGAATAACGATAAAGCACTTAGTTTGCCTCACGAAAAAAAACCTGTTGAGAGCGTTCGAAAACGCGTCAGTCTTGGTGTACAACAACGAGGCAATTTCACCGACAAGTCAGAAAGGGAAAATTTTAATGCACGCAATCGAAAATAACCTTCCTCCCCACGTTTGCACCTTATTGTTCAGCCAATAAGAGGTTAACCTCGTGTTCCTTGTAAGAAAAATATTTACGCATCTGAACAAAAAGACACAAAAGACCTCGCATCTGCCCAAAAATTCAACCACTGAAGACGTGTATTTTGTCACCACCGAAAACGGATTAACCCTAACTCTTTACCGACTTGAAGATCCCTTAATGAAAAACGTTGTCGAAGCTTGCAATCGAGTTCGTTTTCCACAGCTAGACCCAAAAGCTTGTTATGTTGCGGACGTTTTTATCGCCGACGAACACATTTACCTTGTTTACCGAACGATAACAAACGCCTCGTGGCTGATCGAATCAATGGAAAAATCGCTCTCATCAAATTTCATCGCCGTTGAATATTACGTTTACCGCGAACACGCATTCAGCAACGGAAGCAAAACCGCTAAGCTGTTAGAACACGCAATCCTTGAAAAAGAGCAGCCTTCATTAGCAATACTGTTATACTCTTAACTGATCTGCATCAAGTGTAAACTGTCTAAATCGCTTTGAGGTGATCGAGTTGGTTGCCCAGTTCGCAAAAAAGATTGATTACTTGTTGGAACAGATCGAAGCATTCAACGAAAATGGCGAGTTCAAAGAGAACCAAGTTTCGAGCCGAATAAAACGCACGGCAATACACCAAATAGATCAAGCGATAACCAAACAGGGAGGACGCTTTAGACTTGGTTGCGGATTAAAAGCAACAGCGTGTCGACTTGACAATCCAAAAGTGACAAACGTAGCAACGACAATAGCACAATACTTCAACAGCGGTTTTGAAGAACCAATTTTAACCCCACAAAAACTGCGCTTCTATTATGTGATCACAATCAAAAACTTTGGCACCACAATTTATCTAGTGTTCATTAGTTCAGGAACGCCAGCATACATCCTATTACAACTGCGTGAGAAAATGCGACCATTGTCTGCCATAGTACGCCTATTTTGGGTGGTCTACGAGAATAGAGTATATACAACGTACAGTAGGACTGGTCGACTGTTACTAAAATCTATTGAGAACGGAACAAACCCGAAAATTGTGGTTCTAATTGAAAAACCAGATCAGGTGGACACGTGAGCAGATTAATAACTGGTTTCAGACCAAGTAGCCACTCCGCCGACTACACGGTTGTCGCCACTTTCAAAACTGGGGCAGAGGCGAAACAAAAACAGGTAGAACTCGCCAAAAAAAACATTGATGGGGAACTACGCGGAAACAAGATTCTCGTTTTCCTATCGCACGTTTATGAAAGCGACGCGGATGACACGGTACACAGCCTTACTCACTACACAGACAACGTTGAGGTCTACTGCGATTACCAAAAAATAACAGTAACTTTCACGATGCCAAAGGGACTAAACAACAAGATAACAGGGCTTATTTTTTCACACGATCAACAGGAGATTTACAAGGGACTTTGCAAGTTGTGTGGCAAACCCAAAATAACTCGCACAAAAAACGGTGAATTTTGGGTGTTCCAGTACGAGGGCGAAAAAATCTATTTCAACACCGACGACTACACCATAGAACGCCCAACTTTCTTTTTCAACGCACAAAACTTCGATCCTGGAAACACCATTATAACCGTTGATGAAGAAACTGAATAAAGGAGGCAAAACATGGCAAAAGAAGAGAAAATTAAGGTAAAAGCCCTCAACGATTTGATAGACGCTGCAGACCCGTTTATTGATGATTTCTTTGTGCGAACACTCCAAGATTGTTTCAAATTTAAACTAACTCGTGACCTCATAATAGCTGCCGTGGTCTCAGCATCAATGGGTGAAGGAGGCAAATTCAATCTCGGAAACGGCTTACCTGCCACAATCTACCGCCTCGACAACCCACGAATAAGCAACGTGGTTGAAATCATCAAAAAACACATGGCAAAAGAGATAAAAACAGTAGAAAACGAAGCGGGAGGAACAAAAAAGCCAAAGATTGCAACCACCGTGCTCGCTGGTCAACTAGGATACATTCTGGAATCTTTAGGAAGTTTGGAGCAGGAAAAACACTATGTCGTGGCCGTTCGCGTCAAAAAAACAACGATCTACTTGATCTATCCTGGGCTAAAGCACCCGATGAAAGAGCTTTTGCTACTTCGAAAGAACCTACAATCAGGTTTAGGCAGAGCGTTAATCATAGTATATGAAGACACGGTCTACCGGTTAGAAAGCAGGTCAGGCGGAATGATCGTCAAAGCAATCTTGAAAAAAACAAACCCGAAAATCGCTGCATTAATGGGGTAAACTTCATTGAAGCCGTGGTCAATTTGAAAGAGGACAAGTACCCTTGCAAAAACTTGTGCTGTGCAGTAATGTGGTTTTCGGCTCAGAGAGAAAAAATAAAAGACGAAACCTTTGACAAACAGATGCAGTTTGCGTGTGTCGAAAGTTCGGTTTGGTGCAAAGACAACAAAGAAGGAAAGTGCTGTCTAAACTGTCCAAAACGAACAAGCTGTGAAAAATGTTGTGGCACAGTTAAATCTGGCGAAGAGAAATACTGTGACGCACTGGTTCCTAAAGAAGTCTTACAGGCAGCCTTTACAAACTTAACTGAATTATGCAACGAGATCAACATACCTTTGCTCTACGAATATTTCATGTCAATATGCACGAACGTGGAGAAGTCCATCGTAAAACTAATTGAAGGGTAAATCAGGGGGGAACCGCTTGTTTGAAGAAATTGATGAGGATGAACTTAACGATTGGCTAGCCATCGAAGACGCAGCGGGGTTCACCTTCTCAGTAACCATTACAGAATGGCGAGGAAAAACGCCTAAAAAAGCGCACCTCTTGCTTCGATACAAAACGGGCGACCACCACAACATGCCTTACGCTGACGACCCTCCAGACGACAAAATGATAACACTCCTCGACAAAAACGGCTGGCGAATAGAAACCGAAGGCATAATGTTCTACAACAAACTGCTTTGTCCCAAATGCGGATACGTTCCATTTGAAGAGTGTGCTGAAGGAATAAAACACGAAAAATGTGGAAGCAAAATAACCGAACAAGTTCAAGGTGCAAAATGGATTTATGGCCTTAAAGATTTAGTTTTCTCTGGAAGAGTCACCGAGGAAAAAATCAAAGACGCTTTACGATGTGAACTAGCCAAGCTTTCAGGAAACTATCAAGAAATAAAGCTCTCCTTTAAAGCGCCGAGAAAAATGAGTTGTAAAACCGCGGCACTAGTGTGCAACCGAGAAGAAGTAACAGTGCTGAATTGGCTTACCCGAAAATGCGGAAAGCCACAAAGACAAAAACTCGAAAGCCACGATTTGCTCGTTTGGATTTATCGAGGCCCAACCGTCTACTTCGGGAGTTTTATCCCCGTACCCTCTACTCAAAACGCCCCTGAACAATACTTGGTCAACATTGACGACCGCACAATTCAAATTTCGGCGGAACGATGGGTTGTTGAACCGTTAATCTAGGAGGGCTTGCAAATGGTTTCGGATGAACGCAAAATAAAAAAGTTCCTTAAAAGCAAAGAAAGAAACGTTCTGCTGCTCGAGCGCGAGTACCACCTAACACTCAAAAATGGAGTAACCGTCTCAATAGTTAGGCTGGACCAAAAAAACGCTGAAGAGGTCCGAAAAGCATACCACTCGTTTTTGAAGCGTTACTCCCGTGTGTTCAGAGCAGGCCTTGACGAGTACTACAACTACTACACCATAACCTTCCACGTAGCAAACATCCAGATACACACGATATGCCACATTGAAATGCTACAATACCCACTTCAAGAATTGCAGTCAAACAAACCCGAGCTAGCATTGTTTCACGGAATAGCAACATTCGTAGACGAGCAGATAATACACTTTTTAAATCATATAACCAACGAGAAAGCAATAGGAATACTTGAAAAAGCAATAGAGTCAAATCTTGGAAGCGAAGCAGCACTACTCTGGTGACGTGCTCCCACCCGTAAACGGTGTGGGGCTTCCCGCTCACTTTTGCTAAGAGTTAGCTACCCCACAAAGCATGACTCGGCCCCAAACATCTGCCCTTCTAACACATACCGCCATTGAAGAGGCGGAAAAAGAAGAGTCCAATTTTTCGATTGCATAGTTAAACGGCGATAATAAATTGAAAAAGAGGTGACTAAAATGAGTGGCGAAAAAAGGCGGACTGCAAAAATCATAGAACTGGATGAAAGTGATATTCTAATCGCTCCAGAAGATCTCGCTGGTGACCCCTTACTTTGTTGGTGCTATACTTCAAAATTTGATAAAAGCACCTGTTTAAAAGACATTAAAACAGGAAAAACACTCATTTTAATCAACCTGCAAAACTTGAAAGGCAAAGCCCTGTTAAACTCAGAAACTAAACAGTTGCCACTGATGGTTGGGTTGTATCTGGATTATTCCGTGCTTCACGAACTCATTCATTACGGGGACGAAGAGCACAAAGTAGAAGAAAAGGTTTGGGATGCCCTACTAATTAAGCTAGTTATTACGAGTTGGCGCGGAAAATTGGAGGAAACAATATGACTGAAAAACAGTTAATTGAAGCACAGGAAAAAACAATGACTGTGCAAGATTTTTACGAGTTGCAGGCGGAAAGACCAAACCAAAATGCCTGCGAACTCTTCTGGACAGGCGAATGTGGAGGAACACCCCCGGAAAAGTCGTTATACGAGTTGGGCGTTCCCTGTGCACCACCACTAGGAAAAAGCTGTTTGAAATGCAGAAAATTCCGCAACTTAGAAACATTAGTTGACCTCATAAAAGGGGACTACCAAATCGAGTTTGACGGAAAAAACTACACGTGCACAAGGACAGTGTACCTAGATAACGGTTACGGACTGCATGGCACGGCATACGCGGAAATAACCGTGAGCAAAAGCGGCAACATAAGAAAAATCACTGTTGAGGGCATGACGAAAAAACAAATCGAGCGAAAGATAGAGCAAAACCAAAAGCACTGTCCATTATGGAAAAAGAAGGGCGTATGCATCAACGATGAAGAAGTAGCAGACTGGGAAGAAACCGGTGTTGGAGACTGTGCTGACTGTACCTTTCTTGAAATGTGCGAGTCACTTGCAGACCAACTTGAAAACGGTGGCTGGTAACCACTGGCATTAATAAGCTTTGACAGGTGAGAATTATGACTCAAAAGATCAGGATAAACATTCGTAACGGAAAATTGAAAATTAATGGAAAAAATCCACCAAAAATCGTGCAGAGAAGCCATGTATACTACGATACAATGATGATGTGTGTGGGACTGCAAAAACTTTCGTCAAGCGTTCAGTTTAACAAAACAATTGCTGAACTACACAAATGTGCGGGGCTTGAAAAAAGATTCAAAGACGAACTACAAACCGCAATATGGGAAGCTGTGAAGCACGGAAAAAGCATTAAAGAAGTCGTTGCACGGCTGAGACTGATAAAACACAACTGGAAAACTGTATTGGCTTCAGAACAGTTTGCACGAAGCATAAGACGGTTACACATCAACCAATCCGTGATTTTGCGAGACAGGGCTGGTAGAAAAATAAAAGTAACAAAGCTTTACGGTCAGTTGAAAGTGGATTTAACCAAAACACTGTCCATAATCCTTCACCATCGCAACGTGTCCCCACGCGACCTTTTTTCGTGCAGGAGCATAATACGTTACCCCGCATCAGTAAGAGAGGTTCTAGTAAACAACCAAAGAATTGGAGAACAGGAAGCTTTTGAGCGTCTAGTAGCATTTGAAAAGCCCGGTGTCGACCTCGACAGAGGACATGAACAAATATTTAAGGACAGCCTTCTCTTTACACGGATAAGAGGCCTCAAAAACAGGGAAAAACTGGCAAGAACCCTTCCAAACGGTTTGACAATTACGATCCAGAAAAGAAATGGACAATTCTACGCAAAAACAAACATAGACATAGCATTCATAATCAAAAAACACAAGAACCGATTAGAAGACGACGTTCTAAACAACTTCGCTAGGCTCATGCAGGGATTCACTGTGTCTCAAGTGTTCTTTGATGACCGAATGAAGTGCTTTTTATACGGAAGGTGGCTTGTTAGCTCGAGGGGGCTAAACCAACTAGACCTGCCGTACGACCTCGTGATCTTTGGAAGAACTTGGCCGAAAAACGGGGTGAACCTTGCGTTGGTTCGCGAATGCTTGTTGAAGAACCAAAGCCCAAGCATACACGCTCTTCTAGATTTTTCAAGCAGAGACGACCAAGCAGTACCAGTAAGTTGCTAAAACAAGGTCATGTATAATGAATAGTCGAAAGAAAACAGCTAAACCGCAGACTATCACACTTAAACCGCAGGTCATCGCGTTACACAAAACCGTTGTAGTCAGCTTTAGAACCGCGTTGGAAGTGAAGACAGCAGCTAAAAAGCTAAATCAGAGACCAGCATCACTAGTAACATCACTGGTAAAAAGCATCCGTGGAAAACAGCTTCTGCTGTCATCTTTGGTTGAAAGACGCCGAGGAAAACGGCTGATCTTATCCTTTTCCCATGTGACTCAAGAGGACTTGGAAAAAACCCTTAACTACATTCGCCCTTTCCAAAAATACCGCGAGTACCAAATTTACCAAGAAGCCACAATCAAAATACACGTGACGAAGAACGCAGGATTTGAAACGGCAATGCTGTTGCTTCCAGAAAATTTGGCTAAGCTACTGAAATATTTCCTTTGCGCCTGTGGAAAGCCAAGAGTTACAAACACGGATAAAGACACAATCTACACGTTCACTTATCGAGGAGAAAGAGTTTGCTACCGAGAACCTGATGGAAAACATTCTTTTTTTGCGGGCAGAAACCGAATCGCAGCCAGAAAAGAAGTTGAAGTTCAAATACACTTAACCTACTAAAAACAAGTTCGGGAGGAAAAATAACAATGATCACAAAAATAACAGAAAACCTATATATTGGCGACCACGATGACGTTGTAAACCACAACGCAGACGAACTAAATCAACTCCTCTCCTGCCTAGAAGTAACCGCAATAGTTAACCTGATGGAAACCGAAGACGAACGAGAAGTCACGTTAATTAAAGAAGCCATGAAAAAAGGCGCACAAGTAAAATACTTCTGGATGCCCATAGGAACTGGAGAACAAGATCTTTACCTAGAATTTGTCCAAGCCTGCAAAAAACTTGAGGAACTCTTAACAAAAAACGAAACCGTCCTCCTACACTGCTTAGGAGGCATTGACCGAGCTCCATTCATCACCGCGTTGTACCTCTCCAAAAAACTCTGTATACCAGTCCAAGACGCGTATCTAATAGTGAGAAAGAAACGTCAAATAGTTGAACATTACGAATGGCTCGCTGCACTTAGAAAACGCGGCTTTCATTTTTAGCGCCTGTTTGGAGTAAGGCTACAGACAAAAAGGAGGAAGTTAGATGCCTAAACAAAAAAGAAATACGACAAAGCCCGTCAAGTGTGATGAGTGCTCAGGAGATATGGTTCCTGACAAGGATTTTCCGGGAATACTCATATGCAACCGTTGCGGAAAAGTAGTTATAGACCTCAACAAAACCTCTGAAAAAACCATGGCAGAACGCATCAAAGAGATAACCTTAGCCTTCAAACTCCTCCACAACCAAGAAAAACAAGCCGTCGCGGCCAAAGAGAGGGCAATAGACCAAGCCCTTGAAGGCGAAGGAATCATACGGGAAGCCATAAACTTCATCCGCACCCATGAAAGCATGGAGTGTGACCCAGAAACGGGAATAAACCTTGAAGCGGCGTACATCAACTCGAAAAGATGGAAAAAACTAACGAAAATCCGCGAGATAGTCCAAGACTTCGAAGCCTTCGCAGCCGAAAACGGCATCCACGTTGAAGATGCCGAAAATTTCGACGAAGAATACAACCGCGTCTGGCATGACGACGAATAAACAACGGTCCTTCACACCTTACGCATTACCGACAAAAAAAGAGGTGGAACGACTTGGAAAAGAAAGACATCCAAAACTGCGTCGTTGAAGTGGTTGTAGAGTTTCTGATCGATATAAAAAACTGTCCAGACTGCAAAGTTCGCGGGATAAGCAAGAGGGGATATTTCGTGTATGGGCTCTGCAAAAAGCACAAGGGGAAGTTCAAGGAAATTTTCGAGGGATGGTAGCCCGATATAGGAGAAGTGAGAAGCGTGGAAAAAAGAGAGATCTACCAGCGTATAGCGGTAACGTTGTGGTTCGCTGCGTTCGTGCTGTTTCTGCTCGTGATCATGGATGTTGTGTCGGGACGGTACGAATTCATAACGCCTGATGGTTCCGCTTTAATCATTTTCCTAGCGTTATTCATCTTCGCACTCAAAAAGTCAAAAAAGCAAAAACCAAGTTAACGCTGAAAAACCGGCTTAGCCTTCGGCACCACACAAATCAGAATTCAGCCTAGCATCATTTGGGGGTGATTCACTTTGTCAGACCATAAAGAAATTTCTATGCGCCTTCTCAAAAAGCTACACAAGCTGACACGGAAAAAACCAGTCACGTTGAACCTTGACGGAAAAACATTCGTAGTTTCCAAAGAGGATCACGGCCTGAAGGTTAGGATCGGCGGGTTAGATCTCGACTGCTACATTGCCTACAAGCTTGACCTCATTATCATGTTGAGAGGAATGGACTTGGTTGGGGAGTACTACGGCATAAGAGACGTGAAATCCAATGGGAAGCAGATAAGCGAAGAAGCTGCGTTTAAACTTCTTGAACCGCTCTCGAAACCCCGAAACTCGAAGCTCAAGACCACACGTCGTTTCCTATTCAAACGTTGGCTACTCTCAGAACGTATACTCCACCTACGTGCGGGCCAAAGGCTAACGCGGAGGTTGCCCAACAACAAACGTGTCACGCTGTACTTTACCTCCAAAAAAAGAAAGTTAATAGTCGAAAACGCCGCTGGCACACGCGTGATCTTCTCGGACTTGGACCAAAGGTCGCTTGGCAAACTCAACGCCCAATACGTCGTCCAAGACCTCGCAGGAGCATTCAACCTCGAAATTCGCAATATAAGCAAACAACTGACGAAGCTTCTCAACGACCACCCGTTCCAATGTTCCTTCAGAATGGCAAATGGAAAGCTTGTCTACATGAACCCCTGCGAAACAGTCAACAAACGCATAGCAGACGCCTTCGTGCTGGGAGTAACACCCAACATCGTACCCCTTCTAAAGGAGTAGAAAACATGACTCCAACCCTTGAAGAAATCAAAATAGTTGCGAATCACGTGCTCAACGGAGGTTACCGGCTGACGCTGCAGAACGGGTTTGGATGTAGAATCTCAAAAGTATGCACCACCAAACTGCCAAAACTGATTGAGAAAGAAATACTGAACAATCATCGAAAAAAGTTCCTCACACAGGGGACGGATGTAGCCCTGTCCGAAATCAACGTGATGTGCGACCATTACTTTCCAAGGTGCGTGGCCGTCGTCTTCACAAAACGCGTGGCGGTTGCCTCCAAAAAGAACCGACTGCGCTTTGGGCTGGTCATAGACCTAAAAAAAGACTTGGCTCAATCACCTGAAAACCTGATAACACAACTGAAAATCTACGTGTTGGTAACGGCAATCGAAACGGGCAAGCAGCTAAACCAAGAACGCGACTTCTACGAAGCACTATACGGGTTTATAGGCAGACAAGTGTACGAAAACGATCACCATCTGAAGTGCATAATAGAAGCTGCAAGCCGATACACCACTCCACAGATAGCGGCTTTATTGACGTAACCTAAAAAATACAGTTCAAAAAGTTTATCCTCTTTCACTCACTACTCTTGGGAGGCCGAATCAATGAACAATTTTAAAGTTAAGACGATCGCCATCGACAACGATTTGAAAGTAACGACCTATCCTGTGAGCCACCCCGCGGTTCACGAAGTTGTTCGTTTGTGCGATGAGCATCTGCTGCGAAAAATGTGGTCCAAAACGTCGTATACACCACTGGTAAACACTACATACACCTGTATCGTCAAGGTTGAGCTTCTCTTAGCAGAAATTTATTTGGTCATGAGCATCACGCCACCGACGGCGGGTGAAGTTAAAAGAATCATACAGTGCGGAGGAATAGACGAGCTACTGGAAAACATAATGTACCTGACCTACAAAGGGCGCGTGTGCCAGTGGGAAGAAACCTGGGGAAAGTATCTCACCGGTAGCATTAAGGCAAGGGTTTCGCCGGAAATCTACACCTTGCTAACTGATAGCACCGCCACGAAGTCAACTACCTCACCCTAAAAGAATTCTTGATCCTGCACGCGTACACGCGGTCAAGAACTTGAAGATGCTTTGTACAAAATGCCACAATAAGCGTCCCAAAAGAAAACGGAGGTGAAAGATATGAAGAACTCGGAATGTATAATTTATTTCACTACCAAGCATGGAAAGGTTCAGTCTTTTCGTAAAGGAAAGAAGGGATGGGAACAGACCAGTTCACGAGGTATCGTACGATCATGTACCGCAGAGCAAGTCCTTTCCCATCTCTTGCCATATCTTGCATACACAGATCACTATAGAAGTCTGGGGCTCACACTCACAGTCAAAAGGATTGAAGTGACAGCAGAATAATCAAGTCAAGAACCCACAGCTGAAGCCTGTGGGCTTGCAACGATGGTAGCAACACAAGTCTTGACTTGGCACTTGAGTTTTATCTTTTCTTCGTCTTTTGTCTTCCCAATATTTTAGAAGTTATGGTAGCTTTTCCCAGTTTAGATTTGAGTGAGGTGTGGTGTTATGGAATTTAATAAAACAAGTATACAAGAAATAAAGTCACAGATGATAAATAGGGGTTGTTGCCACTTAACTCTCAAAAACGGCTTGCAGGTTACCGTTCAACAATTCCGTTTCGAAAGCAACCCGCTCTTGCTAGCAAAAGGCAAGGATGTTGAAGAACTAAAACAACTTTTCAACTCAAAGGGAGACCACGGTTTTTGCGTGGCCACGTTCCTGCTAAAGGATTCGCCAGTCTACTTGATGTTCCAAAAAGACCATTTACCAGACCTTTGCGATGCACTTCTTACAGATGGATCACTCTACAACTGCTGGTGCTACAAACTAGTCTACAACCAGCAATTATTCACAAGCGGAACCCAAGAGTGGAAAGCGATTTGGAGTGCAATTATAAAAAACGGTTCACCCTACCTTGAGGCAGTAATTTTAAGCCCCAAAAAGGTGTTACATCATAAATGTAAAAAGAGGCGAAAAAATGAAGTACTGTAAAATTCATGAAACATTATATGAGGGACACGAGTGTCCGCAGTGTGTAGCTGAAAGAAGTAATACAAAACTTCTGAGATTTTCAAGTCCATGTTAAACTAGTTAGAAGGTGAAATGTGATGAATAAGCTAAAGGTTACAGTAACTGACTGCAAGTTGATTGTTAGAGGCGTGTCAATTCCTCTATCCGACGCAGAGTTTAACGGAAAACCTATCCCTGAAAACTACGTAAAACTGTTGATCAACAAAGAAACGAGAAAAGAAGCAGTTAAACTTGTTCAAATGGCAGAACGAATCCACATTGAAAATGCTCGCGTCGACATCTTGGAGACTGCGGGCAAAAAAGGGCTAAAAACCGCTTTCGAGCGAGTAAATAAAATTGAAGAAGACCAACCAAAAGGAAAGCCGAAAATCTACCGTAGCATATCCCCTGATCGAGGATTGTTCAACAGATCCGAACCTAGGATCGTTATAACCAACGGCAAGGTGGCCTTCTCGTTTCCAGCAATTGATCTCGTAGACTCTTTCCCACCAAATGTCTATTGCAAAGAACAAGAAATGCACGTTCCATTAACAAACAAAATTCTGGAAAGCCTTAACCTCGCCGCCTTCTTTAGGATTGTGCAAAAAGCAGTGGCAGCATGGTTTTCTGGTGGCTGCGTATTTGGAGAAGTAGACCAAATCATAAACGCCTTTTTGAAACAGGAAGAACAGTGCTACAAAATGCTTGAGCCGATAAATCTTTTCAGCAAGTTCAAAATGGACGCGTTGGAAAGCCCGCAGGGCTATCTGCTATTCAAGGGACACAACGGCGGGTGGCAGTACGGCTACCTAATAACCAAAAAAGCAGAAATCTTCCGTTTTTCATCACATAACCTATCTAGCTTACGCCAACTTGTCGTAGCCGCGGTTAAAGAACGAAAACCAATAACTCGATTAACAAGGGAAAATCCAACGGATCACGAGCTCAAGCTAATTGCAGAACGTGTTCAAACGCTTGACCCTGCTCTAGCACTCGCCTTGCTTCCAAGATAAACTGGTGGTGAAATTCATGATCGACGATTTTAAACTGAGGAACGAACGGGTCACGCGGAGCGCGAAGCCTGAAGAATGCACACGCCTGTTCAACCAGAGGATGTTCATGAGCCAATTCCACCCACGTCCAAAGTTGTGGGTTTCCTTGGAGGAATCTTGATGAAAAGGAGAAAACGAGTTGAAAATTCCGAACGCAATAAATTACACGCGACCAAACACGACCTAGAGAGAGCAACGGCGGACGGACTATACGCAAAACGCTTACAAGAAAGAGGCGTAAACACATTCAAACTGTTTCTTGAATTAAACGAGATTGCCGAGAAAACGCACAGGACAGGAGCAAACAAAAAAGAGCAATAAAAACTGCTTCAGATAGGAAAAGGGAGGCAAAAGAAATGTTTGCACTCAAGTTTCGACCAAGCAGTCACTCAGAAGAATCTGTGATTGTGGTAACTTATAGAACTACAAAAGAAGCGAAAAGAGCACAAGTTTCCACAAGTTTGAAGCGCGTTGCAAACCAGCTGTTTGCAGTTGTAAGCGACGGTTCGCCAGAGTATTATAATGATGTTATGGAAAAAACAAAAAGGTTCAGTCCAGAAAAAACCGAAGACTTCTGCGAGTACGAACTGTTGCTTGCTACTGTTGAGCTACCAAAGAAAATAACAAAGAAAATGACGGCACTGCTGTTTTCCCGGGCGGAACAAAAAATCATCGAATTTCTAAAGAAACACTGTAAAGATTTTGAGATCGAACAAAAACCCACTAGCGACACTTACATTTTCCGCTACACCGGCAACAAAATTTTCTTTCCTCCAGGTGCCTTTCACATAAACGGAGACGTTCTGCGTCCTGGAAAAATCAAGGTTAAAACCTTCGTGTCTATGCCCTGATTAAAACTTTGAAGGGTTAATAATTGTATGGGGGAATAACAATGACGAAAAGAAAACTTCCGAAGATTGTTTGGAAAGAAACGATTTACTCCACTTTCAACAGGATGAACTTCAACTTTTTTGAGAAGGTTAATCGCATGCGAATGCGAAAGAAAGGCTTAAAAGGGCCATATTCTGGGTTGGGACAAATCTACGCCTTGTACAAATGGAACGAGAAAGGTGCAGTTATTTACTTGAGCCGGAAAAAAGTCAACACGAGGTCTCTGAAAATTGAAACACATCTACACGAGTTTTTGCACTACCTCAACACCAATCGTCTGCCAGCAATTATCGAGAAATTTATAGACGACTTGATAGATCTACTTCTTTAACATCAAAAAAGGTGAACGAAGTGCAACAAAAAACCACGACACAAATGGAAAAGGCGCAACGTCAGTTTCGAAGAAGGTTTCCGACAAAGCGGATCCGCCTTAAAAACGGCGTGACTTTTACAATACGACGACTCGACGATTGGCATTTCAGAAAAGTTGCGGATGCGGTGCAACAGTACACTTACGGGTTTGCTTGGGAACAAACGGTCGCAGTGAAAATCAAGCCAAACGCCACAAT
>Ga0315282_10005781_pt1 | contig 20935 bp, 18 predicted proteins | sample YL17G07_20_MG_FD_203693 | JGI IMG/M metagenome (GOLD analysis project Ga0315282, IMG submission 203693) | Sediment microbial communities from Yellowstone Lake, YNP, Wyoming, USA - YL17G07_20 | ecosystem: Environmental > Aquatic > Freshwater > Lake > Sediment | place: USA: Wyoming | collected... | reverse complement strand
CGCCCCAATTCGTCGCAAAACACCGCTTCCTGAATTTCAAGATCAACTGCCCCTTTCGCTGTGTCTGCACAGTACTTCAAATACCCTTCTTTCGTGTCCCAGGATTCTCCCTCGTTTAAATAAGCCAGAAAGTGATCTACTCCGCCGCCAATAGATCCACTTCTGGCAATTCCTCCCTTGTCCATCACGAGTACTTTTGCTCCCTCTTCCGCAGCCCCGATGGCAGCGTTTAACCCTGCTAGACCCCCACCAATAATGAGAACGTCAGTATTTATTTTATGAATTTGAGGACGTTTCACGCTAGAACCTCCCTTGGATCATAGAAACTATATCTCTCCTTCAAATCTCAAAGATCTCTTGAGGGGTTGCATGCAGACATTCAAGAGTACCCGATTCTGTGATGAGATAGTTATCGCAGACCCAGACCCAAACTGTGCTAGACCCGATGATCGGATGGACTGTGATGTTCATGCGAGGTTTTAGCTTCATCGGTTCATCGTCACGAATCGCGGGCCTCTCAACCAGATCATATCCTTGACCATGGGCAAATAGCCGTGTCTCAGGGGGAAATCCTTTTCGAACCAGAAACTCATTATTGGCCCGCCAGATTTCACCAGGATCCGCTCCCGGTTTCAGAAGCTTTAAGGTTACTTTCTGGGCTTCCTTGGCTAACTCAAAAGCGTCTTCCAACTCCGAGGGTATCTTCCCAACGAAGAAGATCCTCCCAATCTCGCCGTACATCCCACCGGGTCCATTGACCTCAATCATCAGAGTAAATTGATCGCCTTCTCTTACGGTTCTATTTTGGAAATGCCTTTTTTGCATGGGTACAGGTGTCCCAACAGGACCAGACCCACCGATGACCAATTGTTCTTCACTCCCTAAGTCCGTTACCTTGTGAATAATATCGGCAATGATTTCAAAGTCCCTTCTCCCGGGCCTGATGGCTGTCTTGGTATACTGAATCGCCGCATCCTGAAGTGCAACGGTCTTCTTGATCAGCCTAATCTCCTCATCACTCTTGATGGCTTTGATTTGATCCACCATATCTGTGGCATCCACAAAATCGACTTCTGGAAGGTGCTTCCTTAAATACTCGTCAAAAGTCGCGGACATTGTTCCCCTTCCAACGATGCCAATCTTTCCCTTCCTTTTAACCTTTAAGACTTCTACAGCCAGCTTGGCATCATAGGTATTGCTATACGTTAGACTTCTAAAGTAGGGTGCGGTCAGTCTGCTTTTTACCCCTCTCATGGACCATGCAGGGGGACCCAGATCGCCCGGAGGCTTACCGCCCACAGTGATGGTGGTCATCTCGTCATCCATGGGGAAGATAACGGTCATCGGATAGGAATTCCGGGCCGGAATATCCGTAAACCACTTCACATATCCTCCCAGCCACTCATTGTCATTCTGCATGACTAGGAAGTCGATATGTTGGTGTCCCATGGCTTCTCGCACTTCCCTCCATCTTCTTTCAAGCTCATGCGTGGATATGGGCTCTGGAACTCTGTGCTTTGGATCCTCCATTGCTATTGATCTCCTTTGCATTTCCATCGAATTTCAGGGCAGAAATGGATGCTTAGTTCTCGAGCATAGCTTCCAACATAAGCTTCTGGTTTGGTTGTCGATGTTACTGCGAATAGGACGTGAAGACTCATTTCTTCTTGAAGGGAAAGTTTTTCAGTAGCAGCAGCCTTACAGAGTCCAGACATCACGTTCCTTACCCCTCTTCCCCTCTCCCCATCAAGGGAGAGAGGAAGAGAATGGGTTCGTATCTTTGTTTAAGCTCACAGCCGTTTATCAAGATCTAGTTTTGTCATTGAATTTCTCATTAATCAACCTTAACCCCCTTGGTGACCAGAAAATCTTTCAGCATTTGAACGCATTGGGCCGTACGTGGGCTCCTAGCCGCAAAGTCTGCCCATACTTTCACTGCAGCTGCTCTCGCTTTGGGAACTTCGCTTGAATCCATGTGGATCTCCTGCACCCCCACCTTTACGGCCGCTTCAACACCCTTGTGGTCCTCGGCTATGTATTCTTTAGCCATGGGGGGACCGATTTCGACCAGTGTATCTTCAATCGTTTTCTGGACGTCAGGCGGTAAAGCGTTCCACGACTTGAGGCTGATATCAAATTCTACGCTATTAGGATCGACCGTAGCAGGCCAGTTAATGTATTTTACAACCTCCTTATAACCGGCCGTTTCCAATTCTGCCAAGCTGTAGATCATTCCATCGAGTGTCCCCAGTTTCATACCCATATAGATCTCGGAAGGAGGAAAAGTTACGGGTGCACCCCCTAGGTTCTTGACATAGGCGGCCGTCCCAGCGATGGACCATATCTTCTTGCCTTTGATGTCCTCCACCTTCCGAAAGGGGAAGTTTGACGTAATGGTCACGGGCGAACACGGCAATGGACAGGCATACAAAACATTTTTCTCGGCACAAACCGTCCTCTGCATCTTCAACATCCCAAATTTGTAGAAGAATTCAAAGACCTGATCCACATTCTCCCATCCCATGGGCAAACCAAAAGCTACAACGGCTTCGGGTGTAAATCCAACGCGCCAGGACGACCCGAGTATTGCGGCATCGAAAACACCTTTGGAAAGGGAGTCAAACATCTGGTCCGCTGGAACAATCTGTCCGGGCAAATACTGGGTGATGTGGAGTTTACCAGCCAGGTTCTTATTCAAAGAGTCCACGATGCGCTTCCCTTGGAGTTCATAAGACAGATCGCCAGTTGGGAACATGTTCTGCATTCGCCACTCGATTTGCTTCCCTGCCTGCGAGTACACACTCGTAGGCATTACAAATGCAACCGCGAAGATCAAGGTGAATACTAACCCTAATACCAGACTGCATTTTTTTCGGCTAGACATCTTTTGTACCCTCCTTTCTTGCTCACTCAGTCATGAATGGAGTTTCCGGATATCGATCCCATTTACCTCTCTGTTGCCCATTTGTCTGTCTTATCACCCCCCTTCACCTCGCAAGGACTGTTAGGTGCCACCAATGAACCGAACCACCTCCTCGTCCCAAGAACGCGCCCCATCCTTCAGTCCTGATTCATCAAGATCTTCATGAGAGGAGGTCTCAGGATAGCCATTCCATCCCGGGACTCTGAAATAACCGGCTTTCAGTGCCTCAAGGCTGATCTTGCGCCCGACAAAAGGATCCATGGGGGCCTGCCCTAGCTCATCATTTCAAGTTACCCTTTTACCCGAGTGGATGTTGTTTTAGACATCTTCTTCGGCATTCTGACACGCAACCGCAATCCATGTTCCCAAGGCACCTCAAGACTTAATCATTTTTCAATTAGTTTTAGAAGAGTTCCATAACTCTCCAAGCTACCTCGAACCCCTATTCTCTCGTTAAATGACGCTGTTCATTTGCCAAGGACGGTATTGGGCAACCATAGCACGAATTCATTTGGAAATATCATTACCAACACAAGACAGATCAGTTGAAGACCCATAAATGGGACAACCCCCCGATAAATGTGCCCCATGGTAATGGCTGCATCTGAAGGGATGATTGCCCTCACGAGGAACAGGCTGAAACCGTAAGGCGGTGACAGCCAAGCCACCTGCATGTTCACCATGAAGAGAACCGCAAACCACACCGGGTTAAAACCCAATGCTTTAATCACGGGCATGAACACAGGAACGGTAAGCATCATAATGGCAAGATCATCCATAAGGCATCCTAAGATGAGGAGCAGAATCTGTATCATGATAACGACGCCCATACCCCCTACCGGGAGCACATTGACAAACTTCAGAATCAGTTCCGGAGCGCCAAGGACTGTGTAGACATTGGTGAAACAAGTCACACCGATAATCAACCAGGCGAGCATCGAGGTCAATTCCAATGTCATCAGAAGAGAGTTTTTTAGGACAGACCAACTCAAAGTTCCGGTCAGTGCAGCGGCGACGGCCATCGAGGCGGCTCCCACACCCGCAGATTCGGTCGGAGTGACGACACCCGAGTAAATGCCCCCCAGAACTACGATAACGATTAGTGTAGGAAGAATCACACTCTTGATGGATATTAATTTCTTGTAAAATGAAGGGACGTCTGTCGTTGAAATGGAAGGCCCTATATGAGGCTGGAAATAACATCTAACGCCAATGTAGACGACATACAATCCGGCAAGAAAAAAACCGGGTATGAACATAGCAAGGTACACCCTACCTACCGATAGGTTAGCTATACTACAAAGGATGATAGCCAATACGCTGGGCGGAATAAGAAAGTCAATGGTTCCTGACACACATATCGTGCCGAGCACCAATTCTTTCTGATAACCATGTTTCAGCATCTCTGGGATGGCTAATTTCCCGATGGTAATCGTCATGGCTGAACTTGAACCAGAAAAGGCGGAGAATAGACTCGCCATACACACAGTCCCCATTGCCAGGGAACCTCTTACGCGACCTGCCACGTAGTAAATGGTGTCGAACATGTCTCTGGCGATGCCTGTGTGGATCATGATATTCCCCATCAAGATGAATAAAGGTACCGCGATCAATACTTGCGACGTCAAAGAACCATACGCTGAGGCCGCCAGCAGATACATATGGGAAGGGCCCCAAAGTGCGAGGCCAAAGAATACGGCCACAATTAACGTAGCAAAACCAACAGGAACACCAATCGCGAAAAGGAAGAAAGTGGCCAACAAAAGCAACACTGTCAATAACACCGGATCCATTTCAAGCCGCTCCTTTCTCGTCTGCAGGTTGATCTCTCAAAGAACGAAGTGTACGGTAGGTACAAGCGATCGCCTGCAGCAGTAACAGGAATACACCGATAAAAAAGACTGTCTTGAGCGGATACATGGGTGGTGCAAAAAGGCTGTAGCCCCGTTCTCTAATCCGCCATGATGACCAGGCCATGTCTACTAACTCATAGCTCATCAGGGCAAGGACAATGGTTGTCATAAGAAGGCCGAATAGATCAACGATTGCTTTCTTCCTTCGACCGAAGCGACTGTACAAAACGTCCACCCTGACATGTCCGTCTCGTAACAGCACATAACCTCCCCCCAGTATGGCCAGAGCAACAAACAGTTGGCCATTAACGTCCCATGCCCACAAGGTGGGGCTAATGAAGACGTACCGGAGACATGCCTCCATCAGTTGGATCAACGTGATCGCAACGTATCCGTACGCAGCAACTCGCGCTACCCACTCACTCATATTGTCAATCGTTGAAAGTATCTTGCCTTGTTTCATGGCATTGTCATCCTTTATCGAATTGGTTAGAGAAAAGAATCACTCTCTTAGATTCCACCTCCATTTAAAACATGACGCCGAATACGATAGACTGCACGCGCAAAAAAACTCCCTGCCCTCGGATTTCGCTTCCTCGCTCTCAATGTGACGTCGATTTAAATCCATCCGTGCAGTTACAGGTCAGCTCAGGCTATACCTATACATACCACCTGTCAAGTTCAAAAATAGTGAAGATTTCTCGCGTGAACCCCTTGCCCCTTCAAGCTCTCTTCGCTGGCATGCTCTCCTTGGAGCGCAAAGTCCCTTCTCGATACCCTGTACGATGGGACGAAGAGTAGAGAGATCCCCTGTTGGCACTGGATCCGGCTCACGGGTTTTGAGAATATGCTTTACCTCTTCCCTTGTCCCACGTGTCAAATCCGCCCCTCTGACTGCTGTGGGAAGTTCCTTCTTCGTCGTTACCTTTTTCGCTCTATAAATGTGGGTTGAGATTGCAAGGGTCTCATGTGCTTTGGAATAGAGTTATTGCTGTGAAGCTCCCCGCGCACAGCGCGGGGAGCTTCACAAAATTGACCTAGTTTTTTAGCAAACCCCGTGCCATAAAGGTAACTTATTGATTTCATGATATATTATTAAAAAATCATTGAGTGCACAGATTCATAACCCTCAAGGGTGACCATTTTGTGGACATCCTGCTATGATCTCAGACATAAGGGACCCATATTTATCGAAAGAATTAGAAGTAAAACAGGCTTTGTATATGGTTCGGACATGTCCTTTAAGGTAGACACTAGAGATTCCGGAAATGACAAACCCTTCTTGGGTTAGGAGCTATGATGAAGCATGGTCTTCACCGACAAGGTGAAAACCATCAGCTTAAGGATGGGCGAAAGCATGATAGGATAATTGGATAGAAGGTTGACCAGGTACATCAGAAAGGACAGAGTAGAAAGTCATTACAGGGTCGGCTTTGACTCCAGCGCTGGAGCCCGTTGCCACCCTCCCCGCCTATCCCGCTAAGGCGGGGCATCTAGCCGACTTGCCCGTGACAGCAACGAGTGAGCTTGTCTTGTCCGTAGAATTCATGAGAAACGCATTGGACTGGAAGAATGAGTTGGCTCATCCTTCGTCTTTGCCAGAAGATGTTTTCATGTGTCCTGAACGGAACTTAATCTGACAGACACTGTCAAGTCATCTTTCTGGTTACTTCACCTCCAAAGGCTCAATCGAAGATGATTATGAAGGGCAACGATTTCTGTCAGAAGTGTTCTTAAATGAAAAGGCAGGACCTATGTCAAGTCCTGCCTTAGTTCTTTAAAAATTGAACTTAGTTCCATCAGATTCTATCCCATTCAATCGTAAGCTTTTCAGATGGCAACGGTATTATAAAAACTGGTTTTCGAGTTCGCTGTAATACCGCACTCGAGACACTCCCAAGAAACGTATGGGCAAGGAATCCCTTCCCGTGTGTTCCAAGGACGATCAGATCGCAATCTTCTTCGTTTGCGGCATTCAAGATTTCCTCTGGGGGGTGGCCACGAAGCACAAGAATTTTGGATACAAGTTCAGCGCAAGGAGGGCCTATTTGATCCTCTGCTTTTTTGCAAAACCACCGTAGGCGTTTCTTGATTTCTTCAATGGCCTCCTCCTGTTGCTTCCTTCTATCTTCATCCGTCATGCCCACATAAAGCTCTGCCTTGGGAGGAATGGGTTCAATGGCATGTAAGATGACGATCCGAGCATCATGGCCTCTTGCCAAATCGGTAGCATATAGGAAGGCATAAGCGGAGTTTTTGCTGAGGTCGGTTGAATAAAGAATCTTCTTGATTTGTTTGAGTTGTGGAATCATCTGTCCCCTCCTTTTCTCCAGCCGTTTTCTTCTGGTCCAATTTGTGGACTTACAGAATGTTATTGGATGTCATTAATTTTAATTGAAATTTATTAGATTTCAATTCAATATGCAAGTCAATGAGTATTCTAAAATTAAAATGAAGCCCCAAAGGCCATTTTTTACAGGTTGAAATCTGCATTACTAGGGGAAGATATTTTGACAATGAGGAAGAAGCCGAGGGCTTTCTTGACACTGTCCGTCAAGTCAAGTCTCGTTTTTCACATTCATGTCCCTTGTTGAATGCATCGGAGTGTTTCACGTTGTTTCAGAGCCTCAAGACACTTATTACAGGATATACATTTCGCTCTGTGACGGTTGCCCCTTTGCCAATCGTTAATTATGCCAGGCTCCAATATGAATGGACGACTCATTGAGATGAAATCAGCCTCATCATTTCGCACAATTTCTTCCATGAGTTCAAATGTCCTCAGCCCACCGACGATCATGACAGGAACTTTCACGTTCTTCTTTATCTCTCGGCACCAATCACGGAAATAGGCTTCCTGTTTAAAGTTATCTACCTTCGTCCGAAATTCCGTGTATTCATAATCTGGGCCTCTCAATCCCAGACTAATTTCCAAGGCATCAAACCCAATTTGGGCCAGAGATTCAGCAGCCACCTTCCCCTCGCCAAATTCCAAACCTCCGGCGAACCCGTCCTGAACTCCAATTTTTATTAGTAGAGGATAATCCTCCCCAATCTTTTGTCTTACATCTTTATATATTTCACTGTGGAGACGAAGGCGATTCGCTAAATTGCCTCCCCATTGATCTTCACGACGATTCGTAAAAGGAGAGAGAAATTGGCTCAACAAATACGCATGGGCAGCGTGAATCTGAACCGCATCAAATCCAGCCTCTCTGGCTCTTCTTGCTGCATCGCCAAATGCACTCACCATCTCTCCGATTTCATCCTCCGTCATGGCTCGATGTTTCCCGCTGAAATACGGGTCAGATTGCAGAAATGATGGAGCTATGGGCACCCTATCGATTGATCTGGGAAACCTTGCCTCCCTTCCAGCATGAAATAACTGGACTGCGATTTTTGCTCCCCAGTGATGCACTTCATCAGTTAATCTCTTAAATCCATATATGAATTCATCTCCTGCAATGGAATTCTGAAATTTGGAGATCTGACCACTGGGGTGAACGTACGTTATGCCCGTTATGATCAGCCCCGCCCCTCCCTTGCTGAGATTTGTATAAAGATTCACCTGCATGTCCGTAACATGCGCCTTCCTATCCGCACCACCGTCGTAAGTGGCTGACCTAATAAAACGATTTCGTAAGTGCATATTGTTTATTTTCATGCGTTCGAACAAAACGCTCCTTATGCTACCCATAAATAGTGAATCCTCCAAGCGAACTCACTCCATTGAGGACATCGTGATATTCGGTGATAGTGAAGCTCCCCGCCCACAGGGCGGGGCTTCCGGGAGATGCAGGTTATGATTATAGGGTCGGCTTTCCTCCCCGCCCCTGCCTAGAAGCAGGAAGGCGGGGCATCCAGCCGACTTGCCCGTGAACTTATTTCAGGCCGTATTTCTTCAATCTTAAGTACAAAGTTGACCTTTGGATGCCGAGATGCCTAGCCGTCTCCCTCTTATTCCCACTAAATCGTTTGAGCGCTGTCAAGATATTATCTCTCTCGATATCCCCGACAATCTCGCGCAAGGGTCTCTCGGTTTCCTGCAATTGGCGGAATGAATGAATACTGTTTTCGAATTGCTTCGGTAGGTGACTAGCAGTAATGATGTCAGCGGCACCCATGTTGTAAAAGGATTGTTCAAGAACATTGGATAATTCACGGACATTACCAGGCCAAGAATATCTGGCAAACGTGTCCAAGGCTTCTTTCGAGATCGCCTTAATTTGAGTGCCGAAGCTTTTGTTCAATATCTTGAGAAAGTGAAACACGTAGATGGGAATATCCTCTGGTCTTTCCCGCAAGGGAGGAATTGTGAGAACTGCCTTCGATAAACGGAAAAAGAGGTCAAATCGGAATTTCCCCTCCTCGGCAAGTTTCCTAAGATCAACGTTTGTTGCAGTAATTAAGCGAAAATTCAATTTCAGAGGTTTCTTACTTCCAAGCCTCTCGGTCTCTCTTTCCTGGATAACCCTAAGAAGCTTGGCTTGAATCGACAGAGGCAAAGCCCCAATTTCATCCAAAAAAACGGTGCCCCCTTCGGCAAGTTCAAACTTTCCAGGTTTGCCTTCTTGCTTTGCGCCCGTAAAAGCACCTTTTTCATAACCGAAAAGTTCTGATTCGGCGATTTCCAGGGGGATTGCGGGACAATTGATTCTAACAAAAGGATCAAATCTCTGTTTACCCTCGTTATGTATCGCTTGTGCAAATAATTCTTTCCCGGTCCCGCTTTCCCCCTGAATCAAAACGTCGCCGTGGGTTCTCGCCATTCTTTTAGCAAGTTCTTTCTGCTCGGCAATTTTATCACTCACCCCAAGAATATGGTCAAAGGTATAGGTTGCTTCATATTCAGTCTTGATTTTTTTTTCGGCGTTGAGCAGATCCTCCTTGTATCGTCTGGCCTCTTCCCTCACCCTTTCAAGCTCTTCAAGAGAGTACAATATGACTCGCCCAAAAGCACCCACACTTTCTCCATTGTTGACCAAGGGAAACCGAGAAACGATGCTGCCTGGACGATCTCGCCGTTTTAGAACTCTGCCGATATGTGGCTTTCCAGTGGCTAAAACCTCAGGAAGCTCTGAATGCGGGAGAACTTCCTTTACTTTCTTTCCTTTAGACTCCCCGTGAGACAAATTGAAGAGTTTTTCTGTCAACTTGTCAATGAACTCAATTTCCCCTCTATGATTGACGACCACCATACTTTCGTAACCGTTGTTTAGTATGAATTTGATGGCCTCAGCTATGACTGGGGTGAGCGGATAATCCCCTAACCCTTCTCTAATAACCTCTGTTGGATCATGGGTCTCCATGGGAACCTCCAAGAGATACCTGGTGATATCCCTCTTCTTGGCACATCACCATTCTATTTAGGATTGGGATCGAATTGCCTAGCCCCACGTAGGAAAATGTGTATCACACTGCAGCATTCGGTACTAACCATACAAAACATTCCATCAATTGTCAAGAAAAGTGGACATGTCCAGGATATAGACAGAAACCGTCTAATTTCAATTCAATGTGATGAAATCGAACCATATGCCTAATAAATCTTGGTAAGATGTCCATAGAATGGGCACTCTCTAGAGTTGCAAGTCAGGTGAAGTTCAAAGACACAAAGTAAATATCCTTTAAAATCAATGGCTTGTCTATTTGGCACACGTTATGCTCTCTTATTGAGCAATCGTACTCGGAATAGAATATAGTATGACCGCTAAATGTCTATCCATGATTCACGTGCATTTCGCAAAGATGAACCCCAGTTGGGTTAGCCTTTATTTTTTAGGGAAAAATCTCGGAGCATTGTTTCTTAAGAAAGGTGAATTCTGAGAGACAACGTATGATTGAAGAAATTATGATAGATTTATACAAGATTGAGATTCCTCTTCCCAATAGTCCACTGAAAGCCCTCAATTCCTACGTGATTAAGAACTTGAGTCGGAATTTGATCATTGATACAGGATGGAACCAAGAAGAATGTCTAAATGCAATGCAGACTGCCTTAAAGAAACTTGGAGTCGACATAAACAAAACGGACTTTTTTATCACACATTCGCATTCAGATCATGTTGGCCTCGTCTCGAACCTCACTGCAAATACCTCTTTGATATACTTCAACCAGCCAGATGCTGATCGGGTTAATTCTGGTGTACACTTGGATGATTTCATTAGCTTTGCTCGTTTGAACGGTTTCCCCGAAGATGAACTCCAGGCAAGTCTTCGTAGCCATCCTGGGTTTAAATTTAGATCGAAAGATAAGTTGGTTTTTCATATCTTGAGAGAAGGTGACCCTATTAACATCGGGGACTATGCATTCAAGTGCATTGAAACACCCGGCCATACCAGGGGTCATATGTGCCTTTACGAACCCAGTAAAAGGATCCTTGTAGCTGGAGATCACATCCTCAGTGATATAACTTCCAACATCCAATTATGGTCTGATGAGTGGAATCCTTTGAAGGAATATCTAACAAGCCTAGACAAAGTTTATCAACTCGATATTGAACTGGTGTTGCCTGGCCATAGGGGAATTTTCAGGAACTGTAGACAGAGAATAGAGGAATTGAAAGATCATCATCAGAAGAGGCTCGATGAGATTCTTTCTATTTTGGAGAGGGGCTGTAAGGATGCTTTTCAGATAGGGTCACTCATGAGCTGGGATGTTGTCTATGATTCTTGGAATCTGTTTCCTGTTTCGCAGAAGTGGTTTGCCATTGGAGAGGCCATTGCTCACTTGAAATACCTGGAGGAAGAACGCCTCATCCGAAGGAAGACACAGAAGCAAAGGAGAGTATATTCGGTGGACTTGAATCCTTAACCTCTGTTGAGAGATAAAGCACCAAGGTGATAAATGAATGAGGTCTTAAAATTGCTGGGTTAGACAATTTTGCTCAAATGGTTACAGAGTGGGCATTCAATGAGGGATTACGGGGCAACAATATGAACAATAAAATGTCCAACATAATTAAGGAACTGGTAATTTGACATAAGTTATGCTCTACCATGTGGGTAGTCTTCTCTTAAGTTAGAAAACAAATCTAGAAGAGGGATAATCCGATGGAAATTTTCGATGATGCCTGGATTTCGACGCAATGTGGTCGTTGCTACGCACAGTGCGGAATCAAAGTCCACCGTATAAATGGGGTGGCAGTGAAGATCGAGGGGATGCCGGAAAGTGATATGGGAGCCAAAGGAGGTTTATGTTCTAAAGGACAGTCTGCCCTCCAATTGCTCTATGACCCCAATCGCTTAAACGTCCCTTTAAGGAGGACAAATCCGGAAAAGGGGATGTTTGTTGATCCTAAATGGAAAGAGATTACCTGGGATGAGGCGCTAGATGAAATTGGGGAAAGATTGCAAAGAATTCTTAAAGACAACCCCAAGAAGATTTTGTGGCAACAATCGGTGATACGACCTTTCTATCCTGCAGCCGCTCTTAGGCCTTGGTTTGAATTAGGGGTCCGGAATATCTGGGTCGGCGGAGGAGGGCTTCATTGCGGATCCGGTGCCCACCTTGCCGCAGGTTTGGTCAACAGTTCCTGGTCTGTCGTGCCCGATTTTAAATTATGCAATTATACCGTTTTCTTTGGAGCAAACAAAGGCACGGGTTCTGGTCATTCCTCTGCATTTTCTCACAGGATGGCTGCCGAGGCACGGGCACGAGGTTCCAAGTTCGTTGTGTTCGACCCGATGTGTAACCAAGCTGGGGGGAAGGCCACCGAATGGGTTCCTGTCATTCCTGGGACAGATGGTGCGATTGCTCTGGCCATGTGCAACGTCATTGTGAATGAATTGGGGAAATGGGATGAACTCTATCTGAAGACAAAATCGAACGGTGTCTATCTTATCGGGCCAGACGGCAGATATGTTAGAGACAAAGAAACAAAAAAACCTCTGGTTTGGGATTCCGGTGAGGGTAAACCAAAAGCCCACGACGACCCTTCGGTAAAGGACTTTGCTCTATTTGGCCAATATGAAGTGCATGGCATAAAATGCCAACCAGGTTTTGCTCTGATTAAAGAACACCTTAAACAATATACCTGCGAATTTGCCTCCAAAGTAAGCACAGTTCCTGCAGAAACGATTCATAGAATTGCGTGTGAGTTTGCTGAGGCCGCCTCCATCGGGAGCACCATTAAAATCGATGGACATATCCTGCCCCTTAGGCCAGCGTCGGCCGTACTCTTTCGTGGAGGAGAAGGTCACGAAAATTCCTTTATGACCTGTTTTGCAGTATCCCTCCTGGACCAGATTGTGGGGTCTGCCGATGTGCCTGGAGGCACACTGGGTTGGCCAGCAAGAAGTCTGGGTTATCCTGGAACAGGAAAATTCGCTTTCGGTCCGTTTGCAGGCAAGGACGGTATATTAGAGACAGACTTTTTTGGCCCCGGTTTACTTCACAGAGAAGGGCCGTGGCCCCTCAAAGATCCCAAAGAGACGCAGAACCCTCAATTAAAAGACATCTTCCCGTTGGGTTTAGACCCAGGGATTCTTGGGGCAAGCGATCGTGAAGAGATTTGGCAAAAGATTGGGCTTCCTTATCGATTTGAGATGATGGTCAGTTGGGGCTGCAATTCTATAATGAGTGTTGCCAATCATGAGACCATGGAAGATTCTTTAAAGAAGATACCTTTCGTTGTTGTTGTCGAGCTTTTCGCTACAGAACTTGCAAATGGCTTTGCAGACATCCTCCTTCCGGATCATTGTTTTTTGGAACAGTTTACATGGTCTGAAGGTAGAGGGATGAATTTCAACTACCCTTACGGGATGGCGGATTGGTGCTACCATATTACCCAACCCGCCGTGAACCCTCAAGGTCATCATCAGCGCCGAAGTTATATGGATGTATTGTGGGAGTTGGTTGACCGCCTGGGCTATCGGAAAGATTTGAATGCGTCTCTGAATCAACTGATCGGTTTCGATGAGCACCATAAGATAAAACCGGACGAGCGTCTGAGCATGGGAGAATTCGCCGATCGGATGTTGAAGTGGTACTTCGGCGAAGAACATGGTCTCGAGTACTTCAAAAAACACGGTTTTATCCGATGGCCTAAGAGGGTTGAAGAGGCCTATTGGAGGTATTTTGTAAATTGTCGAGTCCCTGTCTATCTTGAGTTTATGCTAGATATCAAAGAGAAGATGATGCCCATCACAAAAAAATTGGGGTTGGACGTCGATTATACCCAATATAGTCCGCTAATCAACTGGACACCTTGTTCAATCCACAAAGAGGTCGATCCAAATTTTGACCTCTGCTGTTTCTCCTATAGGGATACGCTGCATACAGGTTCATGCACGATGGAAACACCGTGGATCGACGAGCTTAGTCACATGAACCCCTATACTTATAATATTACTATGAACCGAGATACCGCCGGAGAAAGAGGGTTCAAAGATGGAGATGCCATAGAATTGGAGACGAAGGTTGGCCGTAAGGTGACTGGGACCCTCAAAACGATGGAGGGACAGCATCCGCTGACCGTTGGGATTGCTGCTTGTAGCGGACATTGGTCTCCAGGCTTACCCATTGCCAAGGGGAAGGGAACAAATTTTGATAAACTCTTAGAGCTTGACCTTCAGCATGTGGATCCTATTAGTTTAAACATTGAGACCGCTGTGAGAGTTAAAGTGAAAAAGGTCGAATAGGAGTGGATATGACAAGACTAGGGATGGTCATTGATTTACAAAGGTGTGCAAGCTGCTATAACTGCGTCGTAGCTTGTAAACAGGAGCACTTTTTACCCCCCTGGGTTTTTTGGAACAGGGTGGTAGTCAGTGAGGCCGGGAAGTTTCCAACGGTGACAAAAATCGCTTATCCTGTGTTGTGCAATCACTGTAAAGAAGCGGTTTGTGTGAAAGTCTGTCCAACCGGTGCCACGCATAAACGGGAAGATGGCATTGTTGAAATGATTCCAGATAAATGTGTTGGGTGCAGATACTGCGTGGTTGTCTGTCCTTATCAACAAAGAACCTATCATGCCCATGGTGACAAAGAGTATTTTCCTGGGCAGGGTTTTACCGAATTAGAAGTCATTGGTAAAAAGCTCTATCCCCTGCAGAGGGGCACTGCGATCAAATGTAACTTTTGCGTAGAGAGGGTTGATGAAGGGATCAAAAAGGGACTGAAGCCCGGAGTGGATCGAGCGGCAACGCCCGCATGCGTCATTGCGTGTCCTTGCAGTGCAAGGTATTTCGGAGATCTGGATGATCCCAAAAGCGAGGTTTCCAAATTGATCAAGGAGAAGAAAGCCTATCCGCTTCATCCAGAATACGGTACTGAACCCTCGGTTTATTACATTAACCGTTGATCCTTGAATAGGAGTGTGACTATGAAGCTCTACGAATGGATGGTAAAGCCAACGCCGCAAACAGAATGGATTGAGAAAAGGGGAATCCTTTTATGGCTTGCCTTTTATGTGGGCGGCCTTGGAGGCGGTGTTTACCTTGTCTCTCTTTACTTCAATAGCCTTCTTGGGATTTTTGTGAGTTGGCTGATTGTGGTTGTCTTGAAAGGAGGCTTTCACATCCTTTACTTGGGCCATCCCTTAAGATTTTGGCGTATGTTCTTCAGACCTCAAACCTCATGGATCAGCAGAGGGTTAATTTTTGTTGTTGCTTTTATCGGCCTTGTGTTCGTTCAACTCCTTCTCACCTATTTGAAGCCTGGGACAGACCTTGAAACAATAGTGAAGGTTCTCGCAGTCATCAATGCCGTCGGGATGTCGATCTATACGGGCTTCGTAATGAATTATGTGAATGGTATTCAATTATGGATTTCATCGATCCTACCTTTTCTCTTCCTCCTCTGCGGCGTCTTGGGTGGATTTGGCATCCTGTTAGGCATTGCCCATATGACAGGGGGGATCAATATCGTGGCGGTAGAGACCGGCAGTATGGTTCTTATGATCGTTATGGCAGGTTTGATCGTCATCTATCTTACAAGTTCACAATATATTGGTCCAACTGGGAAGGAGTCTGTCGTTGCATTAGTTGAGGGACCTATTTCTCCTATATTTTGGATAGGTGTTGTGCTGTGTGGAATCGTCATTCCCTTCATCGTTTCACTTTCGGGTCTATTGGGAGCAGAATTTCCTTTATCCGTACAGATCTTTGCCATCCTTTGCGAAATCACTGGAGGTCTGAGTTTACGATACTCCATCTTGAAGGGAGGATATTATAGTCCGTTGATTCCGGTTTCCACCTGATGAGGTGGTTTAAAGGGGAGAACAGCGAAGAGTTTAACTCGGGGTGCAAATAGCATCCTTTTAGGGTAAACCAGATTGAAAGAGATCCGATTACATGGACGGGGGGGGCAAGGGGTAGCGGTAGCATCCCATATGCTTGCTTCAGCTCTTGTCAAGGAAAAAAAATGGGCCAGTGGTTTTCCAATGTTCGGTGTTGAAAGAAGAGGGGCCCCTGTTGCCGCTTTTGCTCGATTTGATGACCGACCGATAAGAGAGAAGACTCAGATCTACACTCCAGATTGTTTAGTTATCATTGATTCGCGACTCCTTCATTCTCCTGGAATCTTTGAAGGGATCAAATCCGAAGGTATTCTCGTCCTGAATACTCCCCATCCTCTTCAAGAGAATCCACATAGACATCTGAAGACGATCGGTATGATCAATGCGACAGAAGTTGGGTTAAAAGAAATCGGCTTACCTGCGACCAATACCTGTATGCTGGGGGCATTTGCCAAGACGACAGGTTGGGTGGAATTGAAATCTTTGATTCAAAGCCTGATTGAATATTTCAACGGAGATCTGCTGAAGAAAAATATCCGGTGTGTTGAAAGGGGCTTTGAAGAAGTAGTGACAGCCCAATTCTAAGGAATGGCCATGAAGTTTATTACTGAATTTGAGTTTTCTTGGGCATTGGGTGACAAGTTATTCATATTGAATACAGCCGATTGGAGGCATCAGAAACCAGTCGTCAAGTTTCGAAAGTGTTGCAAGTGTGGGATGTGTTACTTTTTCTGCCCTACCGGATGTATAAAAGATATGGAGACTTATTTTTCACCCGATCTGAACTACTGCAAAGGATGCGGAATCTGTTCTAAGGCATGTCCAAGAGGCGCAATTCGGATGGTCCGAGAGTATTAGAAAGTGGAAAATAGAGAATCCCCTCAATCATTAATGGTATTGGACGGAAATCGAGCTGCTGCGCATGCCGTCAGGCTTTGCCGGCCCGATGTCATCTGTGCTTACCCCATTACTCCTCAAACAGAGATTCTTGAAAGTCTCTATCTTTTTCAGGCGAATCAGCAATTGAAGTCGGAGATGGTCGCCCCAGAAAGTGAACATTCTGTCTTGAGCGTCTTAAGAGGTGCTTCCGCGGCGGGAGGAAGGACCTTCACGGCGACTTCTTCCCAAGGGTTAGCCTTTATGTATGAAGTTTGCATCAATGTGGCTACCACCAGGCTCCCTATTGTCATGGTGAACGTCTCCAGGGAAATGATCGCTCCCCATGCGGTCACTGCCGGAGAACAGGACATCATGATGGTCAGAGACATGGGTTGGATCCAGCTTCACGCTCAGTCCTGCCAGGAAATCCTTGATTTGATTATCATGGCTTATCGGTTGGCGGAAGATCCGGAGATCCTTATTCCAGTGGTTGTTTGTTATGATGGCTATTACCTTTCCCATCTTTGGGAGCCTGTTGAAGTACCTGCTCAGGAGATGGTTGACGGTTTCTTACCGCCTTTGGAGATGTATCCCAGAGTGGATCCTGATCTGATGTTTACATGTGGACCGAACATTCCAAGCAAGATGGGAACAGAATTACGATACAAGCATAGCGCGGCGACTCAACGGGCTAAGAAAAGGTTTGAAGAGATCGAGGCTGAGTTCCAGAGGATTTTTGGCCGAAGCTATGGAGGGCAGATAGAGGAATACAGGTTGGAGGATGCTGAAAAGGTTCTTATCGCCATTGGCAGTTGTGCCGGGACTGCCAAAGTGGTTGTTGATCGGAAGAGAGAGGAGGGAGTAAAGGCCGGGCTCATTACAGTCAGGATGTTTAGACCTTTCCCCAGAGAGAGATTGCTTCAAGCCCTTAAAGGGAAGAAGGCCATCGGCATCATCGACAGAAATGTATCCTTTGGCTGGGAGAGTGGTGCTCTGTTCACGGATGTGAAAGCAGCCCTATACGATCTCGGAGAGCTTATTCCTATGAAAAATTTCATTTGTGGACTTTGTGGTTCGGATATCACCTTGAAACAAATCGATCGCGTCTTTGATCTTCTAAACTTGGACGGGGAAGAAATAGCGTCCAAAGAAGTTGTCTGGCTTGATTTGGAATAAAAGAGCCCTACGACATGGCAAAAAAACACCTCATCATCGGGTGCGGCACGGCTGCGCTAAGCGCTGCGAAAAAGATTAGGAGTATGAATCGAGATGACCAGATTAGACTGGTTACCAAGGAGCATACATTTCCCTATTCTCCCGCAGCTTTGCCCTATCTCCTTTCAGGAAGGTTGAAGGAGGAAAATCTGTGGTTGGCCGATGATTCTCTTCTTCACGAATTGGGATTCCAATTGGAAAAAAGCAAAGAGTTGGTTGGAGTGATTCCTGAAAACAAGGAAGTGATCTATAAAGATGGAGGGCGTGAATCCTTTGACACCCTCCTCATCGCTACAGGTTCTGATGCAACAAGACCGCCAATCAAAGGGTTAGATCCAGAAAGATTTGCGTGTTTGCACACCTACGAAGATTGCCAAAAGCTCTTGACAAGATTGAATGGCAAAAAGGAGGTGACCGTCTACGGAGGTGGAATGGTAGCCCTGGAGACAGCCACAGCCCTCATCGAAAGGAGATTAAGAGTCAGGATCGTTGTCCGGAGCCGTATTGGACGAGGGTATTTCGATGAGGAGATAGGAAATCGGATTGGAACGATCCTTCAACAGAAAGGGGCTGAGGTTGTTGGAGGAAACAAGATAGAGGAGATCAAGGAGAGAAGGAATATAACGGAAATCGTTCTCTCCGATGGTCATTCTCTTCGGACGGACCTTCTGATCAACTGCATTGGAGTCGAACCCAGGATAAACTTCTTGAAAGGAACAGGGATCCTTACCCGACGGGGAGTAATCGTCGATAGGAAGATGAGAACCACTCTCTCTGATATTTACGCAGCAGGAGATGTGGTGGAGGCTCACGCTTTTTCCCTTGGTCAGGAGGGGGTCAATGCGACCGCTCCTACCGCCGTCCAGCAAGGGAGGGTGGCAGGGGCAAACATGGCTGGAGAAGAGACCGAGGACAAAGGTTGGATTCCGATGAATGTCTTCAGGTTCTTCGGTCATACCGCCTTCTCCATTGGGTTATCCTCTCAGCCCTCTTCACAACGATTAAGAGACAAAGACAACGGCGGGATCTATAAGGAACTCGTGTTCCAAGAAAACCGGCTGGTTGGAGCAAGATTTATCGATGCCGATGTCGACCCTGGAATTTTTCGATATCTGATTGAAGAGAAGGTGGATGTGGGTCCGCATAAGGAAACGCTTTGGGAACGGCCACGGGAAATGAGCCGTTGGTTGGCAATGCAAGCCGAACGGAATTAGGCCTGCTCCAAAATCGAGAGAAAGTTTTTATGCTAAAAGTCTATAAGACATTGCAGTGGGAGAAGGATGCGTGTCCTCCGGATTGTTTGGTCTGTGAGGAGGCCTGTGGCCATCGCAAAGACAATGGTCGTTTGGACTCTGCGATTAAGGTGGTTCATAAACTAGGGGATTCCCGTCATAACGTTATCACCTGCCTCCAATGCAGTGAACCGGCTTGCCAGGAGGCGTGTACGACAGGAGCCATTCAGAAAAGCAAAGAGGATGGGATCGTTCGCATTCTTCAGGAGAAGTGCATTGGCTGTGGCATGTGCACCCTGGCATGTCCCTATGGAGGAATCTATATCAGTTCTGAAAAGAATCAGGCTTACAAATGTGATGCCTGTGATGGGAAACCCAAGTGTGTCGAAGCCTGCCCCCTTCACATCTTAAGTTTCTTTGAAGGGGATCGAATCAGTGAATATCTGGGGGATGAAGATTTTCTCTCTCCGGGAACAAGGGCGTGTAGTGGCTGTCCAGGAGAACTCAGCCTGCGACACACTTTGAGGATTGTCGGTCGAGGAGCGGTCTTCTTTGGAGCCCCAGGATGTATGACCACCCTGATGATCGGCTCAGGAGATAAAGCCGGAGCAAAGCTCCCTTATTTTAATTGTCTTTTTACCAATGTCCCATCCACCATGACGGGTGTCCATCGTTACTTCAAAAGCAAGGGTAAAGAGGTCAAATTAATTGCGTTTGCAGGGGACGGATGTATAGTTGATATTGGCTTCCAGGCCCTATCCGGAGCTGCGGAAAGGGGAGAGAATTTTGTCGTTATCTGTTATGACAATGAAGGGTATATGAATACTGGGAATCAGAGGAGCAGCACCACCCCTCCCCACGCCTGGACAAATACCACGCCCGTGGGGGGAGAATTTCGCGGAAAAGAAAAAAATAGCAAGTACTTACCCTTAATCATGGCGTTTCATGGAATTCCTTATGTAGCCACCGCAACCATCGCCTATTTGGAAGACTATGCGCAAAAGCTTGAGAAGGCTTTAGCGGTGAAAGACGGCCTGTCCTATATTCATCTCTTCACACCCTGTCCTCCGGGATGGAGGTCTTCCACCGAAAGTGGGATTGAGATGAGCCGCCTCGCAGTTGAGACAAATTATTTCCCCCTGTGGGAATACGAGAGAGGCCGATTTCGATTCACCCGTGATGTTTCAAATCCAAAACCCATTGGTAAATACACTCAACTCATAGGTAAATTCTCTCACCTTCAAGAAACAGAGATCCAAGAGTTGCAGGAAATGGTGAATCAGAGAGTCAACATGATCAAGTCTTTAGTCAATATTGCAGAAGTGAGGGGATAATGAGAAAACAGGAAAGGGATAATATACTCAGATGTCTAAATTGTTTTGAGAGGATGGAAATACCACTTAAAGCCAAGGAATACACATGTCCAAAATGCAAGATGGAATACTACATCGGATGGCGGGATGGACAGGCCAAGATACTTGGGTCAGTAGATGTTGATACCGAAAAGGAAGGAGGATGAGATGCCTCTGAGGAGTAAAATAGCGATTATTGATCTATCGAACAATAAAATTACCAAGGAATCTATTCCCGAGA
>Ga0315282_10005780_pt1 | contig 20938 bp, 17 predicted proteins | sample YL17G07_20_MG_FD_203693 | JGI IMG/M metagenome (GOLD analysis project Ga0315282, IMG submission 203693) | Sediment microbial communities from Yellowstone Lake, YNP, Wyoming, USA - YL17G07_20 | ecosystem: Environmental > Aquatic > Freshwater > Lake > Sediment | place: USA: Wyoming | collected... | reverse complement strand
AGCGTCAGTGTGATCATGAATATATCGATCAGGTTCGACCTTTTGTGGGGGACTATGAAGTGATTCTCTCGATGGCCTGTGGGGCAGGGATTCAGTATGTGGCAGAGAAATATCGGACAAAAATCGTCCTTCCTGCGGTCAATACTACCTTTCTTGGAGTCACGTTGGAGCAGGGGGTATGGAGTGAGCGGTGTCAGGGGTGTGGGGAGTGTGTTTTGCATTTGACAGGAGGGGTCTGTCCGATCGCCCGGTGTGCGAAGAGCTTGCTCAATGGGCCTTGTGGGGGATCTTCGAATGGGAAGTGTGAGGTGGACAAGGATCTGGATTGCGGTTGGCAGTTAATCATAGATAGACTCAAGGAACTAAATCAGTTGGATCGTTATGAGGAGATCATCCCGGTCAAGGATTGGACGACCTCGAGGGATGGGGGGCCCCGTAAAAGGGTCAGGGAGGATTTGAGGTTGTAAGGGTTGAAGCATTCCTGTCCGAGTTCTTAGGATTTCTGGAGATCATGCCTTGGACGCTATGCGCTATGCTCTATGCGCCATGCGAGATTAGAGGCGGAGATGAAGACCAAGTCAAACATTGAGCGGATACTGGAGAGTGGTGGATTTGTGCTGACTTCGGAGTGTGGGCCGCCGAGGGGAGCGGATGCGGAGGTGATTCGGAAAAAGGGGAAATTGCTTCAGGGGGTGGTGGATGCGGTCAACGTCACCGACAATCAGACCTCGGTAGTGAGAATGAGCTCCTTTTCTTCATGTATCATCCTCAAGGAAATGGGGTTTGATCCGATCTTGCAGATGGTGTGTCGGGATCGGAACCGGATAGCGATCCAGAGTGACATCTTGGGGGCAGCGGCTTTGGGGATCAATAACATTCTCTGTCTATCAGGGGATCATCAGAAATTTGGGGATCATCCCAGGGCAAAGAATGTCTTCGATATAGACTCCATCCAGTTGATCAATACTGTTAAGACCATGAGAGACGATGGGAAGTTTTTGGGGGGTGAGGAAGTCAAGGGGAAGCCCATACTCTTTATTGGGGCGGCGGAGAATCCCTTTGCGGATCCCTTTGAGATCCGGGCAGCGAGGCTTGGGAAGAAAGTGAAGGCGGGTTGTGAATTTATCCAGACCCAGTGTATCTACAACATGGAGAAGTTTACCAAGTGGATGGAGATGGTGAGGGACAGAGGCCTTCACGAAAGATGTGCCATTCTTGCCGGGGTAACCCCCTTTAAGTCGGTAGGGATGGCGAAATACATGAAGAATTCGGTGCCTGGGATGGATGTGCCGGATGGGATGATTGAGAGGATGAAGGGGGTGGCGAAGGAGAAGCAGTCGGAGGAGGGGATCAAGATATGTGTGGAGACGATTCAGAAACTGAGAGAGATCCCGGGGGTGCGGGGGATACATATCATGGCGATAGAGTGGGAGGAGAAGGTGGCAGAAATTGCTAAAGCTGCAGGCTTACTGCCCAGACCACAACCTACGTGATAAAGAACACACAGTCATGAGTTCGGAGTTAAGAGTTCGGAGTAAAAAAACTAGGTATGAAGCTCCGAACTCCGAACTAATTGCTCCGAATTAAAAGGAGGGGAGGAAGATGGCAAAGAAAATTTTGATTGTTGATGATGATCCGGATTTGGTGGAAGCGGTGACCATGATCTTAGAGTCCAAGAATTACACGGTAGCGGCTGCTTATGGTGGGATTGAGGGTCTTCAGAAGGCCAAGAGCGAAAAACCGGATCTCATCGTCCTCGATGTGATGATGCCGGACAAAGATGGGTACGCAGTCTGTAAAGAATTGAAATCCGATCCCAAGGTGAGTAAGATCCCGATCCTTCTTCTGACGGCAGTGGTTTCCAAGATCTCTACGACCCGATACACGCAGCAGATGGGGCTTGAAACCGAAGCGGACGATTACATTGATAAGCCCGTAGAACCGGAAGTATTGGTGAAACGGATCGAAGCGCTACTAGCCAAGTGATAAGCCGCAAAGCGCATAGAACAGATAGTATAAATTTCGCTATGCGCTATGCCCTATGCACCATGCGCTTTATGGGGGTTTAAATGCCAGACCAGGCAAACATTCTTGTCATTGATGATGAGCAAGTCATGAGGGATGGTTGCTCACGCATCCTTTCAAGAGACGGATGTTCTGTCATCTGCGCTGAGAATGGGGAACAGGGGTTGGAAGAGACTAAACGCAGTCCTGAGAGTATTGATGTCATCCTCCTCGATCTGATGATGCCCGGCATGAGCGGAATGGAAGTGTTAGATCACATTCGGGCTTTCGATCCGAATCTTCTCGTCATCGTCATCACAGGTTATGCCACAGTGGAATCAGCCGTGGAGGCGATGAAGAAGGGGGCTTACGATTTCATCCCCAAACCTTTCACTCCAGACCAACTCCGCATCGTTGTAAGAAGGGCGCTGGAGAGGAGAACCCTCCAGAAAGAAACGGACTTTCTGCGGAGAGAACGGGAGAAGTCCCTTCGGGATATTGCCACCGAGAAATCTAAGATCAAAACCATCATCAACTGCATGGGAGATGGTGTCTTGGTATCCGATCGGGACAGCTGCATCGTCCTCTCCAATCCGGCTGCAAGTCGGATGCTGAAGGCCCCCGAGACTTGTCTGCTTGGAAATAACCTCAACCAGTGTAACCTCCCCCCGGAGTTGTCTAAGACCATGGAAGAAAGTCTTCAGACAAAGGATAGGAGCTATGCTTCTGTTTCACAGGAATTGAGCGTCGGCGAATCTGGAGAAATCTTTCTCCGTGCCCATACGGCCCCTGTTCGAAACGATATTGGTGAGACGATGGGGTCTGTCACCGTGCTCCAGGACATCAGCCATCTCAAAGAACTCGATAAGATGAAATCAGAGTTTATCGCCATGGTCACCCACGAGCTGCGGGCCCCCATCGCTGCCGTCGAACAGCAATTGACCGTCATCCTGAATAAAATGGCCGGTGAGGTGACAGAAAAACAGGAGCAACTTCTTTCCCGTGCCAAGCAGAGAACGAGAGGACTTCTCGACCTGATCAAAGATCTCCTGGATCTTTCCAAAATCGAAGCGGGAAAGATGGTTCAATACAAAGAACCCCTTCTTCTTCGAGAGGTGATCCAAAGAGTGGTGGATTTGATGAGGGCCGAGGCTGAAAACAAAAAGATCGATCTTCAATTCTCCATTCCTTCCAAGGTTTCTTTAATCAATGCAGATCGAAATAGCATGGAGGGAATTTTCACCAACCTCATCTCCAATGCCATCAAATATACCCCTGAGGGAGGGAAGGTTTGGGTCGATCTCGGTGAAGAGGGTGGGTTTGTAAAGGCCACCGTCTCTGACACAGGCATCGGCATTAAAAAAGAAGATCTGCCCAGAATCTTTGATAAATTTTACCGAGTGAAGACCACAGAGACTCGTCAGATCGTCGGGACTGGCCTCGGACTTTCTATTGTCAAGAGCATCGTGGATGCCCATCTCGGATCTATCTCCGTTGAAAGCGAGGAGGCAAATGGAACCACCTTCACCGTCCTCCTGCCCAAAGAGTCAAATCCAGCCCCTTGTTAAATGCAATTAGAAACAATCGTAAAACCGTAATCCTTCGGAAGATCCGTGGCGGCCAACTCCCGCGTGATGCGGCGATCTGTTAGCCGGATGTAGACGATTCGAGAAAAAAAGGTTAGAAGAACTCTTGTTTTTGGAACCTGAATTCGTTATTTCAATCGGTAGGAGCAAAGATGACCAACGAAGAGGCAGAGATTAGAGAAAAAACGAGAACCATCTTAGAAGGCGTGCGAAGTAAAAGAGAGAATCTTATACCCATTCTGCAAAAAATCCAGGAAGAGCTGGGATATCTTCCTCCCTATGCCATGATCGAGGTGGCCAGGTTTCTCAACATACCGGAGATTGATGTTTACAGCGTAGCGACCTTCTACAACCAGTTCCGTCTCACCCCTCCTGGTAAACATTCTATAAGAGTTTGCATGGGAACCGCCTGTCATGTGAAGGGCGGTCATATTACTTTGGCAGCGTGGCAAAGGAGATTGAAAATAGGACCGGGCGAAACTTCTCCTGACCGCGAGTTTGACCTCGATACAGTAGCTTGTGTCGGCTGCTGCGCTATGGCACCTGTGACCGTTGTGGATAAAAAAGTGGAAGCCAAAGCTAATCCCACAAGAGTAGATGGAATCCTCCTCTCTTATCAACTCCAAAAAGAACAAGAAGAAAAGGAAAAGAATTGAAATTCCAGGAAATTGCAAACCAGGCACGAATCCGCTGGCAGGAAATCTGGAATGACCAAGTGCCGGTGATTCTAGTCGGGACCGCCACTTGCGGCAGAGCGGCTGGCGCACTCGAGGTACTCCAGGCAATAAGAGACACGGTTATAAAGCAGAATCTCAACTGCCTCATCTATGAAGTGGGCTGCATGGGACACTGCTATGCTGAGCCTCTGGTCATACTTCGAAAACCGGGATTTCCTTCCATCTGCTATGGTCGTGTCAACCCAGTATTGGCCGAGAATTTGATCAACAACTTCATCCTAAGCGATGATCCCTGCCTTGAGTTTGTGCTTGGCGCCCTCGAAGAGAATGATCTCATCCCCAGTTTTTCTGATTTTCCACGCTCAAAATATGAAAAGCGAATTCTTTTAAAGAATTGCGGACATATCAACCCGGAAGAGATAGAGCACTACATTGCGAATGGAGGATATGAAAGTCTGTCAAAAGCTCTCCAGATGAAATCAGAGGACATTATATCGGAGGTTAAGCGATCTAAATTGAGAGGTTTGGGGGGTGCAGGGTTCCCGACCGGAGAGAAGTGGGATATCTGCCGTCACTCGGAGGGGGAACTAAAATATTTGATCTGTAATGGTGATGAAGGCGATCCCGGGGCTTTCATGGACCGGGCGATCCTGGAAAGTGATCCTCACTCCGTAATCGAGGGGATGGTTATTGCAGGCTATGCCATTGGGGCCCGCCACGGTTATATCTATGTTCGAGCTGAATATCCTCTGGCTGTACAAAGGGTTCAGAATGCCCTGCTCCAGGCAGAAAAATACAAATTTCTTGGAGAAAATATTCTTGGGAGTGACTTCAGCTTTGACGTCAAACTCTTTCAAGGCTCAGGCGCTTTTGTCTGTGGCGAAGAAACAGCACTCATTGCGTCAATAGAAGGGAAACCCGGAATCCCCCGCTATCGTCCACCCTACCCTGCCCTTCAAGGTCTATTTGGAAAACCGACTCTCATTAATAATGTGAAGACCTTAGCCTATATCCCTCACATCATCAAAAATGGCGCAGATTGGTTTTTACAAATGGGCACTGAGAGAAGCAAGGGCACAGCCGTATTCGCCCTTGCAGGCAAGGTAGTCAATACAGGACTGGTGGAAGTGCCTATGGGCACCACACTTCGCCAGCTCATCTTCCAGGTGGGCGGCGGCATTACCAAAGGCAAACGCTTCAAGGCCGTTCAAATTGGCGGTCCATCCGGCGGGTGCCTTCCCGAGTCAGCGCTCGATCTCCCGATTGATTTCGAATCATTGCAGCAAAGGGGAGCGATGATGGGCTCCGGAGGAATGGTCGTTCTCGATGAGGACGACTGCATGGTTGAAGTCGCCCGCTATTTTCTCGACTTTACCCAGAAGGAATCGTGTGGAAAGTGCACCCTCTGTCGCCTCGGAACAAAACAAATGCTCGACATTCTGGAGGATATTTCAAAGGGCCATGGGAAAATGGAAGACCTTGAGACACTCGAGGAATTGGCAGAGGACATAAAGCAAGGATCACTTTGTGGCCTGGGCAGAACCGCACCCAATCCGGTGCTTACCACACTGCGATATTTCCGGGAGGAATATGAAGCTCACATTAAGGAGGGACGCTGCCCGGCATTGATGTGTCAGACCCTTATCGCCTATTACATCCTCCCTGAGAAGTGTGCACGCGGGTGCGATGCCTGTGTGGGTACCTGTACCGTTGAAGCTATCTCTACCGACAAGAAAAGAAGAATCAAAGTCATTGACCAGGAAAAATGCGTGAAGTGTAACACTTGCCTTTCCGCATGCCCTCCTCAGTACGATGCGGTCATCAGATTGTCGCCACCTGACAAAGTGCCCAAAGCAGGCTTCACCCCCACCCTCACCCTCCCCCGTCGAGGGGGAGGGAATCTATAGGGGTTCCCTCTTAAAACTCCCTCTCTCCCTGGCGGGAGAGGGGATGGGTGAGGGGGGAATCGGAACTTGTTATGAAGAATATTTCTCTAACCATTGATGGAAAGAAGATAAGAGCTCATGAAGGCGACAAGCTCCTCTGGGCAGCGTTGGAAAATCGCATCTATATACCCAACCTCTGTGCCATTCAAGAAAAGATGCAACCTACTGCTTCGTGTCGCCTCTGCTTTGTAGAGGTCGAAGGTGAGGATGAACCTGTCATTGCTTGTACCGAACCAGTAAAAGAAGGCATGGTGGTTAACACACGAGGCAAAAACGCTTTAAGGCTTGCACGCACTTCTGCTGAGCTTCTTGTGGCAAGCCACCCTGTTGATTGCGCGCACTGCTTAAAAAACCGATTTTGTGAACTTCAGAAAATCGTCAAACATCTTGGGATAAAACTTAAGACGAAGCGATTCAGAAGACTCGAAAGAAACCTTCCCATCGATGAAAGCAGTCCACTATTCATCTACGACCCCAACAAATGTGTTCTCTGCGGCAAATGTGTGTGGGTATGCCAGGAAAAGTTGGGAGTCGGAGCCATTGGTTTTACCCGAAGAGGTTTCAAGCGAATGGTCTCCACCTTCCAGGACAAACCTCTTGGCGAATCAGCCTGTGGTCAGTGCGCTGAGTGCGTTAAGGTCTGCCCCGTTGGCTCCCTGACATTCAAGGATAAAAACCTCCCTTCTCAGAAAGTATCAGAATAACCCAAACCGACGTTCTTTCTACCTCCCCAAAATAGACATTGACTCGAACCAGTTCCCCCTCTCCCTTGATGGGAGAGGGCTGGGGTGAAGGTGCATGATTACCTTTTATATCCCTCTCCCCTTCATCCCCTCCCGCCAAGGGAGGGGAGTTTTTGGGTTTTGTCTTTTTCAATGTCTATTTTAGGGTGCCTAACTTTCTCTTCCCTAATTTTTAAAAACGGTGTATATTTCAATCGAAAACGAGCAAACACATAAGTCTAAAGGTTAACCGAATAACTCTCTTGTAAATTATGCGGCTCCGATATAACAGACGTCAGAGTATCATTATATTGCAAGAATAGATTGTTTTGGGTGTATTTTCAACCAAAAGGAACCTTATAGAGATATCAAAAAGCTTATTCCTTTAGAAAACATACCAGCAACATAAAGAATAATGTTACACGATGGAGGGATATACACGGAATCAGCAGACTCCGCGTTCACAAGGAGGAATAATGAACTTCACACAAATCGCTTATGAAAAGCGTGGTGCCGTGACGATCATCCGTTTCAATCGACCTGAGGTGCACAACTGTATTGGTCCGATAACACACCGGGAATTGATCCAAGCCTGGACGCAGTTCCGCGACGACGAAGAAGCGAAGGTTGCCATCATTACCGGCACGGGCGAAAAGGCTTTCTGTGCAGGAGGAGATCTCAAGTCTGGGGAAGACTTAGTCCCATTGACGTCCACGGAGATCGCCGCCCACAACCAAGGTGAGCGCCCCGGAATACTCGGTCCTAGCCGGTGGACGGACATCTACAAGCCCATTATCGCCGCCATCAATGGAGTCGCCTATGCGGGGGGACTCGAGTGGGCCTGCTTCGCCGATATCCGAATCGCCCAGCAGCACTCATCATTCGGGGTGACATGCCGGCGCTGGAACATCGGATTGGGAGACGGAGGAACCCAACGGCTGCCTCGGATTATCGGAATGGGTCGCGCATTGGAGCTCATTATCACGGGCCGGGTGATCGATGCCCGTGAGGCGGAACGAATCGGCTTGGTTAACGAAGTGGTCCCGAGAGGCAAGTCGCTCGAGCGCGCCCTTGAGCTCGCTGAGTACATTTGCAGTCTTCCTCAGCCTGCGATCCGTACGGACAAAGAAGCTGCCATCCGCGGGTTTGGGCTCCCACTTTCCGAGGGGCTGCGGATCGAAGCCGAGTGCTTCAACCGCTCAATTCGCGATCCTGCTACGGTGGAGGGACTGCGCCAGTTCACTGAACGGGACCACCCGGACCGAGGACGCGATCAAACATCGCAGACACCAGGTTTAGTAAGGAATAAGGCACCAGACAAAGGCACCGCCTAACCACAGGAAGGGGAGAACCTAAGAGGGGCACATCGTCCGATGTCATTTTTCTTTAAAATGTGGGCACATTCCATTTTTCACGGATGGGGTGTAATAGCAACACTGGTGATCTTTTTTCTTCCGGAGCCGTAATACCAGAATATTCGTTAAGCTGCCAGTCAAATGAATTTTGCATGACGGGGTTCGTGACTCTCGAACGATGAAAAGCTACTAACTATTATCCTCCCCCTTGACGGGGGAGGATTAAGCCCTGAACCATGTAAGGTTCAGGACAGTCATGCATCCCGCGTGGTGCATGGGTGAGGGTGGACATGGTCTGTTTCCCCCTCACCCCCCCTCTCCCCTGCCTTCGCCGAAGCGGCTTCGCGCAGGCAGGCGCCAGGGGAGAGGGGGATAAGGGATTTATCTCCTAGGCAATTCATGGATATCCAAAGAAGAATTTCTCAGGTTGGTTTCTATAAATTCAAGTTTTTTTCTTAGAGCTTTTAATTCTTATCGATGTTTCCATCTAAGAATTGTATTTTTGATAAAAGTTTTCATTTGCATCCATTCTTTTCATGTTAAAATAGGGTGGTGTAAAAAGGACGGGTTCCCCAAGAAACAAATCTCAGGAAAAGGAGGTAATTCTATGAAGAAGCGATCAATGGACATGAGAAAACGAATTTCCAAGATTTCGGCTTTTGTTACCAGTCTGGCGCTCATCATAGGAATGATCTCTGTCACAACTTCCTCTGCCAAAACCGCGAAGGAGATTAATTCAGAGGTCAATGCGGCTCTGGAGCTTTTTCTCCAACAGGTAAAAGGTGGAAAGGAGTTCCTCAATACCGCCAAGGGTGTGCTCATCATCCCCAATATTGTAAAGGTAGGGGTAGGTGTAGGAGGCGAGTATGGAGAGGGAGCCCTGAGGATTGGAGGAAAGACCGTCGATTATTATAGCATTGCAGCCGGCTCGGTTGGACTTCAGCTCGGGGCCCAGAAGAAAAACTTAATCCTTGTATTTAAGGAAAACGATGCCCTTAATAACTTTCGGAAGAGTTCCGGCTGGAAGGCAGGGGTAGACGGCTCAGCGGCCTTTATCGATGTCGGTGCAGGGAAATCCCTCGACACGGTTAACATTAAAGACCCCATTGTCGCATTCATGTTTGGTCAGAGAGGCTTGATGGCAAACGCAACCATTGAAGGTGCGAAGTTTTCCAAATTGGCGAGATAGAATACTAGAAAAACCGGCAAACTCTTTTAATCTATGCATGCTGCTCCTGGCTTCTTCGGCCTTTTGGCTCGTTCATCAAGGGCAAGGAAACCGAAGAGAGTTATCCTAACACTGGCAATACCTGCAGGTTCACGCCACGTAAGGAAATGGAGAGATTCCACCCCTCCGCTTAAACGGGGTGAAGGAAAATGTATTACGGGTGAGGATGGAATCAAGAGGGGAACCATCCTCACGAACCCGTATATCATCCAGATTGAGGCAAATCCCACCAACCCCAAAAGGCCTGATTCCACCCACCCGACAGAATAACCGAAACCGAAGCTGTACTTAACTCCATCCCTCAATACTTCGTCTTTCTTACCAACAATCATTTTTCTTAAATGGCTTCTGATATTTAATTGTTTGATTTTAGATACCAGAAAGAAGGTTTCAGTCTTTGACAAAAGTCCGTCAAGACTGTCTAACCTTTCTTGTGTAGACATTCGTTTCCAATTCTCGGGAAGGGTTATATCGACCTCACCCTTATTAAAAACCCATTCGTAACAAAGGAGGGTCATGGCTCCGGCAAGAATAGATAATACCAATGCGAATCTAAAAAACCCTCTTCGCATATTCATTTTTCACTCTGCGCCACTTCCCTGCATAACGCTAATGTAGTGCGTCCATCACTTCTTTACATTATTTCTCAAGCCGTCATTCCCGCCCCGTATCAAGTACGGGGTAAACTCCAGCGGGAACCCAGTTCAGAAACACTGGATTCCGGGTCAAGCCCGGAATGACAAACAAAGTAAAGGGACTTTTGATGCGTTGCACTAAATCGTCCTCTGCTCAAAGGTCGACTCTTCACTTTCACGATTTAGATACGTCGAGGAACCCGCAACTGTCAGCTATTCTCCAAGGAGATCTTTCAAGATGCCTTTAGACTTGGTCCCCCCGGAGGGCTTCTCTGAATCCTTGCGCTTTCGCTCCAGGAGACGTCTTTCGAGCTCATTTGCCAAGCCGCGGCCTAATTGCTTACCTAAGACTTCCTCATCCAGATTGACGCTGGGCTTTTCCGTCGTGCCTTTGATCTTGAGAGGAATGACTTTCCAACCTTGCTCATCCTCGAGGAGTTTCAATGCAGCGAGTCTTCCTTTTACGCTTCCCGTAAGAGTCGGCGCAAGCTTAAGCTCTGTCGGTATATCCAGCCTCTTCTCAAAGTCAACCACGCCCTTCGGACTGACCTTGAAAAGAGGAGACCGGATCCATCCGTCGAGAAACACCCTTTCGTCCTTCAAATCAAAATTGAATAGGCCTTCGTCAAAGCCCGGATTCTTCAAGGAAGGAATGCCGGTGAGGGCCGCCATAGCATCAAAAATCTGAGATTGTTTGATCGCCCCCTTGCCGAGTTTTGCCGCAGCCGTCCCTCTCAAAGTCTTTTGAATAGTAGAGGCCCCTTCCCCGGCAAACTGAAGGTTTCCGCTGAGAGAACCCTCGGCCGTGAAAGACCCCCCTCCAGAAAATTGCAGCCCAATAGGATCGACCCTCATCACGCCCTTTGCGTACTGGTAATGAATCCGAAGATCTTTGATGGTGTAGTCCTGGTAGGTTGCCTTATCAATCGTAATCTCTCCCGAAGCCTTAAGTTTTTGCGTCGCGCCCCCTCCTCCCACGCCCCCTCCTCCGGAGGGTTCCGCTTTCTTCCCCTTCGGCTGAGGGCGTTCTTCTTGCACTTTCTTCCCGCCACTCAAGCCCATCAGATGTTGAAGGTCAAGCGTTTTAGCATGTATATTAGCAACCACATCTGGCACCGAACGATAATCCTTGGCTGTTGCCGAGAGTTCAATCGTATCCTTTCCGATCATGGTTTGGAGATTGGCCCGGATCGTCTTCGCATCCATGTCAATCTTACCTGAAACTTTAACTTCCGTGTCCTTCAGCTTGGCCTTGATCTCCTTCAAGGAGATAAGTCCAAAATCCATACGAGGGGTACCGTCCTTTTCCAAGGCTCCCCTAAACTCTGCATCCAAAGCAATGGAGATATCAGGCAATTCTTTCCCTTCGTCGACAAACGTCAAGCTGGCGTTTCGAATATAAAACCGATCTGCGACAACGGTGACCGGAAGCGCCTGATGTTCAGGGCCGGATGGCTTCTTGGGTTCCTTAGGTTCCTTGGAGCGGTTTTCTGTAATATCGCTGAAGTTATACCTCCCTCCTCTCTCTTTCTCGATAGAAATTGAGGGAGAGATAATTTCGATCTTACTGATAACGAGTTGCTTTTTCAGAAGAGGTAAAAGCCGGTAGGAGAGGACGAATCTCCCGATCTTTAGAAAATCTTCTTTCCCGTCTTTCTCCTTGACGCTCAATCCTTTTGCAACAATTCCTTTAAAGAGAGAGACACTAATATCATCCAAAAGAACCTTTCTCCCGGTCAAGGCCTCAGCCTTTGGGAGAATGATGGGTTTGAGTCGATCACTGGAGAGATAACTCTTAACAAAAATACTGAGTCCAATGATCAGAAGGATCAAGATTCCCACACCAATCCCGGCTACCTTTAAAAGCTTTTTCATAGGCCACCTTTCTTTAGCTATAGATTCTTTTTCATACTTTTCAAAACTTCATCCCCGGCAGGTTCAGGGAGGCCGTGTTGCCGCCGTCAACAGGAAGAGCCTGGCCCGTAATATAGCTGGATTCATCGCTGGCCAGGAAAAGAATCGCATAAGCTACCTCCTCCGGCAGTCCATAGCGTCGCAACTCGCAGCGGCTACCCAGTTTATCAAACTTCCCCCTCGCCCGGGCCATGTCAAAAACTGCCTTGGTCATCCCTGTCTCGATCAATCCGGGGCAGACGGCGTTCACACGGACATTGTAACCCCCGAGGTCGCAAGCTGCGGTCTGGGTAAAGTTGATGAGGGCTGCTTTACTGGCACTGTAGGCATTGCCCCCCGCCCCGGACCGGATTCCAGCCACTGAAGCCGTGTTCACAATCGCCCCTGATTTTCGTTCCCGCATATGTTTGGCCACATGTTTCGTCGCGAAGACCGCGCCCAAAACATTGACCTCATAAACTTTGCGCCAGTCATCTTCAGCTTGTTCTTCCAAATTGGCGATCTGTCCCGTTATTCCTGCATTGTTACAAAGAATATCGATTTCGGAGTAGGTCCGGAGAGCTAAGTCGATCAGCCCTTTGACTTCCTCTTCAATGGCCACATTCATTCTTCGTGTGAACGCCTCCTTGTGCTCCCTCTTAACAAGCCTCAGTGTTTCCCTTAGCCCTTCTTCATCCATATCTGCCAGAACGAGTTTGGCTCTTTCTCTGGCAAAAAGGATTGCTGTAGCCCGGCCAATGCCGCTGGCAGCCCCTGTGATAACGGCAACTTTTCCATCCAAACGACCCTTTCTATCGATCTTCACAATTTTACCCTCCAGAGTGATTTTGTTTTACCAGATACTTGGGATTTGGAATTCGTCACAGGCTACTCATAAATCTCCTGAAGCAGCTCCAGGATCTCCTCCTGGCTCGGACTGGTGGGATCCGTGGCCATATTCACTGCATCCCTGGAGGCATAAAACGCGATTTTCTTCAAGTCGTCTTTGGGGATGCCATGAGCCTTTAGGCTGACAGGAATATCAAGCTTTTTATACAGATCAAGCAAGCTCGTCTCCAAATCATTTGAGCGACTGAGAAGTTGCGCCATGTCCATAAACTGCTCTTTGCAAGTCTCTTTATTGGCCTTCACAAAACAGAGAAGCCCGTAGGTGGCCGCCCGGCCATGTGGCATATGATAATGAGCGCCAAGAACATGTGTGATGGCATGTCCCATGCCTAACCCCTTCAGGAATGCGAGGCCGCCGCACATCGCCGACATGCACATATCGGTACGTGCGGCGATATCATTCCTGTCCTGATATACCCGAGGGAGACTTCGTCCGATCAACTTTATCCCGTAAACCGCATAGGACTCAAAATAAGGGTGATAGGGGGTTGCCAGTGAAACGTACCCCTCAATGCAATGAGCCAGTGCGTCGATTCCCGACTCGACCGTGAGGCCGACTGGCATCGTCTTACAGTAGACGGGATCAATCACCGCCAGTTTGGGAATTAAGTGATTGTTCATTAATACAATTTTCAGGTCTCTCTCCTTATCCGTTACCACTGCACAGGGATTCACCTCGCTTCCTGTCCCTGAAGTAGTAGGGATGCAGATGATCGGCGGGAGAATAGGTTTAATCTTGCCACCCCCGCCCACAATCCCTTCAAACTCTCTCATCTCACCGGGGTGCGATACCCTAAGCCCAACTGTTTTTGCGGTATCCATCGAACTGCCACCCCCGAGGCCCAATACTCCATCACACCCATTATCCAAGTATATCTTACCGGCCCGCTCGATCAGTTCAATGGAAGGATCAGGCTCCACCTCTGAAAAAATAACCGTTGATATGCCACTCGACGCCAAAATCTTGCGGACTTCATCAGCCCTTCCCAATGAGAACATGACAGGATCGGTTGTCAGGAATACTTTTTTGACCTTCAGCTGACGGATTCGCTGGCCCATATTCTCCGCAACCCCTGCGCCAAACATAATATCGGGCAGCGGCGGTATGCGGACTTCCCAAGCCTTTTCCTTTTCCTGATACGAATCCAATCCCTTCCAGATGTTTCGTATCTCTGCATCCTCCACATCAAAAACCTGATCCGTTGGAGTAATGGCCTCCTCTCTGACAAAGACAGCGGCTTTCGAATCCATTTTGCCAAACTCGGCCTTTTCATTGAAAGCGAGCTGGTCTCGCAGGGTCTGCTTACCAACCTCCATGATATCCTTGGGAGTCAACTGGAGCCCATATCTCGCATTCATGAGATCTGCGAAAAATTGATAAACGGATTCACGGCCGCCAGGAACAGAATTTAAACAGTAGCCAAACGCATCGCAGGTGGCTGCCTGAATCTGAGATCTAAGCGAATTCTCAGCCTGTTTGTCTTTGTTTTTGGGAATCCTGTAAGTCAGTCCTGCCGTGTGATCCGCTCCCATGGGACTCGTAAAATAAGTGACTCCGGTCCCCTTGACCGATCTGGGATCGTGGCCGGGTATGGCTTGCCCTTTATAAGCGGGTATACGGCTTACGTTTAAATACTTTGCGGTAGCTACCACACCGTTACCTAAGGCCACGCCAAGCGGTGTTTCCTTTTCAATTTCCTCCAAAAGTCTTGCAGCGGATTCCCAATCTCCAAATGACATTTTTCCAGCATCCGCAGCGACACCAAGACTGCTTCCTGTTTCTATGGCATCGACCCCAAGATCGTCACACATGAATTTGAGCCTTGCAATGGCATCATTATCGATAATGCCCAGATTGGTTCCAAGCAATGCTATCGTTTCATATTCATAGGCAGAACAGAGCCGTTTCCCATCTTTGTCGGGGTAGATGATGGAACACTTTACAACGCAGCCGGGCATGCAACCGTGCATCCTACCGCCGCGCTCAAAGAGAATCTCCTGTATTCTATTGCCGCTCACGGCGATAAAGTTGTTAGGTGTGCCCGAACGGTAGTTATTCGATACCAGGGTTCCTTGGTTGGCGGAATTATTGATAGCAAACGGGGTGCCGAAGCGGGAATACAAGCTGCAGCTAACATCATGTTTGAGGGTATGGATCCATGATTTTACGACCTTTTGAAATTCTTCCGGATGGGCCATATCAACCCGTCCAGCCTGAGAAGGATCAATGATAATCGCCTTGAGTCCTTTCGATCCCATCACTGCACCGAGTCCACCCCTCGCGGCGTTCCGCGATGGATCACCAAAGATATCCGTAAAGGAGACCGACGCTCCTTTGTATTTCCGCTCCCCGGCAATTCCGGTGGATATTACAGCCACTTTTTCGCCGTATTTTTTTCTCAGTTTGTCCACCAATTCATAATTCTTCATGTGGCGGTATTCATCCGCGGGAATTAATGCTGTCTTGTCTTTGGAGACAAATAGGCAGTATAGTCGATGATCCTGGGGTCTGCCCTGAACAATGATAGCGCGAATTCCAAGTCGGTCGAGGATTTGTGCGGCCGGGCCTCCCGAGTTTGCCTCTTTTATGCCCAGCGTGAGAGGGCTCTTTGCGCCAACGGATACGCGCCCAAGTTGTGGCGCTCCGGTGCCCGCCAGAGGGCCTACAGCAACGATAAAGCGATTGTCAGGGCCGAGTGGTTCCGTAGCCGGAGGAACCTCTTTGTTCATAATCTTGGCAATTAATGCGCTGCCTCCGATGGTCTTCCACTCCTCCTCTATAGTTTCGAACGTGATCTTTTCATTTTGCATGTCCGCTCTTAGAATCTTCACATCCAATTCTCCCCTCTCCTAAGTTCAAACGATCTTTACGGGGTTAAGTGTAACACAGAAGAAAGCAGGCCTCTACCCTAATGAAAAAATGTTAAATTAACGGCTGGGACATATGAACCATGGATAGCGGGTAAATTCCTTGTATCCCATTCTTTTATAGACGGGCTCACCATATATACTCGCTTGCAAAATAACACAGCGAGCACCGAGCCTGAAGGCAGCGTTACCAACCACACGTGTGCAGTGCTCGGCTAAACCCATTCCGCGTGCAGCTTCAACCGTACCTACATAATAGATGCCTCCGATGCCATGACTCATCAGAGCCAAAGCACAGGAAGCGGGTTTGTTATCTCGATATGCCACAACAGCATAAAGATGGGGCACGAGAAAAGCGCTCGGGTCACTAAACATGCTTCTGCCCACCCCCTCAGGCAATCCGAGTGCCGTGTAGCTGAGCGGCACCACCTCAGCAAAGTCATTTACCATCGCCTTATCTGTCACGTGCTGCAATGTAACGCTATCCGGTAAAGGTCTGTCTTCAAGCATACCTTCAATGAACATACCAGGAGAGTTTGATACTTGGAAGAGGTTAAGCTCTTTACATTGATCGAGTAGATCCTTATCGATATGGGCTCGGACAATAATGGTAAAGGACCGCTTTCGCTTTGCAAAAAAATTCCTTCGCCTGAGAAATAAGCTTGTCTGGGGATGATTTCGGTTGTCTACCAACCCTTATGACGAAGTTGACTGCCGGAAATGTGTTTGCTCCGCAAACAAAGAGAATATCCCCTTGCTCAGCTATATCCGTATTTGGATTCCACCTAGAAATCTCGCGGTGGGATTCAGCCAGATTCAGATCACCTAATTGAAGTAGTTCATTTTGGTCCATTTGGTTTCTACTCGGTAAAAAGGGACGTCATCACACTTTAATAACAGGTGGAAAGCTTGTCACTTATTGCAAATTTAAGCAACATATTGCACACAGAGCGTTCTGTCAAGAAAGCTTTAGGCGGAAGAAAATATGAACCACTAATTGGTAAGGACGCGAAGAGGAAACCTCTTCCCGTCTATTTCAACGGTTGTTTTTGAATAGGTCAGTTTCTTTATGATCTTCCCGTCTTGAAAATGAAGAACATCAACGCCCCGTCGTTTTTCATGCTTTCCTTCGTAGCCTTTTTCGGATGAAGGCCATTCAAGCTGCCATCGGTAAAGGACTTTTTGCTCGTTTTCATCAATAAAAGTTTCTTCTTCTGTGAATCGAAACCCCCCATGATTTGCGAACCACGGCGCCCATGCTTTTCTAAGAGCTTCCTTCCCTTCGGCCTTTCCACCCGTCCAGTTCTCGAACAGCACTTCGTCATGAAAGAGCTTTATAACTCCTTCAAGATCGTGGTTATCCCAGGCAAGATTCCATTGCTTCAGAGCATTCTTAATTTCTTGTCTTGAAAGTGGCATAAGTTACTCCCCCCTGATCTCAGATGTGAATTGGCTAAGTCCCTCGATCTTTGCTTCAGAAGAGAATTTACACCGTTTACAAAGACCTGTCAACTCTCGGTCTCTCGGTCTCAGATCCTCTCTCGAATTCAGACCCCCCCTCCTTGTTTGTTGTTCCCTATTCCCTGAAAATCTTCTTTAAAAACCCTTTTAGCTCACCCCAGGATTTTCTGTCAGCGTCAGCGTTGTAAGCGATCGGCATATTAAACTTCTTCCCCAATTCAGTGGCTTCTGGATTGGTAAAACTATGCGTGGCACCCGGATAGGAGATAAACTGAAGATCGACGCCTGCAGATTTCATCTCTTGTTTGAAAGCCTCAATCTGCTCAGGAGAAATGAATTTATCATCGCCCCCATGGAGCACCAGGACCTTTGCCTTAACGCTGCCGGGTTGCGTAGGTTTGACCGCAGACAAACTTCCATGAAAGCTCGCCACGCCCTTAAGATCCACTCCCTGGCGTGCCATGTTAAGCACCACTCCACCCCCGAAGCAATAGCCGATAGCTCCAATCCGGGTTGGATCAACGCTGCCCTGTTGCTTCAGAAACTCCATGGCTGCCATGAAACGAGCTTTCGCAGAATCAAAATTTTTCATAAGTTCTGATGAGAACTTCTTTGCATCGTCAGGATGCATTGCCTGCTTGCCGTCGCCATACATGTCCACAGCGAGGGCGGTATATCCCAATTCCGCCACCATTCGCGCCCGCTTGCGGGCGTATTCATTGAGCCCCCACCATTCATGAACTACCAGCACTCCCGGGCGTCTGCCCTTGATATTTTCATCATAGGCCAGGTAACCTTTCATCACTACACCCTGAGCGCTATATTCGACGGTCTTTCCCGAGATTCTTGGCTCTGCATACCCGATTCCCACCGCCCAAAAGATTACCACCGTTAAGGCAAACCCTAAAGCTAATTTCTTCATAGCACCCTCCTTTGCCATGGCTTCCATTGACCATGGGCTTTGCAATTCTATATCCTTAATATAAAAAATAATAATTCCTCGAGGGATCTGCAATTCATTTCGATGCACCACGGAGAATAGTCCGTCCGGTGGAAGGGACCGGCTAAACCTCCGTCAGGGACGTAGGTCTCCCCGTGGCCTTTTCCATTTTAGATGATTAGACGTGAAGGGGGAAGATATCCAACGAGCTTCCCTCTTTACTTATTTAAACCGCAGACTTGTCTTACGGAGAGGGAATGACTATATTTAGTTCTAAAGGTGGGAAGGAGAGAATCGAAAGGTCAGCCATTTTACGGAGGTTCCATAATGGACAAAGAACTTTACTGCAGAGACATGGGGTTAGACTGTGAGTTTTTGGCCTGTGGTAAGACCGAGGAGGAAGCGCTTAGCAAGCTGGGTCAGCATGTGTTAGCCATGCACGGCATCCAAGGATTTTCAAAGGAATTCTACAATAAAGCACGGTCCGGCGTCCGCGAGGGGTACTGTGACTATGGAGATGCCGAGGAATTGATTTCGGAAGATTGCGGTGCGTGTTACGAAGCGTGCTTTGACTGCGCCGACGAGTGCTGCTGTTAGGGTCTTATTGCGGAAGAAACAAGATACGGTGTCTGTCTCGCCCCATCCCCGAGAAGTTGTATCGCGCGCGAGTCCTACCCTCTTTCTTTCATTCGCTTAATGGCAAGGCGGATACTTTCCTGCATTCGCTTGATCGCCAGGGCAAGCTCTCCGATCTCATCCCGTGACCCGATTCCCGATACCTTGGCATCCAAATCGCCAACGCTGATCCGGTCGGCAACATCGGTCAAGGACTTGATTCTTCCTGTTAGCTTATAGCCATACAGAGCGACTGTGAATCCGATGAGGATCAGTGTGCCAGCCAGGATGCCAATAACAATATTTCTTGTTTTCAGAGCAAACTGGGCGGCACTTTCTTGCATAAATTTTGCTGCTCCGGTAAATTCCTCAAGGGGGGCCGTGGCAGCAAGGACATAGGTTGTTCCCTCAATGGGAACGCACACCATGAACTTGTCTCGCAGGATCCCATCGGCATCCCGCCATTTGTAGTAACCCTGGGACTCCTTTCCCCCTTTTATGCCGGTATAAATCTTCCAGAATCCGGGGAAATTTTCCCCGAGGGATTCTTTGAGCGTGCTTGTGTCGATCCCGACCACATTAGGGTTGACATGGGTCCATAAACGCCAGATTCCATCCGACCCCGGCGTCTCATAGATGGCGGTATAACCTGTCACGCCAATCTTCTGCACGGCTATTCTTTTGAATTTCAGATCATAGTTAAAAAACGCCTTTTTCAACTCCGGGTGGGTGATAAGATAAACTTTGCATTGTGAAGCAACCTCTCTTCCCCTCTGGGCCACAACTTCTTCGGTCACCTTGGTAACGGTATCGGAACTTCGTTGGGCAAGGTGAGAGGAGAGCGCGTTCAATTGTCGCATATAGAGTAGGCTCGCAAGGAGGATCAGACTGATTGGGATAAAAAAGAAAAGGAGAAACATCTTACCTCTCAGGCCGAACCCTTTCTTTTGAGGGGCGGACGGTGGTGCAGCCGACTTCTCGTTTTTACGGGTAATTCTCATGGTTTTATCTCCTGTAGTTTATTGCATACTATTTAGGGTGCTGATCGTGAAATCGACGATCTCCTGACCCTTCAGCCCTTTTTCATCCAGAGATTTCGCATAACCCTCCATGATGGGAGCAATTGCCATCTTCCACCTGGCGGCCTCGCTGCTCTCAAGACCAATAAGCTGCCCCCCATGGGCCAGGAAAAATTGCATACCCTCCGTGTCGCTGGTATCCCAGGCCTCGCCATGCTGCAGCAACCATTCGTTGTTGATCTCTTCAAAGATTACCTTAATATCCTGCGGTAATGCATCCCACTTCTCTTTATTCATGACCACAAAAAAGGTGGTCGTATAGGCAATGGAATAGGCCGCTGTGAGATAATTCTCCACCTCTGCCAGTTTCCATCCTTTATGGGACTCTACAGGGTGAGTAGAACCATCCGCCTTGCCGCTTTTGATCAGTTGATGGCATTCCGGCATGGGTGCGGAGACCGGTATTCCGCCCAGGGCCGTTACAACCTGTGCGGCGGCTCCGGTGGTCCTGAGCCTGAGCCCCCTCATGTCCTCCAACCTCCTCACAGCTTTCCCCCTCGTGTTTATAAGGGCGGGACCGTGAGCATGGAGATACATCACCTTGGTGTCGCTGAGCTCCTTAGGCTTGAACTTCCGATAGACCTCGTTGGCAACAGCCGTGGCCACCTTTCCACTGGTATAACCCAGAGGGAGGTCTACGGTTGCCATAACCGGGAATCTCTCCGAGGTGTAAGACAGGACTGAAAACCCGATATCAGAACGCCCTTTCACAACACCCTCGTAACATTCGGCGGCCTTCGTCAAGGTCTGGCCTGGATAGTGTTTTATGCTGACTCTTCCTTTGGTCCGGGTTTCCACCTCTCTACACCAGGAGTCGACTAACTGACTCTGAATGTGGGTTGGGGGAAAAAAATTACTGTATGTAAGTTTTATGGATGCGGCCTGGGCCTCAGGTGTAACCAATGCTATAAGTGCCCCCCCTATACATACCGCCATCAGTACTAAGCAAGTTTTCCTCATCGCGGAAACCTCCTCTTTTCTGTAACTTTCTTTGATCAGAAATTTTCGGTGCCTCTGTAT
>Ga0315282_10005779_pt1 | contig 20944 bp, 16 predicted proteins | sample YL17G07_20_MG_FD_203693 | JGI IMG/M metagenome (GOLD analysis project Ga0315282, IMG submission 203693) | Sediment microbial communities from Yellowstone Lake, YNP, Wyoming, USA - YL17G07_20 | ecosystem: Environmental > Aquatic > Freshwater > Lake > Sediment | place: USA: Wyoming | collected... | reverse complement strand
TCAAATTCTTTCATTCTTTTCGCTGTTTGTTTTCTCGGGTTTTGAAATTAAAGAGACTGCAGTTGCTGCGATGGTTAGAATAATTAAAACGCCTAATGTTTTGTATAAAGTATCTTTGAATTCTGCGTTTTGTATTATATCAAGAACCAGCAAAATTATTATAAAAGCTATTAAGATTATGCCGATAATTGCAGAGATTTTTAAAATTTTTTTCATTTATAACACCTCCTTCTTTGTTAGCGGAACCAAAATATTTGCCGTTGATTGAATCTTTGCCCATTTTTTTATATATTTCCAATTAAGGTTTTTCTGCCTTTTTATAACAGAGTCAATATCTTTTAATTGGTAATCGGAGCCGCTTTTTTTGTGCCAATTCAATTTGCTTAAAATTAAATCTTCTGGTGAGACAAAATATACTTTTTTTCTGTTTATTATTTTTGCCCGCCGGCGTTTAAGCTCTTGTTTTGCAAATAGATCTGTTTTTATCCAAAAATCAACCTTGATGCCGGTTTCCACATGAATAAAATTAAATTCACCTTTTCGGCTTATCGCTTCTTCCATCATTTTTCTGTCGATTTGTCCTAATTTAGAGAAATTATCTAAAGCATTCGCTAAAGCGTTCAGTTTCGGATAGAAAAGTTGTACTATGATATCAATATCAAGGGTTGATCGCGGCCGGCCCCAAACTGAAACAGCATAGCCGCCGGTTATGGCATAAGGAATTTTTAACGCGTCAAGAATTTTTGCGGTTTTTATTGTTACTTTTTGAAAATCCATTTTTTTATTTGAGGTTTTATTTAGTTTTAATAGAAACATTGAAAAGTCGCTGGCTAACTTAAAACTTTTGTCCGCCGACATTTTAAATAAAATTTCGTCTTGAATATCCTGGGGTGTTTTTTGTTTGCTTTTCGCTTTTCGCATATATTTCATCCTATCACAAAAAAACGATTTTTCAAATCGCCATGACTCGAGAATAGTAAGTAATGAAATATAGCCTTCAAAAGATTTGGTTGGAACCGGGTGGCAGGGGAGATGAAGGTAGTGGCACAGTATTGAATCGTCTTGTATTCATTGACAATTAAAGCGCTTATGATAAAATTGCGGTATGATCAGAAAACAGCCGAAAACAATTCAATTGAAAGATATTGAAAAGCTTTTAAACAGCCAGACTTTGGCTATTCTTTCCGCTGTTGATGAAAAATTGCAAAAAACCGAAAACCGCGTGAACCAAAAGATAGAAAAGTTGGTAACAACAATCGATAAATTTCTGAAGAAGACAGCTGATTTAGAAGATGAGTTTGAGATGATGAAGCTTGACATTAACCGGATGAAAAAAGTTATAAAAGAGAAATTAGGGGTAAATTTAACTTAAAATTTTATTGTTAAAAAAAAACAGCCGTGGCGGCTGTTTTTTTGCTTGGCAGGAAAATTTGGACAAAAATTGCGTAGCCCCTAGGGGGATCGAACCCCTGTTGACGGATTGAAAACCCGTAGTCCTAACCACTAGACGAAGGGGCCGTTTCAAAGGAAAAAGGAAAAATAAAAATAGAAAAACTGGATTCCCGCTTTCGTTTGCCTCGCTGTAGTTCTGGCGAAGCGGGTGGGAATGACAATATGATATTATCAAAAAAGTTGAAGAAAAGCAAATAAAAGTGTAGAATTATCGCGAATAGGTACGCGAATTTTTTTTCGCGAATAATCGCGAATATTTTGATATTAGCGATAATATACGATAGATTAGCGACGTGATTAGCGATGAAAATATTAGCCATTGAAACATCTTGCGATGATACTGGCGTTGCCTTGCTGGATATCAAGAAAAGCCAAATAAAGATTTTGGCTGATTTTGTTTCCTCGCAAAATGAAATCCATGCGCCTTATGGCGGCGTTGTGCCGAATCTGGCGGTTCGCGCGCATTATAAAAATCTGCCGATTTTGCTGGAGAACATTTTGGCAAAAGTTGATCCGAAAAAGATTGATTTAATAGCCGTGACAATTGGCCCGGGGCTTGAGCCGAGTTTGTGGGCAGGCGTTAATACTGCGCGCGTTTTAGCCAAAGCGATGGATAGGCCGATTGTAGGGGTTAATCATTTGGAAGGGCACATAGCCGCCAACTTTGTTGGCGGAGTTTCAAGCTTCAAGTTTCAATCTTCAAGTTTGTTTCCCGCCATTTGCTTGATAGTCTCCGGCGGGCATACGCAATTGGTTTTGATAAAGAAGTTAGGCGATTATAAAATAATTGGCCAGACAAGGGATGACGCGGCAGGCGAAGCATTTGATAAAGTGGCAAAAATGCTTGGTTTGGGATATCCTGGCGGCCCTGAAATCGCCTTAAAAGCTAAAAAAGGCGATTCTGAAGCCTTTGAATTGCCGCGGCCAATGTTGGACAGCCCAGACTTTGATTTTAGCTTTTCTGGGCTAAAAACAGCTGTGAGATATTTGTTGGCCCCCCCGGCGCCCCCCCTTAGTAGGGGGGGAAGGAGAGGGGGGGTTGGCCGTGGTAAATTTCTGGAAACCCAGCTTGCGGCGAGTGCGATTCCTGATTTATGCGCTTCTTTTCAGCAAGCGGTTGTGGATGTCTTGGTTAGCAAAACAGTTAAAGCCGCGTTAAAATATAAAGCAAGGAGCATTATGCTTTCGGGCGGCGTGGCGGCGAATGAAGAATTACGCAAAAACTTGAAACTTAAAACTTGCAACTTGTCCGCCAAGGGCGGATTCTTGCCCGACAGTGCCAGTCATAGGCAGGCGGGCGCCTCGAGCGGAAAACTTAACTTTTTAGTGCCTGCTAAAAAGTTTTGCGCGGATAATGCTGTTATGATTGGACTGGCGGGATACTGGAAATATCAAAGGAACGGTCCCGATCGGATAGAAAACATTATCGCGAGAGCTAATTTAAATTTGTGAATATTAATAGTTTTATAAGTCAAAAGTCAAAATTCAAAACTCAAAAGTACAAGTAAAAAATTAAAATTGACCCCACCCCAACCCTCCCCCTAGCAAGGGAAGAGAGAGGAAGGGGTTGAAACTTTTGCCTTTTGACCTGAAATTTTGCCTTTTGCCTTTTGCCTTTTGAATTTGTTTGATAAATCTTATCTCAAAATAGGCAACGCCAATGATTTAGAAGGAAAAGATAGAATTATTTTCCGGGCTTTGGAAATTCTGCCCGGATTTTTGGCTTGGCTGACTTTGTTGGGCGTTGTTCTTCTTTCCTGGCTGGCGCCGGTTGGCATTGCGTTTTTTATTATTGCTTTTGACCTTTATTGGTTTTTAAAAACCGTTTATCTCTCTTTGCATTTGAGGGCTTCATTTAAAGTAATGCGCGAGCATTTGAAAATAAATTGGCTGGAAAAAGTTCAAAGAATTAACCCCACCCCAACCCTCCCCTTAGCAAGGGGAGGGAGAGGGGGGGGGTGGCAAGATATCTATCATTTAATAATCCTGCCTTTTTATAAAGAGCCGCTTGAGGTTATAGATGAAACTTTAAAAAGCTTGCTAGCGGCTAATTATCCGAACGATAAATTTATTGTTGTTTTAACAGCCGAAGAAAGGGCCGGCGAAGAAGCGCGAGAAACAGGCCAAAGAATTAAAGAAAAATATAAAGATAAGTTTTTCAGTTTTTTGCTTACAGCCCATCCTCAAGATATTCTAGGAGAGCTGGCCGGCAAGGGTTCAAATGAAACCTGGGCGGGCAGAAAAGCCAAAGAATTAATTGACAGCCTTAAAATTCCTTACGAAAATATTATCGTTTCAGTTTTTGATGTTGATGCCCGTGTTTATCCCGATTATTTCGGCTGTTTAACATATTATTTTTTAGCCAGCGAAAAGCCGCATCAATCAAGTTTCCAGCCGATTCCGGTTTTCAACAACAATATTTGGGAGGCGCCGGCCCTCTCGCGAGTGGTGGCAAGCTCCTGTACTTTTTGGCAGATGATGCAGCAGGTCAGGCCGGAGCGTTTGGCGACTTTTTCTTCGCATGCCATGAGTTTTAAAGCGCTGGTTGAGATGGATTTCTGGAATGTAAAAAATGTTTCCGAGGACTCAAGAATTTTTTGGAAGTCATTAATGTTTTATGACGGAGATTATCAAGTTATTCCTCTTTATTATCCTGTTTCCATGGACGCGAATCTGGCCGAGACATTTTGGCAAACAACAAAAAATGTTTACAAACAGCAAAGGCGCTGGGGCTGGGGAGCGGAGAATATTCCTTATTTTTTATTTGGCTGTTTGAAGAATAAAAAAATGCCCCTGGGCAAAAAACTGCGGTTTACTTTTAATCAATTGGAAGGATTTTGGTCTTGGGCGACCAACGCGCTTTTGATTTTTTTGCTCGGCTGGCTGCCTTTGTTTTTAGGCGGTGAGAAATTTAATTTAACTGTTCTGTCGTATAACCTGCCGCGTTTGACCAGATGGATTATGACTTTTGCCATGGTGGGCCTAGTTTCTTCCGCTATTTACAGCATGGTTCTTTTGCCGCCGCGGCCGGCCGGCCATCCATGGAGAAAATATTTTTATATGGTTTTCCAATGGATTTTAATGCCCTTGACCATTATACTTTTTGGATCTATTCCCGGGCTGGAAGCCCAGACGCGCCTGATGCTGGGAAAATATATGGGATTTTGGGTGACGCCGAAAGTCAGGGCAGCGAATAGCAAATAGCGAATTTCGGATGGCGAATAGCGAGTAGCGAATTAGTAAAAAAAAGGACTAAAGGGACTTAGTCCCTAGCAATAGGGACTAAGTCCCTTTAAAGCCCATTTCACATATGCAAGAAATCCGCCAATGCTGGCGGTTTTTTGTTTGCAGAGCAATGAAAATATTTCAAGGAAAAAAATAGGCCGGGGCCTCGCGCTGTTGGTTTTAGCGCGCGGCCGCCGGCTGAGTAAGACTTACGTAAAGGAAGGCAGGGGTTGCCCGGTCAGCGTTTGGTAAGCGATGCTCAAGGGTTCAAATATTTCTGCCCGAACCCCAGGAGAAGTTTTGGTGAGAGCTGTTTCCAGAAATTCCTTTCCGCCATTTTTGATGTCTGCGATTGCTTTTTTTGGTGACATCAACAGCTCGGGAAAATCTTGCTTGACAGGTCGGTAGACATAAAGCGTGAAGCAATTCGTGCAGATACCCGCTGTGCCATCTTCTGAAAGGCATAGGTCTCTTTGCTCCACGGGAATTATCAGTCCGCAGACAAGTCTGCAATCAGGGGGTAATTTTTTTTCCTTCAGACGTTCACGTTGCGACGGGGGGTTCTTGATGCCCCTAAAACGGCGTTCTGACGGAACCATACCACCTGCTGCTCTCACATTGCTTGCTCTCATGAAAATCTCCCTAAGTCTTGGAATTATTTGGACACAAGTCCAAATTAAAAAAATATTTATCCTCCTTTATTTTAAGATCAAAAACACTGCTTTTCTATATAACATTTAATTTTTGTATTGTCAATGGTAAATTGTGGAAAAGTGGTTTATAGCAGAAGCGCCTCAGCCGCTTTAAAGCGGCTGAGGCGCTTTTATTTTGGGTTTAAGAAATTTATTCCAAATGCAAGCTTTCTTGGAAATTTTTTAATTTTTCTTTTAATAAGGGATAATTTTCCAGCTCCGCATCTTTGGCTAATAATTTTTCTGCTTCCTTGCGGCAGGATTTTATTAGCTCAGCGTCAGACAAAGAGGCCATGGTTAAATCAGGCAAGCCCCATTGGCGGGTGCCATAGAATTCTCCTGGCCCGCGGATGGCCAAATCTTTTTCTGCCAGCTCAAGCCCGTTTTTGGCTGTGGCAATTGCTTTGAGGCGTTGCCAGGTGGCGCGCGAAGATGATTCAGTAAACAAGAAGCAATATGATTGGTGTTCGCCCCTGCCTACTCTGCCTTTGAATTGGTAGAGTTGCGCCAGGCCGAATCTCTCTGAACCCTCAATCATCATTACTGTTGCGTTGGGAATATCAATGCCTACTTCAACCACCGAGGTAGAAACTAAAATATCAGTTTTTTTATTTTTGTAATCAGCCATAATTTTTTCTTTTTCTTTTGCCTTTAATTTTCCGTGCAGCATGACGATTTTAAGGTCAGGAAAAATTTCTTTGGATAATTTTTCAAATTCTTCTTTGACAGCTTTGACATCATCCCAGGTTCGCTTATTGCTTATTGCTGATTGCCAATTATTGCTATTTGCCATTTGCGATTCGCCATTCGCTTTTTCAATCCGGGGGCAGATGACGAAAGCTTGCTGCCCGTTTTTTATTTGTTCACGGATAAAATCATAGGCCTTTTGGCGGTTGGAAGGCGCGACTATTTTAGTAATAATTTTTTGCCGGCCTTTGGGCATTTCATTTAAAAGAGAAAGGTCTAAATCACCGTAGATTGTTAGCGCCAAAGTGCGCGGAATAGGGGTAGCGGTCATAGAAAGAAGATGGGAGATTGATGCTGGCAAACCGTCTTCAATTTTTACAACAGATTTTTGCAAGGCCGCGCGCTGATTGACTCCGAAACGATGCTGCTCATCAACAATGATTAACCCTAAATTTTTAAAATGCACTTTGTCTTGAATTAGCGCATGAGTGCCGATAATGACCTGTGTTTTTCCCTCGCTGATTTTTTGAATTAACTCGTTTTTTTTGCAAGATTCCACTTCCTGTTTTTTGCCTATCGGTAGATCATAGCTTATTTTGCACTCGCTGGCCGTTAGAAGTCCGACTTCTAGGCCCAGATTTTTAAATAATTTTGATATTTCATTGAAATGCTGCTGGGCTAAAATTTCAGTTGGCGCCATAAAGGTTGCTTGATATCCTGCCTTGGCACATTGCAAGGCGGCTATCGCCGCCACAACGGTTTTTCCCGAGCCGACATCACCTTCCAGCAAGCGGTTCATTGGCTTCGGCTTTTCCAAGTCTTGCAGAATTTCCCAGGCTGCTTTCCGTTGGGCATTGGTTAATTTAAAGGGCAGGGAAGCCACAAAATTTTTGATCAAATCTGGGGCGAATTTTATTTTCGGCGAGGCCTTCTTTTGCCACTTTAGTTTTTGCTCTAAGACAAAAAGCTGGATTAGGAAAATTTCATCAAAGCCGAGGCGGCGGCGGGCTTGGCCAATCTCTTCTTGGTTTTTAGGAGCGTGGATTTTGTTTAAAGCTTCTTTTAATTCAATTAATCTTTGTGATTTTTTTATTTCCAGCGGCAAAAAATCTTTAAATTCCGGCAATGTTTTGGGCAAAATTAATTTTAAAATATAACGCAGCCAGCGTGAGGTTAATCTTGCTGTTTCCGGATAGACTGGGATTAGCCGGCCGGTGTGGCGCAAATCGCTTGGCGCTTGGGGATCTATGCGTTCGTGAGCAGGATTAGAAAAATAAAGAGTTTTTCCATCGTAGCTTGCTTTGCCAGCCAAGCTTATTTTAGTTCCTTTTTTAAGCGTGCGCATCAAAAAAGGCTGGTTATACCAAACAGCCCTGGTTGTGCCGCTTTCATCCTTGATAAGCGCTTCAGTTAAAAACATTTTTTTCTTGAAAGTGCGGATTGTTTTGATGTTGATAATTTCACCGTGGATGGTTACGGTTTCGTTGATTTTAATATCGCCTATTTTAACTATTTTAGAAAGGTCGTCATAGCGGAAGGGAAAGTGATAAATCAAATCTTTAATTGTTTTTATGCCCAAACGATTAAGCCGCTTACTATAAGCGGCAGAAATGCGGGGGATGGATTCGATGGGGGAATTTATTTGCACTCAATTTCTAATTTCTAATTTCTAATTTCTAATCAATTTTTAATGACTTAATGCCTAATGTCTAATTACTCATTAGGAATTACCGCCTTTGGCGGGGTCATCGTTCATTCATTAGGTGAATTAGGTTAATTAGAAATTGGTCATTTTTCGGTGGTCCGCCCAGCAGCCGCCTCAATGTAATTGAGGCGAGCCTCGCCTTACTAGGAGGGGACTCGCCCGTTACTTCAGCGGGCGCCCGCCGGATTGGCGGGCGAACCTTTTTGTCCGCGCGACAGGAATCGAACCTGTAACCTACTGGTTAAGAGCCAGTTGCTCTGCCGATTGAGCTACGCGCGGTTAATTGTTCCCGCCCGCAACGCTTTCGCGTAGCGATGGCGGGCGCGGTAAGAGTCCGCCAGCCGCCAGCTGGCGGATCTACCAGCTGTTCGTTCTTCCGAAGCTCATGTTTCTTGAGCGTAGGAGGGAGCTATGAGCGGCTTTTAAAAGTTTTTAGTTTTTAGTTTTTAGTTTATTTTTGTGCCCTCGCCAAGAATCGAACTTGGATCTTAAGCTCCGCAAGCTCACGTTCTGTCCGTTGAACTACGAGGGCCATAAGAATAAATTATAATTTTAAAATCCTAAATCCTAAATAATTTCAAAATCATAAATATAAATATTCAAAGCGTTTTTAATTTCGGATTTAATTATTTGATATTTTTTAGAAATTAATAATTAGAAATTAGAAATTAATACCGCAGGTGCCTTCCCAAAACATCAATTAAAGATTCGTGCTGTTCTTTTTCAGGCAGAAATTCTATTAGAATTTCTCTAATTTCATTAGGGTCTTCGCTTCCTAGCGGGATGGCTATTTTGGGCATAAATATTTTTTTGCTTATTATGCTCAGATATTTTATTTCCGGCGGATCGTAAAAAACCCAAAAGGATTCTAAATTATCAAAATTGTAGATTGTTTTTCCTATAGCGATTCCTCTTGGCGTGATAGAAAATTTTATTTTCCGGGGCTCTTTTTGCGACCAGATAAAAACTGAAAAAGCAGACAAAATTATTATTAAAGCGAAGAGAAAATTTTTACTATAAAGCGCGAAAATTAAAAGCGCTAAGGCAATTATTCCGCCGGTTATAAACCAGCCGGCATCTTTTTTGTGCTTGGTAAATTCTGGAGCAGTCCAAATTAAGGGTTGAAAATTATTTTTTACTTCTCTTTGTTCTTGGGGATCGTCTATTTTTTTCTGCTTGCGCTCTGCCCAGATTTCTTTTTTTGTTTTAAGATGTATATTTTGAGGCATAAATTTTTGTGTTGCGGACTGTGTCCGCCGAAGCCGAGCCTTAGCGAGGCGATGGCGGAGGAGGTGGGATTTGAACCCACAAGTCCCGTGAGGGACTCCGGTTTTCAAGACCGGTGGAATAAGCCGTTATCCGACTCCTCCAAAATTTGATTCTATTTCAGGTTTTTCCGCCAGAGGCGGACCCGCCTCGGGCGGAAAAACCGGTGCATTTTTATCCGCCAAAGTTTTAACGGCGGCGGGCGTCCGCTCCCGCCAAAAGACATTTTGGCGAGGCTCGCCTGCAAGCGGCTGCCACGCTTCCATAATAATTTTTATATTGTTTTTGCGAAGGCGAGCAAGTATATTGTAATTTGTGTGTGTAATTTGTAATTTGGCAGCAAATTTTGTTTTTTATTAATATTTCTTGTTCTAATTACAAACTACAAATTACTAATTACTGCAACATTTTGCGATAGTAAAATTTGCTGGCGGAAGGGGCGGGATTCGAACCCGCGGACCCCGTAAAGGGTCAACATCTTAGCAGGATGCTGCTTTCAGCCACTCAGCCACCCTTCCGCGATTGAATTGTATATTTTAACTGTTTTTTTATTTCTTTTCTTCCATCTCCTGTCTTTAAATAAAGTTCGCGAGCAACAGCGTCATTTTTGTTAATATAAGCTTCGTAGTAAATCAATGAGACAGGTAATTTGTATTTAGTTGAATTTACTTTTCCTTTTTGGTGTTCAACAACTCTTTGTTTTAAATCATCGCTCCGGCCAGTATAAATAGAATTATCTTTTAGTTTTAATAAATACACATAGTGCATAAAATAATATGGACGAGGGGTGGGATTCGCCCGCTATTACAGCGGGCGCTTCCGCTAGTTCAGCGGACTCGCCGGAATGGCGAGCGCCCTGGCGAGCGAACCCTCGGATCCCGTTAAGGATCAATCCGCCATTTCGGCGGACTGCTTTTTCGCCGGAGGCGAACCCGCCGTATTGGCGGGCGGATACATCAGCCACCCTTCCATGACTTAATAATATAAATAACTTTAGCATTTTTAAAATCGCTTATCAAGCGGTTTTTTAGTTTTCAGAATAAGTTCTGGCGTCCAATCCAGAACAAGTTCTGGCGTCCAGCGAGATAATTATCCTCGTGCTAAAACTAATCCCCAGATTTCTTTCGGCTTTAATGGTTTAAGGGTTTTAGCACATTCTTCAAGCGTCGCTCCAGTGGTGCAAATATCGTCTATTAGCAATACGTTTTTTCCTTCTAAAGCAGGGGGATTGTGAATTAAAAAAAATGCTTGTTCAATATTTTTTTGCCGGTCTTTTTGCTTTTTTATTTCGGCCTGCGGGAAGGTATTCTTCTGCTTGACTAAGAGGTTGCCAAAAGGCACACTAAGGCAACTGCATAATTCTTTGGCTAATAATTCTGCTTGATTAAATCCTCTCCAATGAATTCTTTTCTTATGCAACGGGACAAAAGATACAAATAAATTATCAATGTTTAGTAATCTTTTGTTATGCATTTTAATATGGTTTATCAGTATTTGAGATAATGGTCTTGATATTTCCTTGATAAACCGGTATTTGTATTCGTAGATGAGCTGGCGCAATAATTCATTTTCCCAATGGCTGGCTATGAGCATTCCCGTTAGTTTGGTTTTACTTTTGCATTCTTGGCAAACATAATTATCAAGCGTATGCCTATTGCAAATATAACACACAGAAAGGTTATTTAATTCTATTTTTTCAAAGCACTTTTGGCAAATATAAAAACCCTCTTTTCCGCAATTAATGCAGGTTTTCGGGAAGAGAAGGTCTAATATAAAATTGCTAATTTTAGCAAATTTATTCGCGGATATTTGCGAATATAAATCCATTTGTGATTGATTTGCGATGCTAGAAGACATCGATTTTTCGTATTGTTTTTGAAGCTTTGCTTCTTTCTAAACGCCTAAGGAATTCCTCTATTTGATCTAACCTATATACTCGGTAATTATTAGCTGGATGCCTGTAGGCCCTTAATTTTCCGCTTTTATCCCAATTTCTCAATGTCAATGGAGTAACATGCAGAAGTTTAGCAGCTTTTTTTATTGTAATATATTTAACCATAACAATATTTTTATTATTGTTTATCAAGCTTTGCCCACAATTTAAGTATATTAGAAAATATTTTTGCTGTCAATTGAGAAATTGTGGATAATATTGGTTGAATTTATCAAAAGCAGGGTAATGTCTATACAGACGAGGATTAGCTTCCCGCGGGAAGCTGGGCTTTGGTATCGCAGAACGGCCTAGAGTTATATATCCAATGGTCAAGGCTCGCCAAAAGGATTAGAAATATTTTTACAGCAGCGCCTTTCATATTTTCGATTTGAATTATAGCGGGCGGCGTGCCCGATATATTGAGCATTCTGCTCACTAGCGAGTGGAATTTGATATATCGCGCGGCATACCGCGCGCTATAATGCCCGAGGAAAGAATGACTTTTTGTAAAATATTTTAAAAATTTTTGTATAGTTTTCCGACGCTTTTTGCTGAAGAGAGATGGTTATATCTTGTCTTAAATGACTGGTTTATATTTGCGCCGAGGTGTGGATAATTCAAAACATATTTCTAAATAAAAAAAGGCTGTTGTGGATAACTTTAGAAATAGTTTTTAGTTTTTATTTTTTAGTTTTTAGTTTTTTTGGTATCCGATAGTCTTTTTATGGCTTATTTAAGGCATTTTTTAGAGTTTTTGTTTTTCTAAAAAGGTGAGAGATCGCTTATTATCGGACATCCGATATGGCGCATAATAATGCTTGACCAGAGGCTTTCCACGGAATAAACTTAAAACAGGACAAATAGTCCGGTTTTTTGCAAAAACACCGAAGGGAATTTATAGATTCCGCGGTGTTTTTTTTGTTGAAAAAATCAATTAAAAAAATCGCGAATAATATGCGAATAATTAACGAATTATCGCGAATATATTTTTGAAATGACGGATAAAATAAACCAAATAAAATATATTTCTTTAGCCGAAGCGTCTAGTTCCTGTGAATATTCGCAGGAGTATTTAAGCTTGCGCGCCCGGCAAAGGAAATTACAAGCAGTTAAGCTTGGCCGGAATTGGTTTACGACCAAAGAATGGCTCGATGATTATATTAAAGAGAATTCCCAGCCCGAATTAAGGGGTGATATTCAAGAATCGCTTGAAAAAGAGCCAAAAATAGGGGTTTCTTTGCCTGTTGTAAAGATTCAGCCAGGAGAAAGGCAGGAAAAAGCCAAAATTTATAGCGTTAAGCAAGCAAAAGACCATGAGTTTAGAAAACTTTTAGACTTTTGGGGCGGTTCGCGCACAAAAATTGCCAGGCAAAGCAAGAAAAGGCGGCCAGAAATACAATTTGCCCCAAAGGAAAAGTTCTTTTTAAAGAAAGCATATGTTCAGGCGCGAAATAATATTAGAAATTTTGTTGCTGGCGCGTATTTTGTTTTCAAAGCGCCCAGTTCGCGAACAAAAGAAGCGCGGACAATTAAGCCGGCAGAAAATATTTATAGAAAAATCAGGAAAACAAACGAGAGTTTTAATCTTCTGGCAAGCTGGCTTAAAGAAGGGTGGGATTGGCGCGCTGCAACAGTTATTGTCATTTTGCTATTCGTAATTATTTTTTCAATAATCGGCGTGAGCGAAAATATAACTTTTGGCAAAATTGCCAATTGTTTAAGCGGCATTTCAAAATCCATGAATGATGGTTTGGTCACAGGATTTGATAGGGCGACAGATGATAGTGTAAAAATGAATTTCTATTTATGGACAGTAGCTGGAAATGCGCCGCAACAAATGGCGGATTTGTTTAGTTTAACCAAACAAAAGGCGAAAGAAAAATTTATTAATTTTATTTTTATTTATAAGACTGGTTTGAAAGTTGCCGCGGTTTCGTATGAGCAAGCGCCTGATAATATTGCCTTTCAGTGGAACAAAGCAGAGGAAGGAAACGGAGTTTTGAAAATAAAGTTTGATTTGGCAGCGCAAAAAACTTTTTTTGCCGTAAAATCATTGCCTCGGAAGGTTGTTATTAATTGCATTAATTATACCTTGGCAGTGAAAAATATTGCAGTAAGAACTGCCAATGCGGTAATGTTTTCTTTAGATAAAGCTGGGTCATTTTCTTCTGGATATGGGCAGAAAATAGGCAAGAAGTGCACGGCGCTGGGAAGCGAAATCAATTTGCTTGTCAAAAATCCATTGTTAGTTGGGGAAGCCTGTAAGGAAACAACTTTAGGGCCAGCAAAATTATTTTCTGGGAAAATTTTTACCGCTTTGAATACTGAACAGGCAGAAATAGCGCGGCTGGCAAAGAAGCTAAAAAGCCAGGCGCAAGAATTTATTTATACCTACGGAGTTGGCTTGAGAGTTGCCCAGGTAGCTTATCAACGGGCGCCTTTAAACTTAGTTGAAGGATGGAACGGACTAGAAGCCGGGAATAATTTAGCCAAGAAAGGGCTGAAGAACAGCATTGGTTATAGCGGGCATTTAGCAATGTCCGAAACAATGGAAATTTTAAAAGGAGAAAAAGAAGAAGCAGCAATTGTTGTTCGCTTGTTATCAACCAGAATAAGCGCGATAGGCAATCAAGGCATTGCCATAGCAAAGAAAGATATTTTATCCATTTTTTCCGGCAAGAGGTTGGAATTTAGAGAATTCTTCGCTTCAGCATTCGGGCAGGCGCAGCAAATCGTTAACCAAAAATTTAATTCCATTTATTCATTTTTCCAAGAGGCCAGCAGAAAATTGGCAGAAAAATTTGTGCAGAGTTATGAGCTGGCAATTAATTACAAAAATTCTCTCTTTTCTCCGAAGCAAAAAGAAGAAGCCAACAACGCAAAATTAGCAGAGCAAAGCGTTAAAAAGGGATTGATTGTCGTCCCCTCAACCAGCAAGGACGAAGAGATTAAAAAGCAAATCCAGCAAAACTTTTCTGATGAAGTAAAAGTTGATATTAAAGATGAAAATTCCGGCATTATTACCCCTGTTTTCAAAAACAAGGCAGGCGATAAATATCTTTACATGATGGTGCCGTTAAGCGAGCAAAACTAAAAATTCACTCCAGATTCCTCTAAAAAGAGGTCGGAGATTGGAAAAAAAATTAAAAAGGTCGAGGCAAGCGAAGACTTGCCAAAAAAGGAGAACAAACAATGCAAGAAAATTTATCACAAATATTCTTAAAAAGATCGATAATATTTTCTAAAAGGTCGATTAAAAAAGAAGCTATCCGGCTTTGCAGCCGGAATGTCTTTTTGTTTCGCCCAAATTCGCGAAACAAAAAATTAGTTAAAAGTTTAGTTAAAGAATCAATAATCAGCAGGAATTTTACCTTTTGGCCGCGGGCTAAACAAAGGCAAACAAAAACAATGATTAATTGCCCATTGCCAAAGATAAAATTTTCGCGATTTTGATTCAACAAAATCTATGAAAAAGATTTTGAGTTTATTCACGGCTCTGGCAATAATTGCCGCTGGCAGTTATATGTTTTTTGAGCCGCAGATAATGGACGCGGCTTATGATGAAGTTTCTGTCAGTCAAGCTGTTACGGGAGAAATTTCTATTACTCAGCCAGGAGATGTGACCATGTTACCTGCTATTGCTGCTATGACCGGAGGCACTGGCACAGGAACCAGCACCTGGACTGTAACCACTACCCAATCAACAGGTTATAACCTGCAATTAACAGCCAGCACATCCCCAGCTTTGAAAAACGGCGCAACAGACAGCTTTGCGGATTATACCCCGACTGCTCCCACTGTTCCTGATTACGCTTGGTCTGTTGGAGCTAGCGCCGCAGAATTCGGCTATACCGTGGAGGGAACTGATACTGCCACCTTATTCAAAGATAATGGCAGCACTGCTTGCAATACCGGCTCTACCTTAGGCAGCTATACTTGTTGGCTTAATGCCTCAACAACGGTTGTGACTATTGCTACCAAAGGATCTTCAGCGGTAGGCGGAGACGCTACCAGCGTTGGCTACAGAGCAGAAGCAAAGAGCGGCAGCAATAAAATATCCGGCACCTATACCGCAACCATTGGAGCCACGGCAACCGTGCAGTAGAAAAAGCCTAAAGAGCATGGAAAATAAAACGAAGAAAAGGGCCGTGGCTCCTATGGAAGTTCCGCGCTGCAAGCAGCGCGTACCTTCTCTGTTAAAACAGATAAAAGGCCCCGGCCCTTCAATCCTTGTTTTTCTATGTTCTTTGTTGGGCCAATCGGATAATTTATTCTTCATTCATTAGTTCAAAAAACATGAAAACAAATTTTCCTTTGCAAGCAAAGAAAAAAAAGATATTGTTGCAGATTTTTACAGGAGGGATGTTAGCGGTTTTGAGCCTTGGCTTGGCTTTGCCTGTTTTTGCCTACAATATTCAGGATATTTCCGACACTCCGGTATTGAATGATTTTGTTTTGGGCCCGGGAAAAATTGAAATATTTGCGGACCCGGGCGATGAAGCTAATCGCGAACTTCTTATTACCAACAGAATGGGCAAAACAATGAATTTCCGCGTAGAAATAGAAGATTTTCGGGGCTCGCGGGATAATCCCGAGGCTGCTGTTGTTTTGATGGGCCAGGAAAAAGGGCCATATTCCCTGAAGGATTATATCAAGCCAGAAATAATGGATTTTTCTTTAGGGCATGGCCAGAGAATGACCCTGCCAATTAAAATCAGTATTCCCCAAGACGCAGAGCCAGGCGGCCTTTACGGCTCGGTTATTATCACCACCAGCGATCCCAAAAGCGATTTAAAATCAGAACAGGGCAAAGCCACAGGCCAGATGAAAATTGTCACCCGGCTGGGCGCGCTGTTCTTTGTCCGGGTTTCAGGAGATGTTAAAGAAAGCGGATTTGTGAAGGATTTTACCTTAAAGAATAACCAGAAATTCTACGAACAAGCCCCGGTTTTCTTCAATGTCTTGTTCCAGAACGACAGCAGCGTCCACTTGCAGCCCTATGGAACCATTGAGATTAAGAATTTTTTCGGCAAAAAGATTGATGAGGTCAAGCTGGACCCGTGGTTTATTATGCCTGATTCAATCAGGACTAGAGGGGTTCAGTGGGACAAGAAAATGCTTTTCGGCAGATACACCGCGACCTTGGCAGTTAACAGGGGATACCAAGATATCATTGACCAAAAGTCAGTTGTTTTCTGGGTTATTCCTTGGAAAATTGTTTTAGCCGGGTTGGTTATTCTATTTTTAATCGCTTGGTTATTGCGCTGGATTATCGGCAGTTTTGAGATTAGGAGGAAAACAGCGTAGTCCCTAAGGAGGAAAAATAATTGATGAAAAAATACTTACTAATCACACTAATTATTTCTTGTTTGCTGATGGCTGGTGTTTATTCTGTTAAGGCTTATGTTGCTTCCAGCACCAATTACCGCATCCAATCTGATTCTATTAATATTGGCGGCGGGCTGGGAACAACGACTAATTATGCCATGCAAGATACGGTGGGAGAGATTGCTACAGGCGTTTCTAGTAGTACTTTATACAAACTGAAAGCCGGCTATCAGCAAATGCAAGAAATATATATTGCTGTTTCCGCGCCGAGTGATGTAAATATGAGCCCGGCAATCGGGGGCATTACTGGCGGAACTGGCAATGGCCAAGCTGTTTGGACTGTTATAACAGATGATCCGGCTGGCTATTCTATGAGCATTCAAGCCAGCACTACCCCTGCTTTGCAATCTGGCGCTAATAGTTTTGCTGATTATACGCCCGTTGCGAGCGGGGTGCCTGACTATGCTTGGGGCATTGCTGCCACGGATTCGGAATTCGGCTTTACGCCCGAAGGCAATGATATTGCGCCAAAGTTTAAAAACAGCGGCACCACCTGCAATATTGGCTCAAGCGACGCGCCCGATGCCTGTTGGCTGAATTTTTTGACTATTGCCACTACCATTGCCCAAACAACAGCGGCTAACCATCCTTCGGGCACAGCCACCACTGTTAAATTCAAGGCGCAGTCCGGCGCCAGCCATGTGCAGGAAGCAGGAACCTATACAGCCAAAGTTAGTGTGACAGCAGTTGGATTATAGCAAGTTAAAAGCGAAAATCTAAAATGGAAAAGCAACAACTAAAATCTAAAAGTATTCTAAAGTATAGAGCATTTCAGTTTAGCCTAGATATTATTGATTTGTTGGCAATACTGCCTAGAAATTATGCATTTGAAATAATCGGGAAACAGCTTTTGCGATCAGCTACTTCAGTTGGCGCTAATATTGTTGAGGCACAGGCTGGCAGGACTAGAAAAGATTTTATCAATTATTATCATATCGCTCTTAAAAGTGCCAACGAATCCAAGTATTGGCTGGCCATATTGAATGAAAAAATTAGAACCGCGAAAGAGCAAGAAAGAATTAAATATTTATTGAAAGAAGCAATTGAAATAAGCAATATGCTTGCAGCCAGTTTGTTAACCTTGAAAGGAAAGAAAAGCCATGAAAAGTTTTAAATTTTTACATGTTGCTTTTAACTCTTCGTTTTTAGCTTTTAGATTCTTTCAGCAGAATCTAAAGAAAGTTGGGAAAATAATAGTTTGTTTTTTTCTGATATCGCTTTTTATAACGCCTTCAGTTTTCGCTGCCTACGGCGAAGTCCAGGTTGACCAGGAGGTTACGGGCGCGGGCGTTTGCAACAACAACGGGGTTTGCGAAGCGGGCGAGACTTTTGCCAATTGTCCGACCGACTGCCCGGCGACGACTCCAGGAGGCCCGGGGATAATTAGAGACACTGTTCCCCCTGTTATTTTCAACCTTTCTGTCGGTAAAATCACCTTGAATTCAGCGGAAATAACTTGGGAAACGAACAAGCAAGCTCTTTGTAAAATCTTTTGGGGAAAATCACAAGACTATGAGAACGGCGCCAGCATAGAAACAGCGTTTTTTATCAAGCACTCAATGCAATTAAGCCAGTTGTCGCCAACAACCATCTATCATTTTAAAATTTCCTGCGCTGATACCAGCAAAAATGAAAGCGAAACCACAGACCAGGCGTTTTCAACCCTGTCGCCGCAAGACACAACGCCGCCGGCCAACGTCAGTAATTTTGAGGCGATTCCTGATGACGGGAAAATTGATTTGAAATGGAAAAATCCGCCTGATGCTGATTTAAAAGGAGTGCGCCTAGTCCGTAACGAAAAATTTTTTCCTTCGGATATTTGGGACGGCGCCATAATTTATGACGGCCAAGGCGAGCAATTTACTGACGCGGGCTTGCAAAACGGGGCGAGGTATTATTATACGGCTTTCGCCTATGACAAAGCGGGCAATTTTTCTTCCGGCGCCATTGTTTCAGCTGTTCCCAAACAAGCTGCGCCGCCTGAAGGCGCGCCGGTAGTTATTCCGCCGTTGGAAATTCCTGTTGCTCCGGGGCCGGTTCCTGAGGAAGTTGAGGGGCTTAAGCTTACTGATTTTGAATTCTGGCAGGAAGGCAGAAAATTGGAAATTGTTGGCGAACAGGTTAAAGCGGTGGCTGAAAAGCCGGTGACAGTATTGATTAATTACAACAAAGTCCCGGAAGTATTAAAGACGATTATGATAACCCTTTTGAGGCAAGACAGCAAATCTTTTTCTTTCTTGCTTAGGATTAACAAAGACAAATCAGCTTACACGGCCAGCATTTTGCTCAATGATTCGGAAAATTATCCGGTTGCCATCCAAGTTTTGGATTATAAAAACCAACGCTTGAAAAAAATCAACGGGCAGCTGGAAATTGAGAAAGCCCAAGCCCAGGCACAGGCGCCTGTTGTCTTATCCGGCAAAGCCAAAATCGCGCAATACATTATATATGTCATTTTTATAATCTTGTTGCTGCTGCTTTTGATAATATTAATCCTGTTGGCTGTTTGGCTGATGAGGAAAATGTTTGGGAAGAAAGAGGAGAAAGAAAAGGAAGATATATGATTTACGATTTAAGATTTACGAATAAATTAAACCAAAAGGCAAAGGTCAAAATAGCAAGAAGTATTTTAAATCCAAATTACTAAATCCAAATGTCAAATCAAGCTCAAAATCCAAATATTAAAAAGAAATATGATTTGATTGAGAGGGCCGCAAAGTTTGGCGAGAAAATTATTGATTTTGCGAAAACTATTTACAACACACCAATTAGTAGACCATTAATCAGCCAAGTTGTGCGTTTATCAACCAGTATCGGCGCTAATTATATGGAAGCGGATTGCGCGGAATCAAAGAGGGATTTTCAACACAAGATTGCTCTTTGCAAGAAAGAGGCAAAAGAAACAATGCATTGGTTGAGAATGATTGCCAAAGCCAATCAGGGCAAAAAAGAAAGTTGCAGAAAGCTATACAAAGAAACGCACGAACTTACCCTTATCTTTTCAGCCATTTTAAGACAAAAGAAAAAGGAATTTGGATTTTAGTTTTTGGATTTGAATTGTCATTTGAGCTTTGAAATTAGAAATTGAGAAAAACTAATAATGCCTAAGGCAATAAAAAACAATCGGATAGTAGTCATTATAGCCATCGCGTTAGCAATAGGTGTTTTGGGCTTTATTAGTTTTTCTCAAGCCGCTTTCAATCCGCAAATAAATTATCAAGGCAAATTAACCGATGCCAGCAATATTGCTGTGGCTGACGGCAATAAATGCCTGAAATTCCGGTTGATGGATGATCCGACTGCCGGCAATGAAATTTGGTCGGAAGAATGGAAAGCAGCGACAAGCTATGTTGTAACCACCAGCGGCTTGTTCTCGGTTATGCTGGGAACAAATAATAATACTCTTTCTAATGTTAATTTTAACCAAACGCTTTATTTAGACGTTCAGTTTGACCCGGGTTGCGACGGGGTCTATGAAGAAGTCTTTAACCCGCGCAAATTAATTGGGGCTGTGCCAGCGTCTTTTGAAGCTGGAAAATTAGGCGGCTATACTTGGGCTTCGCCCGGCGCCATTGGCGGAACAGCGGCTAACACAGGAACGTTTACTGCCTTAACAGCCACCTCAACTGGCAGCGCTCTAACTATTTCCGGCGCCGGCGCTAATATTAATTTCACTGGCGCGGGTTTGGCGCAAATTTTAACTGCTTCAGGGCAAAATTTAGCTTTAATGCCGGGTAATAACCTCGGCATAGGCACCACCACTCCTTACTCTAAGCTTTCAGTCTGGGGAAGTAACACAGGAGCAACCTCATTATTTGAATTAACCAATAGCGCTTCAACAACTTTGATGAGTGTGTTGAATAATGGCAATGTAGGAATTGGCACAAGTAGTCCCTACGCGCTTCTCTCAGTCAACAATACTGCGGGAACAGATGCTTTTGTAATCGGCTCTTCAACAGCCACCAGCTTTATTGTTGATAAGAAAGGTTATGTGGGGATAGGGACAGTAGCGCCAGCGGCAAAACTGAATGTTTTAAGCACAACCGAACAATTAAGATTAAGTTATGACACAAGCAACTATAATTCACTATCATCTCTAAGCAGCGGCATTCTCTCTATAGGAAGTAAAGGTACAACTAATTTCAAAATAGGCAGCGATCCTATAGCAGGTTATTCAAATCTTTGGCCCGGGGGCATAGCTACCCCAGATTCAAGTAACTATGGCTGGCAAGTTAAAAACGACGGAACCGAAGTCTGGTTTAATGCGGCAAGCGGAGGTTATTTAGCATTTACTATCAATAATGCCGCGACCTTGCCCATAATGGTAAAGACAACAAATGTTGGCATTGGCTATAGTTATAGCGCTTCAATTCCAAACCTGTTTAGCGTAAATGGCAGTGCTAGTTTTACCACAATAGTAGCCGGGGCCTGGAATGGCACAGCTATTTCTAATGTATATGGAGGAACAGGACAGAATTCATCAGCTTGGAATGGTCCCATCAGCGCAGCAGCTGGAGTCTGGTCAGCAACTACTACTATTGGATCTGTATATGGAGGCACAGGGCAGAACTCCTCATCCTGGACTGGCTTTGCTAG
>Ga0315282_10005778_pt1 | contig 20945 bp, 13 predicted proteins | sample YL17G07_20_MG_FD_203693 | JGI IMG/M metagenome (GOLD analysis project Ga0315282, IMG submission 203693) | Sediment microbial communities from Yellowstone Lake, YNP, Wyoming, USA - YL17G07_20 | ecosystem: Environmental > Aquatic > Freshwater > Lake > Sediment | place: USA: Wyoming | collected... | reverse complement strand
ATCGGAGCCGTTTTCGCAACCCCTTCCTTTCTCCCACCTGGCATGAAATTTGGCTGAAGCATTTCGGACAATCCCTGGACACGAAGGTCGTCACTTTTCGCTCTCCGGAGGGAACCCTGGCGGCCCTGGGGGTGTTCTCCAATGATCCAGGGGAGGGAGGTCGGGACAGACTCGCTCTGTTGGGAGGCCCGGACGTTTCCGATTACCGGGACCTGGTCATCGCCCCCGGAAAAGAGGAAGAGGCTTGCGCCGCTCTGGCCCAGTTTTTTCAAGAGGGCCCCTGGGCGGTTTTGCAGCTTAACGGGATTTCCGAGTTTTCCCCCACAGCACAATTCTTTCCTTCCCTCGCTCAATCTTTGGGCCTCCACATGTCCCGGGAAATTGAGGAAGTAAGCCTGTACCTGGACCTGCCAGCAACATGGGATGAATTCCTAACAGGGCTAAAGTCCAAGGATCGCCACGAGCTGCGCAGGAAAATGCGTCGCCTTGAGAGAGAAGCATCAGCGCATCTGGTTAGGGTCGAGGATGTCCCTTCGCTTCAAAGAAAAATGGAAGTTTTTCTTGATTTGCATAGGAAAAGCCGGAAAGATAAGGCCGAATTCATGACCCCGGGGATGGAGGCCTTTTTTAGAGAAATTTCGATGCGCTTCCTGGAAAAAGGTTGGCTGAATTTATCCCTTCTGCAACTTGAAGGGAAAGAGATTGCGGCCCTTTTTTCCTTTGATTTTGGGGGGACAGAATACGTGTACAACTCGGGCTATGACCTGCAGTTTGGCCCCGTCAGCCCGGGAATCGTCCTCGCCGCCCTCTGTATTCGAAGGGCTGTCGAGCAGGGGATGGCCGGCTATAATTTTTTGCGAGGAAAGGAAGAGTACAAGTATCATCTGGGGGGGAAGGAAGAAAAGATCTATCAAATGATGGTGACCAAAGGATGAAGCGCATCGCCGTCCTCAGCGTGCACAGCTGTCCCCTGGCCGCCCTTGGCGGGAAGGAGACAGGGGGGATGAATGTCTACGTGCGGGAGTTGAGCCGGGGATTGGGCCGCCTGGGACTGCGGGTGGATGTTTTTACCCGTTCACAGAATCCCCACATCTCGCGCATTGTGCCCCTGGGCCGAAATTCCCGGGTCATCCACCTACAAGCAGGACCGGAAGAACCCGTTTCTAAAAACAACCTTCTCCAGTACATGCCGGAGTTCACTTCTGCTTTGATCAGCTTCGCCAAACAAGAGGGCACCCTATACGACCTGGTCCACTCGCATTACTGGCTTTCCGGGTGGGTGGGGGGCCAGTTGAAGCGAGAATGGGATGTTCCCCTCGTCCATATGTTCCACACTCTGGGGACGCTGAAAAATTCTGTCGCCAGGAGAAAGGAGGAGAGGGAACCGCGACAGCGCCTGATCGTCGAGCAAGAAATAATGGATTTCGCCGACGAACTCGTGGCTCCCAGCCCCTGGGAAAAGCAGCAAATGATCCATCACAACGGTCCTCCCGCTTCCAAAATCAAAGTGCTTCCCTGCGGCGTAGACCTGGGCCTTTTCAAACCCATCCCTTCTTTAGCCGCCAAGAAATATCTGGGCCTGTCCCAGCGGAAATTTGTTATCTTCGTGGGGAGGATTCTGCCGATCAAGGGAATTGATGTTCTAATCCGGGCCATCCAGAGCTTGAGTCGCAAGGGCGCGGGGAGCGATCAGGAGATGGGACTGATCCTTATCGGGGGGGAACTGGACGCTGACCCGCAGACAGAAAACCAGGAGCTGCAGAACCTGCGCGGGATGGTGGCCCGGTTGCATTTACAGGAACGAATCGCTTTCTGGGGCGCTCAACGGCAGGATTTGCTCCCCTATTTTTATTCTGCCGCCGAAGCCCTCGTTCTGCCCTCCCGCTATGAATCCTTCGGGATGGTCGCCTTAGAAGCCATGGCTTGCGGAACGCCGGTGATCGCTTCCCGGGTCGGGGGACTCCAGTACACAGTGGAAGATGGCCGGACAGGCTTCCTGGTCCCGGAAGGGGATTGGAGGCTCCTCGCCGGGCGCATCCGGGAGGTGGTCGAGAACCCTTCGTTGCGAGAAAGGCTCAGCGCCGGCGCCATGGCCAAAGTCCGGCAATTTGGCTGGCCGACGATCGCCCAAAAAATCCTGTCCCTTTATGCCTCTCTTTTAAAATCGAAAAGGGTGAGGGGCAGGAAGTGAGGGAGGCGACGACTTACCCATTTTCAGTACTTTGATCATCTCTCGATGAATCTTTCCGTTGCTGGCTAAAACATTTCTTCCGCCCACACGGGCGGGTCCACCCTGGAAGTCTGTGACTTTTCCCCCGGCTTCCTCGACCATCAGACTTCCTGCGGCAAAGTCCCACGGCCCCAGTTTCATCTCCCAAAATCCGTCGAAACGCCCGGCGGCCACATAGCAAAGGTCCAGGGCCGCAGACCCGGCCCTTCTTACGGCATGGACGCGAAAAGAGAAGTTGCGAAAGTGGTCGAAGTTGTTGGCCAAACTCTCCCGGAGGTCGTACGGGAATCCCGTTGCCAGGAGGCTTCGGGACAGTCCGGGGGTGGAGGAAACATGAATTTTTCGCCCGTTGCAGCGCGCTCCTTTTCCTTTTTCCGCCACAAAGAGCTCATCGCGCATGGGGTCGTAGACCACGCCGAGGACCACCCGCCCGTCTTTTTCCAGGGCGATGGAGACACAGAAGACGGGGTAACCGTGGGCATAGTTGGTCGTCCCATCCAGGGGATCAATTACCCAGCGATAAGGGGAAGGTCCCTCCTCGGAGGTTTTTTCCTCGGCCAAGAAGCGGTGCTGCGGATAACGCAGACGGATAAGAGAAACGATGAATTTTTCAGAAAGGAGGTCCATTTCTGTCACCAGGTTGACCACCCCTTTGTAGCCAATCTTCCTTACCCGGCCAATTCTTTTTTTAAGGAGAAGACCAGCTTTCTTCGCAGCCTCGACGGCTAATGGCTTATAAGATTTCATAATTGTTTGCCTATCCTTTCAAAGTTGCTGGAGTTTAGAGGGCGGAGAAATTCTCCCGGCGTCTCAGGTGGGTAAAAATATGAACCCGGAAAAACATGGGTGAAGATATAACCTTGGGAAAGGTTTTTGTCAATAAAGGCTTGAAAAATGGCCGGTCCTGTGGTAGTTTTCAGAAAATTTATAGTGGTATCGTTGAGTTGATAAAAAATCCTGGAAGGAGCAGGCGATGCCGAAAGCGGCGGTCCGGGGAACGGAGGTGCATCACCTGGAGGTGCAACCCAGAAGCGCCTCGAGGGGAAGGAAGGTCGTCTTTGTCCACGGCAGCGGGGGCAATGCCCATCTCTGGCAGAGAGTCATGGATGGGCTTGCGGAAGAATTTGGCTCTCTGGCCATTGACCTCCCCGGCCATGGGGAATCCCAAGGGGAAGGGGTGAAGAGCATCCCGGAGTACCGGGAGTTTCTCAAGCATTTTCTCGACGTGCTCAAGCTGGAAGAAATCATCTTGGGGGGACATTCGCTGGGAGGGGGAATCGCGATAGATTTTGCCCTCAGGTATCCTGAAAGGCTTAAAGCCATCCTCCTGATCGGAACCGGCGCCCGCCTCCGGGTTTTCCCGGAGGCTCTAGAGATGTTCCGTCAGATGGCCAGTGGTCAGATGGAACCGAGGTTTGAGCCCTGGGGATTTGCCGCCGGAGCCTCCCCGGAAGTTCTTGCGGAGGGAAAGCACGAGTGGGCCAAGACCAACTCCCGGGTCCGTTACCATGATATGATGGCCTGCGATCAATTCGACCTCCTGGGGGAGGTTGAGAAGATTCGACTGCCCGCTCTGGTTGTCTGCGGGCGGGAGGATCGTCTGACTCCCGTTAAATATTCCGAGTACCTTAATAAGAAGATTATCGGGTCTAAAATAGAGGTCATTGAAGGTGCCGGGCATATGATAATGTTGGAGGATCCACGCGCCCTCAGCGAAGCCATTTTAGGGTTTCTGAATTCCTTTCGATGAGTTTCGCGCGTATCGATGGATGAAATATCGCTCAATCTATGAAATCAACCATCTCCCCCCGGAGCAACGGGTTAGGACCTACCGGACCCTGATTCCCGCTCCCCTGTTTATCCTTTTTGGAATCGACCGCAATACTTTCATTAACCCTCAGGGAGAAATGGTTGTTCAATTCCATACCCCAGCTACCCATGGGTTCGCCTCGATCGATGTTAAGCAGAGGCCCGAAGACCTGGACTCGATTTTTTTCCTGCAGATCTCTGACACCCCCTTCATCAACAATCTGGAGCTTTCCTTCGTGGTCATCAACGATCCCCGCGGCCAGCGCTTCAACATCGACCGCGATGCCGAGGGGAGGGATACCCTTTTTGGAACCGCCCTGAGGAACGTCGCTGAAGAGGAGAGGGCGATGAGGGCGGGCCTGGCTCCGGGGCAGGTTCGTCCCGGCCTGAAGATTCTCCGTCAGTTCTTCCCCCTGTTTGAGCGTTTCGCTTCCCGGCTGGAGGCCTCGATCATTTCTGCGGAAGCGCTTTTCTACCATAATGCCATCCAGTACGAAAGGCTTGGGTTTGGGTATCTGGAGGGACGGAAGCGAATGGAGGAGATTGACCGGGAATTTCCCCCCGGGGGAAAGCTTTACAAACTTCTCGAGGGGTCCACTCCCTTCCGGAGACAGGGAGCAGAGAAGACGGTGCGCGGGCGAAGCTGGGCAATCCAGGATGGGATCCTTGGGGAGCCGTGGGTTTCCCCTAAGCTCTATAAACCCGTAGGGAAGGTCGTGGGAGTGAACACCTTCCACGGTGAAGTGTATTAGAGACTGTTCCGAAAAGCTTTCAACTTCATGAAAAACAAAGACAATTTAATGTTTTTGGGGTCGACTTAATTTCAGGCCAAAACAACCGATGATTCAAAATTAAATTGTCAAGGTTAAACTGGAAAGTGCTTTGAAAGGATTGCAGATTTATCTTTTACTTGATTTCTTAAAAGCATTTTTTCACTTTTTTTCGGAAGAGTCTTTATTGGGAAATTATTTTTGTTGTTTTTTTTCCCCAGGTCGTGTATATTCTATATTAAATCATTGACAAATTTTTAATATTCTTCCTGCAGGTTCCCTTACTGAAGAGGGGGGAATTTTGAAAAGACGGGTAGTGGTCACAGGGGTGGGAGTGGTCTCGCCCATCGGCACCGGCAAGGAAGCCTTCTGGAGGGCGTTGATTTCCGGGAAATGCGGGATTGGAGTTATCACCCACTTTGATGCCTCTTCCTATCCCTGCAAATTTGCCGCTGAGGTCAACGATTTCGAAGCCACAGATTTCATCAGCCCCAAGAGCGCCCGCCGGATTTCCCGCGGCACCCAGTTTGCCATCGTCTCCACCCAAAAGGCCTTTGAAGACGCCCAGATAGACCTTTCCAGAGAAAATTCTTACCGGATCGGCCTGAGTTACGGCACAGCCCTGGGTCCCATGGATATTTATGAAAAATTCGGCTCCATGTTCTATGAACGGGGCCTGAAACGCGTCAATCCATTCTTTCTGGGGATGATGAACCATAATGCCATGATCGGTGCCATGGCCGATGCCTTTGATATCCGGGGGTATAACACAGCGATTTCTGCCGGGTGCTCTTCGGGGAACGTGGCCATTGCCAATGCCTATTATGTTGTTGCCAGCGGTGGGGCCGAGATTCTGGTAACGGGTGGTGTGGACACGCCCATCTATCCCTTAACCTTTGGCCTTTATTCGGCATCCCGTTCCATGACCCCGCAAAATGGGGACCCCAGAAAGGCCATGTGCCCTTACGACAGACGAAGAGCCGGGTTTATTTTGGGGGAGGGGTCTGGAACCCTGATCCTGGAGGAATTGGGCCATGCCCAAAAACGGGGAGCGAGAATTTACGGGGAAATTCTGGGTTGTGGCTTGACCAATGATGCCGACGATGCCACGGTTTTCAGCCAGGAAATCAGGGATACGGTCAAAGCTTTTCGCATTGCCCTTGCGCAGGCTTCTCTCAAACCCGAGGATGTGGACTACATTTGCGGGCATGCCCATTCGTCCATCGTGCTGGATAAAAAAGAAACCCAGGTGATCAAGAAGGTATTCGGGGATCACGCCCACCGACTGGCCGTGAGTTCCATAAAAGCCATGATCGGGCATTCCATGGCCGGGGGGACGGCTATGCAGAGCATTGCCGCCTGCTTGGCCCTCTACGAAGGGATTTTACCCCCGACGATCAACTACCAGGTTCCAGACCCGGATTGCGACCTGAACTACATTCCCAACAGAGCGATCAGGAAGAAGATTAAGGTCGCCTTGGTGAATTCCTTCGGCCTGGGGGGAACGAACGTAGTCATTGCTTTTAAAAAAGTCTAAGTATTTTATAGCCATCCCTTCCTTTCCCGGGAGGAAGATTGAGATTATTGCTCATTCAGCCTTCGCAAATTATCGATGGAGGGAAAGTTTATAAAGCAAAAAAATTGATGTTTCCCCGTCTTAGCCTGCCCGTCCTGGCTTCTCTGACTCCTCCAGAAATTCCAGTAGCCATTATCGACGAGTATTTTGAGGAAGTTCCTTTCGATGATCCAGCGGACCTCATCGGCATCAGCTTTATGACTCCCCAAGCCCCGCGGGCCTATCAAATCGGCGATGAATTTAGAAAACGCGGAAAGAAGGTCGTGCTGGGTGGGATTCATGCTTCCACACTCCCGGAAGAAGCCCTGGATCATGGTGATGCAGTGGTTGTAGGGGAAGCGGAAGGGATCTGGCCCCGGGTTTTGGAAGATTTTAAAAATGGAACGATGAGTGGAATTTATCGCTCGCCCCAGTTTCCGAGTTTAGAAGGGCTTTCCATTCCGCGCTATGATCTTTTAAAGAAAGAAAGATATCGTCTTTTCGACATCAATTTCCCGGTGCAAGCGGGAAGGGGATGTCCGTTTGATTGCGAGTTCTGTTCGGTGACGAAATTTTTTGGCCACACCATTCGGTATCGCCCCGTTGATGATGTAGTTGGGGAGATTAAAAAGTTAGGAAGGAAGAGGATTCTTTTTATCGACGATAACATTGCCGGCCACGCAGAGTATTCCCGAAATCTTTTCGAACAGCTAGCGCCCTTAAAGATCCGCTGGGGGGGACAAACTTCGATAAATTTGGCGAAGAACGACTCGCTACTCAAATTGGCCGCAGAGAGCGGGTGTGCCGTATTGTTTATCGGTATTGAAAGCCTGTCAAACAAAAATTTAAAGGAAATCGGGAAAAATTTTTTCCGAGTGGACGATATTCAAGAATGCTTGGGCCGGATCCAAGGGTACGGGATTTCCATCCGGGCAAGCATCGTTTTTGGGTTTCATGAAGACGATAAGGAAGTTTTCAAGAGGACCGTCGATTTCTTGGTCCGCAACCATATTGCCTACGCTGATTTTTTTATTTTAACCCCTCTGCCCGGCACTGGATTACGGAAGAAACTGGAACGGGAGAATCGAATTCTATCCAATGATTGGTCGAACTACGATTCATTACGGGCCGTCTTCAAACCCCGGTTAATGACCGTTGAGGAGCTGAATGAGGGACTTTGGGTAGCCTATCAAAGATTTTATTCTGTGATGAATATTCTCAGGCGGGTTTTATTTTATCAAAGCGGGAGCAGGTCCATACGAAAGCTTTTTTCCAATTTTTTCTATCGTTCCATGGTCCTCCAGAGAAAGCACCCCATCTATGGGGGATGAAGGCTCGAGGGCAAGAATTTAAACTCTTCGCAAAAATTTTTTGAATGCCATGAACATCCATTCTTTTCCTGTCCTTATTGCCGCCGTTGCTACCCTATTTCTCGGGATTTTTGTTTATTTTAAAAATAAAGAAAAAGGCGTCAATAAAACCTTCGCCCTTTTTGTAATGTGCATGGCATTCTGGAATATCGATATTTTCGGAATCAGAATGGCCCCAGACGATGACTGGGCAGAAATCTGGGGGAAGGTTTTTCGGATTGGATTGCTTTTTCTTCCCGCAGCTTTTCTTCACTTTGTCATTTCTTTCATTCACCCTGATCAGGTGGTTCCTCAATTTCATCGGAAATTGCTAAAAGTTGCCTACATTTTTTCCTGTTTTTTCAGTATTCTGAATTGGACCCCTTATTTCACGGGAGATGCTATCCGTTATGAATGGGGTTATTCTGTACAACCTGGCCCTGGGTATCCTTTCTTCACGGCGTCGTTTTTTGTTTTCATGCTTATGGGAGTCGTCTTATTGATTAAAAACTATTTTCACTCAGACGCCTATCAGAAGCAGCGCATCCGCTATTTTATTTTGGCCCTTATTTTATCCTTTATTTTAGGGGTATTCAATTTCCTCCCCATGTTTGGCGTTGGGGTATATCCCTTTGGCAACATTGCCGTTCTGGCGGGTTCTTTCATCTTGGCTCACACCATTATCCAACACCGCCTGATGGACGTGAGCGTTTTTATGGCCAAAGCGTTGGGATATATTTTTTCTCTTACGATTCTGGGTGTTCCCGGCGCTGTAGCCTTGATTTTTCTGGAGAAATATTTTTTTAGACGGATTGATCCCTCCTTTTCTGTGATTACGGTCCTGATGGCGATGATTTTAGGAGTCATCCTTGTTAATATTAAAGGGCGGATGGACCGGGCGATGCGCCAGATCATCGTCAGGGACAAATACTTCTACCACCAGGTCCTGGAAGAATTCAGCCGCCACCTGGTAACCATCGTCGACCGGGAACGTCTCCTGAACATGCTGGCAGAAACCATAGAGCGGAGCATGGGGGTAAAGCGCATCTCCATCTTTCTTTACGATCCTGAAAAAGAAGTCTATGACGCCGCCTTGGTGTTAGGCCTGCCAGAAGAAATCTTGAGGAGAATTTTCTTTAAGTCGGGCGATTCCTTTATCCGTTGGTTACGGGAGAAAAAAGAAGCCGTTCTGCAGGCTGAGCTGGAAAGACTTTCCCAGAACCCGGAAGAAGAGGAGGCCTTGAGAAAGATGAAGGAATTACAAGTGGAGCTTTGCCTGCCTCTTGTGTTTTTCCACCGATTGATCGGCTTCATCAACCTGGGCCACAAGGCAGGGCAGCAGATGTATTACCGGGAGGACCTTGACCTGCTGAATTCTCTGGCCAACCAGGTGGCCATTGCTATCGAAAACGCCAATCTTTATGAAAATCTGAAGAAGTCCCAGGCGATCATGCGGCGGGCGGACCGCCTGGCCTCCTTGGGCACGCTGACCGCCAGTCTGGCCCATGAGATTCGCAATCCCCTGGTGGCCATCAAGACCTTTACCCAGCTTTTGCCGGAACGGATCGACGATGAGGAGTTCAGGAATTATTTTTTAAACGTCGCCTCGGGCGAGGTGGATCGGCTTTCTTCCCTGGTCAACGAGTTGCTCAATTTCGCCCGCCCCTCGACGCCCCATCTTACCGGGGAGGACATCAATGCGGTCATCGATAAGATCGAATTCCTGCTCCTGCCGGAAGCCCGCAAGAAGAATATCACCCTCGCCAGCAAGTTTGCGTCCAACCTTCCCCCCGTTCTAATGGATGTAGAACAAATGAAGCAGGTGCTCCTGAACGTGATCCTCAACGCCATCGAGGCGATTGAGGGAACGGGGGAAATCTGGCTGGAGACGCGGCTGGTCAATATCTCCCGCAACGGAAAAGCCGAGCGATTCATCCAGATTGAAGTCCGGGATACCGGAAAAGGGATTCCCCGGGAGAACCTGGAGCGCATCTTCGACCCCTTTTTTTCCACCCGGCCCAACGGCAGCGGGTTGGGTTTGGCAATCAGCCATCAAATTGTTCAGGAGCACGGTGGTTTTTTTGATGTAGAGAGCGAAGTCGGCAAGGGCACGAGTTTCCGTATTCATATACCACTGACAAAGTGAGGAAAGGGTGCCTTCGGAGCCCAAAGAGCGGAAGAAAAGAGTGCTGGTGGTTGACCCTTCCCCCAGCGTGTGCGATTCGGTCCAGATGATCCTCCAGGATCAGTACACTGTTCTGGCCCTGGAAGATTTCCAGCAAGCCGTAGAGGCGGTCCGGAAGGAAGAAGTAGAGATTGTTCTTGCCGGGGTGGACCTGCCCGTCTCCCTCTATCAATCTTTTTTCCATTCGCTTCGCCGGGCTCAGCCCCGACTCCCCCTCCTCTTGCTCTTGGGAGAAAACGCCGCCCGGGGGGAGAAGTTGGTTTTCCCCTACTGTGACTGGCTGGCCAAACCTTTTGCCGTCCAATCTCTGCAGGAGAAAGTCCAGGTCCTCCTCTTTCAAAAGGATTGGCTGGAAAGGAGCAGTAGCCCGAGGCCAGCCCCTCCACCCGAAGAACAAATCAAGGCCTGGCTTTATTCTTCCCGGGTCTCCTCCGAAGTGCGGGAGCAAGTCTTCAAAATCTCCTCTCTGCCCCTGCCGGTGTTCATTCAGGGCGAAGGGGGCACGGGGAGAAGCGGGGTGGCCAGGGCCATTCACCATCTGAGCCCGTGGAGGGATAGACCCTTCATCCGTTTTTTTTGCCGGGGGTTGACCCTGGAAGAGTTTACCCGTAAGCTCCCCGGGTACCTGAAACCAGGAGCAAGCGGGGAAAGCATTCCCCTCACCCTTTTTCTGGAGGAAGTGGACCAATTGGAACTGGACCTGCAGACGATGCTCCTGGACCTTTTAGATATCCAGCGAATTGTCTGGCCGGGTCTGGAGGAAATGCACGTCGAGGCGAGAATTATTTCTTCGGCCTCTTCCCCATTGGCCAGAGCGGTGGCTGCGGGAAAATTCCGGGCGGACCTTTCCCAGGCCCTTGAGACACTGACCGTTGCCCTAAAACCCCTGCGGGAACGTAAGGACGAGATTCCTCGCTTGGTGAACGAAATCCTCCAGGAACGGAAGCAGGAGGCCATCTTCCAGAAGAAGTTTTCTTCGGAAGCCCTGCAGGTACTGCAACGGTACCTTTGGCCGGATAACCTGCGGGAACTGGAAAGCCTGGTCTTGAAGTCGGCCGTCTCGAAAGAGGGGGAACTCCTGCATCCGGAGGACCTGATCTTCAGTTTTTCGAAGAAGCGAATTGCCGCAGGTTCTATCTCCTCCCCCCCCGCCGGGGACGCGGGGTCTCTGTTAGACACGGTTCTATCCACCCTGGCCCATGAGATCAAGAATCCCCTGGTGGCCATCAATACCTTTGCCCATCTCCTTCCAGAGAAATACGACGACCCGGAGTTCCGCGAGCATTTTTCCCGCCAGGTGAATCAGGATGTAAAACGGATCAACACGGTTCTGGAAAAACTTCTGGAGTATGGCCAATTCTCGTCTCCCCATTTGGTGCGCAATGACCTGAACTCAGCGCTGGTGGAGGTCCTCAAACAGAAGGAAGAGGCCCTGGTCAAGCGTGGGGCGAAGTTGTTCACCGACCTGAAGGGAGGGCTGCCGGCCGTTCTCTTTGATGAGAACCAACTGGATTTTGTCTTACGAAACGTCATGGAGAATGCGCTATCGGTGATCAACGAAGACAGATCTCTGCGCATTTCCACAGCTTCCGGGGAAGAGCAAGAAGAGAGTCACAGGAAGGAGTTCGTGGAATTGACCGTTCACTATGATGGCCAGGATGCCATCCTGCGAAACCTGGAGAAGGCGATCGGGGCGGGGCCTGAGCCCGGCTTCGAGAACCTGAGTTTAGCCCTGGCCTTGGCGCGTAAGGTGGTGTTGCGGAATCACGGGGAAATCCAAGTTAAGCAATGGGGAGGCGGGACGACCATCCGCCTTCGTTTACCCGTGCCGGGCGAGCCCCACCAGAACTTAGAAAGAAAGAGCTATGCTTAAGATTTTGATTGTTGACGATGAATTGAGCGTGCGGGATTCCCTGCGCATGATCTTCAAGAAGGATTATGAGGTGATCACGGCTGGAAGCGCCGAGGAAGCGCTGAGGAAAACGCGGGGGGAAGAACCGGACCTGATCCTTCTGGACATCATCATGCCGGGGACGGATGGGATGGAGGTCCTGAAGGAGGTGCGGGCGAGTCAGCCCCTGGTTCCCGTGGTCATGCTCACGGCCACCAAAACGGTGAGAACTGCCGTGGAAGCAATGAAACTGGGAGCCTATGATTACATCACCAAGCCCTTCGACGTGGCCGAACTGAGGCTGGTGACCCAGAAGGTCCTGGAAAGTCGCCAGCTAAAAATCGATAACCGCCGATTACAGGGGGAGGTGGAAAATCGGTACCATTTCGACCGTCTCATCGGCAAATCCAAAGAGATGCGCGAAATCTACACCACCATCCAGCAAATCGCCGAGAAAAACTCGACCGTGATGATCCATGGAGAGAGCGGCACGGGAAAAGAGCTGGTCGCCCGGGCCATCCACTACAACAGCGCGCGAAAGGACAAGCCTTTTGTGGCGGTGAACTGTGCCGCCATTCCCGAGACTCTGATCGAGAGTGAACTTTTTGGGCACGAAAAGGGAGCTTTTACCGATGCTCAGAACCGGCGTATCGGGCGCTTCGAACTCGCCCACCAAGGCACTCTCTTCCTGGATGAGGTGTCCGAACTGAGTTTGCCGACCCAGGCTAAAATACTCCGCGCCCTGCAGGAGCGAGAATTCATTCGCGTGGGCGGGATGAAGACGATCAAAGTTGATGTCCGTCTGATATCAGCCACCAACAAGAATTTGGAAGAGATGATGGCCAGGGGTGTTTTTCGCGCGGATCTTTATTACCGGATCAATGTTGTTCCCCTGAACATCCCCCCTTTAAGGAAGCGCAAGGAAGACATTCTCCTGCTGGTGCAGCATTTTCTGGATAAACATGCTGGCCCGGGAAAGAAGATTACCCCAGAGTCCATGGATATTCTGATCGCCTATGATTGGCCGGGGAACGTGCGGGAGCTGGAAAATATCGTCGAGCGGGTTGTGGCGCTCACCAATGGAGATACGATCGGCCCGGCAGACCTTCCGCCCAGTTTGCAGAGCGATTCCCGGGTGGAGTTGATCAAGCGAGGGGTTTTAGATGGGCGGCTCCCCTTCGAGGATGCGGAGCGGGAGTTCGAAAAGGACATCATCCTGGAAGCCCTGAAAAAAAGCAATTATGTCCAGACCAAGGCGGCGGACCTCTTGGGCATCAGCCGCCGAATCCTCAAGTACAAAATGGACAAATACGGCCTTGCCCGGCTACCAGAGAATTGACCGGGTTGCCGCCATTAGATAGCGGCCCCCGTCGTTGGGCGCCCGAATCTAACTGGTAAGCAAAATCCTCCTTTCTATACTTCCTCCGCCCTAAACCAGCGAACCGCCACAGACCGGCAGGGTTTCTCCGGTGACATAGGAGGCCGCATCCGAGGCCAGATAAATGGCCGCTCCCACGATCTCGTTGGCCTCCCCGATGCGGTGCAGGGAGGCTGTCCTTTCAGCGTGCTCGCGAATCTGCGGATTTTTCCAGAGGGCCTCGCTAAATTTCGTGGCAATCAAGCCGGGCGCGATGCAGTTGACCCGGATGCCGTAGGCGCCGAGCTCCGAAGCCAGCACTTTGGTGAGCATAATCACGCCCGCTTTCGAAATGCCATAGGCGCCGATCCCCAGAGGGGATCGAATGCCCCCCGTGGAAGCCATGTTGACGATTGCCCCCTTCCCCCTTTCTTTCATGGCTCTCGCCGCCCTTTGAGCCAGGAGAAAGTACCCCTTCAGGTTTACCGCCATGATTTTATCCCAGGCTTCCGCGGAAATGTCCAGAATGGACCCGAAGACAGGGTTTGTCCCGGCGTTGTTTACCAGGATGTCGATGCGGCCAAAGGCCTTTAGGGTTTCATCGACCAGGCGGTCGATGTCTTCTTTTTTCCCTGTGTGGGCGGCGATCGCCCTCGCTTTTCCCCCTGAATTTTCGATCTCCTGGGCGACCTTCTCCAGGTCCGCCTGCTTGCGGCTGCTGAGGATGACCTGAGCGCCGGCCTCGGCGAATCCGAGAGCAATGGCCTGACCAATCCCCCGGCTTGCCCCGGTGATGATGGCGATTCTATCCTTTAAAGAAAAATCTGCGATCGGCATTTCCTCCTCCTTAAAAAAGATGAAAAGAAATTAACATAATGGTTAGGGCCTGTCAATTTCGAAAATAGGCTGCCAGCCATCTGTAATCCGCTTTCGGCCTTTGCCCGATTGCTGAAGGCTGAAGGCTGACCGCTATTTGTTAAGGCCTTGCCCGGCCCGGATGGAAGCGCGGGTCTCTTGGCTGAATCAGGCAGCGGTCTTTCCTTGGACCGGGCTTGGCTTCTTGCTCTTTCCCTGTGGTTAGCCTTTCTTTGCGGAATGGGAGGGATTCGTTCCTGGCGAATCCTGACCCGTCCATTCAGCCGGCGATCCCCGCTTTTCCATCCGGGCCACAACACAAGGCTTTTTCAAAAATGAAGGGGGGCAAGTTGTTAAGGCGGATTGACGACGGGACCCGTGCAAAGTATGATTTGTTAATGCTGCAGAAGGGAAAGATGAGACTTCAAGAACCGCTCGTCATTTCGGCCAGTCGCAGGACTGACCTTGTGGGTTGCTACCCGGGGGAACTTATGGACCGCCTCCGGCAGCTTCCCCCTGAGCGCGTGCATACACTCGTGGTCTGGACAAAGAACCCGAGCAATATGATCATCGGAGGAGCGCTGAGAAGGATACTCAAGGGTTACCGAAATATCTATGTTCATCTGACCATTACCGGCATGGGCGGAGGGTCATTCGAGCCGGGAATTCCCCCCTGGCGGAAAGTTGCGGCGATGATCGGTCCGCTCATTGAGCTTGTGGAAAGTCCTGAACGGCTTTGCTGGCGGTTCGATCCGATCCTGGAAGCGGAAGGCCACGGCCGAAGGTACAGCAACTTAGGTCTTTTCCCGGTTTTGGTTGAGGCCATCGCTCCTTTCGGAATCCGAACCTGCCGGGTGAGCTGGGTATCTCCTTACAAAAAGGTGGTGGCCCGCATGGGCGGAAAGGGCTGGCGTTTGTTGGCCAGCTCTCCGGGGGTGAGGTCAGCCCAGGCAAGAAGGTTGAGCCAGGTTGCCCGGGTTCATGGGATGGAACTCCATTTTTGCTCTATGGAAGGATTTCCCGTATCCCGCTGTATAGACGGGCATCTGCTGAGTCAGATTCACCCCGATGGCCTAAGATGTTCGCAAGAAAAAGCAAGGGGCCAGCGGCCGCTCTGTGGTTGCACAGAGAGTCTGGACATAGGCTGGTACACCCTCCGCTGCCTGCATGGGTGTCTTTATTGTTATGCCTGCCCGTAGAAGGCACAGGAGTCAAGGGGTGAAGAGGTCGAGGGGTCAAGGGCAAAAACTGGGATACACGAACTGGGACCCTTATCAGGGTGCTGAAAAAGTCGGCTTTTCGCCGCTCAGGATATTTTTTCCGATCCCGCGCTTCGCGGGACTATGGACTCGCTCCGCTGAAAAATCACAGATTTTTCGGGTGCTTCTTGCCTCCTCACATCTCGGAGGCCTGGCCAGACGCGTTGCTCCTTATTCGTCGCAACGGCCAGTGCCGAGCGCTGTTACCGAAAAAGATATAATTCGCGCTCAAAGCCTCCTTTTCCAGTTTTTCAGCAACCTTTTAGAGTCGGGATTAATCGTGGATGGAGCATAGAAAGGGAATATATTTCCTCCGCTTGAAATGGCATGGATGGGCCGGTCTTGGGGTGATCGGGGCATCAGAAATCCTGCTCTTTTCCGGAGTACCCTTTGTGAGCACCTACTTCACACCCCTGGTCTGGAGCGGCTACATTCTTTTTGCTGATAGTCTGGTTTTTGGAAAGAAAAAGGCTTCTCTGATTCTGACGCGCCCAAAAGAATTTGGACTTATGCTGTTCCTCTCCATCGGGTTTTGGCTGATCTTTGAATTCTATAACCTCTTCATTCGCAATTGGTATTACGTCGGGCTGCCGGAGAAACCTTACCTCCGCTGGCTGGGCTATGCCTGGGCTTTTGCCACCATCTGGCCGGGCATTTTGGAAACCGCCGAAGTCCTGGAAAGCTGCGACCTATTCTCAAGGGGGAAAATCCGGCCCCTGAAGATAACTAAGGGGGGCCTTTTTTTCTCCTGGGCCTTCGGGGCCTTCTGCCTGGTCATCCCTTTTCTTACACCTCCGTACTGGGCACAATATCTGGCGGCGCCGGTCTGGCTGGGCTTCATTTTTTTCTTGGACCCGCTCAATTACTGGCTGGGGGGTAACTCTCTGTCCCGGGACCTCCAGAAAGGGAAGCCGGGGCGGATATATCGCCTCCTCACGGCTGGCCTTATCTGCGGGGGGCTCTGGGAATTCTGGAATTATTGGGCGGGGGCCAAATGGCACTATACCGTTCCCATCCTGGGAGATGTTAAAATATTCGAGATGCCCATCCTGGGGTACCTGGGATTCCCACCTTTTGCCCTGGAGTGCCATGTCATGTACGTATTTGCATGGAACCTTTGGAAAAAATTGAGCGGTCAGCCGTTAGCTTTCAGAGGCAGTTAGGGGAGACCCGGTTTCGTAAACAAATCCTGATTTCCCTTGTCATGCTGAACGAACCATTTTCCCATGGATGAAATTTTTGGCCCCTCCGGCCTCTTGGCCAAAAAGCTGAGTTCTTATGAACACCGTCCGGAGCAAGCCCTGATGGCCCGGGCAGTGAACCGGGCTTTTGCGGAGGAACGGTTCTTGATTGTGGAGGCTGGAACTGGTACGGGAAAGACCCTCGCTTATCTTATCCCCGCCCTGCTGGGCAAAAGGCGGACAGTCGTCTCTACGGGGACAAAGACTCTGCAGGAGCAACTTTTTTTCAAAGATATTCCGTTCATCCAGAAGGAACTGGGACTGGCTTTTAAGGCTTCCTTCATGAAAGGAAGGAACAACTATCTATGCTGGAGGCGGTATAAGCTCTTTTCAAGGCAGCCCTTATTCCAGACGGTGGAAGAAATTTCCCATTTTAAGACTCTGAAGAAATGGGCCGGCCGGACGAAATCAGGAGACCGGGCCGAGATAGAAGACCTGCCGGAAGGCCTGGGGGTATGGAGAGAGGTGGGGGCTTCCAGCGAGACCTGCCTGGGGCAAAGCTGTGATTTTTTCGACGGTTGCTTCATCACGCGCATGCGGCAAGAAGCGGCCAGCTCAGACCTGGTCATCGTCAACCATCATCTTTTCATGGCCGACTTGGCCGTACGGGTGAGAGGGTATGGAGAGGTCCTGCCGCGCTACGAAGCAGTGATCTTTGACGAGGCCCACCAGCTGGAGGAAGTGGCCACCTCGTATTTTGGAATTGCTGTCAGCAACTTGCGCTTTGAGGAACTGGCCAGGGACATCCGCCGGGAAGCAGCAGCGGCAAAGTTGAAAGATGAAACATTGGTCAAAACCTCCGGGGCATTGCTCGACGCCCAGGAGCGTTTCTTCAGCTTTTTCCGGGGGAGTGAATCCCGGTTCCGTTTGCGAAAAGAAAGACTGAAAGGAAGGGCCCTGGACTCTATAACGAAGCTGATGGAAGCATTGACTTTCCTCTCAGCACATGTCGGGGGAATGAAAGAACCCCCCGAAGGATTGCGGGCCTGCAGCCGCAGGGCCGGGGAATTAAAACAACAGTTTGAGGAAGTGGTGAGCCTTTCCGAGCCCCGGCTGGTCTATTGGTGTGAGCTGAGGGGCCGGGGAGTATTTTTGCACGCTTCTCCTGTGGATATCTCCGCCGACCTTCAGCGCGAGCTTTATACCCGCTTGAAGACGGCGGTCTTTACTTCGGCCACGCTTTCGGCCCGCGGGAACTTCCAGTTTTTTAAGGAGCGCATGGGTCTGGGAGATTCAGCGCAGGAGCTGATGCTCGAATCTTCCTTTGACATGGGCCAGCAGGTTCTTGTGTATTTGCCCGAAAACTTGCCAGATCCCAATGATCCTTCCTTCGTGCGGAGAGCGGCTGGGGAGATCGAAAAGATCCTGGGGTGCACACGGGGCAGGGCTTTCCTTCTTTTCACGAGCCTGAAGAATATGGAAGAGGCGTACGGGCTGCTCAAAGAGCGGCTTCCCTTCACCTGCTTTTTGCAGGGGGAACGCCCCAAGTCCGCACTGGTCAGAGCCTTCAAGGAAGATATCCACTCCGTGCTCTTTGCCACGGCCAGCTTCTGGGAGGGGGTAGACGTGCAGGGAGAAGCCTTGAGCTGCGTAATCGTGGACCGCCTGCCGTTTTCCCCGCCGAACGAGCCCGTCATGGAAGCCCGGTTGGAACAGATCGCCTCTTCCGGGAAGAGTCCTTTCTGGGAATACCAGGTTCCATCGGCAATTATCCTGCTGAAACAGGGCCTGGGAAGGTTGATTCGCACCCGCCAAGACCGGGGCCTGCTGGCCATCCTTGATCCGCGACTCTTGACCAAGAGTTATGGAAAGGCCTTCCTGGAGAGCCTCCCTCCCTGCCCGCTGGTCCAGGATGAGAAGGCCATTGAACGCTTCTTCCAGTCTTAACCCGTTGGGCCATTTAGTCCTTTGTACCTGCACGGGGCTGACTCATTCCGGGGAATTGGGGGAGGCAAAGGGTAATCTTCGTTGACTCGGGGGGGAGAAAGTATTACAATATTTAAGAGCTTAAGAATTAAAGGATGAATAGCTGAGAGAATTTGATCCGTCTAAGGACTTTTCTCTCCGTGACTGACTTGGAGGAATGGATGGGAAATATAGCTGAAGAGGAACAATTTAAGATTCCAGAAGTTTTACCCATGCTGCCTGTGCGCGATACGGTAATATTTCCATACATGATATTGCCTCTTTTCGTGGGCAGAGAAAGTTCGATCAAGGCGGTGGATGAGGCTCTGGCCAAAGACCGGATGATCTTCTTGGCTACCCAGAAGGTAGCCACAGACGACAACCCCAGACCGGAGGGGATTTACCGAGTCGGCACAGCAGCCATGGTCATGAAGATGCTAAAGTTGCCCGACGGTCGGGTAAAGATCCTGGTCCAGGGGTTGGCGAAGGGAATTATTAAGGAATATACTCAGGAAAAACCCCTGTTCGCTGTTCGAATCCAGCGGGTGGTGGAACCGCTCGCCGGGGAGATCTCTGTTGAGACGGAGGCGCTTATTCGCAGCGTCAAAGAGCAGAGCGAAAAGGTTCTTTCGTTGAAAGGGATCCTTTCGCCGGATGTCCTGGCCATCCTCGAGCAGATTGAGGAACCCGGACGGCTGGCGGACCTGGTTGCCTCAAACCTCAAGTTAAAGATCGAAGAAGCCCAACAAATCCTGGAGACTTTTCATCCTCTGCAACGATTGAAGAAAATCAACGAATATCTTTCCAAAGAGCTCCAGGTTTCCACCATGCAGGCCAAAATTCAATCCCAGGCCCGGGAGGAAATGAGTAAGACCCAGAGGGAGTATTTCCTGCGGGAGCAGCTCAAGGCCATCAAGAGCGAGCTGGGCGAGATTGATGAGAAAGCCCAGGAAATCAATGAATTGCGAGAAAAAATTAAAAAGGCCAAGATGCCCCCGGAAGTGGAGAAAGAAGCAAATAAACAGGTCAACCGCCTGGATCAGATGCATCCGGAGTCCGCCGAAGCCACGATTGTACGCACTTATTTAGACTGGCTGGTGGAACTTCCCTGGAGCCTGAGCACAGTGGACAACCTGGACATAAAACAGGCCAAGAAGGTGCTGGACGAGGATCACTACGACCTGGAGAAGGTCAAGGAGCGCATCCTGGAGTACTTAGGCGTAAGGAAGCTCAAGGAGAAGATGAAGGGTCCGATTCTCTGCTTCGTCGGCCCGCCGGGCGTGGGCAAGACCTCCCTGGGCAAATCGATCGCCAGAGCCCTGGGGAGAAAGTTCACCCGCATGTCCCTCGGGGGAATCCGGGATGAAGCCGAGATTCGTGGACACCGCCGGACATACATCGGCTCGCTTCCCGGACGGATCATCCAGGGGGTCAAGACCGCCGGGTCGAATAACCCGGTATTTATGCTCGACGAGATCGATAAAGTGGGGGCGGATTTCCGGGGAGACCCCTCGGCTGCTCTTTTGGAAGCTCTGGACCCGGAGCAGAATTTTGCGTTCAGCGACCACTACCTGAACGTACCCTTCGATCTCTCCAAGGTCATGTTCATCACGACGGCGAATATTCTGGACCCCATTCCCCCGGCTTTGAAGGACCGGATGGAGGTTCTTAACCTGGCCGGGTACACGAGCGAAGAGAAACTGAAGATTACCCAGCAGTTTTTGTTCCCCAGGCAGTTAGAAGAAAACGGGATTACCAAAGAGATTCTCTCCATCAGCGAAGAGGCCCTTTTGCGGATCATCTCTCAATACACCCGCGAGGCCGGGGTGCGAAACCTGGAGCGGGAGATCGCTTCCATCTGCCGGAAGGTAGCCCGGAAGATCGCTGAGGATGAGAAAGGCCCCTTCGGTGTTACCAACCTCAATATTCATAAGTACCTGGGCCCACCGAAGTTCCTGCCCGAGGAAGAGCTGGAAGTGAATGAAATCGGGGTGGCCACGGGCCTGGCCTGGACATCCGTGGGAGGGGAAATCCTCCATGTAGAAACCACGACGATGAAGGGCAAGGGAAACCTGACCCTTACCGGCCACCTGGGCGATGTGATGAAGGAGTCGGCCCATGCAGCTTTGAGCTATGCCCGGTCGAAGAGCAAAGAATTCGACCTTGACCCGGACTTTTATGAGAAGCTGGACGTGCACATCCACGTGCCCGCCGGGGCCATTCCCAAGGATGGGCCCTCGGCAGGGGTGACCATGGCCACCTCTCTGATTTCGGCCCTGACGCGGATTCCAGTGCGAAAAGACGTGGCCATGACCGGGGAGATTACTCTCCGCGGGCGGGTACTCCCGATCGGAGGCCTGAAAGAAAAAACCCTGGCGGCAATGCGGGCCAATATCAAGAACATCGTCATTCCGGATCAGAACCAGAAAGATCTGGAGGAGATCCCCAAATACATCCGGCGAAAGGTAAATTTCGTCTTTGCCAAGAATATGGATGATATCCTGAAAGTGGCCTTGGTTCCCGAAAAGGCTCAGCCTTC
>Ga0315282_10005777_pt1 | contig 20946 bp, 13 predicted proteins | sample YL17G07_20_MG_FD_203693 | JGI IMG/M metagenome (GOLD analysis project Ga0315282, IMG submission 203693) | Sediment microbial communities from Yellowstone Lake, YNP, Wyoming, USA - YL17G07_20 | ecosystem: Environmental > Aquatic > Freshwater > Lake > Sediment | place: USA: Wyoming | collected... | reverse complement strand
GCAGGTGTTGAGCGCGCCGTTCCCGTCCGAGTTGCGCGCCGCGCCGGCCGGCAACCGGGTGGCCTGGGCCTTCGACGCGCGCGGCCAGCGCAACATCTGGGTGGCCGAAGGGCCGGCATTCAAGGCGCGCCGGCTCACCGCCTACGAGGCCGACGACGGCCAGGAGATCACCGCCATCACCTGGAGCCCCGACGGCCGCACCATCGTCTACGTGCGCGGCGGCCCCAAGAACCAGGCCGGCGAAATCCCCAACCCCACCAGCAACCCGGCGGGCGCCGAGCAGGCCGTCTGGGCCGTTTCCGTCGCCGGCGGACCGCCGCGGAAACTGGGCCTGGGCGACGCGCCGGAGGTCTCGCCCGGCGGCGACCGGGTCGCCTTTCTCAAGGACGGCCAGATCTGGGTGGCGCCGCTGGACGGCAAGGCGGAGGCCACGCAATTTTTCGTGGCCCGCGGCACGCTCGGCTCACAGGCCTGGTCGCCCGACGGCTCGCGCCTGGCGTTTGTCAGCAGCCGCACTGATCACAGTTTCATCGGCGTGTACGATACCCGCCAGAAATCGGTTTCCTACCTGGCCCCCGGCGTCGATCGGGACGGTGATCCGTGCTGGTCTCCCGACGGCAAGCGCATCGCCTTCGTTCGCACCCAAAGCACCGGCGGGCCGGGCGGCACGGGGGCGGACCCGGATCGCGACATCCCCTGGGCCATCTGGGTGGCGGAGGCCTCGAGCGGCGAAGGTCGCGAGGTGTGGCGGGCGCCGGCGCGCGCCGGCGGCACGCAATCGCGCCTGGCCGGCCGCACCCTGCATCACTGGGCGGCCCAGGACCGCCTGATCTTCACCGCCGAGCTGGACGGCTGGAACCGGCTGTACTCGCTGCCCGCCTCGGGGGGAGAACCGCTGGCGCTGAGCGCTGCGGAATGCGAAGTGGAATCGCTGGCCACAACGCCCGACCGCCGGCAGGTGGTGTTCACCTCCAACTGCGGCGACATCGAGCGGCGGCACCTGTGGCGCACCGCGGTCACCGAGGCCGGCGCCGCGCAGGTCACGACGGGGCAGGGGATCGAATGGCACGCCCAGGTGCTGTCCGACGGCCGCACGGTGGCCTTTTTCGCTTCCGATGCGCGCCGGCCCGCCTCCCCGCACCTGGCCGCGCTGGCCGGCGGCCAGCCACGGGCCATTGCGCGGGAAACGATTCCCGCTGACTTCCCGTTGCAGCAACTGGTCGAGCCGCAGGTGGTAACGTTCAAGGCGGCCGACGGATTGGAGATTCACGGCCAGCTTTTCCTGCCGGCGGCGTCGGCGGCGGGCGGCGGGCCGCGTCCGGCGGTGATTTTCGTTCATGGCGGGCCGATCCGCCAGATGCTGCCCGCCTGGCACTACGGCTACTACTACCACAACTCTTACGGCTACAATCAGTACCTCGCCGGCCGTGGCTACGTGGTGCTTTCGGTGAACTTCCGCAGCGGAATCGGCTACGGGCGCGCCTTTCGGAACGCGCCCAAGCGCGGCGCGCGCGGGGCCTCGGAGTATCAAGACGTGGTGGCGGCGGCGCAGTTCTTGCGGGCCCGCTCCGACGTCGATCCGGCGCGCATCGGCATTTGGGGCGGCTCCTACGGCGGTTACCTGACGGCCCTGGCGCTGGCGCGCAACTCCGACCTGTTTGCCGCCGGCGTGGACCTGCACGGCGTGCACGACTGGTCGGCCCGGCTGCGTGCAGCCGGCACGGCGGCCGCGGCGCCCGCCGATTCGGCCACCACCAACCTGGCCCGCGAGTCCTCCCCCGTGGCCGCGGTCAAGACCTGGCGCTCGCCGGTGCTCCTGATCCATGGCGACGACGACCGCAACGTGAATTTCTCGCAGACGGTCGAGCTGGTGGCCAGGCTGCGGGAGCAAAAAGTCCCCTTCGAGCAGATCGTGTACCCCGATGAAGTGCATGATTTCCTGCGGCACGCGCACTGGCTGGAAGCCTATGGCGCGGCCACGCGCTTCTTCGATCAGTATCTGAAGAAATAGGAGACCATCCGCAGATTTCGCAGATTACGCAGATTTGAACGGAGAGAATCTGCGCAATCTGCGGATGGGCCTCTGAGGAGTGTAAGGATGACGCCTGGGCCCGAACGCGCTTCCGCTCCAGAACCCGGAATGACCCACGTTCGCTACCGGGTTCTGGGCATGCTGTTCTTGCTTTCGATCATCACTTATGTGGACCGCGTGTGCATCGGCTCGGCGGCCGTCGATATGCAGCGCGACCTGGGCCTGACCGACGTGCAGTTGGGGCTGGTCTTCAGCGCCTTCTCGCTGGCCTATGGGGTGTTCGAGATTCCCAGCGGCTGGATGGGCGACCGCTTCGGCCCGCGCAAGATGCTGACGCGCATCGTCCTGTGGTGGTCGGCCTTCACGGTGCTCACCGGGCGGGTGAGCAGCTTTTACAGCCTGTGGATCACGCGCTTTCTGTTCGGGGCGGGCGAAGCGGGCGCCTATCCCAACAGTTCCTGCGCCATCGCCCGCTGGTTTCCGTTCGTGGAGCGGGCGCGGGCACAAGGCACGGTGTGGATGGCCAGCCGCCTGGGCGGGGCGCTGGCGCCGCTGATTGTGGTGCCGTTGCAGCGGCAACTCGGCTGGCGCACCGTCTTTTACCTGTTCGGAGGCATGGGCGTGGTCTGGGCGGCGGCCTGGTTCGCCTGGTATCGCGATGATCCGGGCCAGAAGCGCGGGGTCAGCGCCGCGGAAATTCGCGTGATCCGCGAAGGGGCGCCGCCGCCCGCCGCCCACCTCCCCACCCCCTGGCGAACGGTGCTGACCAGCCCCAACATGTGGGCTGTGGTGATGATGTACTTCACTTACGGCTACGGCGTGCAGTTTTACTTTTTCTGGATGCCGAAGTACCTGGTGCAGGTCCGCGGCATCAAGGACTTCGCTCCTTACGCCGCGCTGCCGTTCCTGCTGGGCGCTATTGCCAACGGGCTGGGCGGCTGGGCCAGCGACGCGCTGGTGCGCCGCTTCGGCCTGCGCTGGGGGCGGAGAACGGTGGGGCTGGCGGGTCTCGGCTCCAGTGTGCTGTTTGTCTTCTTCTCGGTGATCCTGCCCAGCCACGCGCTGATCGGCGGCTGGCGGGCGCCGGTGGCCGTGATCTCACTGGCCCTGGGCTTCGCCGCCACCGACTTCATGCTGCCCACCTGCTGGGCCGTGTGCCTGGATATCGGGAAGCGCCATGCGGGAACGGTGACCGGGTTCATGAACACCGCGGCGCAGATCGGCGGCGCAATCGCAGCCACGGTCATCGGCTACTTCGCCGGCCACAAACAATGGAACACAGCGATTCTGACCATGGCGGCCATGCTGTTGGTCAGCTCGCTACTGTACTTGGTGATCGATGCCGGCCGCCCGCTGGTTGCTGAAGAAGAAGGTGCCAGGTTCTAGGTTTTAGCTGTTAGGTTTCGCGCGACCGCTAACACCTAACACCTAACACCTTTCTCAGTCCGTGGCGATGCGGGCCAGGTTGCGCTGCCGGGTTTCCGGAAGCGTCCACACCCAGGAGCCGGTGGCCAGGGCCAGCACCAGCGGGACGCCCAGCCCGCCCGGCAACCCGTAGGCGGAGACAAGCGCCCCGACAACGATCGGCGCGAAGAACTGCACGCCGCGGGCGCAATTGTAGGAAGTGCCCATGGCGAAATTGCGCACCTGGGTGGGGAACAATTCCGCCAGGAGCACGCCGAAGCCGGCGGTGCAGCCGGAGCCTAGCCCCAGCGCGAACATCACGCCCCAGAACAGCCATGGGCGGGGAATCAGCACCTGCCATTGGAAGGCCAGCGGGTAGAGCGCGGCGGCGGTCAGCAGCGAGTAGAGGGTGTAGGCCAGCCGGCGGCCGTGCCGGTCGGCGATGAACCCGAAGGCCATCATGCCCAGGAACTGCCCTAGTTGCGCCGTCAGGATCCACAGCGCCGAGCGGCCGACGGGCTGATGGAACTGGTTCTGCAGAAACTTGGGCAGCCAGATGTAGCAGGTCCAGTAGGTCCCCAGCTTGAAAACGCCCAGCAGCCAGCCCTTGAACATCGCGCCGAGCAGGTGATGCTGCTTCAGCCAGACCAGGGCGGCGAGCGGCGAGAGTTGCTCCTCCTTCTGCCGGCTCCACAAAGAGGATTCCGGCAGGTGTTGGCGCACGATGAACGCCAAAGCAGCCGAGGCGGAGGAAACCAGGAAAACCGCGCGCCAGCCGATCCAGGGGGAAACCAGCAGGCCGGCCACGGCCGCCAAACCCACCCCGACCGGTTCGCCGGCCTGCAGCAGCGCCGAGGCCCGGCCGCGCATGTGGCCCGGAGTGGATTCGGCCAGCAGCGCGTGACCGACCGCCCACTCGCCACCCACGCCCAGGCCGGTGAGCAGCCGAAACGCCAGCAGCGTCAGCGGGCCGGCCGAAAGCGCGGTCAAGGCCGTCCCGAGCGAATACAGCCCGATGGTCCAGGTCATCACCCGCTTGCGGCCGTAACGGTCCGAGAGGTAGCCAAACGCGATTCCGCCGATGCCCGACGCGCCCAGCGCCACGCCCAACAACACCGCCTCCTCCGGCTGCGTCAGGTGCAGGTCATGTCCGATCGGGATCAGCAGGAAGGAGAACAGCACCAGGTCGTAGAAGTCGAACAGCCAGCCGAGAAACGAGATCAGCCAGATGCGGACGGGAAAGCGCGTCGGGGCGGCCGGGCTGGATGCTTCAGGCGGTGGCGAGGCAACGGCCATGCCGCGTTGTTTACCACATGAAGTTTCAAGTTTCAACTTGGGGCGCGCCACACCTGTCCCGACTGGGAACTCTGAACTGTAGACTTACCGTTCAATGCGGAGGACGTAGCGCTGGCCGGTGCGGGTTTGAGCCGACTCGGCGCGCAGGCGGCGGGCTACGTCGCCGAGCGGTTCGGGATCGGGCTGGAAGACGCCAGGAATCCCCATCCCGATCACCCGGCTGTCGCCACCCTGGATCACGATGATATTGACCGGGCCGGTGATGATCCTGGACGTCGGCGACCAGTAAAACGAAGGCTGCTCGGCGTCGGCGATGACAGTGGTGTATTCCGGCAGGAGCGCCGGCGGCAATGGCGGCAGAAGCGGGTAATAGGGGTAATAGGTGTAAAAGGGCGGATACCCGTAGCTATAGACGAACGAAGGCCCAAGCACCCGGCGTGGGAAGGAGGTGAAGCCGGAATGCGTGGCCGGCGGCCGGGGCCCGAAACCGACATGCCCGGCACCCGGATGCCCGCCAGCCGGCCGCGGAGCGACACCGACATGTCCGCCAGCCGGTCGCGGAGCGACAACGACATGCCCGCCAGCCGGTCGCGGAGCGACACCGACATGCCCACCAGCCGGCCGCGGAGCGACACCACCACGAGCTCCGCCGAACCCCGGCGCGCCGTGGGGACGGTGCTGTGCCTGCACCGGCAACACCGCGACGGGCAGCAATAAGAGCAAAACCGGAAGCAAACGCCGCGACATGAGACCCTCTCCTGCTCACTCTAGCGCCAACGGCCGTTCGGATCAAGATGGGCCCCACGGCGCCTGAGCGAATGTGCGCATGCACGATAGAAGACGTTTCCGCGATGCTTGTGGTTTCAGCCGCCAGCCGATAGCGGTCAGCCGGCCTCCTACGGTGCGAAAATGAAGGCGACCCGCATCTGACCTCCGCAGGTTAGACGCCGGCGTGGCGCGCGCCGTTTCCGCCGTTACGGAATCTTGGCGTCTGAAACCTGACACCTGGCACCTGAAACCTGGCACCTGAAACCTGACTACCCACCGAGCGTGATCATCTCGATCTTCTTGCGCTCCCCCGGTTGGCATTCGCCGCCGGATTGGATTTGGGTGAATCTCTGCTCGGAATAGCGGTCGTTGCGGCCGCTCCATGCCGCGGTGATGGCCTGCTTCAGCTCGTCGTCGCCGGCCCCGCCGCGCAGCAGCGCTTTCAGGTCGCGCCCGGTTTCCGCGAAGAGGCAGGTGACCAGCTTCCCTTCGGCAGTCAGCCGGACGCGCGTGCAGGCCGAGCAAAATGGCTCGGTCACGGAAGCGATCACGCCCACCTCTCCGCCGCTGTCGGCGAACTCGTAATCGACGGCGGGCGCGGTGGGGTCCTCGCGCGGCGCCTCGCGCAGCGGATAGCGCGACTGGATGCGCGCCAAAATCTCCCGTTTCGAAAAGACCTTGTCCGGACGCCAGTCGTTGACGTTGCCCACGTCCATGTATTCGATGAAACGGATGGCAAAGCCATTGCCGCGGGCAAACTCGACCAGGTCGAGGATCTCGTCGTCGTTGACGCCGCGTTCGATCACGGCGTTGAGCTTGATGGGCGTCAGTCCTTCATCCTTTGCGGCCCACAAGCCTTCCAGAACGCGCTTCAATTCGCCGCGCTGGGTGATGCGGCGGAACTTCTCGGGATCCAGGCTTTCCAGGCTGACGTTGATGCGACGCAGCCCGGCGGCGCGCAGCGCCGCCGCTTTCTCGGCCAGCAGCGCGCCGTTGGTGGTCAGGCAGAGGTCGTTGAGGCCGGCCAGCGCCGCCAGTTGGGCCACCAGGCGTTCGAGGCCGCGCCGCAGCAGGGGCTCGCCGCCCGTCAGGCGGATCTTCTCCACGCCCAGCGAGACGAACAGCCGCGCCAGCCGCGCGATTTCCTCATAGGCCAGGATTTCCTGCCGTTCGATCCAGACGTACTTGTCGAGCGGCATGCAGGACGTGCACCGGAAATTGCAGCGGTCGGTGACGGAAATCCGGAGGTCCCTGGCCGGCCGGTTGTAGATATCCCGCAGCATCGAACCCTCGATCAGTATAGCGTGATCGGCGGATTCAAGCGCGCCAGGGGCCATCCCAGGGTTTCGCGGGCTCACTGATGCGGGAGGACCGCGGCGGGTTCAAAAGCCTGAGTGCCGGAGGAATCTTTTATCGATCGCCCTGCTGGACCCAGGCCAGGTTGAAGGCCGCGTGCTTGATGGATTTGCGCGGCTCGGCGCCCGGCTGCTGCGGCAGGAAGTAGCTGTAACTGACGTGCAGCAGGCCGTCGCGCGACTGGACGATGCTGGGGTAATGATAGCTGCCGGCGGGAGGGCTTCCGGGCTCGCGTTCCAGGTGCCGCGTCCACTTCCACGTTTTCCCCTCGTCATCGGAAATGCTGATGGCCAGGCTGTAGCGGCCGCGCTCCAGATCGTTGTACACCAGCGCCCAATGGCCGTTGCGCAGGCGAGTCACCTCGGCGCCGGAGCCGGGGTTGGGGATGTCGGTGTCGCGCGGCGCGGTCCAGGTGATGCCGTCGTCGCCGGAGGTGCTGATCTGGAGGCGCTTGGGCGGCGGGCCGGCGTCGCGCATGTAGGCCACCAGCGTGCCGTCGTTCTTCCGCGCCATGCTGGGCTGGATGTTGCCCAGGCCGACGATGGGCTTGCTGGTGGTCCAGGTCTCGCCGCCGTCATCGCTGATGGCCATCAGCGAGAACGAAAAACCATCGGAATAAAGCGGCACCAGGATGCGCCCGGAGGGCAGCGCCAGCGGGTGCGCCCGCGTCATCCAGCCCATGCGGCTGAAATACTTGTCGGCGGCGTGCTCCTTCATTTGGGCGGCGTACTTGGCGGCTTCCGGCGAAGGCTGGGCCCTTCGCAAATACTCATCAACGGCGCGCGCCGTTTCCGCCGCGAAATCGCGGGGGACGAACAGCATGGCGTCGTTCCACTGCCAGGCCGGCGGCCGGTCGGCGCGCTGGTAATCGCTGGAAATCCGGTATTTCATCAGCGCGGTGTGCCATTCGTTGGCCAGGATCACCGGCCACAGCAGCCACAGCCGCTGCTTGCTGTCGATAAACAGCGCCGGGTTGGCGTCCGGAAAGCCGGGGGTGTCGGCCATCAGGAAGCGCGGCCGCCACTGCTTCTCGCCTTTCACCTTGCGGGCGCCTTCCACGATCACGTCGTCGGCGTTGCGCTCGCCCGAGCCGTGATACCAGGTGACCAGCAGGTCGCCGTTGGGCGCTTCGACGATGCAGGAGGCGTGGTTGTGCCACTTCTCCGTCGAAAAGACCAGTTCCGCTTCGTAAAACGGCGCCTGCGCAAAAGCCAAACCGGCAAGAAACAGCCAGCAAGAGGCCAGGATTCTCATAGGCCCATCTTAGCCGCAGATTGCGCCGATTGCGCAGATGGCAGCACTAACGCTCCTTGGCTGCCGCGGGGCGCGGGCGGGGCCAGTTGTAATCGTTGCGGCCGGCGGTGCGGTCCAGCGGCCCCTCCGGCAGCGTCTTCTGCCAGGCCAACACCTTCTCGGCCAGCCGCGCGACGACCTCCGGCTTGCGCTCCGCCAGGTTGTTCAGCTCCGTCGGATCATGCGGGATGTCGTAAAGCTCCACCCGGCTGCGGTCCGGATTGACCAACAATTTCCAGTCGCCTTCCCGGATGGCCAGCATCGGGCTGCGGTTCGCCATGTCGCCCATGATGTTGAACCGCCATTCCCACAGGATCGGCCTGGTCCGCGGGCGAGACTTCGAGGTGAAGATGTCGCCCATGTCCTCGCCGTCGGGCTGAACGTCCTGTGGCACGCTCACACCGGCGAACCGGCAAACGGTCGGCAGGATGTCCACCGCGGTGAGGACCGAGGCGTCGTCCACGCGGTTGGCGGCGATGTGCCCGGGCCAGCGCGCGATGAAGGGGAGCCGCACGCCGCCTTCGTAGAGGCTGCGCTTGCGGCCGCGGAACGGCCCGGCCGAACCAATGCCGCTGTGGCCCGCGTTGCGGATGTGAATGTCTTCCGGCCCGTTGTCGCTGGAGAAGAACACGAAGGTGTCGCCGGCCAGCCCCAGCTCGTCCAGTTTTCCCAGCAGCCTGCCGACCTGCGTATCAAGGTCCATGACCGAAGCGGCGAAAATCTGGATGGCGCTCTTGTGGAGCACGCCGCCGCCCGGCCCCAGGTTCTTGTAAGGCTCCATCTGCTGCTCGGTCGGGTTCAGGATGGCGTGCGGCACCAGGCTCCAGACGTTGACATAGAAGGGCTGGTCGCCGTGCTGCTGGATGAAGCGGATGGTTTCATCGACGATCAGGGTGCTGGACCGGGCGCGGAAGAACGGGTCTTTCTCCTCCCAGCCCGGGCCGTTGGCATTCACCGTCCGGTAGTCGTCGAAGCCGTAGGCGCTGGGTTCCGGCGCGCCGGGGCCATTGCCCAGGTGCCACTTGCCGAAGTGGGCGGTGGCGTATCCGGCTTGTTTCAACAGGCGCGGCAGCATGGGCACAACCGGGTCGAGCCAGTTCGGCATGCCGCGGCTCTGGTTCAACTGCGCGGTAGCGAAGTGGCCGTGAACGCGGTGGCGCGCCGGGTAATGGCTGGTCATGAAGGCGGTGCGGCTGGGCGAGCAGACCGGCCCGTTCACGTAGAACTGGCTGAACAGCGCGCCCTGCCGCGCCAGCCGGTCCAGGTTGGGCGTCTTGATTTGCGGGTGGCCGTAGCAGCCCAGGTCGCCCCAGCCGAGATCGTCGGCGAGGATGAAGATGATGTTGGGGCGCTTGCGCTGAGCCTGCGCGGTAAGCCCCGGCGCGCCCAGCGCCGTCAGCGCGCCCGCCGCGGTTCGGAGGAAGTTGCGTCGGTTCATCATGGCGGAGTGCATTTTAACCACAAAGACCCGAAGACACAAAGTCCCACAAAGTGGCTTGCTTTGTGGGATTTTGTGTCTTCGTGGCTTTGTGGTGAAGATTCACCTTGGTTCGGGGCAGTAGTTGCCGTCGAAGCCGCGCGCCTGCTGCCGGCGGGTGAGTGGATCGGGGAAGGGAGGCGGGGGAGGGAAGATGCCGAGCCGCACCAGTTGCGGCCGATACTCATAGCGGATGTTCACGGTCGCGGCCGGCGTGTCTTCCAGGTCCATGAAGACGCGGACCACGTGGTGGTCGATGCGCTGGCCGATGCCGGTGGCGGCGTATTCATCGGCGGGCGCCGCCTTGGCAGAGGACTCGGCCTGCGACTTGTTGCGCTCCTGGTCGCGCCGCGGCGCGCCGGCTGCCGCGCCGGACTGCTGTTCGGGCCGCATCATTGGCGCCGGGGGCGGCTGCGGCACGCGCTCGCGGAAGAACACCGCGCTGATGATGCCCAGGTCGCTGGTCTTGCCCAGCCACTTGCCGTAAGACTGGTCCTCGGTGGTGAAGTAGAACCGCCGGGCCTGGTCGCCGGTGGTCTGCCAGCCGCTGAGGGTGATGGTCTGATAGGGCTCCAGCACCCACTTGCGCGCCGAACGCGCATCGCTGTGGCGGGCGTCGATGCTGTTCAGCCCATCCACCGAAAGCGCCACCGCCACCCGCACGCCCAGCGGGTTGTGCAGCCGGATCTCATACTCGCGGCCCTTGAGCGCTTCAATATAGCGGGCGCCATGCGCGGCGTACTGGCGCGCCGGGCGGCCATCGATGAGTACATCGACCGAGAAACCGGACGGATAAGGGATGGGCTGGCTGGCGCACGCCGGGATCGTGGTAACTGCCAGCAGCACAATGAGAGCGAACATCCTGTTTTGCATTGCCTTCTTCCTCCTCGTTTTTAAGAACGGAGAAGGGGCGGAAATCTTGCAGGGGCAGGTAGGAGCGCCGCCCGCCCGCCTGTCTGCTATACTGCCCAGCGATTGACATATGCGGCTGAAACGCCGGATCCTTTTGCTTTCGGGGGCCCTTGGCGGGGTGCTGCTGGCCGGCACCGTGGGCTTCAAGGTGTTGGAAGGGCGGACGGCGTTTGAAGGTTTCTACTTCACCCTGACCACCCTGACCACCATCGGGTATGGGGAGTTGTGGACGCTGTCGCCCGCCGGCCGGGTGTTCAACACAGGCCTCATCATTGTAGGCGTCGTCTCTCTTTTCGCACTTATTGGGACCCTCACCCAGGCCCTGATTGAAGAGGAACTCGACGCGGGGGTGCAGCGCAGGCGCATGGAACGCAAACTCGGCAAGTTGCAGGATCACTACATCGTGTGCGGCGTGGGGCGCGTGGGCCGCAGCGTTGTTTCCGAACTGGAGCGCCGGCAGGCGCCGCATGCCATCGTCGAAAGCGTCCCGGAGCGGGTGAAGTGGGCGCTGGACCGCAATGCGCTGGTGATTGTCGGCGACGCCACCAAGGAGGCGGTGCTGCGCCAGGCGCAGATCGAGCGGGCGCGCGGGCTGGTGGCCGCCGTTGCCGGCGATGCCCAGAACATCTATATCACGCTGAACGCCCGCGCCTTGAACCCCAACATCCAGATCATCGCCCGCGCCTCGGAAGAGGAAGCGGAGACGTCGCTGCGCCGCGCCGGCGCCGACATTGTGATTTCGCCGTATTCCTACAGCGGGCATCGCATCGCCCAGGCCCTGTTGCAGCCCAACGTCCTTGATTTTCTCGATTCCGTCACCACGTTCGAATCGGGCAACCTGGGCTCGCTCGTCATCGAGGAGGTCCGCCTGTCGGGTGGTTCCCCGTTGGTGGGGCAGACGCTGGAGCAATCCGCCATCCGCCAGAAGCTCGGCGTCATGATCCTGGCCATGAAAAAGGTGGACGGTCGCATGGGCTTCAATCCGCCACCCGATGCGCAGATGGAGGCCGGCGATTTCCTGATCGCCATGGGCGAGCGCGACAGCCTGAAGAAACTGGAAGAGATCGCTCGGGGGACCTGAGACCGGAGACCGTAGACCGTAGACCGTAGACCTGAGACCGTAGACCTGAGACCGGAGACCGGAGACCGTAGACCTGAGACCGGAGACCGTAGACCGTAGACCGTAGACCTGAGACCGTAGACCTGAGACCGGAGACCGGAGACCGTAGACCTGAGACCGGAGACCGTAGACCTGAGACCTGAGACCTGAGACCTCTGGGCGAGGTCCTAAGCTGAGAGCTGATCCCGCTGAGCTCGGGACTCAGGCCCCCAGTCTCAGGTCCCGGGATTCAGCTCTCAGGACTGAACTTATGAAGATACTGACAGCGGCACAGATGCGGGAAGTGGACCGCGTCAGCATCGAGCAATTGGGCATCCCGGGCGTGGAGCTGATGGAGAACGCCGGGGGCGCCGTGACGCGGGTGATCGAGGAGCGATTCAGCCCGCTGGCGCGCCAGCGGATCGCCATCCTCTGCGGCCGGGGCAACAACGGCGGCGACGGCTTCGTGGTGGCGCGGCAGTTGCGCATGCGCGGAATCGAGCCGCGCGTGGTGCTGCTGGCCGACCCCGAAAGCATCCGTGGCGATGCCCGCATCAATTACGACCTCCTGGTGAACTCCGGTTGCCGGCCGCAGGTAGTGCGCGACCTGAACGGCTGGCTGGCCGTCAAGCCCGAGCTTCTCACCTCGACACTTGTGGTGGATGCTCTGCTCGGGACCGGGCTGTCGGGCCCGGTCGAGGGCTTGCTGGCCGAGATCATACGGGACATAAACGCCTCGTTTGCCGGCATCCCGATGGTGGCGGTCGACATTCCTTCGGGCCTGCCCAGCGATACCGGCGCCGCGGCGGGCGATTCGCTCCGTGCCGACATCACCGTCACCTTCACCGCTCCCAAGGTGGGGCAGGTGCTGCCCCCGAACTGCACCCGCGTGGGCGAACTGCTGGTGCGGCCCATCGGCACCCCCGAGAGCATCTACGAATCGCGCGACGATTTCTACCTGAATCTGATCACCCCCGGGCAACTGGCGCCGTTCGTGCAACCGCGCGCCGCGGCCGCACACAAAGGAGATTTCGGGCATGTCCTGGTCGTCGCCGGTTCGCGCGGCAAGGGCGGGGCCGCGGCCATGACCGGGCAGGCGGCGTTGAAGGCCGGCGCCGGCTTGGTCACGGTCGCTACCGCGGAAAGCGCCCTGCCGGTCGTCGCGGGCTTCATGCCCGAGCTGATGACCGAGCCGCTGGCCGAGACCGATGAAGGCAGCATCTCCGTGGGCGCTTTCGAATATGGCCGGTTCGCCTCCGTTGCCGAGGGCAAAGACGTGCTGGCCATTGGCCCGGGTCTGACCACGCATCCCAACACGGTCAACTTCGTCCACCGTGTCATCCAGGAGTTTCAGTTGCCGGCGGTTCTCGACGCCGACGGCCTGAACGCCTTCGCCGGCCGGCTGGAATTGCTGAAGGGCCACGCCGCGCCGCTGGTGATTACTCCGCATCCCGGAGAGATGGCGCGGCTGCTGGGGATTTCGACCGCGGAGGTGCAAGACGACCGCGTTGCCGTGGCCCGCCGGCTGGCCACCGAGCGCGGCCTGTTTGTCATACTGAAAGGCTACCGCACGCTTGTCGCCGAGCCGGGCGGCCAGGTCTGGGTGAATCCCACGGGCAATCCGGGAATGGCCACCGGCGGCACCGGTGATATTCTGACGGGTTTGGTGGCCGGATTGATGGCCCAGTATGCTGGGTTGCGGTTGGCCGACGTGCTATGCGCCGCGGTTTATGCGCACGGCCGCGCCGGCGACCTGGCGGTTGTCGAAACCGGCGAGAAGGCCCTGGTGGCCACGGACTTGATCCGCTTCCTGCCGCACGTCTGGCGGGAAATCAGCCTGTAGCCTTGAAAAACGAGTACATCACCGCGTCGGACGATCAGACGATCGGCCTGGGCCGGGAGCTGGCGCGCGAGATACGCCCCCCGCTGCTCATCCTGCTGATCGGAGACCTGGGCGCAGGCAAGACAACACTGGCCAAGGGCATCGCGGCCGGCCTGCAGGCGGCGCGGGAGGAGGACGTGACCAGTCCCTCGTTTACCCTGGTACACGAATATCGTCAGGGACCCTTCCCCGTCTATCACGTGGACCTGTACCGGCTGGAGGACGCCCGCGAGGTGGCCACGCTGGGCCTGGAAGACCTGTGGTCCGACGAGCGGCCGGCCGTCATTTTGATCGAATGGGGTGAGAAGCTGGGGCCGCCCCTTCCCGGCCCCCGCTGGGACATTCGTATCGAAGACCTGGGCGACGACCGGCGAAAATTCACCGTGGAAGAAAGAATGAACCACGGATGAACACGGATGAACACGGATTGAATCGTTGACGATTGTCTGATTGACGGCTCCTTGGTCGAATGCTGACGAGGCGATTCCCCTTGTCAATCGTCAATGATTCAATTGGAAAAAGCGTTGTGCTCCGGCGTCCCGCCGGCAAGCCTCAACTGTGCAGCCAGCCTTCAGGGTGCCGCCCTCCGGTGCTCCACGGCGGCCGCCTACCCTACAATCGATCCCCGCGATGGGTGTGCGCCTCACCTGACACCTGGCACCTGAGACCTGACGCCTGATTCACTGGACGGCGATGGTCACGGTGTTGCTGCTGGCGCCGGCAGCGGTGATCACCAGCGGCACGGCCATGCCCGGCGTCACGTCGGCCGGCACCTCGGCGTTGATCTGCCACAGCCCGACAAAGGCCGGCGCCATACCGCTGAACAGCACCTTGGCGTTCTTGCCGCCGATGGTGACGGTCGGCTGGACCTTGGTGACCACCAGCGGGTTGCCGCTGGCCGGCGCCGCCTCGCCCCCCGCCAGTGCCGGCGTCGTCTCCCCCGCCCCCGTGGCAAATATCTGGATCACACTGCCGCGCGCTGCGGGTTTCACGCCCACGAAGTTCTGTGGATCGCCGTTCTGCGAGTTGTCCTGGTTCAGCACCGCGCCCTGCCCTTTTCCACTCATCAGGAAAGTAAAAATCCCCGGCCAAGGAGACGCCACTCGCACCATGCCGGTTTGCCGAGCCTTGCCGTCGGGTCCCAGAAGCTGCATGGAGACCTCGCCAGGAGCGATCCCTGGCGGGATCTGGAAATTGATCTGGTTGGGACCCACAAAAAGCAGCGGCGCCAGCGTGCCGCCCGAGTAAGTCCACCCCTGGGTCAAGCTGTAGTCCAGCCGGCCGCCGACGCTGATGGAAACGCCGCCCAGCGTGGTAGGCAGCGGCAGCGAGGACGCGGAAAAGCTCTGTGTTGCCCCGGTCGTCGCAAACTTGCTGGCGAGCGAACCCGGGGCCGGCCCAAGGCCCGAGACGTCGGCGGTGGACTGGAAGGAAGCGGCATTGGCCAACAAAAATGCGGGCGGAGGGAGGGCTTGCTGAATGTAGTACACGCTATTGGTATCTGGGCTGGTCACCCAGGCGCTGTAACGCGCCGACACCACCGACGCTGCCCCGGGGATGCCAGGGATAATCGTCACCTGCCCGTTCCACACTCGGGCGACGGAATTCAGTGCGCCGCCGGGGATAAACTTGCCGATGTCGCCGACGCCGCCCGCGACATCGCCGCCGAGATCGATGTCCTGCGGATTGGGGACGTTGCTCAGATACGGCGGTAGAACGGCCAGGGTATCTGCGTCGATGGAAAGAACGGCGTTGTCGTCCGCGCTCGCAACATAAACCTGACCGCCGGATCTGGACGTGCGGATGGCAGTGGGCCGGCGCACGGGAATGCGGGCCAGCACCCTGTAAGAAACGAGATCCACCACCGTCACGACGTTCGCATCCGTGCCCGCTACCCAAGCGCGGGATTTGACGACCACCAAACCGCGAAGGCTGCGGCTCGCGGCGACACCGTCAACACTTGCCAGAACGCGCCCTGTACTGAGGTGTACGACTACCAGCCTGTCGTCACCGTAGCTGGAGATAAACGCCGCAGTTCCCCAACAGGTCACAGAGTAGGGCCGCGCAACCACCTGAAACGTGGCCAGCACTCTGCGGGAGTCGTAGTTCAGCAATGTTACCAAACCCGCCGACGGGGAGGTCACCAGCATCTGGACGTCAGTAGGCGGCGTGTAGCTATCGCCGCAGAAGGCTATAGCATACGGTGACGGGATTTGTTCCACTTTCCGGCCCGAACTTGTAGGATCCGTGTAAATTGAAACTGAATTCGTATCTGAAATGGCGATCGCAAGCCCCGCAAACGACGGGGCGAACTCCATCCCGGCAGGTTTGCCTCCCAACGGAATCGGAAATATCCGGATCTCCGGCGGTGCCTGGGCCACTGCCAACCCCAGCGCCGCTCCGAGCAGCACCCATGCCCCACATCCCAGCATCAGAAAGCGCCAGTTGGCGTTCATGATTACCCCCTGTTCGTTGCCAGAATGCCGGAAGAAAAACCGTTACCCACCGAAAACGGAATCTCCGGGACATTCTTCTGGCCGCCTTCTGCGGCCGTCAGCACCAACAGGCGGCCGGTCGTCTGCCGTATCAGCCACGGCGGAGAACGCGGCCACGCGGCCGCCGAAGAAGCCAGCTCTAGTACGGACCTCCAGTCTTGTTTCCATACGCACCGGCCTCGCCAGATGTCCCACTCCCAACGGTTACGCCTCCGTGCGCATGACCGGGCACACCGAACCAATGCCCATGCGCGTTGTACGTCGCGAGCGAGACGTAATTCGCCAGCAGGGCGTCTACTTCCGCCTTGGTGTAGACCTCCGACTTGCCGTACACCTCCAGCATCCAGCGCGCGCCCGCGGCGTTATCGGCCCCGGTGCCGCCGCGCGCGACGGGAAGTTGATTGACGATGTAAGCGGCAAGCAGATCGAGATCCTGCGAGGCCAGCACCAGATCGGAGCCCGCGAATACCGGCTTCCCGGCCGTCAGCGTGCCCACCTTCATGGAATGGGCGTCGATATCCCGGCTGCTTCCGATACAAGGCTCTCCGTTGATGTTCAAGGCTAAGGCCTCGGTGACCATCCGGGGCGAATGCCACTCGTTGCCGGCCGCCCCGCCGTCTTCGGACTCGCCGCCCAGCGCGCACGAATATGCCCTGTACGAGCCAACCGTGCAACCGGTGGCGTCCTCGCCCGTCAGGCGTATGCCGTATCCTGCGCAGTTGGACGCCACGACGTTGGACAGCGAGTTGTAGCCGGATTCGACGCGGAACCCATCGTGGGCGAACCCTCTGACAGCGACATTGCCCACAGAGACGAAGTTTCCGCCCGCAATGCGCACGCCGTAACCGGTGTTTCCCGCTTTCGCCTGAAAGGAACATGCGGCGACCGTTATGTTGAGCGGCGCGGTTGAATCCGGGGCAAGGGCGATCGTGATGCCATCGTTTCTGATGTCCTTGCCGCTCACTCCGCTGATGCTGGCGTGGAGGGTTCCGCCCAACTGAACCGCGCCTTGGGCATTGATGACGGTGCAACCGGACACGCTAACGTTGGTGCCTTTCGAGAAGCCAATGGCCCGCAGGCCGATGTTCTGGAGGGTGCAACCGCTGACCACCATTCCGTCCACCCGATCACCGTGGACGCCCAGAGAGTCAACATCACGCTGGCCGCTGTCGTGGATGTGGCAGTTGGAGACGATGCCGTGCGTCGTTCCAAAATCCGGGTCGCTCGAGCCCCCCAACGCATAGAAGCACTCGCTGACGCCTCCGGTCAGCTCGCAATCCACGATCTCGAAGAAGGAAACATAGTTGAAGAGGACGACCGCCAGGTTGGCGCCGCGCGCCGGGTTAGGCGGTGGGCCGGGATCGGTCTGGTATTGGGAATCGCCGTTGCCGTCCAGTTTTAGCCCCACCAGCCGGATGTGATGGTTCCCATTCTCGCGATCGGCATTGGTTATGACAGCGTTGAAATCGGGCTCAGTTGGTGGCGTAAGGTTCGTGCGGAAGGGCCTGTACGCCATCAGCTTCAGGCAGGGTTGCCCAATGCCGATAATAGTGATGTTCGACGGCACCTCCAGATAGTCGCTCAGCATGTAGGTGCCGGGCGGCACCAGCAGGTTGCCGGCGCAGTTGTCGATGGCGTTCTGGAATGCGGCCCGGTCGTCGGTCACCCCATCGCCGGTCGCGCCCCAATTGAGCACGCTTGGGAAGTCGCCAAGAATGTCAACCAGCGGGCGAGGTGCGCATTCAGGGTACTTACCGGGGATGAGAACGTCGTGCAGCAGCCGCTCGTCGCTGATTACCTCCGCGCCGGCGATCTTCAGCGACCCGAAATCCGCGCTGCCGGACGCGCGGATATCGCCCAAATCGGAAACGAGGACCTTCGCAGTATCGGACGAGTCGGCGACGCGCAACAGAAAGGGAAACAGATTCATCTCGGCGCCGGTGGCGGAGCCATTGAAAGGAACGTCGACCGAGATGTGGGTGTTATCCGTGACCTCCACCACTCTCCTTGTTTCTTCCCCCTCGCTGGTGGTGATGCTGATTCGGTCGCCGACCTCAATCAGCGCCACAAAGCGCGCTTCGTACTTCGGATCTGGTGGCGGTGGCGGTGGCGGTGGTGGGGTCTGCTTAACCACCGTCGGGCTGTCGGACGACACGTCCACCTGGTACGGGTCACCAGTGAATGGCGACCTCAGCGGGGTGAAACCCGGTCTGCCGACGGTCGCCAGCTTGGCGACGCCGTGGCTGCGCGACTCCTCGTCCAGCCAGTACAGATACCTGGAAGGGTCAACGCGGGTGCCGTTTAACTCCGCGAGGGGGGCCTCAGCGAGGTCTCCGATCCCGTATCCAAGGATGAAGTTCTTATGGTCACGCTCAGCCAGAGATCGTGTGGCCTTTACCAGGAAGCTGCCGCCTTCTCCACCCGCCTTCGACTTGCCGATGCTCGGGACGAGCTGGTGAAAGTAGTTGCTCGCAGTGTGGTCCGGATGCTCTATCAGGACCCCCCACCCCAAACCGTCGCTGCCGTGCAGGCGCTGCATCCAAACGCGATAAAAGACGTTGCCGTCACACACCTGCAGATGCAGCCCGACATCACCATGACTTTCCGGATCGCCATCGCCCCAATACCTGATGTCCAGCCCAAGGAAAATATTGTGAGACGGATTGCGGTTATCCTCCTCTGCGGGCTGGCCTTCCGAGTTTGTTAGTACCACACCTTTGGCGCAACCCCAGGCCGAGCAATTGATGAAATAGTTCCAGTCGCAGTTCAGCCGAACCTGGATCGTCTCTGGCTCTGGCGGAGGATTCGGATTCGGGATCGTTGCGTAGTACGTGGTGAGCCTGATACCCACGCCGCCGCTGATCGACGCGTTGGTGCTTCGGCGCATATTCCTCACATGGACGTTGCGAAGCACGCAGTTCATGACGCTGGCCAGCTCAAGGCCAACTTCCGCCTGCTGGGCATCCGGGGTGCCTGCCCCCGCCCCATCAATGGACAGGTCCGAGATCTCGAGGCCCTGGGGATAGCCGCCGGTTTCGTCCTTCCCGAGCCTGATCACCGCCTCGTTCTCAGGCGTGCCCGAGCCCACCACCCACTGAAGCAGCGTGCTGGAGGCAGGGTCCGCGTCGCGGTTGCCGCCGTAGCCGCGAAGCTTCACGCCGCTCTTGGTGACCCGGATAGTGGTGTGGATATGGTAAACGCCCGTGGTGCCCGGCGTGAGCATGATGATGCCGCCGCTCGCCGGCAGCTTGTTGGTGACCGCGTCGTTGATGGCCGCGCCGTCATCGCCGTCGTCAGTACGTGGGGCCAGGAAAACGATCTTGTTCAGGCCATCGCATTTGATGTTCCCCGTCACCTCCAGCTTCTCGGCCGGCTCTGTCGTCCCCATGCCCACGTTGCCATTTGACTGCGCAGTAATAACTGGCCCGTCAAGAGCTCCATTCCCTAAAACGAATCTGTCACCACCAATACCCCAAGCACCAGGTCCCATTGCCCACATATTCTCATACCCATTCTGCGAAGTTACTTCTTCTCCAAATGGCGAGTTAATGCCACTAATAAAGCCAATACTCGCCTCACCATTTGAAGCAGGATTGCCAATCTGCAATTGCCCCCACATGAAATCCTGTGAGTTTATGCCTAATTTTCCAGTCTCGCCACCACTGCCAACCTGAAGAAGTGCAGATGGCTCCGTCGTCCCGATGCCGACCTTGCCGTCGCCCTGCACGGTGGCCAGCACGTTGGCATCCGAGTCCTTCCAATTCTGCAACGGCGCGGTCTGGCCGGCGAAGCCCTGCACGGTGAGCGGAACCCTGGTAGCCGCATCGGCGGAGAAGGTGTAGTTGCGCGGCCCGCCAGCCACAGTGCCGAACTTCCCATTTTCGTCGCCCCCGGCCACCTCAGAAGCTGGAGGGTCGTTCGCGGATACGCATGCCGGTTCAGCTTCCCCCATAATGCTCTTCAGCGACAGCCTGATCTCCTGATCACACAACATCTGGCGGAACAGTTCGCGCATCTGCTCAGGCGAGATCAGGGGCTGGTTGGGGGGGGACAATTGCCGAAAAAAGCGAAGCAACGAGGTGAGAAGGCGTGTCATGCGCTCCTCCTAAAGAAGAACTCTGTGGCGCGGCGGGTTCCCACTTTGACTTACCGACTTCTACCTCTACTCCTCGCTGGTGGTAAAGTCAAGGTATTTCCGAAACAGGTATCAGCCACAGAGGCACAGCGCGGCCAAGGGGCGGCAAGCAAATCTCGGAGAGAAACAGGCGGCAGTAGGCGTAAGCTGCTGCAAGCAAAGCAGTTGTGAACGAATACAGGTGTGGGTGGACGCCGGCGCTACAAAGTCTGCGTCTATCTGCGCCCCCTTTCCCGTTTATTAGCTGCCGTAGGGTGAGCCGTCGGTGAGCAGCACCTTGTTCTCGGGATTACGGGTTTCGCCGGCGCTGGTAACGTAGACCCCCGGCCGGTCCTTGATCGGGCACTTCGTCTCACAGATGCCGCAGCCTATGCACAGCTCGGGGTCAATGCGCGGCTGTTTGACCCTCACCTTCTCGCCGCTGCGCCCAGTCACCTCAACCTCTTCGAACCAGATCGCCTTCTTCGGCGTCGGGCAGTGCTCCTCGCAGACGATGCAGGTGCGGGCCAAGGCATAAGGCAGGCAGCGGTTCTTGTCGAAGAAAGCCAGCCCGATTCTTACCTTCTGCTTTTCCTCGACCCTCAGTTCCCGAATCGCCTTGGTGGGACAAACCTGCGTGCATAAAGTGCATTCGTACTCACAGAAGCCGATGTTGAACTTGAGGACCGGGGACCAGATGCCTTCCAGGCCGGCTTCCATCCAGGTGGGGTGGATGGAGTTGGTCGGGCACACCTTCATGCACTCGCCGCAGCGGATGCACTTGGAAAGGAACTCATCCTCGGTCACCGCGCCGGGCG